>ERZ761602.2431-NODE-2431-length-29217-cov-10.741924_pt1 | contig 29217 bp, 23 predicted proteins | sample MGYA00512165_ERZ761602 | MGnify/ENA primary metagenome ERZ761602 (study PRJEB28899, sample SAMN02445085) | bioreactor sludge metagenome | biome: EBPR sludge; isolation source: Thorneside wastewater treatment plant | place: Australia: Brisbane, Thorneside...
GGATGTTTTCCAGGCCGACGATGTTCAGGAAGGTTTCCTGCTGGCCGGCGAAGGAAGCGTCCGGCAGGTCTTCAGCAGTGGCGGAGGAGCGCACGGCGAAGGACATGTCGGCATTCGACTCGGCCACCAAGCGCTGGTACTGCTCGGTGATGGCGATGGTCAGGTCCATCGGGAACGGGGTGTCGAGCACCCACTGGCGAATCTCGGCGCCGGTCTTGACCAGGGCGTTGACGTCATCGACATCCAGCGCGTCGAGCGCGGCGTTGATCTTGGCGTCGAGGCCGGACTGGGCCAGGAACACGCGGTAGGCGTGGGCCGTCGTAGCGAAGCCGCCCGGCACGCGAACGCCGGTATCGGCCAGCTGCGAGATCATTTCGCCGAGCGAGGAGTTCTTGCCGCCGACTTGTTCCACGTCGGTCATGCGCAGTTTTTCAAAGGGGATGACAAGCTGTTCCATGGGGAGAGGTCCTTTCGGGGATCGAATCAAAATAGTCAGGAAGTGGTGAATTCGGTATTCAGGCGGCGCTCGGCCGTTTCGCGGCGGGCCACGGAACGCAGCGTCTGGGCCAGCGTTTCGCGGACGAAGTCGATATGCGTTTCGGCGGCGGAACGGGCGGCTTGCGGCTTGTTCTCGCGGACAGCTTTATAGATGGCCTCGTGCTGGCTCTTGAGCAGACGCGTGGCGGCCGGCACGCTTTTCAGTTCGCCCAGGTTGAGGCGGATGTTGTCGTGCATCAGGCCGAGCAAGGCGCCGGACAGATGGCCGATCAACACGTTGTGCGCGGCATCGCCGATGGCTTGATGGAAGGCGATGTCGGCATCCGAACGCTTTTGCGCGTCATCGGACTCGAAAGCGGCCATCAATGCGTTAAAACTTTGCTCGAGGCGCTGCAGATCGGCCTCGGTCGCCCGTTCGGCGGCCCATTCGGCGGCCTGCCCTTCAAGCATGCGGCGGAATTCGAGCATGTCCTCGCGCAAGTTCGGGTGCTTGCCCATCATGTCCTGCCAGGGGTCGGAAAAACTCGACTCCTGGGCATCGGTCACATAGGTACCGCCACCCTGGCGGCTGGTCACCATGCCTTTCGAGGCCAGTTTCTGGATCGCCTCGCGCAGGCTCGGGCGGGACACGCCGAGATCGACCGCCAGTTCACGCTCCGGCGGCAGGCGGTCGCCGGGCTTCAGCGAACCTTCGAGGATGCGGCGCTCCAGCGTGGAAGCGATGGCATCGGAAATGCGTGGGACCTGCAGCTTGCTCGGCATTGGTAAGACCACATTGATTGGTAAGACCAGCGCATTCTAATCAGCCACTCCAGAAAGCGCAAGCCTAGGGATTTCCCTATCCGGGATTGACTAAGTATCGGTATTCACGCAAAATTTCGCTCAGATCAATTATTGGTCTTACCATTTGACCGATAAATAATTTTAACGGAGACAAAATGCCTGCACAGACTGCGCGTCCGACTGACGTCTATTTCTTCGCCACCTGCGTCGTCGACCAGTTTTTCCCCGGCGCCGGTATGGATGCCATTACGCTGCTCGAACGCCAGGGCATCCGTGTGCACTTCCCTGAGGAGCAAACCTGCTGCGGTCAACCGGCTTACACCAGCGGCTTTCCCGACGAGGCGCGAAAAGTTGCCGCGCTTCAGTTGACGCTATTCCCGAACAACTGGCCGGTCATCGTGCCCTCCGGCTCCTGCGCCGGCATGATGAAGTACCACTACCCGACGATGTTCGCCGCCGACCCGGCCCGCAAGGCGGTGGCCGAAAAGCTGTCGGCCCGCGTCTACGAACTGACCCAATTCCTGGTGGAAGTCCTGAATTTCAAGCCCGAGGACTGCGGCGCGGACTGCACCGTCGTACTGCACACCTCCTGCTCCGCCCGCCGCGAAATGGGCGTTCATCTCACCGGTCGCAAGCTGCTTGGCGGCCTGGCCAAGGTCACCGTGGCGCAACAGGATCACGAATCCGAATGCTGCGGCTTCGGCGGCACCTTCTCGGTCAAGCAGCCGGAAATCTCCGGGGCGATGGTCGAGGATAAGGTCAAGTCGCTCAAGGCCACCGGCGCCGAGCGCGTGGTCAGCGCCGACTGCGGCTGCCTGATGAACATCCTCGGCCACGCCGCCTGGAAGGACCGGCAGGAAGGTCGCGCCGCTCCGTCCCTGCCCGGCGAGCACATCGCCAGCTTCCTGCTGCGGAGGACCGCCGAATGAGCGCCCGCGACCGCATCCTCGCCAAATTGAAGGCTGGCGCGCCGTCGACCGCGGGCGACATCCCCGACATCGCCGGCTGGTACGCCAGGCATCGGACGCCGGAAAGCAGCATGGACAAGGCCAAGCGCTTCCGCCACTTCATCGAGCTGGCCCATGCCGAGGTGCATCCGGTTGCCCGCGGCGGCTGGCTGGGGAAACTGCATGAAGTGCTGGCCGCACGGCGGATCGGGTCGCTCCTCGTGGCGCCGGGAACCGCGCATGGCGCTCGCGCCCAGGCCGAGCTGCCGGCGCTGGGCATCGCCTGCCGTGACTATGGGCAACCCATCGAAAGCTGGAAGGCGGCGATGTTCAACGACACCCCGGCCGCCCTCACCGCCGGCCGCGCAGCGATCGCCGAAACCGGCACGCTGATCCTCTGGCCCGACGAGCACGAGCCGCGCCTGATGTCGCTGGCGCCGCCGCTCCATGTCGTCCTGCTCGACAGCGCCAATATCTACAACACCTTTTTCGAGGCGACCCAGGTCGAGGGCTGGAAGGACGGTCTGCCGACCAACGCCCTGCTCATTTCCGGCCCGTCGAAGACGGCGGACATCCAGCAGACGCTGGCCTACGGCGCGCACGGCCCGAAGGAACTGGTCGTGCTGATGATCGAGGAGAACGTCTGATGAACGCCCCGCAGACCCCGCACGCCCTGCATTTCATGCCGTCCGCCGGCTTCCGCGCGCGGTCAAAGGCAGTCATCGACAATCCCTTCCTGCGCCAGAGCTTCCGCGGGGCGATGGACTTCCTGATGGCCAAGCGCGCCACCCAGTTCCCCGACCCGGAAGAACTGGAAAGCCTGCGCAGCCTGGGCGAACGTATCCGCCAGTACAACCTGGCCAAGCTGCCCGACCTGCTCGTCCAACTGGAAAGCAACCTGACCCGCAACGGCATCAACGTGCATTGGGCCGAGACGCCGGAAGAAGCCAACGCCATCATCCTCGGCATCTGCCAGAAGCACTCCGCCAAGCTGATGGTCAAGGGCAAGTCGATGGTCAGCGAGGAAATCGAGCTGAACCACGCCGCCGAGGCTGCCGGCATCGGCGCGCTGGAATCGGACATGGGCGAGTACATCGTCCAGCTGGCCGGCGAAAAGCCGTCGCACATCATCATGCCGGCCATCCACAAGACCAAGGAGGAGATCGCCCGCCTCTTCGCCGACAAGGTGCCGGGCGTCGACTACACCGACAACGTCGACGAACTGATCCAGATCGGCCGGCGCGTGCTGCGGCAGAAGTTCCTCGAGGCCGACATCGGCCTTTCCGGCGTCAATTTCGCCGTCGCCGAGACCGGCACGCTGTGCCTGGTCGAGAACGAGGGCAACGGCCGCATGTGCACGACCGTGCCGCCGGTACATGTCGCCATCACCGGCATCGAGAAGATTGTCGAAAAGCTCGAACACGTGCCACCCCTGCTCTCGCTACTGACACGCTCGGCCACCGGCCAGAACATTTCGACCTACCTCAACATGATCTCCGGCCCGCGCAAGCCCGGCGAGAAGGACGGCCCGACCGAGGTGCATCTGGTCCTGCTCGACAACGGCCGCACCCAGGCCTACGCGGACGAGCAGCTGCGCAAGACCCTGCAGTGCATTCGCTGCGGTGCCTGCATGAACCACTGCCCGGTGTATACGCGCATCGGCGGTCATGCCTACGGCACGACTTACCCCGGCCCGATCGGCAAGATCGTCTCGCCGCACATGCTCGGGCTGGAGGCGACGGCGACGATGGCCACGGCCTCCTCGCTGTGCGGCGCCTGCGGCGAGGTCTGCCCGGTAAAGATCCCGATTCCTGACCTGCTGGTGCGCCTGCGCGAGGAAGCCTTCTCGGCGCCGCGCGCCGATCCGGCGATGCGCGGCCAGGGGGCGGGGTACAGCGCGCTGGTTTCGGCGCTCTGGCGCGGGTGGGCAGCTGTTTATCGGTCGCCTGCGCTGTATGGGGTGGCGACCTGGCTGGGGAGCCGGTTTGCCTGGCTGATGCCGGCGAATCAGGGACCGTGGACGTCGGTGCGGGTGCCGCTGAAGCCGGCGCCACGCCGATTGCGCGACATGGTGAAGGATCGGAAATAGTGATCTTTCAACCGCCGGGTTCCGCGCCTGACGCGCGGGCGTACTTTCTTTTGCTTCGCCAAAAGAAAGTAGCCAAAGAAAAGGCGACCCCAGGTTACGCGGTCGGCTGCGCCGACTGCCCTGCGCTACTCGAAGGACCGGGCGGCTGCGGAACTCGGGGCTACGCCCCTCAGACAGTCCTCGCCGACAGCCCCCGGCCCTTCTCCGTTGCTCGGCGCTTCACATGGGGACCCGAAAGGACGTCGCGGCACAACCGCCATGCCCCAACCGCAGCCTGTTGCGGTCGACCACCCCAAAAGGCCGGAATTGCGGGATGCCGGTTGAGCCCGGATGGTTTTCCGGGCCCCTTGGGAGGTGCCGAGCAACGCAGGGTTGTTGGGGGCAGTCGGCTGGCGTTGTCCGAGCCGAAGGCGAGTTTAGCCAGCCACCCAACAACCCGAGTAGCGCAGGGAACCCGGCGTAGCCGGGCACCGACCCAGGGGTGGCCTTCTTTTTGGCTACTTTTTCTTGGCCACACAAGAAAAAGTACGCCCGCCGGCAAGGCGGAACACAGCGCGTCCGAAAGCACGCCCGCTCCTCAGGCGCTGAACCCGACGCCAACCAGACCAGCAGCACCCGAGACAAACCCATGAGCCAGCTACTCCAATCCCTCCGCCAGCACCTGCCCGACAACCAGGTCATCACCGACGACCTGCGTCGCCTGGCATACGGTACCGATGCCAGTTTCTATCGCCTGATCCCACAGGTCATCGCCGTCATCGAATCGGAAGACGACCTCAAATCGGTGTTGACCGCGGCAAGGGAGAACAACACCCCCGTCACCTTCCGCGCCGCCGGCACCAGCCTCTCCGGGCAGGCGATCAGCGACGGCGTGCTCGCACTGATCGGCGAAGGCTTCGCGACCTGCCAGATCAGCGCCGATGCGAGCACGGTCACGGTCGGTCCCGGCATCATCGGCGGTGAGGTCAATCGCCGGCTGGCGCCCCACGGCCGCAAGATCGGTCCCGACCCGGCGTCGATCGGCGCCGCCCGGATCGGCGGCATCGCCGCCAACAACGCCTCCGGCATGTGCTGCGGCACTGCCCAGAACAGCTACCGGACGCTCGCCGGAATGCGCGTGATGCTGGCCGACGGCAGCGTGCTCGACAGCGAGGATCCCGCCAGCACTGCCGCCTTCAGGCACAGCCACGGCGAACTGCTCGGTAAACTGGAGCGCCTCGGCCGCGACACGCGCAACAACGCCCGACTCGCCGGGCGCATCCGCCACAAGTTCAAGATCAAGAACACCACCGGCTACAGCCTCAACGCGCTGGTCGATTACGAAGACCCGCTCGACATCTTCACCCACCTGATGATCGGCTCGGAAGGCACGCTCGGCTTCATCTCGCGCATCACCTACCGGACCGTCGCCGAAGACCCGTTCAAGGCCAGTGCGCTGGTCTTCTTTCCGGACATCCGCACCGCCTGCGAGGCGGTGATCCGCCTCAAGCCGCAGCCGGTTTCCGCTGTCGAACTGCTCGACCGCCCGGCGCTGCACTCGGTCCAGGACAAGCCCGGCCTGCCGCCGGTGATCACGACGCTGGACGACGATGCCGCCGCGCTGCTGATCGAAGTGCGCTCGGCCACGGTCGACGTCCTCAACGAACGCATTTCCGCGGTTCATGCGGCACTGGCCGGCATCGTCACCGTCGAGCCGTTGCAGTTCTCGACCGATCCGGCCACCTGCGACATGTACTGGAAGGTCCGCAAGGGCACCTTCCCGGCCGTCGGCGCCATGCGCCGCACCGGCACCACCGTGCTGATCGAGGACGTCGCCTTCCCCATCGAGTCGCTGGCCGACGCCACCCTCGACCTGCAGTTGCTGCTGCGTCACCACGGCTACCACGAAGGCATCATTTTCGGCCACGCGCTGGAAGGCAACCTGCATTTCGTGATCACCCAGGATTTTGGCGATGCCCGCGAAATCGACCGCTACGCCCGTTTCATGGACGAGTTGTGCGACATGGTGGTCAAGAAATACGACGGCTCGCTGAAGGCCGAGCACGGCACCGGCCGCAACATGGCGCCCTTCGTCGAACTCGAATGGGGCAAGGAAGCGACCGACCTGATGCGCCGCATCAAGACCCTGTTCGACCCGCAAGGCCGCCTCAATCCCGGCGTCATCATCAACAACAACCCGCACGCCCACCTCGAAAACCTCAAGCCGATGCCGGCTGCCGAGGACATCGTCGACCGCTGCATCGAATGCGGCTTCTGCGAGCCGCTGTGCCCGTCGCACCGCCTGACCCTGTCGCCCCGCCAGCGCATCACCAGCGTCCGCGAACTGGCCCGCCGTGCAGCCGCCGGCGAACCGGTCGGCCAGATGGGCGAGGATTACGCCTACATGGGCCTCGATACCTGCGCCGGCTGCGGCATGTGCTCGACGGCCTGTCCGGTCGGCATCGACACCGGCGACCTGACCCGCCGCCTGCGTGGCCGGCGGATTTCCGAGACGGCTGCCACCGTCAACCGCAAAATTGGCCAGAATTTCAAAACCTTCAGCCAGTTCGCGCGTATTGGCCTGCAGACCGGCCATGCCGTTGCCGGCATCCTCGGCGACAAGTTCGTCAACCGCGTCACCGGCGGCGCGTGGCGCAAGGACATGCCGCCGGCCGCCAAGGCCCCAGTCCAACGCTCGGCCAAGGGCGACCCGGTGGTCTACTTCCCAACTTGCGGCGCCCGCATCTTCGGGCCGGCCAACGCAAGCGACAAGCAACTCGGCGACGTCATCCAGGAACTGCTGATCCGCGCCGGCTACGCGCCCATCCTGCCGGAAGGCTTCGAAAACCTGTGCTGCGGCCAGATGTTGGCCAGCAAGGGCCTGCTCGAAGAAGCCGAAGGCCTATCAAACACACTGGAAGCCGCGCTGATGAAGGCCTCCGACAACGGCCGCATCCCGATCATCATGGACGCCAGTGCCTGCTCGACGCGCATGCAAAAACATCTGGACGGCCGCTTGAAGCTCTACGACTTCCACGAATTCGCTCACGACGCGCTGCTGCCGCGCCTGATGATCACCAAACAAGCCGGCCCGGTCGCCCTGCACGTCAATTGCAGCGTCAAGCGCACCGGCGCCGACGGCAAGCTGCGCGCCTTGTTGAAAGCCTGCGTTAACGAAGTGATCGAACCGGCCAGCACCACCTGCTGCGGCTTCGGCGGCGACCGCGGCTTCGCGGTGCCGGAACTGAACCAGCACGCCTTGCGCCACATCCACAACGAACTGCCGGCCAACTGCGCCTGCGGCGTTTCCACCAATCGCACCTGCGAAATCGGCCTGACCGCCGAAACGGGCCGGACCTATCGTTCCGTGGCCTACCTGCTCGAAGCGTGCTCGCGCAAGGAGGACGCCATGGCCTGTTGAGGAGGGGGCAAACAAAAACCGGCCGCGAGGTTCCAGCTCGCGACCGGCCAAAAAGACAACTCACCACGGTAGCCGCCAAAGATCGGCAAATCTGGCTGACAGCTACCTGACCTTTTTTGTTATGAGGACAATTGTATGACTTGGCAAATGAATGTCGACCCGCTCGGCAACATCGCCCTGTCCGCGCTGGTCGCGGCCATTCCGATCTTCTTCCTGTTCTGGGCGCTGGCCATCAAGCGCATGAAGGGGCAGTACGCCGCCCTCGGCGGCACCGGTCTCGCCATCGCCATCGCCGTCGGCGTGTACAAGATGCCAGCCGACCTGGCTGGCTTGGCCACGCTGTACGGCGGCGCCTTCGGCCTGTTCCCAGTGTGCTGGATCGTCATCACTGCGCTGTTTATCTACAACATGTCGGTGAAGACCGGCCAGTTCGAGGTCATCAAGAACTCGCTGGCCTCGATCTCCGATGACCGCCGCCTGCAGGCGCTGCTGATCGCCTTCTCGTTCGGCGCCTTCATCGAGGGCGCGGCCGGTTTCGGTACGCCGGTAGCCATCACCGCCGCCATGCTCGCCGGCCTCGGCTTCAACCCGCTCTACGCCGCCTGTATCTGCCTGCTCGCCAACACGGCGCCGGTCGCCTGGGGCGCCATCGGCATCCCCATCGTCGTCGGCGGCCAGGTTGCCGGCATTCCCGATGTCGCGCTGTCCCAGATGGTCGGCCGCACCCTGCCGCTGATCTCGGTCTTCATCCCGCTCTACCTGGTCGTCGTCATGTCCGGCTGGAAAAAGGGCTGGGAAGTGTGGCCGGCCTGCATCGTCAGCGGCGGCTCCTTCGCCATCGCCCAGTATTTCTCGGCCAACTCGCCGATCACCGCCCCGCTGCTGCCGGACATCATCGCCTCGCTGGCCTCGATCGTCTGTACGGTGGTCTTCCTGAAGTTCTGGCACCCGAAGGAAAGCTGGCACTTCCCGGATGAGCCGAAGAGCCTCGGCAAACAGGAACTGCGTTACACCGGCGGCCAGATCTTCCGCGCCTGGGCACCGTTCATCATCCTGTCGCTGTTCGTCTGCGCCTGGGGTATCAAGCCGGTCAACCAGGCCCTGAACCAGATCACCGAAATGGTGTTCAGCTACAAGATCCCGGTCGCCGGTCTCGACAAGATGGTCATCGACCAGGCCGGCAAGCCGAAGGCCGCCGTCTACAACTTCAACGTGCTGTCCGCTGCCGGTACCGCCATCCTGTTCGCCTGGTTCTTCTCCATCGCCGTCATGGGCGCTTCGCTGAAGACCGCCGCCGGCGTCGCCAAGGACACGCTGACCACGCTCAAGTGGCCGATTGTCACCATCGCCACCATCCTCGGCTTCGCCTACATCATGAACTTCTCGGGCATGGCCATCACCCTCGGCTACGCCTTCGCCACCACCGGCGTGCTGTTCCCGTTCTTCGCCGCCTTCCTGGGCTGGCTGGGCGTCTTCATGACCGGTTCCGACACCTCGACCAACGCGCTGTTCGGCAAGCTGCAGGCCGTCACCGCCGAGAAGATCGGCGTCGATCCGGTGATCACCATGTCGGCCAACACCGCCGGCGGCGTCTGCGGCAAGATGATCTCGCCGCAATCCATCGCCGTGGCGACCGGCGCCACCGGCCTGGTCGGCAAGGAATCGGACATCTTCCGCTTCACCTTCAAGCACTCGCTGGCCCTGGCCTTCATTGTCGGCGTGCTGCACATGCTGTGGTCCTACGTCTTCCCGGGCATCGTGCCGGTCTACGTCAAGCCGGTCGCTGCCGCCGCAGCGGCTGTCGCGGCCGGTGCCAAGGCGGCGATCAACCCCGATGGCCTGATGTGGCTGGGCATCTTCGTCGGCATCATCACCGCCGTGACACTGGCGGCGCGCCTCATGGGCGCCAACCTCGAAGCGCCGGTCGAGGGGCATGACGAGGTACATTTCCACTAAGCAGCAAGGTCGGGGCGAGCGAATTCTGCTCGCCCCACCCCTGAGGATTTCCCTAACTGCATCAAAGGTACCGTTTTGGTACCTTTGTCGTGTTAAACACCATTCATAGGAGCACGCCATGTACCGGAACATTTTGGTCGCCATCGACGACAGCGAAACCTCCCGCTGCGCGCTGGCCGAAGCAAAGCACATTGCCAAGACTAGTCAGACCAAGCTTTACATCGTTCACGTGGTCGATGAAGTTCTCCTCAGCATGCACGGCCACGCGATGCTCGATATGGGCAGCGCGAATGCGGCCATAGACAATCTTCGTCGCGCCGGGCAAGCACTGCTCGACGACGCAGTGAAGGATGCCGGCGAAATGGATGCCGAAGGCATCCTGCTCGAAGCGCAAAAGCGCCGCGTCTCCGAAACCATCGCCGAAAAGGCCAAGGAATTGTCGGTCGACCTGATCGTCATCGGCCGCCATGGCCAGCGAGGTCTGGCCACGCTGTTACTTGGCTCGGTCGCCGAGCAGCTCGCTAAAATCTCCAACGCCTCAGTGCTTCTCGTCAGGAAACACTAATGCCTCCCAACACGCACGACACCAGCAAGGACGAACCGCTCCGCAACGATATCCGCCTGCTCGGCCGCGTCCTCGGCGACACCGTGCGCGAACAGGAAGGCGCGGCGGTCTTCGACATCGTCGAGCGCGTTCGCCAGACCGCCGTGCGCTTCGCCCGCGACGGCGATCCGACGGCTCGCGCCGAACTCGCCAGCCTGCTCGACCCGCTGCCCGGCGACACGACGCAGGCCGTGGTGCGCGCCTTCAGCTACTTCCTGCAACTGACCAACATCGCCGAGGACGAGCACCATATCCGCCGCCGCCGCGCCCACGATCTCGCCGGTTCGCCGCCGCGCGAAGGCAGCCTGGTCCATGCACTGGACACCCTGGCGGCCGCCAAGGTCTCGCCGGAAGCCCTTGCCGACTTCTTCGCCCACGCCCTCGTCGCCCCGGTGCTCACCGCCCACCCGACCGAAGTCCAGCGCCAGAGCCTGATCCGCAACCACCGCGACATCGCGCACCTGCTCGACCAGCGCGAGCGGCTGCAGATGACGCCGGAAGAGGAAGCCGAGAACGATCTCGGGCTGGCCAACGCCATCCTGACGCTGTGGCAGTCGCGCATGCTGCGCCCGGTGCGCCTCAAGGTCATCGACGAGGTCAAGAACGGCGTCACCTACTTCAAGGAAACCTTCTTCACCGAACTGCCGCGCCTCTACATCCAGGCTGCGCAGCAGCTGCAGAAGCGCTATCCGGAAACCCAGTGGGCGCTGCCGCCCTTCTTCCGCGTCGGCAGCTGGATCGGCGGCGACCGCGACGGCAATCCCTTCGTCACCGCCGAGATCCTCAAGGAAGCGCTGCGCCTGCAGTCGGCCGCCGCGCTCAACCACTATCTCGAAGAAGTTCACGAGCTGGGCGGCGAACTGCCGCTTTCCGACCTGCTGGTCAGGGTCACGCCGCAGCTCTTGTCGCTGGCCGAACATTCCACTGACTTTTCGCCGCAGCGCGCCGACGAGCCCTATCGCCGCGCCCTCTCCGGCATCTACGCCCGCCTCGCCGCCACCGCCCGCGTGCTCGACCAGGTCGAGCCGGTCCGCCACGAAATCGGCAGCGCGGCGCCCTACGGCAGCCCGGACACCCTGCGTGCCGACCTCAAGGTGCTGGCCAATTCGCTCAAGCTGAACGGCAGCGCTAGCCTGGCCGGCGGCCGCCTGCGCCGGCTGCTGCGGGCGGTGCAGGTGTTCGGCTTCCATCTGGCGCCGATCGACCTGCGGCAGAACTCCGAAGTCCATGCGCGCAGCGTCGCCGAGCTGCTCGCCGGTGCCGGCCGCTGCCCCGATTACGAGGCACTTTCCGAGGTCGACCGCACCAGACTGCTGGTCGAGGAAATGGCGACGCCGCGCCCGCTCCATTCGCCCTATCTCGACTATTCCGAGGAGACCCGCGGCGAACTGGCGATCTTCTTCGCGGCCCGCGAGCTGCGCCAGCGCTACGGCGCCGCTGCACTGCCCAACTGCATCATCTCGAAGACCGACGGCCTCTCGGACCTGCTTGAACTGGCGCTGTTGCTCAAGGAGGCCGGCCTGCTGCGTCCCGGCAGCCAGCCACAACTCGACGTGAACATCATCCCGCTGTTCGAAACGATCGAGGATCTGCAGAAGAGCGCAGCGACGATGGATGACCTGTTCAGCCTGCCCGCCTACCGCGCCTTGATCGGCGCCCGCGGCGACGAACAGGAAGTCATGCTTGGCTACTCCGACAGCAACAAGGATGGCGGCTTCCTGACCTCGGGCTGGGAACTTTACAAGGCCGAGATCGAACTCACCCGTATCTGCCGCAGGCATGGCGTCCGGCTACGCCTGTTCCACGGTCGCGGCGGCTCGGTCGGGCGCGGCGGCGGCCCCAGCTATCACGCCATACTCGCCCAGCCCGCGGGCGCCGTGTCCGGCCAGATCCGCCTCACCGAACAGGGCGAGGTCATTTCGACCAAGTACGGCAACCCGGACACCGGTCGCCGCAACCTCGAAGTGCTGCTCGCGGCAACACTCGAAGCAAGCCTCACCGACCACGAGAACCGCGTCGAACCCGCCGAGCAGTTCCACGCCGTGATGGACGAACTGTCGCAGCGCGCCTTCGCGGCCTACCGCAGCCTGGTCTATGAAACGCCCGGATTCACCACCTATTTCAGGCAGTCGACAGTCGTTTCGGAAATCGCGACCCTCAACATCGGCAGCCGCCCGGCCTCGCGCAAGCCGTCCGAACGCATCGAGGACCTGCGCGCCATCCCCTGGGTCTTCTCGTGGGCGCAGTGCCGGCTGATGCTGCCCGGCTGGTACGGCTTCGGTTCCGCGGTCGACGGCTATCTGGCGGCCAATTCCGGCGGCCTCGCCACCTTGCGCCGCATGGTCAAGTCCTGGCCTTTCTTCAGGAGCCTGTTGTCGAACATGGACATGGTGCTGGCCAAGACCGACCTCGCCATCGCCTCGCGCTACGCCGAGCTGGTCGCCGATCCCGAGTTGCGCGCCGGCATCTTCGGGCGGATCAAGGACGAGTGGGAACTGAGCCGCCGACACCTGCTGGCGATTCTCGAACAGGACGATTTCCTCGCCGACAATCCGCTGCTCAAGCGTTCGCTGCAGTTGCGGTCACCGTACATGGACCCGCTGAACCACCTGCAGGTCGAGCTGCTGAAACGCCATCGCGCCGGCGAAACCGACGAGCGCGTCGCCCGCGGCATCCACATTTCGATCAACGGCATCGCCTCCGGGCTGCGCAACAGCGGCTAGAATGACCTCATGCCCGCGATCAAGCGCACCGTGTTCTTCATCTCGGACGGCACCGGGCTGACCGCCGAAGCGCTCGGGCACAGCCTCCTGACCCAGTTCGAGGGCGTCGAATTCGACCAGATCCGCATCCCCTTTCTCGACAGCACGGCCAAGGCGCACGAAGCGGTCGCCCGCATCAACGCCCGGAGCGAGGGGGACGGCATGCGCGCCATCGTGTTCACGACGCTGGTCAATCAGGCGCTCGCCGACATCGTCCACGCGGCCGATGCCTTCTGCCTGTCGTACTTCGACAGCTTCCTGGCGCCGCTCGAAGCCGAACTGGGGGTCAAGTCCAGCCATGAGTCCGGGCGCTCGCACGGCTCGACCGACAGTTCCGATTACAAGAAGCGCATCGAGGCGATCAACTACACGCTGGCCCACGACGACGGCATCACCGATCTCGGTCTCGAAGAAGCCGATGTCATCCTCGTCGCGGTATCGCGCTGCGGCAAGACGCCGACCGCGCTCTACCTGGCCATGCAGTTCGGCGTCAAGGCGGCCAATTTTCCGCTGATTCCCGAGGACTTCGATCGCGGTCGACTGCCGGGAACGCTGCAAAAGCATCGCGGCAAGCTCTTCGGACTGACCATCCAGCCCGAGCGTCTGCACAAGATCCGCGAGGAACGCCGCGCCAACAGCACCTACGCCTCGCTGGCCAACTGCCGCTACGAGGTTGCCGAAGCCGAGAAGATGATGCGCCGCGAGGGAATCCGCTGGCTCGATTCGTCGACCAAGTCGATCGAGGAAATCTCGACGACCATCCTCCAGGAACTGCAGCTGCGCTAACCTGCTCGGCATTGCCGGGACCCGGCCGATGCCAAACGGACGCCGCCGGCTCCGCGAGCCTATTGCTTCGCGGGTTGCGGCGGGTAATAGCCGACAGCCACCGCGTAGTCTCCCACACGTTCGAGATAGGTGATCTTGCTCTCCTGCCGGCGCGTCACCGGATTCAGCCAAGTGTAGCGCAGTTCGCCGGTGCCCCTGGCCGCAGCCTTGGCCACCTCGACCGATTCCGGGAAGATGCGCTTGCCGCTGATGTCGGTCACCTTGTCGACCTTGCGCCCGACCAGCCGCGGCGTACCGCCGCTGGCGTGCATGACATGATCGTCGATGCCGACGACGAAGACATAGGCGTCATCGTGGACAAAGCCGCCGTTGATGTCGTTGATGCGGGCGAAGGCCACCTTCGGATCCTGCCGGATAGCATCGACCGCCTTGGCCAGCATCGCCCTGGCTTCGTCAGGAGTCGCATGCGCATTGTAGTAGCCGACCGCTATGACTGCGTCACCCGACTTCCTGTAATAGGCAATCTTGTTCTCGATCCTGCCGTGCTCGCCGTTGAGCCAGCGGTATTGGATCGATCCACTTCCCCAGTTCCTGGCACCGGCCAGCATCTCCTTCATGAACTGCTTGCCATCCGCATCCCTGAGTTCCCGCACGTCACGCCCGACCAGCGTCACCGACGATCCGCCGCTGGCTTGCATCACGCCGTTCGCGCCGACGACGTAGACGTAGAGATCGCCGTCCTGGTACGGACCAACCATGCTGAAATCGATCAGCGCCCGCCCAGGATCCTTGCGATAGGCGGCGACGGCACGATCGAGCAGCGTCTGCGCCCGCGCGGCGTCACTGCTGGGCGCGGAAGCCGCAACTGCGTTGCTGGTCGCCCTGGTTGCCTCGCTGTCGACCGCGTGCACGCCGGCGCAACCGACGAGCAGCATGCCGGCCACGCCAAGGGTCTGGAATGTCTTGGTCATCGGGGGTCTTCCTTGCAAGTGAAACGTGAAGCGCGCGAATTCGCTCGATCCAGGCGCAGTCTACCGACGACCAATCGTTGAAGGTTGGCTATTGCCTCTACTTCGCCGTCGTAGCGCGGCGTTTGCCACCTGCCGTTCCGCGGCGCCGCAGGCATTCGAACAGGCAGACCACGGCAGCAGCAGCGACGTTGAGCGAATCGGCGGCGCCCGGCATCGGAATCTGCACGCGCAGGCGGGCGGCGGCGATGGTGATGGTCATCGCGCAGCAGGTGGCAACGAAGCCGGCGCGGGAACCCCGCTCACCGGCCAGCCGCCATGAATCCGGGCCCGAGGTAGCGGTCGAGGAGGCGGCGCTCTTCGGCCATCGCCTCCGCTTCGACGGCGCGCACGCAGGCCATGTACTCGAGCGTCGCGGGCGACGGCGTGCGCCCGCGCCGGGTCACGAATCCGTAGCCGGTCCGCTGCCAGGGCAGGTGCAGGTCGAGGATGGCCAGTTCGCCGCGCTCGAGACCCTGCGCAACGATCCCGATGGGGGTAAGCATGACCGCATCGGAAACAGCCGCGATCTGCGGCCCGAAGCTGATCGCATCGAGGGAAACCGCCGGGAAGAACAACCCCTTGTCCACGTCGGCATGGCCGGCCGCCGGAAAATCGCCGAAAAAAGCGACGAGCTGGCGCGGCAGCGGGGAACAGATCAGCCGGTAAGCGAGGATGTCAGCCAGGACCAGGCACTGCCGTCCGGCCAGCGTGTGGTCTGCGCGGGCGACCCATAAGCCGACATGCCGCGGCAGCGGCTCGAGTTGCAGGCGGGAATCTTCGCCCCATTCACGCAGGTCGGCGATGCCGAGGTCGACCGAGCCGTCGAGGACCTGCTCGACCGCGCCGCGCGGGCTCTGCTGCGCGAGACGGACGCGCAGCCCGCCGCGCTTGCCCAACAGTCGGGCAAGCGCCGGACCGGCCGAAATGGCGTGCGGGAATGGCCCGGCGACGATTGACACTTCGCCAACCTCGAGGCCCTGCCTGAGACCCAGTTCGCGCTGCAGTTCCTGCCCGCGACGCAGGATGTCCTGGCCACGCTCGATGACGATGCGTCCGTAGTCGGTCGGGATGACACCGTCGCGCGTGCGGTCGAACAGCGTGACGCCAAGCGTTTCCTCGAGGCGCGCGATGCTGCGCGACAGGGCCGGCTGGGAAAGGTGCAGTTGCTCGGCGGCACGCGCGAAGTTGCGGTGGCGAGCGAGCATCAGCACGTGCCGGATCAGGCGGATGTCGATCTCCATGCACGAATGTTATAAACAGAATGAAATATTGTCACTGGACGCATGCCAAATCGACATGATTTACTCGGCCGCTCGTAGGGAATCCGTGTTTCGGATTTCCGCGAAGTTCACTGTTTCAACAGTTCAATGACAGATCTGCCGTCCGAAATAATATGACCTGCGATGGGTGCAAGCCAGACGACACTTGCCTCCTGCCTTGCTCTGAACTTACCAATTTCTGCCTGAAGAGGTGAAAACATGAAACGACCACTCCTGAGCGGCCTGCTTCGCACCATCGCAGCCGCTGCGGTTGCGCTGGCTGCGGCGACCGGCGCCTCGGCCCAGGGCAAGCCCAACATCCTGGTTCTCTGGGGTGACGATATCGGCACCTGGAACATCAGCCACAACAGCCGCGGCATGATGGGCTACCAGACGCCGAACATCGACCGCATCGCCAGCGAAGGCGTCGCCTTCACCGATTACTACGCCCAGCAGAGCTGCACGGCGGGGCGCGCCGCCTTCATCAGCGGTTCGGTGCCGGTGCGTTCGGGCATGACCAAGGTCGGCCTGCCCGGCGCCAAGCAGGGCTGGCAGAAGACCGATGTGACCATGGCCACTGTGCTCAAGGGCCAGGGCTATGCGACCGGCCAGTTCGGCAAGAACCACCAGGGCGACCTCGACGAGCATCTGCCGACCGCCCACGGCTTCGACGAATTCCTGGGTACTCTTTACCACTTGAATGCGGAGGAAGAGCCGGAGAATTTCGATTACCCGAAGAATCCTGAATTCCGCAAGAAGTTCGGCCCCCGGGGCGTGTTGCACACCTGGGCCGACGGCAAGGGTGGCCAGAGGATCGAGAACACCGGTCCGCTGACCAAGAAGCGCATGGAAACCATCGACGAGGAAACCGTCGCGGCAGCCAAGGAGTTCATGCAGCGCCAGGCCAAGGCCGGCAAGCCTTTCTTCATCTGGTGGAACGCCTCGCGCATGCACTTCCGTACTCACGTCAAGGCGGAGAACCGGGGCAAGTCAGGGCAGGACGAGTACAGCGACGGCATGGTCGAACACGACATGCATGTCGGCGAATTGCTCAAGGCGCTCGAGGAACTGGGTCTCAAGGACAACACCGTCGTCATGTACTCGACCGACAACGGCCCCCACTACAACACTTGGCCGGATGCCGGCACGACGCCGTTCCGCAGCGAGAAGAACTCGAACTGGGAAGGCGCCTATCGTGTCCCGGCTTTCGTCCGCTGGCCTGGCAAGTTCCCTGCCGGGACGACCCTGAACGGCATCGTTTCGCATGAGGACTGGCTGCCGACCTTCGCCGCCATTGCCGGCGACATGACGGTCAAGGAGCGTCTTCTCAAGGGTACGACGATCAACGGCCGCAACTACCGGAATCACCTGGACGGCTACAACCAGCTCGACTACCTGAGCGGCAAGACCAAGGAGTCTCCGCGCAAGGAATTCTGGTACGTCAATGACGATGCGCAGATCGTCGCGGCACGCTACGAGGACTGGAAGGTGGTCTTCCTGGAGAACCGCGGCCAGGCCTTCGGCGTCTGGCGCGAGCCTTTCGTCGAACTGCGCGCGCCGCTGATCTTCAACCTGCGCCGGGATCCTTTCGAGAAGGCGCAGCACAACTCGAACACCTACAACGACTGGTGGCTCGACCGGGCCTTCGTCCTGGTGCCGATCCAGGGGCTGGCCGCCAAGTTCCTGATGACCATGAAGGACTACCCGCCCAGCCAGACGCCCGGCGCCTTCAACCTGAGCAGGATCGAGGAGCAATTGAGGAATGCCGGTGGCGGCAAGTAACCGACACCTGACGTTGGCAGCCTGAAGCCACCGTTTCTGGCTGCAATGCGGCGGGCCACACGCTAAGGCGCTGTGGCCCGTTCTTGTTTGACCATCGGGAGTTACGTCGTCATGCACTACAGTCCAATCAGGATTTTGCTGAGAGCAATTGTTTTCATCGTCGCGTTGGCCGCCGGATTGGCGCAGGCAGCCGACCCGCTGCCTTCGTGGAACGACGGAGCGGCCAGGCAGGCCATCATCGATTTCGTGACGCGGACGACGACCCCCGGCTCGCCCGACTTCGTCGCCATTCCGGAACGCATCGCCGTCTTCGACAACGACGGCACCCTCTGGCCGGAAAACCCGATGCCCTTCCAGCTGGCCTTCGTCATCGACGAGCTGAAGCGGCGCGTTCCCAACGAGCCCAAGCTGGCCGAAGACCCGATGGTCAAGGCGGCACTCGCCGGCGACATGGAGAAACTGCTTGCCGGGAAGCACCACGACGGCTTGTTGCATGTCATCGCACTGACGCATGCCGGAATGACCACCGGCGAATTTGCCACTGCCGTCGAGCGCTGGCTGGCCTCGGCGCGCCATCCCCGCTTCGCCATGCCCTATGACCGGCTGGCTTACCAGCCGATGCTCGAGGTGCTGGCCCACCTGCGGGCCAACGGCTTCAAGACCTTCATCGTGTCGGGCGGCGGTGCCGATTTCATGCGCGTCTTTGCCGAACGGGTCTATGGCATTCCGCCCGAACAGGTAGTCGGCTCGACGGCAAGGACCACCTTCGAATTGCGCGAGAGCGGACCGGTGCTGGTCAAGACTATGGACCACCTGTTCGTGGACGACAAGGCAGGCAAGCCGGCGGGCATCCATCAATTCATCGGGCGCCGGCCGATCGCCTGTTTCGGCAACAGCGACGGCGACCTGGCGATGCTGCAGTACACTACGGTCAACAACCCGCGCCCCAGCTTCGGCCTGATCGTCCACCATACCGATGCAAAGCGCGAATACGCCTACGATGCGGTGACCAAGAGTAGCGGCAAGCTGGTCGAGGCCCGCAAGGAGGCACCGCAGCGCGGATGGACCGTGGTGGACATGGAACGCGACTGGAACATCGTTTACTCTGGCCGTTGAAGAGCTGATCTCCCCCGATGACCCGCAAGAAGCGCCCGCCGGCCCGCCCCCCCGCTGAAGCTGCCCGCCCGGTGCCCGTTGTGGCCCCGGCCGGGCCGGCGCGGCGCGGTCGGCTGTTCCTCGGGTTCGCCGTGCTGGCGCTGCTGGTGGCGGCGCTGCTTGCCTACGTGTTCCTAGTCGGCAATGGCAAGCCAGCCGCCACCGGATCGGTGCCGGTGGCATCGGGCATGCCGATGCCGACGGCCGAGTACGTGGGCACCGCCGCCTGTACCGGGTGCCATGCGGGCGAGGCGAAAGACTGGCAGGGTTCGCAACATGCGCGGGCCATGCAGCACGCCTCGGAACAGACGGTTCTCGGCAATTTTGCCAATACCCGCTTCACCCATGCCGGGGTAACGACGACCTTCTTCCGCCGCGATGGCAGGTTCATGGTCAATACCGACGGGCCGGACGGCAGGCTGGCCGATTTCGAGGTCACCCACCCCTTCGGGGTCGAGCCGCTGCAGCAGTACCTGATCCAGGTCCCCGGCGGCCGCCTGCAGGCTCTGGGGGTGGCCTGGGACAGCCGTCCCAAGCAGGCCGGAGGGCAACGCTGGTTCCACCTCTACCCGGAGCAGAAGCCGAGGGCGGGCGACCCGCTGCACTGGACCGGGATCGACCAGAACTGGAACTACCAGTGCGCCGACTGCCACTCGACCAACCTGCGCAAGGGCTATGACCCGGCTGCCGGCGCCTTCAAGACGACGGCGACCGACCGCAGCGTCGGCTGCGAGTCGTGCCACGGGCCGGGCTCGCGGCATGTGGCCTGGGCCAGGAAGGAAGGCTCCCGCGAGGCGCTGGCCGACAAGGGCCTGGTGGTTTCCTTCGACGAGCGGCGCGACGCGCATTGGGTACTCGACGCGCAGACCGGGAATGCACGACGCTCTCGTCCGCGCAACGCCAATCTCGAGCTCGAAACCTGCGCCCGCTGCCACGCGCGGCGCGGTCAGTTTTCCGACGACTGGCAGCCGGGCCAGCCGTTCGGCAATGCCTTCCGAACCTCGCTGCTGACGCCCGGCCTTTACCATGTCGACGGGCAGATGCGCGACGAGGTGTTCAATTACGCATCCTTCCTGCAGAGCAAAATGCACGCGCAAGGGGTCACCTGTTCGGACTGCCACGAGCCCCACGGCGGCAAGCTGCGGGCTCCCGGCAACGCCGTCTGCGCCCAGTGCCACGCGCCCGCCCGCTTCGACGTGCCTGCCCATACGCATCATGCGCCCGGATCCCCGGGGGCGGCGTGCGCATCGTGCCACATGCCGACCACGACCTACATGGTGGTCGACCCGCGCCATGACCACAGCTTTCGCATACCCCGCCCTGACCGCAGCGTGACGCTTGGCGTACCCAATGCCTGCAACAACTGCCACACGAAGGAGAGTCCCGCCTGGGCAGCGGCCGCGGTGGCGCGCTGGTTCCCGCAGCGTAAGCCGGGCTTCCAGACCTTTGCCGAAGCCTTCCACGACGGAGACCGCGGCGCACCGGGTGCCCAGGCATCCCTGGTTGCGATTGCCGATGAATCCGGACAGCCGGGCATCGTGCGCGCCAGTGCACTGCATCGCCTGGGCAGCTTCTTGAGTCCGCAGACCTTGCCGGTCTTAAGCAAGGGGCTCGCTGACCGCGATCCACTGGTGCGTGCTGCATCCGCCCAGGCGCTGGTCGGTGCCGATGCGCGCACGCGGAAGCGGCTGCTGACGCCGCTGCTCGACGATCCGGTCCGTGAAGTGCGCATGGAGGCGGCACGCAGCCTTGCCGGCGATGCCGAGGCAGGCCTCGCGCCGCACGAGCGGATCCGCTTCGACAGCGCGCTCGGCGAATGGGTCGCCGCGCAAGGCTTCAATGCCGACCGTCCCGAAGCGAATGTTGCGCTGGGCACGCTGTTCGCCCTGCGCGGTGACTTCGCGGGTGCCGAAGCGGCCTATCGACGTGCGATCGAGATCGATCCGACCTATGTCGAGGCGTCCATCAACCTGGCCGACCTCTTCCGGGCGCAGGCGCGGGATCCGGAGGCCGAGCGGACGCTGCGCGCGGCGCTCGTGCGCTCGCCACGTTCGGCGCCACTGCATCATGCGTTGGGGCTTGCGCTGGTGCGCCAGCAGCGCAAGCCCGAAGCCCTCGCCGAGCTTGGCCGCGCTGTCAGCCTGGCACCGGCCGACGCCCGTTTCGCGTACGTGTATGGCGTGGCGCTCAACGACACGGGCAAGCGCGCCGAGGCGCTGCGCGTGCTCAATGCCGCCCTGGCGCACAGCCCCTACGACCGCGACCTGCTCACGGCCCTGGTCAGCTACCAGCTGGCTGCCAGCAACGCGGCAGCAGCACGCCGGCACGCCAACTTGCTGCGCGAACTCGAGCCGGGCAATCCCGACTTCGAGCGCATGGCGCGCGAGTTGTCCGGCGCCCCGGGATAATGCCGTTCCCGGCGGATTCGTAGCCGGTCCGCATCCGGGCGGGTGCGATTCTCAGTTCGAAACGCTTGCCGATCGCCCGGCCGGCAACCAAGCACCCTGCCGGAAGAATCTCCGGCAACGGGCTCAGAAAGACTTCTGGAATTGCCCCGGCGCCGGGTTGCGTGCCACCGGTTCGCCGCGCATCTGCTCTTGCCCCAGATCGCCGGCCAGCGCCTCGTAATACTGGCGGCCGTGGAACACAGTCGCCTCGTCTTCGCTGGCCAGTACCCCGGAAGTACCTCCGGTCGCCGCCGGGGTGGAGCCGGCCGCACCGGCAGGCAGGGCGTAACGACCGCTCGCCGTCTTGCTCGCCGCGAGCGCCGCTTCGACGCGCTTTTTCATCGCCGCATCGACTTCGACCAGCGTAATCGAGCCATCCCGGTTGACATCGATCTCGTCAAAGTATTGCGGCATGCGCGGGAAAGCCGCGTAGGCCTCCGCACGCGTCAGCTTGCCGTCCTTGTCGGTATCAGCCGCCTTGAAGCGCTTGGCGAAGGTCACGGAATCGAAGTTGGTCTGGGCGACCACGGCGAGCGGTACAGCAAGGGCCAGGGCGAACAAGATGCGTGGGAGGATCATGGCAGTAGCAAGGAGGTTCAAATCAATAATTATGCCTTAACGCAGGCGTCGCTAAAGCGAGCGCCGGCGGACCGTCTCGAACAAACAGACCGCCGCGGCCGCGGCGACGTTGAGCGACTCGACCGCGCCGGGCATCGGGATGCGCACCTGCAGGCGGGCGGCGGCGAGCAGTTCCTGACGCACGCCCTGCCCTTCGGAGCCGAAAATCCATGCGAGCGGGCCGTCCAGGTCGACCGCATAGAGGGAGCGGGCATCGGGGCCGAGTGTCGTGACCACGGTCGTTCCCCGGTAGCCGGCCATGAAGCCGGCCAGGTCGGCATCCTCGACGACATTCATGGCGAAATGGGCGCCCTGCCCGGCGCGCAGGACCTTGGGCGACCACGCCGCGGCGCAGCCGGGGCCGAGCAGCGCCTGGCAGATGCCGGCGGCGGCCGCGGTGCGCAGCAGGGTGCCGACGTTGCCCGGATCCTGCACGCCGTCGAGCAAAATGGCGTCTTTTTGCGGGTCGACCGCAACCGTCGCCGGGAGCGCCGCGACGCCGACGAGGCCGCTCGGCGTCTCGACGAGGCCGAGGTCGCGCATCAGCGCATCAGCGATGACCGTGATCTCGCGGCTGGCGACGAAGCGGGCGACCTCGCCCCCCTCCAGCGCCGAGGCAGCGACAACCAGAGCCTCCACCGGGCCGCAGGACTGCTCGCAGGCCTCGACCAGATGCACGCCGTCGAGCAGCATGCGGCCGGCCTGGCGCCGCTCGCGGCCGGAACCGGCCAGCTTCCGGAGCTGCTTGTAGAATGTGTTGTCGCGCGATGCGATGTGCTTCACAGCAGCGTCAGCTGGGCGACCGGCCCGAAGCTCCTGCGGTGAGCCGAAATCGGTCCGTGCTCGCGCAGCGCGCGGCAGTGGGCTTCGGTCGGATACCCCATGTGGCGGCCGAAGCCGTATTGCGGGTAGGCGGCGTCGAGCACGCGCATGCCGGCATCGCGCACGGTCTTGGCTAGGATGGAGGCGGCGGCGATGGCGGCGATCTTGCCGTCGCCCTTGACGACGGCCTCGACCGGGATAGCGAGGCGCGGACAGCGGTTGCCATCGACCAGCGCGCGCTCCGGGCGTACGGCGAGGCCGGCGACTGCACGCTGCATGGCGAGCAGGCTCGCGTGCAGGATGTTGAGGCGGTCGATCTCCTCGACGCTGGCCTCGGCTACCGCCCACGCTAGAGCCTCTGCGCGTATGATAAGCGCCAGTTCGTCGCGGCGCCTTTCGGAGAGCTTCTTGGAGTCGTTCAGCCCGGCGATCGGCTGCGCCGGGTCGAGGATGACGGCTGCTGCGACCACCGGCCCGGCCAGCGGGCCGCGCCCGGCCTCGTCCACGCCGCAGACGAGGCCCGGAAAAACGATCAGTTCAGGCATGCGAGGACCGCGTCGGCAGCCTTTTCGGCGTTGTTTTGGCGCAGCTGCAGGTGAATGTCGGTGAACGTCTCGGCCACCGCCGCCGCGTTCTCCTTGTCCGCGTAGAGCTTGAACAGGGCCTCGGCGAGGTTTTCGGGGGTGGCCTGGTCCTGCAGTATCTCGGGCACCACGAAGCGCCCGGCCAGCACGTTGGGCAGGCCGACCCAGGGCAGGTAGACGAGGCGCTTGCCCAGCCAGTAGTTGAAGCCTGCCATCTTGTAGGTAATGACCATCGGTCGCTTGACCAGCGCCGCCTCGAGGGTCGCGGTGCCGCTGGCGACCAGCGAGATGTCCGCCGCGCCCAAGGCATCGCGCGCATGTCCGAACAGCAGCCGGAACGGGACATCGCCGGCCTGCTCGTCGAAGATCGCCTTCTCGAACTGCAGGCGCGTCTCGCGCGTGGTGAGCGGGACGACGAACAGGGCATTCGGCAGGTATTTCTCGCAGATCAGCTTGGCGGTGCGGACGAAAGTGGCCGCCATTTTTTCCAGTTCGCCGCGCCGGCTGCCCGGCAGAAGGGCGATCACCGGCAGATCGAGTGGCAGCGCGAGCTTCTCGCGCACGGCGTTTCGGTCAGTCTCGAGCGGGATCTGGTCGGCGAAGGGGTGGCCGACGTAGGTTACCGGGATGCCGGCCTTCTCGTAGAGCGGTGGCTCCATCGGAAACAGCGCCAGGACCCGCGAGACGGCACGGCCGATCGTCTTGATGCGGCCGCCGCGCCATGCCCAGATCGACGGGCTGACGTAGTGGATCGTCGGAATGCCGGCCTTCTTGAGGCCGGTTTCGAGTGCGAGGTTGAAGTCGGGAGCGTCGATGCCGATGAAGACATCGGGCTTCAGGTCGAGGAGGCGCCTCTTCAACTCGCGGCGGATGCCGGTTATCTCGCGGGCGTGCTTCAGCGCATCGACGTAGCCCATGACCGACAGCTTGTCCATCGGCCACCAGGGATCGAAACCCTGCCCCTCCATGGCCGGGCCGCCGATGCCGAAGAAGACGGCGTCAGGCAGCCGGCTCCTGAGCGCCGCAATGAGGTGTGCGCCGAGGAGGTCGCCGGAGGCCTCGCCGGCCACCAGGGCGACCCGTAACGCCTTGCCCATCAGCGAATGATGCCGCGCTTGGACGTTTCGAGGAAATCAACCATGAGCTGAACATCCGGCTGCGTTTTCGCCTGCTCGGCCAGCTTGCCCTTGGCCTCCTCGAGCAACAGTCCGGATTTGTAAAGGGTCCGATAAGCGCGCTTGAGCTCGGTGATGGCCTCGCTGGTGAAGCCGCGGCGCCTGAGTCCCTCGACGTGGATGCCATAGGGTTGTGCGGTGTTGCCGGCAACCATGAGGTAGGGCGGCACATCCTGGAGCACGAGCGACGAGGCGGCGGTGATCACGTGCGCGCCGATGCGGCAGAACTGGTGCACGCCCGTAAACCCGCCGAATATGACGAGGTCGTCGACCGTGACATGCCCGGCCAGCGAAGCACCGTTGGCAAAAATGGTCTTGTTGCCGACGTGGCAGTCATGCGCGATGTGCACGTAGGCCATGATCCAGTTGTCGTCGCCGAGGCTGGTCACGCCGCCGCCCTGAACTGTGCCCAGATTGAAGGTGCAAAACTCGCGGATCGTGTTGCGATCGCCGATTTCCAGGCGGGTCGGCTCGCCGGCGTATTTCTTGTCCTGCGGCATCTCGCCCAGTGAACAGAACTGGAATATGCGGTTCTCGCGGCCGATCCGGGTATGCCCCTTGATCACGACATGCGGACCGATCTCGGTGTCGTCACCGATTTCGACATCCGGACCGATGATCGAATAAGGGCCGATGTCGACGTTGGCGCCTATCCTGGCGCCGGAATCGACAATGGCTGCGGGATGGATCATTTCAGATGTCCCGCTTGGCCGACATCAGCCGTGCCTCGGCCACCAGTTGATCATCGACGCGGGCCTCGGCCTTGAATTTCCAGACCCCGCGCATGTGCCGCTCGATCTCGACGTGCAGATGCAACTGGTCGCCGGGCATGACCGGTTTCTTGAAGCGTGCCTCGTCGATGCCGGCGAAGAAGAAGAGACTGTTCGGGGTCGGCTTCTCGCCCGCGGTCTTGAACGCCAGGATGCCCGCGGCCTGGGCGAGCGCTTCCATGATCAGCACCCCCGGCATGACCGGATACCCCGGGAAATGGCCGACGAAGTGCGGCTCGTTAATGCTGACGTTCTTGTAGGCGTGGATCCACTTGCCCGGTTCGATGGCGACGACGCGGTCGACAAGCAGGAAAGGATAGCGCTGCGGCAGGTGCTCAAGAACTTCCATGATATCCATTTAATCAATCCCTTCGTTCAGCTTGTTTAAGTAATTTCTCGATATCCGAGACGCGCTCGGCAAGACGCGACAGGCGCCGGATATGCGCCGCATTGCGCACCCATTCGTCGTGCGTGTCGAGCGGGAAGACGCTGGTGTACAGCCCGGGCTGGGCGATGCTCTTCATGACCAGCGAGCCGCCGGAAATCGTCGTTCCGGGCGCCAAAGTGACGTGCCCCGAAATCATTCCGGCCCCGCCGACGATGCAGTGCTCGCCCAGGGTGACGCTGCCGGCAATACCGGTGCAGCCGGCGAGCACGCTGTGCGGCCCGATGTTGCAGTTATGCCCAACCTGGACCAGGTTGTCGATCTTGCAGCCGTCACCGATCACCGTATCGTCGAGAGCGCCGCGGTCGACCGTCGTATTGGAACCAATTTCGACGTCATCGCCGATGCGGACCGAGCCGAGTTGCGGGATCTTGAGCCACTGCCGACCCTCCGGCGCAAACCCGAAGCCGTCGCCGCCGATCACCGCGCCAGAATGCAGGATCGCGCGCTTGCCGAGGCGACAGCCGTGGTAGATGGTGACATTTGCATAGAGGAGACTGCCGTCGCCGATGGTGACGTTGTCGCCGATAACGCAGCCGGCATGAATCACCACGTTCTCGCCGAGCGCCACGTCACGACCGATGCTGACGTGCGGACCGACCGCTGCGCTTGCCGGCAGCGGCGACCCGCTCGCCACCGAAGGATGAACACCGCTGAACCCTGCCCGGTCCGGGTTGAGCAGGCCGGCAACCCGCGCGTAGTAGGCGTAGGGATCGCCGGTGACGATGCGCGGCCCGGCAAAGTCATCGGCAAATGGGGGCGCGACGATGACCGCGGACGCCCTAGTCATCTGCAACTGGTTCCGGTATTTCCGGTTGGACAGGAAGGCTATATCCCCGGCACCGGCAGACGCCAGGGTCGCGACACGCAGGATCTCGGTTTGCCCGTCCCCAAGTACATCGCCGCCCAGTTGGGCGGCGATGTCGGAGAGCGTCAGAATTACCGCGCCCTGCCGAGACATTACTTGCCTTCGGCCAGCGCCTTGATCACCCGGTCGGTGATGTCCAGTCGCGGACTCACCCAGACCACGTCCTGAAGAATCAGATCGAATTTTTCCGCGTCGGCGATCTGCTTGATCGCCTTGTTGGCCTTTTCGATCACGGCCGCGTTCTCCTCGTTCTGGCGCAGGTTCAGGTCTTCGCGGAACTCGCGCTGGCGGCGCTGGAACTCGCGGGAAAGGTCGGCGAACTCTTTCTCCTTCGCCCGGCGTTCCGATTCGCTCATCGTGACGGCGTTTTTCTCGAGGCCTTCCTGCAGGTCCTTGAGCTGCTTGGCCATGCGTTGCAGATCCTGATCGCGCTTGCCGAACTCGCCTTCGAGCTTCTTGCCCGCCTTCTGCGCGGCCGGCGCATCACGGAAGATGCGCTGGGTATTGACGTAGCCGACCTTCAACTCGGCCACGGCCTCGCCGGCAAGAAACACGGCGGAGAGAAAAGATGCGACTACTAGTGACTTGGCTTTCAACGTGACACTCCTGAATCAGAAATTTGTACCCAACTGGAACTGGAAGCGCTCGATCTTGTCGTACGGCCCTTCGTTAAACGGAACGGCGTAACTAAACTTCAGCGGTCCCATCGGCGAAATCCAGGCGAAGGACAGACCGGCGGAGTAGCGCAATCCTAGGTCGACGGATGCATTGAGTAACGGGTCTCCCTTGCAGAGGTCTTCCGTGCTGATCACTCCCTTACAGGATCCGTTCACGTAAACCTGGCCGAAATCGAAAAACAATCCCAGTCTGACGCTTCTTTCCATGCCCGGAACACCCCACAACAGTTCGGCCTGGCCGACGACACGCTCGTTGCCACCAATCGCGTAGGTCTGGCTAGGATCCACAAAGTTCCGGGTCTGCGGCCCGAGACTTCCGGCCTTGAAACCGCGAACCGAATTGACGCCGCCGGCATAGAAATTCTTGTAGAACGGCAGGTTTTCCGTGCTGCCGTAGCTGTCGGCATAACCGACCTCGCCATTCAGCATCAGCGTGAACGACTTGGACAAGGCAATGTAGCGCTGCAGCTGATACGAAGCCCGGTAGAAGGTCAGGTCACCGCCGGGAACCGCCACTTCCAGGGCGGCCTTCTGATACCAGCCGGTGGTCGGGAACAGGAAGCTGTCCTTGCCGTCGCTCACCCACGCTGCCGTGACCGGAATGGTCCAGTTGCTCGCGGTCGGGTTGTCAAAGGTGCCGCCCGATTGCAGGACAAATTCCTGTATCTGGGGAGAACTGGTGGAGAAGGCGGTGATTTCCGTATTGTCGACGCCGAATCCAAAACTCAGGGCCTGCTTTTCGCCGATCGGAAAGCCGAACCGCACCGCACCGCCGTACGATGTGGACTTGTACGGGGTGACCGAGGTCGAAGTCGTATCAACCTTGCGGTAATAGAGGTCGAAGCCCTGGCTTATGCCGTCCACCGTGAAATACGGGTTGGTGTAGGAAAACGAATAGAGCGTGTTGATCTTGCCGGTATTGACGGCAAGCGCTACATTGTTGCCGCTGCCCAGGAAGTTGTTCTGGGATATCGAGGCGGACAGCACCAGCTTTTCAGTACTGGAATAGCCGGCACCCGCCATCAGGTTGCCGGTCGGCTTCTCGACGACATTTACATTGACGTCCACCTGGTCCGCAGTCCCCGGCACTGCCGGCGTCTCGGTTGTCGTCGATTCGAAATAGCCAAGCCGGTCCAGACGGGTCTTCGAGAGGGCAACGCGCTCGGAGTCGTACCACCCGCCTTCCATCTGGCGCAGTTCGCGGCGGATGACTTCATCCCGCGTCCGGGTATTGCCGGTCACGTTGATCCGCCTGACGTAGACCCGCTTGCCCGGATCGATGAAAATGGTAAACGCGACTTGGCGCTTTTCCTTGTCGATCTCGGGAGCCGCGTTGACGTTGGCGAATGCGTAGCCCTCCTTCCCGAGCCGTTCGCCGATCGCCTTGGTCGTATCGTTGAGCCGCCCGCGGGAAAAGGCGTCGCCTGCCTTGACGAGGACCAGTTTGTCGAGTTCCTCTTCGCTGATCGAGAAATCGCCGGCCAGCTTGACCGAGGAAACCTGATACCTCTCCCCTTCATTCACGTTGATCGTAATGAAGACGTCGGTCTTTTCCGGCGATATCGAGACCTGGGTCGAGTCGATGGCAAACTCGAGGAAGCCGCGGTCCATGTAGAACGACTTGAGTCTCTCGAGGTCGGCTCCCAGCTTCTGCCTGGAATACTGGTCGTTCTTGGTGTACCAGGTGATCCAGCCAGGCGTCGTGAGCTGGAACTGGCTGAGCAATTCCTTCTCGCTGAATTCCTTGGCGCCGACGATGTTGATCTGCCTGATCTTGGCG
>ERZ761602.2432-NODE-2432-length-29202-cov-10.740076_pt1 | contig 29202 bp, 23 predicted proteins | sample MGYA00512165_ERZ761602 | MGnify/ENA primary metagenome ERZ761602 (study PRJEB28899, sample SAMN02445085) | bioreactor sludge metagenome | biome: EBPR sludge; isolation source: Thorneside wastewater treatment plant | place: Australia: Brisbane, Thorneside...
CCCCCTGGTCCGGGGCGCCGCGATGCGGCAGCATGTCGGACCTCGGATCGACCAGGAGCGCGGATGAACCGCCTGCAGACTCGTGTTCCGGCGCTGCTCGCCTGCGCCTTCGCCCTCGCCGTGGCGGCCACGTCGGCGCGGGCCGAGCTCTCGGGCGTCTCGCCCGGCCACTTCGAATCGACACACCGCGCCGAGGTGGCGGCGACGCCGGCGCAGGTCTTCGCCGTGCTCGGGCAGTTGCCGCGCTGGTGGAGCCCGCGCCACAGCTGGTCCGGCGACACGGCCAACATGAGCCTGGAGCTCTCGGCCGGCGGCTGCTGGTGCGAGCGCTGGGGGCAGGGCGCCTCGGCGCGGCACGGCACCGTGCTGCAGGTCATCCCGGGCCGGCTGATCCTGATGGACGCATCGCCGGGCCCGCTGCTGGCCCTGCCCGCCCGGGGCGTGCTGACGCTGGTGACGAGCAGCACCGACGGCAAGACCGCGGTGCGCCTGAGCTATCGGGTCAGCGGCGCGGCGGAGCTCGGGCTGGACAAGCTCGCGCCCGCCGTCGACGCGGTGCTGGGCGAGCAGTTCGCCCGGCTGAGGGCGATGATCGAGAGCGGCCAGCCGCCGGGCTAGCCCCGCCGGCTTCGCGATGCCGCGTGCCCGGGCCGCGCCGCCTCAGGCGCAGCGCCGCAGCAGCCGCACGTGCATCGGCCGCATGAAGCGCGCGCCGTCCGGGCCCTGGTGCGGCGCGTACAGCGCGGCGGTGCGCGCCAGCCGCTCCTCGTCGATCGCGTGGTCGGCGAAGGTCGGCCGCATCATGCGCCGCTCGAAGTCGGCGAAGTCGGCGAAGTGCACCGGCGTCTCGAAGCGATGCTCGGCCGCCTGGACCCAGCGGCCGCCGGCGATGGCGCGGTCCAGCGCGCGCTGGGCCTCCGCGCGGACGACGCCTTCGTCGTTGAACACGCGCACCAGCTCGTTCAGGGCACCGGCGTAGACCGGCTCCGAGACATACAGCCAGCCGCCGGGCTTCAGCACGCGCAGCAGCTCCGCGAGGGCGGTGTCCATCGCCGGCACCGGCACGTGGTGCAGCGACTTGAGCATCAGCGCCCCGTCGAAGGTGGCATCGGGCAAGGGCATGGCCTGGGCAGCGGCCCGCAGGAAGTGCAGGCGCGGCTGGGGCTGCGCCAGGTTCTTCTCGAGCTGCCGCTCGTCGACCTCCAGGCCCACCAGCTCGGCGTCGGCGTGTCGCGCCAGCAGGTCGCGCGCGAGTCGCGCGGCACCGCAGCCGGCCTCGACGAGGCGGGCGCCGGCCAGCGGCACCAGTGCTTCCAGCAGCTCGAGATCGTCCGCGGGCAACGGCGTGGCCGTGTTCATCGAAGCCCTCGCCACAGGCGCGGCGGCGACGCCCCGGCGACCGGCGCCGTGGCAGCGTCGGGCGGGTCTGTGCGCGTCACGCGGTCATTCTGCCAGTGGCGCCGCCGCCCGTGGCGCCCGCGCCCGCCGACCGGCCGCTCTCAGGCAGGCCAGTCGATCGCCGCCAGGCGCCGCACGGCCTCGCGGATGCGCGTCGCGTCGAAGCCGCCGAAACCCAGCACCAGCGCCGGCGGGCGCGCCTTGACCAGGCAGAAACGCGACAGCGCGGAGGTCTCGATGCCGCGCTCCCGCGCCCGACGGGCGATGTCGCGATCGTCGCAGCGCGCGGGTAGCCAGGCCACCGTCTGCAAGCCCGACGCGGCGGCCTCGACCTGCAACCGGCCTCGCAGATGACGTTCGCAGGCCTGCAGCAGCACCCGCTGGCGTTCGCGGTACAGCGCGCGCATGCGCCGGATGTGGCGCGCCAGGTGGCCCTCGGCGATGAAGCGCGCGAGCACGCGCTGCTCGAGCGCGCTGCCGTGCCGGCCGGACACCGCGCGCGCTGCCGTCAGCGGCTCCACCAGCGCCGGCGGGCAGACGATGAAGCCGTTGCGCAGCGACGGGAACATCACCTTGGAGAACGTGCCCACGTAGATCACGTGACGGCCGTCGTCCAGGCCCTGCAGCGACGGTATCGGCTTGCCGTCAAAGCGGTATTCGCTGTCGTAGTCGTCCTCGATGATCCAGGCCGCGGCCTGGCGGGCCCACTCGATCAGCGCCAGCCGCCGCGGCAGGCTCATCGTCGTGCCCAGCGGGAACTGCTTGGACGGGCAGACCAGCAGCACGCGCGGCTCGATGCCTGGTGGCGCGGCCTGCATCCCGGCGTTCAGGTCCGCTCCCTGCGCGTCCACCGGTGCGGGGATGACGCTGCAGCCCGCGGCCCGCGCCGCCGACAGCGCGCCGGGGAAGCACGGGTCTTCCAGCAGCACGGCATCGCCGGGCTGGGTCAACACGCGCAGGAGCAGGTCGATCGCGTGCTGCGCACCGGCGGTCACGATCACCGTGTCGGCCGTGCAGCGCACGGCGCGCGCGATCGACACATGCTCGGCGATGGCGTGGCGCAGCGAGGGGTCGCCCTGGGCGTCCGCTTCTCCGAGCAGCTCGCCCAGCGTGCCGTCGCGCCGCGCCTCGCGCAGCACGGCCGCCTGCAGCCGGCTCCAGGCGGCGATCGGGAAGTGCTCCAGCTCCGGCAGGTTCACGCGGAAGGGCACGGCCGGGATGCGGCGGCGCAGCGACTCCGGAACGAAGTCGAATCCGTTGCGCAGCGATGCGGTGGGTGCAGCGGGCGCTGACGGGACGCCCTTGGCTCGCGCCCCGTCGATCCGCTGCGGCCTCGGCAGCAACGGCGAGACGAAGTGCCCGGAGCCGCGCACGGCCTGGATGTAGCCCTCGACCTCGAGTTGCTGGAACGCGTGGAGCACGGTGTTGCGCGCCAGCCCGTTCTGCGAGGCCAGGGCCCGCGACGAGGGCAGGCGCTGCCCCGGCTTCAGGGAGCCCGCCAGGATGGACTCGCGCAGGCGCAGGTAGAGCTGCCGGTACAGCGGCTGGTCGGGGCTCTCCGCCGGCGGGGGAGGCGGTGCGAGGCGTGCGGGCATCGGTGCGGGCGGGTCGGCAAGGCGCGGGAGGCGCGCTCCCGAAGTGGATCCATCATTCTGTACGGAATTGGTGCTTGCAGCTGGACCGGAGCACCACGTAGCCTTGTGCGTGCGGCAACTCGCCGCCAAGAGCGCGGACGCGCAGGTGGAGACAACAGATGAAACGATTCTGGAAATTCCTGATCGCGCTGCTGGCCGGCAGCTGGCTCGTCGCGGCGTCGGCCCAGACGCCGGTTCGCGGCGGCACGCTGCAGTCGACGCTGTGGCCCGAGCCCCCCGGCATCGTGCCGGGACTGTTCCTGCAATCGCCGGCGCTGCTGCCCGGCACCAAGATCTTCGAGAGCCTGCTGACCTACGACTTCAACCTGGCGCCGCAGCCGATGCTCGCCGAGTCGTGGACGATCAGCCCCGACGGCCGCAAGTACACGTTCAAGCTGCGGCGCAACGTCAAGTGGCACGACGGCAAGCCCTTCACGGCCGACGACGTGCTCTTCACCTTCGGCGAGTTCCTGGTCGACGTGCACCCGCGCTCCAAGGCGGTGTTCCAGCGCACGAAGGTCGCCAAGGTCGACGACTTCACCGTCGAGTTCGTGCTGGACAGGCCCTTCGCGCCGCTGATCCGCAGTTTCGACACCATCGGCGCCCCGGTGCTGCCGGCCCACATCTACAAGGGCACGGATTTCCGCAAGAACCCGGCCAATGCGAACCCCGTGGGCACGGGCCCGTTCCGTTTCAAGGAGTGGAAGCGCGGCGAGTACATCCACCTGGTGCGCAACGCCGACTACTGGCGTGCCGGCCTGCCCTACCTGGACGAGATCTACTACCGCTTCGTTCCGGACTCGGCCTCGCGCGCGCTCGGGCTGGAGAGCCAGCAGTTCCACATCGCGACCCAGAACGACCTGGAACTGCGTGACGCCGCGCGGCTGTCGAAGCTGCCGTACCTCGAGGGCACGGCCAGGGGCTGGGAGTGGGGCTCGCCGATCGCCTGGATCGAGATGAACCTGCGCCAAGCGCCGTTCAACGACCGGCGGTTCCGCCAGGCCGTGATGCACGCGCTGGACCGCAACCAGTTCCGCGACACGATCTTCTCCGGCTTCGCGAAGGTCGCCACCGGGCCGGTCCACTCGAGTTCGCCCTACTACGAACCCAATGTGCGGCAGTACGACTACAGCCCTGCGAAGGCCGAGGCACTGCTCGACGAGATGGGGCTGAAGAAGGGTGCCAACGGCGTCCGCGCGACCGTCAAGCTGCTCGGCCTGCCGTACGGCGAGGTCTGGAACCGCGCCGCCGAGAGCACGCGCCAGGCCCTTCGCCGCGTCGGCATCGAGGTGGTGCTCGAGACCACCGACGCGGCCGGCTGGGTCGACCGCCTGCGGAACTGGGAATTCGAGATGATCATGACCTTCCTGACCACGTTGTCGGATCCGGCGCTGGGTGTCTCGCGCACCTTCGTCACCGAGAACCAGCGCAAGGGCGTGCCGTTCACCAACGAGGCCGGCTACTCCAACCCGCAGGTGGACAAGCTGTTCGCCGACGCGGCGTCGGCCACCGACGACGCGGTGCGCAAGCGGCTGTACTCCGACGTGCAGAAGCTGCTGGTCGAGGATGCGGCGATGATCTGGCTCGTCGAGCTGCAGTGGCCGACCGTGATGAACCGCCGCCTGAAGAGTGCGGTGATCAACGGCATGGGTCCGAACGGCAACTTCGCCGAGGCCTGGCTCGACAGGGCGCGCTGACGGCTGACCGCGGCCCGCGAACGGTCCTAGACGATGCGCTTGCTGGCCGCCTTCGCGGCGTGGTTGCCGCGTGCGCTGCTGACGCTGGCGGCGATCGGGCTGCTGAACTTCATGCTCATCCGCCTGGCGCCGGGTGATCCCGCGGCTGTCATCGCCGGCGAGAGCGGCGCGGCCGATGCGGCGTTTCTCGAGAAGATCCGCGCCGACTACGGCCTGGACCAGCCGCTGCCCGTGCAGGTCGCGGCGTACCTGGGCCGGCTCGCGCAGCTGGATCTCGGCGTCAGTTACCGCAGCAACGTGCCCGTGTCGCAGCTGATCGGCCAGCGCCTGCCGGCGACGCTGCTGCTCACCGGTACCGCCCTCGTGCTGGCGATCGCCGCCGGCACGGCGCTGGGCATCGCCGCGGCGCGCCGGCGCGGCGGCGTGCTGGACGTGGCCATCGGCAGCTTCGCGATGCTCGCCTACGCGATGCCGGTGTTCTGGGTCGGCCTGCTGCTCGTGCTGGTGTTCTCGGTCGGCCTCGGCTGGTTCCCGGCCTTCGGCATGGCTTCGCTGATCCCGCGGCAGGGCTTCGCCGCGGTGCTCGACGTCGCCCACCACCTCGTCCTGCCGGCGGTCACGCTGACGCTGCTGCACCTGGCGGTCTACGTGCGGCTGGCGCGCGCCTCGACGCTGGAGGTGCTGGGGCGCGACTTCGTGCGCACCGCGCAGGCCAAGGGCCTGACCGAAGGCCAGGTGCTGCGCGGCCACGTGCTGCGCAACGCGTTGCTGCCCACGGTCACGATGGCCGGGCTGCAGGTCGGGCACCTGGTCGGCGGCGCTGTGGTCATCGAGACGGTCTTCGCCTGGCCGGGCATCGGACGACTGGCCTTCGACGCGCTGCTCCAGCGCGACTATGCGGTGATCCTGGGCGTGTTCTTCGTCTCGTCGGTGATGGTGGTGCTGGCCAACCTGGTCACCGACCTGGTGCTGCGCCTGATCGATCCCCGCATCGGACGCTGACGCAAGAGGCCGCCCTTGAACGCTCTACCGGTCAACTGGCGCCTGTGGATCGGCGCCTGCACGCTGACGGCGATCGCGCTGGTGGCCCTGGGCGCGCCCTGGCTCGCGCCGCACGACCCGTGGGCGCTGCTGGGGCCGCCGCTGGCGCCGCCCGGCGGCGAATTCGCGCTGGGCACCGACCTGCTGGGTCGCGACCTGCTGTCGGGGCTGATCCACGGCGCGCGCGTGTCGCTGCTGATCGGCCTGGCCTCGACCGTCTGCGCGCTGGCCATCGGCATCACGCTGGGGGCGGTGGCCGGGTACTTCGGTGGCCTCGCGGACCGTGTCGTCGTGCGGTTCACCGAGTTCTTCCAGGTGATCCCGGCGTTCCTGTTCGCGATCCTGCTGGTGGCGATCATGCGCCCGGGCTTGCGCAGCGTGATCGTCGCGGTCGCGCTGGTGACCTGGCCGCCGGTGGCCAGACTCGTGCGTTCGGAGTTCCTGACGCTGCGCAGCCGCGAGTTCGTCGAGGCGGCGCGCGCCCTGGGCCTGGGCCACGGGCAGATCATCCTGCGCGAGATCCTGCCCAACGCCTTGCCGCCGGTGATCGCCGTGGGTTCGCTGATGGTCGCGACGGCGATCCTGACCGAGTCCTCGCTGAGCTTCCTCGGGCTGGCCGATCCGAACCTGATCAGCTGGGGCTACATCATCGGCTCTTCGCGATCGGTGTTTCGCGATGCCTGGTGGCTCAGCGTGCTGCCTGGCCTGTGCCTGTTCGTCACGGTGCTGTCGATCAGCCTGCTCGCCGACGGGCTCGGGGACTCGCGCAACCCGCTGCTGCGCTCCCGGCGCGGCCTTTCGCCATGACCGCCGCGGCCCCGCTGCTCGACATCCGCGGTCTGACCGTGGAACTGCCGCCGGGGGGCGATCGCCGCCATGCGATCGAGGACCTCTGGCTGCGCGTCGAATCCGGCCGCACGCTGTGCGTGGTCGGCGAGTCGGGTTCGGGCAAGTCGCTCGCGGCCGCGGCGATCGTGCGACTGATGCCGTCGCCGCGCCTGCGCATCTCCGGCGGACAGGTCCTGCTGGACGGCCGCGACACGCTGGCGATGGGCATGTCCGAGCTGCTGGCCGTCCGCGGTGGCCGTGTCGGCTACGTGTTCCAGGACCCGCTGTCGTGCCTGAACCCGCTGGAACGCATCGGCCGCCAGGTTCGCGAGGTGCTGGATCGTCATGGCTGGGCCGGCGATCGCGCCGCTCGCGTGAACCGGCTGCTGGCCGACGTGGGCCTGCCGCAGCCCGGGCAGATCGTCCACAAGTACCCCTGGCAGCTGTCCGGCGGGCAGCGGCAGCGCGTGATGATCGCGATGGCGCTGGCGGCCGACCCGGCGCTGCTCATCGCCGACGAGCCCACGGCGGCGCTGGACGTCACCACGCAGGCGCAGATTCTGAGGCTGCTGCGCGAGCAGCAGGCGCAGCGCGGGCTGGGGTTGCTGTTGATCACGCACGACTTCGGGGTCGTCGCCGAGATGGCCGACGAGGTGGCCGTCCTGAAGGACGGCCGACTGGTCGAGCACGGCGATCGCGCCCAGGTGTTGGGCCGGCCGCGGGAAGCCTACACGCGACGGCTGCTGGCGGCGGTGCCGCCGCTGCTCGCCCGCGCCGCACGCACGGGTGGTCAGCCGCTGCTGCAGGCGACGGGCCTGCGCAAGACCTGGGCCGCCACCGGGCCGTGGTGGCGCCGCGGGGCGCCCACGCCGGCCGTGGCCGGAGTCGACCTGCGGGTGGACCGCGGCGAGACCGTCGCCGTGGTGGGCGAGTCCGGATCGGGCAAGTCGACGCTGGCGCGCCTGCTTGCCCGCCTGACGCAGGCCGACGGCGGCAAGGCTTCGCTGCAAGGCATTGCCGAGGACTATCTGAGCATGCCTGCGCGCCAGCTCGGCCCGCTGCGCCGGGCGGTGCAGATGGTCTTCCAGGATCCGTTCGCTTCGCTGAATCCCCGGCACACGGTGGGCCACAGCGTCGCGATGGGCCCCATCGCCTGCGGCACGCCGCGTGACCAGGCGCTGCGCGAAGCGCGCGAGCTGCTCGAACGCGTGCGTGTCGACCCGCGTGCCGCCGATCGCTATCCCAGCGAGTTCTCCGGCGGACAGCGCCAGCGCATCGTGATTGCGCGCGCACTGGCGATGAGGGCCCGGTTGCTGATCGCCGACGAGCCCGTGTCGGCGCTGGATGTCTCGGTCCAGGCCGAGATCCTCGACCTGCTGGAGGAGATCCAGCAGCGCGACGGCGTCGGCATGGTCTTCATCACGCACGATCTGCGCGTGGCCGCGCGCATGGCCGACCGCATCATGGTGATGAACCGTGGCGAGATCGTGGAGTCGGGCAACGCGGCAGCCGTGCTCGCCGCCCCGGCGCATCCCTACACCCGCGAGCTGCTGTTGGCCGTACCCCGGATGGAAGGCGCATCCGGTTGCGCGCCGCCGCACGACACCGCCACTGGAGGAGCCTGAGATGACCCGCAGCACCTTGCCCGCCGATGCGCCGCCCGCCGAAGCCGTCGGCCCCTGGCGGGCCGTCGTCGAAGCCTTGCGGGCCGAGGGCGTGACGCACGTCTTCGGCTTGCCGGGCAACCCCAAGCACCTGCTCAACGACCTGGCCGATCACTCCGACATCCGCTTCGTGTTGATGCGCGACGAGAAGTCGGCGGTCGCCTGCGCGTATGCCTGGGGGCGACTCACCGGGCGCCCGGGCGTGGTCTTCTCCAATCCCGGGCCCGGCATCACCAACCTCGTGACCGGGCTGCTGGAGGCCACCTGCGGCTCCGTGCCGCTGGTGGCCATCGCCAACGGCGTCGTGCAGCACCAGGAGGGCATGGGCGCCTTCCAGGAACTGGACAGCCGTGCGCTGATGAAGCCGGTGACCAAGTGGATGGAGCGCGTGGCGGACATCCGCCGGCTGCCGTGGGTCATGCGGCGCGCCTTCGCCACCGCGCGTGCCGGGCGGCCGGGCGCGGTCTACGTCGAGGTGCCGTCGGACCTGACCGACCAGCGGGCGGTGTTCGCGCCCTACGTGCCGTCGCAGGTCTGGGGGCCGACGCGGCCGGACGAGGCCTCGGTGGCCGCTGCCGCGCAGCTGCTCGCCCAGGCGCGGCAGCCGGCCATCCTCTGCGGGGCCGGCGCCGTCGTCTCGTCGGCTGCGGCGGAGGTGGCGCAGCTGGCCGACCGGCTCGCGGCGGCGGTGCTGACCACGCCGGGCGGACGCGGCATCTACCCCGAGGAGGCACCGAACGCGCTCGGGCAGGTCGGCCTGTACTTCACCGAGGCCGGCAAGCGCTGGTACGACGGCGCCGACGTGGTCCTGGTGCTCGGTTCACGGCTCGAGGCCTTCAGCACCAACAGCTGGGCGCTCTATCCGGGCAACGCGAAGATCGTGCAGGTCGACGTGGATCCGCTGGCCATCGGCATGAACTGGATGCCGGCGGTCGGCGTCGTCGGCGACGTCGCCCTGGCGCTGCGTGACCTGCAGGCCGAGCTTGACCGGATCGGCCATCGGCGCGACGACCAACGCGCGCTCACCCTGGCCGACACCCATCGCGAGCACGTCCGGCGCTGCGTCGAGGATGCGCGCCAGCCGCAGTCGCCGGTGCGGACGCGGCAGGTGCTCGAGGCGGTCAACCGCATCTTCGGGCGCGACACCATCCTGATGAAGGAGAACGGTGCCGCCGACCTGTGGTGCTACTACTGGCCGTATTACCGCGTGCTCGACGCCGGCGACTGCGTGCCGATGGCCGAGCAGACGGCGATGGGCATGGGCGTGATCGGCGCGATCGGCGCGAAGATGGCGCGGCCGGACAAGCAGGTGGTGTGCTTCGCCGGAGACGGCGCGATGCAGATGTCCATCGTCGAGCTCGCCACCGCCGCCGAGTGGAAGTGCGGCATCACCTGGATCGTGCTCAACAACCAGGCCTTCGGCTGGGTGCAGTACAACCAGTTGCTGGCCCGCAGGCCGCTGGTCAACACAGGCTTCGTCGTGGGCAGCGATTTCGCGACGATAGCCCGCGCCCAGGGCTGCCATGGCATCCGCGTGACCGAGCCGTCCCAGGTCGACGACGCACTGATCGAGGCGTGCCGCCTCAACCGGGCCGGCACGCCGGTGCTGATCGACGTCCAGATCGCCCGGCACGACTACTCGGACCACTTCGTGGCGGTCCACCATGAACGCATCGACCACTGAGGCGTCCACCCCCGGGGGCGACGAGCGCGCGCGCCTCGCGCCGCTGATCCGGCGCTTCCGGCAGCAGCCGATGGGGCCCTACGACGTGGAACTGCAGGCCTTCCTGCTGCCGCTGCGCAACCTGCCGGCAGCGGGCAAGCACGCGCTGATGCGCCTGCCCGGGCGCGAGGCCTGGACGCTGGTGCGCCTGGGCGGTCGCGGCCGGCCGGTGCAGATCGTCGGCGGCTGCTTCACGACGCCTGCCCTGGCGGAGTGGGCGCTGTTCCGTGCGCGCTGGCAGTCGCTGCACGGCTGGGACCCGCAGGATCTCGACGACGCGCCGGGACTTCCGGGAGGGGCGGCAGGTGGCTGAGGTCGTCGGTTATCTCGATCGCTGGTCGGCTCGTCCCGGTGCGCGGATCGGCGTGCACCTGGCGGGCAGCGTTCCGGCACGTGCGCGCGTGGACCTGGTGCGGTTGGGTCGAGGCACGCATCGCGACGAGCCCGGCGGCATCGCGTACGAGCCGGTGCCAGAGGTCGAGGCGCGGGACGTCGTGCTGCTGCCCCAGCCGGTGGACGAGGGCTCGTACGCCGAGATCGACCTCGGCGTGCTGGCGCTCGATCAGGGATGCCTCGGACTGCTGGTGCAGCCCTGGGCCCCGACGGGGGAGGCGGAACAGGTGGTCGCGGTCCTGGGCCAGGGGTCCTCGCGGCTGGCTGTCGTCGTCACGGGCGAGGGTGTGCCGGCCCTGCGGGCCGGCGCCGTGCTCGTCCCGACGGAGTTCCGCGCCGGCCCGCGACGCTGGCTCGTCGTGGCGCTGTCTTGGACACAGCGCGCCGCGACGCTCACGGTGCTCGACCCGCAAGCCGGCGTGGCGCGCTCGACGCGCGTGGAACGGCACCCTGCGAGCGAGGCGTTGACCGGGACCCTGTTGCTGGCCGGGGCGCCGTCGGAGGCGGAGCCGGGCGGCCGCCGCACGGTGCACTCGCACTTCGACGGCAGGCTCGAGCGCCCGCTGCTGTGGCCTGCGCCGCAGCCGATCGAGAGCGTGCGTGACGCCCTGGTGTGTGGCGAAGGATTGCCGCGCGGGGCCCTCGCGGCCTGGGACTTCTCGCCGTCCGTGGCCGCCGATGCCCCGCAGGACCTGGTGCCCGACCTCGGGGCCCACGCGTTGCACGGCCGGCTGCGACAAGGTCCGCGACGCGCCGTGCGCGGGATGCGCTGGACCGGGCAGTTCCTCGACTGGCGCGACGCCCCTTCGCAGTACGCCGCCGTGCACTTCCACCGCGACGACCTGGAAGACGCCGGCTGGCCTTGCACGCTCGAGATCGTCCTGCCGGATGCGTTGCCGTCGGGCGCGTATGCAGTTCGCGTGCGCGGCAACGCCATGCGGCCCGCGGGCGACGATCCGACCGATCCTTTCGACCTGACCGCGGGCCAGTGCAGGCTGCCGCTGTTCGTGCGTGCCCCGGCCGATGGGCCCGTGCCGCCGGGGACGGTCGCGCTGGTCTTCCCTACCTTCACCTACCTCGCATACGCCAACGATCGCTGTGCCTTGCACGGCCACAACCCCGAGGTGCTGGCCGACCGGGCCATCGCGCTGGAGGCCACCGACGTGCTCCTGTCGCGACACCCGGAGTGGGGCTTGTCGCTGTACGACACGCATCACGACGGCTCGGGCGTGGGCACCGCGTCGCGCCGACGCCCGATACCGACGCTGCAGCCCGATGCGCGCGCCTGGCAGGCGGGCGAGGGCAGTGGACGCTGGAACTATCCGGGGGACCTGCTGCTCGTCGAATGGATCGAACGCGAGGGCATCCCCTGGCACGCGCTCACGGACGAGGACGTGCACGCCGACGGCGCCGCTGCGCTGTCGGCCTACCGTGTCGTGCTCACCGGCAACCACCCCGAGTACGCGACCCCGGCGCTGCTGCGCGCGTTCCGCGATCACCTGGACGGCGGCGGCCGGCTGATGTACCTCGGGGGCAACGGCTTCTACTGGCGCATCGCCTGCCATCCGCAGCGGCCGGGGGTCATCGAGTTGCGTCGCGCCGAGGACGGCAACCGCAGCTGGGCGGAGGAACCGTGCGAGTACTTCCATGCCTTCGACGGCGGCTACGGCGGCCTGTGGCGCCGCAGTGGCATCACGCCGCAGTCCTGGCTGGGCGTCGGCTACGCGGGACAGGGGTTCCGGCGCAGCACGGGTCTGCGTCGCGCCCGTGATGCCCACCGGCCGGACGTCGCCTTCGTCTTCGATGGCGTGCCCGAGGGGGACTTCGGCCTGCAAGGTGCGATCGGCGGGGGCTGTGCAGGCATCGAGGTCGATCGTCGCGACGAACTGCTCGGTTCCGACCCGGCGGGCTGGTGGCTGGCGACCTCGCTGCCGCTGGACGCCACCTACCTGGCGGCCAACGAGGAGATGCTGGTGTCGCGCCCGACCATCGCCGCTCCCTTCACCCCTGCCGTCAGGGCCGACATGGTGCTGCAGCCAGTGCCCGGAGGCGGCGCGGTGTTCGCCAGCGGCTCGATCGCGTGGATCGGCGGCCTCTCGGCGGACCAGGGAGACGCGGCGGTGCAGCGCATCACCCGCAACGTGCTGTCGCGCCTGCTCGACCCGGCACCCCTGGCCGCCGAGCCCGGGCCCTGGCTGGAGCGTCTTCCATGACGGTGCGAGTGTGTCGCGGGTGCCAGGCGCCATGGCGCGCAGGCCTTGGGCGGGACCGGTGAGCGCGGCGACGCTAGAGCTGGACTTGCGCAGCGGTGACACCGTCGCACGGGTGCGGCCGCTCGGTGCGGAGCTGCGGCGATGGGCCGTCGGAGACACCGAGCTGCTGTGGTCCGGCGATCCGCGCTGGTGGGCGCGCTGCAGCCCGCTGCTGTTCCCGGTGGTGGGCCGGCTGCGCGACGACACCGCCTGGTTCGGCGGGCGGCCGTACCGGATGACCGTGCACGGCTTCGCGGCGGGGTCGCTGTTCGAGGTGACCGGCGCGTGGCCGGACGCGACAGCGTTGCTGCTGCGCGCCGATGCCCGCACCCGCGAGCACTACCCCTTCGATTTCGAGCTCGGCGTGCGCTTCGATGTCGCGCCGTCGTCGGTGACGACGACGCTGACCTTGCGCAACACCGGCTGCGAGCCCTTGCCCTGGTCGATCGGGCTGCACCCCGGGCTGCGCTGGCCCTGGGCCGGCGGCGGCGCGGACGGTCATGCGATCGACTTCGCGCAGGAGGAGTCGCCGCAGGCGCCGGTGATCACGCCGACGGGCCTGTTCGACAAGCAGTCCCGCCGGCTGCCGATGCACGGTCGCCGCTTGCCGCTGGACCCTGGCCTGCTGGACCGCGAAGCGCTGTGCTTCCTCGGCGCGCGCAGCCGCGCACTGGCGTTTCGGGCGCCCGACGGTTCGGCCGTGGACGTCGAGGCCGAGGGGTTCGACCACTGGGCGCTGTGGGCCCCGCCCGGCGCGCCGCTGTTGTGCATCGAGTCGTGGACGGGGCATGGCGACCGCGAGGACGGGCCGTGTGAGTTCGCCGACCGGCCGTGGACCCGCCGCTTGGCGCCGGGTGCCGGCGCCGTGCTGCGCCAGCGCATGCGCTGGCGCCCGCCGGGGGTGCGGCCGTGAACCCGGTGACCGAGCGGGGGGCGAGCGCCGGCCGGGCGACTTCGGTCGTGGGCCCCGGGGGACGCCAATGAGCGGCGTGTCGGTCAACATCGCGCATGCCGGGCCGGATGTGCTCGGCGAGGCGCCGGCCTGGCATCCGCTCGAGCAGCGCCTGTACTGGGTGGACGCGTTCGCCCCGGCGATCCGGCGGCTCGAGCCGCGGACCGGTCGCGTGGAGAGCTTCGGGCTGCCCTTCGACATCGGCTCCTTCGTCTTCTGCCGCGACGGCAGTCTCGTGGCGGGCACGCGCGAGGGCTTCCAGCACGTCCGGCTGGACGTCGATGGCCGTGCCCGCTGCACCGCTCTGGCCGATCCGCTGGCGCACGATCGCCGCCTGATGCTCAACGACGGCAAGTGCGACCGCCGCGGCCGCTATTGGTGTGCTTCCGTGCATGCAGACTTCGCCGGCCGTCAGGCCGAGCTGTACCGGCTGCAGTCCGATGGCTTCGGCACCTGCAGCGCGCAGCGCATGGACGCGGGATTCGTGATCGGCAACGGCATCGCCTTCCCGCCCGACGACCGGCGCCTCTATCTGGCCGACAGCCGCGACGAGACCGTCTGGGTCTACGACTTCGACCTGGCGAGCGGCAGTGTCTCGAACCGGCGCGTCTTCTTCTCCACGCGCGAGATCGAGGGCCGGGTCGACGGGGCCACTTGCGACCGCGACGGCAACTACTGGTGCGCGCTGGTGCACGGCGCCGCCGTGGCCTGCATCTCGCCAGCGGGCCGGCTGCTCGAGCGCATCCCGGTGCCGGTCAAGCACCCGACCATGGTGGCTTTCGGTGGCGCCGGCATGGACCGGCTGTACGTGACCAGCGCCGCTTGCCTGCTCGGGCCCGCCGAGCGCGACGCCTGGCCCTTGGCCGGCGCGCTGCTGAGCATCGACGGCCTCGGGGTGCGCGGCCTGCCCGAGCCCTTCTTCGGACCGATGGCGCCCGACGGCGCGAACGGAGTCGACCCATGCCCACCGTCCTGATCACCGGCTGCGATCGCGGCCTCGGGCGCGAGTTCGCGCTGCAGTACGCCCGACAGGGATGGACCGTGTGGGCGACCTACCTCGACGCCGCGCACGCGATCGATGACGACCCGTCGCCGGGAACGCTGCACCACGCGCTGCTGGACGTGACCGACGCCACGCAGTTCGCCGCGCTGCGCGAGCGCATGGCCCGCGCGCCGATCGACCTGCTCGTGTCCAACGCCGGCATCGGGCTCGACGCGGGGCGCATCGGCACCCTCGACCACGGTTACGTGGCACGCATGCTCGAGGTCAACCTGGCCGGTGCGCTGCGCACGGTCGACACCTTCGTCGAGCAGGTCGTGGCCAGCCGCCGCGGCCGCATCGTGCTAGTGACCAGCCGCATGGGATCGATCGCCTCGAACCTGTCCGGCGGCCACTACGGCTACCGCGCGAGCAAGGCCGGGTTGAACGCGATCGGCCGCAGCCTGGCCATCGACCTGTTCCCGCGCGGTGTCACGGTGGCCCTGCTGCACCCGGGCTGGGTCGCCACCGCCGGAGGCAGTCCCGATGCACCGTTTACCGCGGCGCAGAGCGTGCAGGCGATGCGCGGGGTGATCGCCCGGCTCGGCAACCACGAGACGGGTGTCTTCCTCGGCCCGGACGGGCAGCCGCTGCCGTGGTGAGCGAAGCCGTCCGTCCGCCGGATGACGCCGCGGCTGCGCCGCAGCTGATCGTCGCCGGTGCGCGTGTCATCGACCCGCGTCACGGTCGAGACGCGGTGCTCGACATCGGGGTCCGGGACGGCCGCATCGTGGGCATCGCCCCCAGCCTGCCGCGGGCCACCGCCACGGTCGTCCGTGACGCTGCCGGCGCGATCGCGCTTCCCGGCCTGATCGACCTGCACACGCACGTCTATGCCCGAGCCACCTCGTATGGCGTCGAGCCGGACCTGATCGGTCGGCGCTCGCTGGCCGCGACGCTGGTGGACGCCGGCAGTGCCGGCGCCGGCACCTACCAGGGCCTACGCGACTTCGTCATCGGGTGCGCGACCACGCGTGTGCTTGCCTGGCTGAACATCGCGTTTCCCGGGATCTTCGCGTTCGACGAACGCGTGATGTTCGGCGAGGCGGCGCAGGTCGCCCTGCTGGACGTGCAGCGCTGTGTCGAGACCGCACAGCGCCACGCCGACACCGTGGTCGGCATCAAGGTACGGCTGGGCGGCGCGGTCTCGGGCGAGGTCGGCCTGCTCGCGCTGGACCGCGCGTTGCAGGCGGCCGAGCACGTCGGCCTGCCGGTGATGTGCCACATCGGTCGCCCCCCACCGTCCTATGCGCAGATCGTGGACCGGCTGCGCGCCGGCGATGTGCTGACCCACTGCATGCGGCCGGCGCCGAACGCGCCGGTGGACGAGGCTGGCCGGGTGCTGCCGGCCCTGCGCCGGGCGCGTGCGCGCGGCGTCCTGTTCGACATCGGCCACGGCATGGGGTCGTTCGCCTTCGCCAGTGCGGAGGCGGCCCTGGCCGAGGGCTTCGCGCCCGACATCGTCTCCAGCGACGTGCACGCGCTCAGCGTCGCCGGCCCCGCCTACGACCTGCTGCACACGATGAACAAGCTGCTGAACTGCGGCGTCGAGCTGCCGGCGCTGGTGTCGATGGTCACCGCTGCGCCGGCGCGCGCGATCCGGAGCGACGAACTCGGCCACCTCGGCCTCGGTGCCCCGGCCGACCTGACCCTGCTGCGCCTGGCCGAGGTGCCCCTGCGCTTCACGGATGCCACGGGTGCCGAGCGCGACGGCGTGCGGCTGCTGCAGCCACTGGGTCTGCTGCGAGCAGGGCGCTGGCACGAGCCGCTGCCGCGTCCCTGGGAGCTGCCGCGCGACCCGCGAGCGCGCACCGACCAACCCGGCAACACCCCCACGGACGGAGCCCGCCGATGACGCGGCGCTCGAGCGGCCCCGCTGCGGCACCGGTCGAAGACCGCAGGGCAGGGTTCCTGCGTTCGTTGGACACGCCGGCGGCGGTGATCGACCTCGCGATCGTCGAGCGCAACATCGCGCGCCTGCAGCGGGCCTGCGACCGCGCCGGCGTGCGCAATCGCCCTCACGTGAAGACCCACAAGTCCGTGCATCTGGCGCGCCTGCAACGGGCCGCCGGGGCGGTCGGCATCACCTGCCAGAAGCTGGGCGAGGCCGAGGTGATGGCCGAGGCAGGCCTGGACGACATCCTGATCTCGTACAACGTGGTCGGCGAGCCCAAGCGCGCACGGCTGCGCGCGCTCGCGGCGCGTTGCACGCTGACGCTGTCGTGCGACAGCGGGGTGGCGGCCGAGGGCTATGCCCGGGCGCTGGCCGGCCGCGACGGCCCGACCGTGGGCGTGCTCGTCGAGTGCGACACGGGCCGGCGGCGCTCCGGCGTCCCCGACCCGCACGCCGCGGCGGCGCTCGCGCGCCTTGTGGCGGCGCTGCCGGGGCTGCACTTTGCCGGCCTGCTGCTGTACCCGCCCGACGGCGACCTGGCCGCGTCGGCGGCGTTCGTCGCCGCGGCAAAGGCCGCGTGCACGGCGCAGGGCCTGCCGCTGCAGGTCATCAGCAGCGGCGGCACGCCGAACCGCGGGCGCATCGGCCGTCTCGGCGAGACCGAGTACCGCGCCGGCACCGCCATCTACAACGACCGCCAGATGGTGCGCGCGGGTGCCGCGCAGCCCGGCGACTGCGCGCTCGAGATCGCGGCCACCGTGGTCAGCGCGCCGGCGCCGGGCCGTGTCCTGATCGACGCGGGCTCGAAGATCCTGTCCTCCGATCTCGGCGGCTTCGACGACTTCGGCGAGCTGCCCGATCACCCGCAGGCGCGCCTCTACAGGCTGGCCGAGGAGCACGGCTTCGTCGACGTGTCCGCCTGCGCGAACCCGCCGCGTGTCGGTGACGTCGTGCGCGTGCGGCCCAATCACGCCTGCGTGGTCGCGAATCTCGTCGACCGGGTGTGGTGCACGCGCGACGGCGAGCCCGCCGGCACGCTTCTGGTCGACGCGCGCGGACGCGTGAGCTGAACGCCCGCCCGCGCCTTCCCTTGCGACCACCGCCAAGCTGTCTTTCCGGAGACCTCATCATGAGCGAAGAACGCCGTTCGCCCGCTGCCCCAGCCGTCACGCGTGTGGCGCTGGCCGGCTTCGGTGCCTGGGGCCTGATGCATGCGCGGGCGATCGCGTCCATCGAGGGTGCGCAGGTCGTCGCCGTGCTCGCCCGAAGTGATGCCTCGCGAGCCGAGGCGGCCCGGGCCGTGCCCGGGGCCCGTGTCGCGGACTCGCTGGAGCAGCTGCTCGGGTTCGACGGCATCGACGTGGTCAACGTGCTGCTGCCCAATCACCTGCACGCCAAGGCCGCCGTCGCCGCGCTCGGTGCCGGCTGTCACGTCCTGCTCGAGAAGCCGCTCGGGCTGACGCTGGCGGAGTGCGATGCCGTGATCGACGCCACGCGCAGCAGCGGTCGGCTCGTCGCCGTCAACCACGAGCTGCGGGTCTCCCGGCAGTGGGGGCTGGTGCACGAGCGGATCGCCGCCGGCGACCTCGGGCGGTTGCGCCACCAGCACCTGTCGCTCTTTCGCAAGGCCTTTCGCACCGGCTCGAACGGCTGGCGCTACGACCCGGCTCGCGTGGGCTCCTGGGTGCTGGAGGAACTCGTCCACTTCATCGACCTCGTGCTGTGGTACCGCGGGGCCTCGGGCGATGCGCGACTGCCGCAGCGGGTGACGGCTTTCGGCGGTGACCGCTCACAGGCGCTGAGCGACCGCTTCACGCTGGTCATGGAGTGGGAAGACGGCGCCACGGCCGTGCTGAACCAGTGCCTGGGCGGGTTCGAGCACCACACGGTGCTGGAGGTCGCGGGCACCGACGGCGCCCTGCGCACCTGGTGGAGCGGCACGATGGACCGCACGACCACGCCGAGCTTCGAGCTCAAGCTGCGGCGCGGCCAAGCGGGCGAGATCGAGTCGCTGCCCGTCCCGCTGTCGGGCGAGGTCTTCGAGCTCGAGGAACACCTGCGGCAGGCATATGCCGGCTTCGCCGAAGGACGCTCGGTCCTGACACCGCAGGAGGTTCGCCCGAGCGTGGCCGTCGCGCTCGCCGCCGAGCGATCGTGGCGCGAGCAACGGCCCATGGAGATGGCCGGCGGGGGTGCCGCCCGCTAGCGCCCGCGCCCGTCCCCCGGCCGCATCCACACGCGGCTGCTGAACGGATCGACCGCGAGCAGGCTGCCGGCGAGGAAGGACGCGCCGAGCTGCGCGGCCGGCTGCGGCCAGGTGCCGATGCCGCCGCACGCGGCCGCGGCCGGCGGCGTCCGCTTGACGAACAGGGTCACCGCGCGGCCCCGCGGCACGCGGATCAGCTCGCCCCGGTCGTCCTCGAGGCCCACGGGGGTGCCAGGGCGCACCTGCCAGGCCTCGACCGTCTCGCCGACGCCCGGCACGCAGGTGCTCAGCTGCAGCCGGATGTCGGGGCGCGCGACGAGGCCCACGCCGGCGCGGCGCAACGCGTCGAGCAGCGCGGGGTTGACGTTGATCGAATACGGCTGGCGGCCGTCGTCGTAGCCGGTGTCCAGCTGCGCCACGGTGCGCAGCGGGCCGATGCGCAACGGCACGGTCGGCACGTTGACGCAGCGCGGCGGGCCGCCGGCGGCCGGGCAGCTCAGGCGCGCCGGCGTCTCGGCGTAGTAGCCCTCGCTCGGCAGCCGGCGCAGCCCGGCGCGGGACAGCTCGGCGTCGCTGCAGAAGGCGCCGCGCCGGGCGCGCCACAGCACGCCCTGGCGGTAGTCCAGCGTGAAGACGTGCGCGGCGAGGAAGTCCGTGCCCAGGATGCCGGCCTGGCGCACGCGGGCCGTGCGCGGGGCGGCGGTCTGCACCGGCAACTGCACGCTGCCCCACGGGCCGAAGAACTCGAAGCCGTCGTAGCGGTCGGAGGTGCCGGGTTGCGGCGTGGGGGCACCGGGCGGGCCGAAACCCGCGGGCCGGAGGCTGCTCACCGTGGCCCCGAAGTCGAGCACGAAGTGCCCGCGGCGCCCGGCCACGGCGACCTGCGCGTAGGGCATCTGCTGGTCGATGACCAGCGGCATGCGATCGCCGAGGCAGTGATCCAGTTCGGCGCGCGCAGCCGCGGCGGATGCCGGCGCGACGGCAGCGATGGCGCACAGGGCCATCCCGGCGGCCAGGGCGCGGACCGCGCCCACGCGGCCGCCGGCAGCCCGCGGCCGGCGGTCGTGCGCGAGGCGTTCGGCGTCGGTCATGGCGGGATTCTGCCGATGCCATCGCCCGGCCCCGGGCCGAGGCGCCGGCGAACGCGCAGCTGCGCGATGATCCGGCGATGCTCTTCGACTTTCGCGACCCGCCTTCCGTCACCGAGTGGGCGGCCATCGACGACCGGGTCATGGGCGGCGTCTCGCGCAGCCGGCTGCGCCACGATCCCGAGGGCCATGCCGTGTTCGAGGGCGTGGTGTCGCTGGAACGGGGCGGCGGTTTCGCGTCGGTGCGCTGCAGCCCCGCGGAGCGTGGGCGTGCCGGCGCCCGCTGCTGCACGATCGAGCTTCGCGGGGGCACCGGCCGGCGTTTCAAGCTCGCGCTGATCGCCGACGACGGCTTCGACAGCGTGGGTTACCAGGCGGAGTTCGGGCCGGGCACGGACGACTGGCAGGTGCTGCGGCTGCCGCTGGCCTCGTTCCGCGCCACCTGGCGCGGCCGGCCGGTGCCCGGCGCGCCGCCGCTGGATCCGGCGCGGATCCGCCAGGTGGGGCTGCTGATCGCCGGCCGGCAGGCGGGCCCGTTCTCGCTGGACCTGCGCGGCATCGGGCTGGAATGAAGGGGACGGCCATCGGGTCCGCGCCGCGCGCGCCGTCGTCGCGGACGGGCCGAGCGACGCCACGCACAGGAGCACAGGGATGAGCACCGGCAGCCGATCCAGCCCGCCCCGGCATCCGCGGTGGCGCGTCCCGTGGTGGCTGTGGCTGCTGCTCGGCGCGCTGGCGATGGCGGTCGGCCAGCGGCTGCTGCGCGCGTTGCCGCCGTCGCCGGCGAGCACGCCCGTCACCGCGGCCGTGGCCGCGGCGCCCATGGCAGCGGCGGCGGGCCCGGCCGACACCGCCGCCTTCGCCGACGCGCGGCGCGGCTTCGTCGCGGCGCCGACAGGGCAGGTGCGCAACCAGCGGGGCGAAGTCGTCTGGGACTTCGATGCCTTCGCCTTCGTCGCGGGCGATGCCCCGGCCACGGTCCACCCGGGCCTGTGGCGCCAGGCGCGGTTGAACAACCACGCCGGGCTCTTCAAGGTGACCGACGGCATCTGGCAGCTGCGCGGCTTCGACCTCTCCAACCTGACCCTGATCGAGGGCCGCACGGGCTGGATCGTCGTCGACGCCTTGACCTCGCGCGAGACCGCGGCGGCGGCGATGGCCTTCGCTCGCCGCCACCTGGGCGAGCGTCCGGTCAGCGCCGTGATCTTCACGCACAGTCACATCGACCACTTCGGCGGCGCGCTCGGGGTGATCGGTGCCGACGAGGCACGGGCGCGCCGCGTGCCGGTCGTCGCGCCGGCGGCCTTCGTCGCGGAGGCCACGCACGAGAACGTGCTGATGGGCGTCGCGATGGGGCGGCGTGCCGCCTACATGTACGGCAGCCGCTTGCCGCGCGACGCGACGGGCCTCGTCGACAACGGCCTGGGCAAGGCGGTCGCGCTGGGCGAGGTCGGCCTGCTGGAGCCCACGCTGCTGATCGCGCAGCCGACGCAGGAGCTGGTGCTCGACGGCGTGCGTTTCGTCTTCCACGACGCGTCGGGCACCGAGGCGCCGGCCGAGCTGGTGTTCTCGGTGCCCGAGCGCAAGGCCTTCTGCAGCGCGGACACGATGGCCCACACGCTGCACAACCTCTACACGCTGCGCGGGGCGCCGGTGCGCGACGCCCTGCAGTGGGCCGCGAGCCTCGACGCCGCGCTGACCCAGGCCGCCGGGGCCGAGGTGCTGTTCCACCAGCACACCTGGCCGGTCTGGGGCGCGGACCGCATCCGCGACTTCATCGAGAAGCAGCGCGATGTCTACAAGTACCTCCACGACCAGACCGTGCGCCTGATGAACGCCGGCCTCACGGCGGGCGAGATCGCCGAGACACTGAGCTTGCCGAAGGCCCTGGACGAGCACTCGAGCGTGCGCGGCTACTACGGCACGGTGCGGCACAACGTGCGGGGCGTCGTGCAGGCCTACCTCGGCTGGTACGACGCGCACCCGGCGAATCTCGATCCGCACCCGCCAGTGGAGGCCGGCCGTCGTTATGTCGAGCTGGCCGGCGGCGCCGACCAGGCGGTGGCCGCGGCACGCAGGGCCTACGACGCGGGCGACTTCCGCTGGTCGGCCGAACTGCTGAAGCACGTCGTGTTCGCCGAGCCGGGTCACGCCGCGGCGCGCGAGTGGCTCGCCCGCAGCTTCGAGCAGATGGGCTGGCGCGCCGAGTCGGCGCCGTGGCGCAACGTCTACCTGAGCGGCGCACTCGAGCTGCGTGCGGGCCCCCCCGCCAGGGGTCTGAACCGCGAGTCCGTGCTGCCGATGCTCGAGCACACGCCGGTCGACCGCTTCCTCGAGGCGATGGCCGCGTCGGTCGACGGGCCACGGGCGGCCGATCTCGTGCTGACGATCAACCTGAGCTTCACCGACCTCGGCGAGACCTACGTGCTGAAGCTGGCCAACGGCGTGCTCCACCACCGCAAGGCGCCGCCGGACGCGGCAGCCCAGGCGACCCTGAAGCTGACCCGGCCGTTCTTCCTGCAGATGATGGTCGGCAAGGCCGGCGCGGCGCAACTGCTGCTGTCGGACCAGACCCGCATCGAGGGCAGCGCGGTCGATCTGGCGCGTTTCTTCGCGGTGCTGGACAAGGCGCCGGGCACCTTCGCCATCGTCACGCGCTGAGGGCACCGTGGCGCCGGGCGCACCGGCGTCGCCGGTCGATGTCGAGCAGGGCTGCGCGGGGCCGCGCCGCCACGCCGCCGCTCAGGCGAAGCGGCGCAGGTCGACGCAGCAGGCATCGGTGCCTGGGGGCGTCTTGACCCAGGCCGCGGCGTCCGGCGGCCGCGCACGCTCCTCGTGCACCACGCGCGCCGCGCGGCGGGCCGCGGCCTCGTCCAGGTCCGCGGGCAGCCCGTCGTAGGCCTGGCCATCGGGCCGCCAGCCGTGCAGCGTGAGGACGTGCTCGTTCGCGAGCGCGGGGTGGCGCAGGCACAGCGCCAGCGGCAGCTGGGCGGCCAGGCCGGGGTGCAGGCCCCGCCGGGGGACGAAGGCCCGGTAGCGCAGCCCGGCGATGCGCACGGCCTGGCCGTGGCGGTCGCGCTCGTCGAGCAGCGGCAGTTCGATGCCGGCGGCGGCCACCTGCCAGCCGCGCCAGTCCGGGCCCGGGCCCGCGGCCGCACGCAGGCGCAGCTCGACACGTGCCGTGCTCGAGTCGACCAGGCGCGAGCTGCCCTGCTGCTCCGAGCCCGCCGCATCGCCGACCAGCGGCCAGAACTCGAGCGCGCGGCGCAGTTCGAGCACCGCGCCGGGCAGCGCGACATCGCACCAGTGCCGGAACTCCTCGCGCCGCAGCGCCTCGACGATCGGCGCGCCGAGCCCGAACCCGCCGAGCTGCAACTCGTCCAGCACCTGCTCGAGGTCCTGTTCCAGGTAGAACGGCAGCGCGAAGCGACGGTGCAGCCGCGGTCCCCAGTCGATCAGCGGCATCGACCGCGACGAGGTCGCCAGAAGGGCCACGACGGCTCGCAGCAGGCAGGCCAGCGCCGTCGCGCGCTCCGGCGAGTGCTGCATGCGCAGCGCGCGGAACTCCACCAGCCCTTGCATGCCGCGCAACGGTGCCTCGGCGTCGTGGAACTTCTCGATGTTGATCTCGGAGCGGTGCGCGTTGCCGGCAGCGTCGCGCAGCAGCGGCGACAGGCTGGCGGCGACGGTGCCGGCGTCGGGCGCGCCGAGGCGATCGAGGCGTTCGAGCGCGAGCGCCAGCTCTTCGAAGGCGTCCGCCCCGCGTTCGTCGGCGCGGGCCGACTGTCCGTGCCCGCCGACGAAGTCGTGGCAGAAGCGGTAGGACAGGGACGGATGGCCGACCACGAATCGCACGAGCCGCGGCAGGAGGGCCGGCTGGCTCACGAAGACGCTGGAGCCGGGTGACGCGCCGCCGAGCGTGAGCTGGCCCCCGCCGCCGGAATCGGCGACGGTGCCGTCGAAGTACAGCCGCAGCGGGTGCAGCCCGGCCGCGGCGGCGGCCGCCCAGGTCGCGCGGCTGCGGGCGAGGAAGCCCCGCGCATCGGCGTCGGGTGCGCTGTTGACCTCGACGACCGCCGGGTCCGGCGTGACCGTGGTCAGCTCGACCCGCGCGTCGACGGGCGGGCACCGGCCTCCGACGACGAGGCGGGTGATGCCGCACTGGCGGGCCGAGGTCTCGATGCAGCCGAGCGTGGCGAGGAAGGCATCGACCTCCCGGAAGGCAGGCAGGCTGGCCACGGCGCGGGTGACGCCGTCCACCGGGGCGAGGCCGAAGGCCAGCGTGCCGTCCGCGGTGCCGTGGACCCCTTCGACGTGGCGCCACGCGGCGTCGGGCGCCGTGACGGCGGGCGAGGGCAGCGCCCGTGCCTCGCAGGCCTGCACGAAAGCGGCCGCCCAGGCGTCCAGGTCCGGCAGGCTGGCCGGCGCAGCGCCGGCCAGCAGTGGGTCGGGTGGCCCGCGCCACAGGGGCGCGCCGTCGCGATACCGCATCCACCCGAAGCTCCAGCGCGGCTCGTCCTCGCCGTCGTAGTGCCGCCCGACGCTGCGCAGCACGAGGCCGCCGGGGTGCCCCGCCACCAGTGCCTCCAGCAGCCGCGCAGCCCGTGCCTGCTTGTCGCCGCCGAGCGCGGCCCACAGCCATGGCGGCGTCTGCGCGAACCGGTCGGTGAAGGTGGGCTCGCAGCCGACCCAGATCACCAGGCCGCGCGCCGCGAGCGCGGCGTCGTGCTCGCCGACGGCGGTGTCGAAGGGGTCAGCGTGGTCCATCGACGCAGGCGGATGCTCGGGGTGGCGGGTCCGAGACGCGGCGGCGCGACGACCCGGGTCCGCGTCCACGGCCATGGTGTGCGGGTCTCGGCCAGGGCATGGTTGCACCGAGAGAGTGCAACCAAGCGCCCCACGCCCGATGGCGGTGCGCCCTGCCGGCCTTGTCGATGTGCATCGGCTGATCCTTGACGCCGGTCGTCGCGCTGACTGGGGCCGCATCCGGAGCGCGTGCCCGAGCCAGCCGCCTGGCGAGCGTGGGTGTCGGGCTGCCCCGCGATGGGCCGGATGATCCAGGGGCGTGCCCCCGCCCCGGCCTCGGCCACGACGGCCGCCTGGGGCCGCTGCAAGCGACATGCCACCGGACGAGGCCCGCTGTTGCGCAGGCACCGTCAGCGGCGCCCGGGCCTCGGCGGCGGCGGCCGCCGGGCCGTGGTCCCCGTCAGTCCGGATAGCCCATCGGATTGCCGCGCTGCCAGCGCCAGGCGTCCTCGCACATCGCCTCGAGCGTGCGCGTCGCGCGCCAGCCGAGCGTGCGCTGCGCCTTCGCCGGGTCGGCCCAGCAGGCCGCGACGTCGCCGGCGCGGCGCGGCACGACCTCGTAGGGCAGCTCCTGGCCGCAGGCCCGGCCGAAGGCGTGCAGCACCTGCATCACGCTCGAGCCGGTGCCGGTGCCGAGGTTGAAGACGTGGCTGCCGGGCCGGCCATGCCCGTGGGCGATCGCCGCGACGTGGCCCTCGGCGAGGTCGCAGACGTGGATGTAGTCGCGCACGCCGGTGCCGTCGGGCGTCGGGTAGTCGTTGCCGAAGACGCGCAGCCGCGGCAGGCGGCCGACGGCCACCTGCGCGACGTAGGGCATCAGGTTGTTCGGGATGCCGCGCGGGTCCTCGCCCATCGTGCCGCTGGGGTGCGCGCCCACCGGGTTGAAGTAGCGCAGCGAGGTGCACGACAGCGCCGGGTCGGCCGCCGCGACGTCGGCCATGATGGTCTCGACCATCAGCTTCGTGCGGCCGTAGGGGTTGACCGCGCCGAGGGCGCCGTCCTCGCGCAGCGGCATGGGCTGCTCGGCGCTGTAGACCGTGGCCGAGGAGCTGAAGACCAGCGTCGCGACGCCGGCGCGGCGCATCGCGCCGATCAGCGCCAGCGTGCCGTGCACGTTGTTGTCGTAGTAGGCCAGCGGCTGCTCGACCGATTCGCCGACGGCCTTCAGCGCCGCGAAGTGGATCACCGCCTCGATGCGCTGCTCGCGCAGCGCCTGCTCGACGAACGCGCCGTCGCGCACGTCGCCGCGCAGCAGCGGCGGGCGGTGCCCGGTCAGCGCCGCGATGCGCTCGACGACCGCCGGCTTGCTGTTGCAGAAGTTGTCTAGCAGCACGGGTTCGTGGCCGTGCTCGATCAGCGAGACGGTGGTGTGGCTCGCGATGTAGCCGGCGCCGCCGGTGACGAGGATGCGCATCGGGGTTCGGGAGGAGTCTCCCGTCGTGGAACGGCAATCGACATTGTGTGGCGCCGTGGGCGGCTGCGGCACCGGTGCGGAGTCGCAGGCGGCCCCTAGTTCAGGGACCGCGGCGCGCGGGCCCGCCGAGCTCGCGTGACGGGGTTCACGGCCGACCGCCACCGGCATGCCATGGCCGCCTGCACGCGGCCGCAGCGCGTTGCCCTGGCGCCGGCCCCGACCGCTTCCCGGCCACGGCTCCCGCCTGCAGCGCGCCGGTTGACGGCGTGGCGGCCGGCGGCGATGCTCCGCGTCCGATGGCCCCGAACTGCCGAGCCCTGCTGCGCGCCTGCGTCGTGTCGGCCTTGCTGGTTGCGCCGACGGCCCGCAGCCATCCCGGCGACGCGGGCGCGGCGCCGTTGCCGACGGTCCAGCAGCAGCAGTGCGTCGCGGCCGGCTGGCAGCGTGAGGTCGTCGACATCGGCGGCCGGCCCCGGGTGGTGCTGTGGAAGGCGCCTGAGGTCTGGACCGGCGGCGCGATCGTCGTGCTGCACGGCGGCGGCGGGGCGGCATCGAACTTCTGCGCTGCCAACGTCGCGCTGATCGCACCGCAGGTCCGCTTCACGAGGCTCGCGCTCGCGCGCGGCTTCGCGGTCTTCCTGCCGGACTCGACCGACCGCGTGACCGATCCGCGCGGCCGGCTGTGCGGCAAGGTCTGGGACGATGCCGCGGCGGGCCGGGACAGCCTCGACCTGCCCTTCCTCGAACACCTGGTGTCCGGGCTGATTCCGGCGCAGCGCCCCGCGGGCAGCCGCCACGCGGTCTTTCTGACCGGGCTGTCCTCGGGGGGCTACATGAGCGTGCGCGCGGCATCGCGCCTGGGCAGCCGCATCGCCGGGTTTGCCCCGGTTTCCAGCGGCGACCCCTACGGCTGGGAGCGTGACTGCACCCCGTTGCCGGGTGATCGGCCGAACGTGCGGGGGATGGCGTTCGACGTGGACGGCGGTCAGCCGATCGGCGCGCCAGGTGCCTGCGATGACCGCGGCGACGCCGGTGAACGGAGCTGGGACGACGGGTCCGGGCGGCCCCGCTTTCGCCTCTTCCACGACCTGGACGACGGCATCCACGACGCGTCGTGCGTCGCGCGCGTGCGGCGCCAGCTGCTGGCTCGCGGCTACCCGGAGACACCGCCGTTCACGCTCGGCACCGGCACCGCGCGCCGCGCGCTCGCGCACTTCTGGCAGGACGCCTACAACCAGCCGCTGCTCGACTTCTTCGCCGGTCTGCCGTCGCCGTGAGCGGGGCGCGGCGGCCAGCCGCTCAGCGCGAGCGCCGCACGCGCAGGATCTCGTCGAGGATCAGGCAGATCGCGCCGAGGGTGATCGCGCTGTCGGCGACGTTGAAGCTCGGGAAGTAGCCGCCGTGGAACAGCGGCTCGAGGACGCCGAAGCGGAACTGCAGGAAGTCGACGACGTAGCCGTGCAGCAGCCGGTCGAGCACGTTGCCCAGGGCGCCGCCCATGATCATGCTGACGGCGAAGCAGAAGAGCTTCTGCGTCGGGTGCTGGCGGATCATCCAGACGATGAAGGCCGAGGCGGCGATGCCCAGCGTCACGAAGAACCAGCGCTGCCAGCCCGAGGCGCCGGCGAGGAACGAGAAGGCCGCGCCGGTGTTGTGCACGCGCACCAGGTTGAAGAAGCCGGTGACCGGCAGCACGTCGCCGAGCTGGAACGCGCCGAGGATCAGCATCTTCGTGATCTGGTCGAGCAGGATCACGATGACCGCCAGCCCCAGCCACAGGGCCATGCCCGGGGGTGCGGTGCGCCGGGCCATCAGGCGACCTCGCGGGCTTCGCCGGCGCCGTGCAGGTTGCTGGTGCAGCGCCCGCACAGCAGCGGGTGCTGCGCGTCGTGACCGACGTCGTCGCGCCAGTGCCAGCAGCGCGCGCACTTGCTCGCGCCGGACGGCGTGACGGTCACGCCGAGCGCGTCGCCCGGCGCGATCGTCGCCGCGGAGGTGATCAGCACGAACTTCAGGTCCTCGCCCAGCGAGGCCAGCAGCGCGTGGTCGGCGTCGTTCAGGCGCAGCTGCACGGTGGCCTGCAGCGACGAGCCGATGCGCTCGGCCGCGCGCACGGCCTCGATCTCCTTGTTGACCGTGTCGCGGATCTCGCGGATGCGCGCCCACTTCGCCAGCAGCGCCTCGTCCGGCGCCTCGAAGCTCCAGAAGGTCTCGGTGAAGATCGACGGCGAGCGGCCCGGCGCGAAGACCCGCCAGGCCTCCTCGGCGGTGAAGCTGAGGAACGGTGCCATCCAGCGCAGCAGAGCGTGCGTCAGCTGCCACAGCGCGGTCTGCGCCGAGCGCCGGGCGCGCGAGGCGGGGGCGGTGGTGTACAGCCGGTCCTTCAGCACGTCGAGGTAGAACGCGCCGAGGTCCTCGGCGCAGAAGACCTGCAGCTTCGCGACCACCGGGTGGAACTCGTAGACCTCGTAGTGCTGCAGCACCTCGGCCTGGAACTGCGCGGCGCGCGCGAGCATCCAGCGGTCGATCTCCAGCAGCCGGTCGTGCGGCACCGCGTCGGCCGCCGGGTCGAAGTCGCTGGTGTTGGCGAGCAGGAAACGCAAGGTATTGCGGATGCGCCGGTAGACGTCGACGACCCGCGCGAGGATCTTCTCGTCGATCGCCAGGTCGCCCGAGTAGTCGGTCGCCGCGACCCACAGCCGGATGATCTCGGCGCCGAGCCGGCCGCTGACCTCCTGCGGCACGACGGTGTTGCCCAGGCTCTTGCTCATCTTCCGGCCCGAGCCGTCGACCGTGAAGCCGTGCGTCAGCAGCCCGCGGTAGGGCGCGCGGCCGTACAGCGCGCAGCCGAGCAGCAGCGAGCTGTGGAACCAGCCCCGGTGCTGGTCGTGGCCTTCGAGGTACAGGTCGGCCTCCGGCCCCTCGGCGTGGAAGCCGGGGGTGCCGTGCAGCCCGACGTGCGTGCCGCGCAGCACGTGCCAGAAGGTCGAGCCCGAGTCGAACCACACCTCGAGGATGTCGCTGCTCTTCGTGTAGTGCGCGGCGTCCTGCTCGCCGAGGATCTCCTCGGCCGTCACGCGGCTCCAGGCCTCGATGCCGCCGGCCTCGACGATCTGCGCCGCGCGGTCGAGGATCTCCATCGTGCGCGGATGCGGCTCGCCGCTGTCCTTGTG
>ERZ761602.2433-NODE-2433-length-29195-cov-15.361702_pt1 | contig 29195 bp, 23 predicted proteins | sample MGYA00512165_ERZ761602 | MGnify/ENA primary metagenome ERZ761602 (study PRJEB28899, sample SAMN02445085) | bioreactor sludge metagenome | biome: EBPR sludge; isolation source: Thorneside wastewater treatment plant | place: Australia: Brisbane, Thorneside...
AGTGGCGTGCTGCTGCGCCTGCAGCGGGGCCTCGAGGGCATGTATCGCGTCGCGACCGGCGTGTCGGTCGGCGACTTCGTGATCGACGACGACGCCCGCGCCGCGCTCGGCGTCGCGCGCGCGCCGCGCGAGCAGCTGCTCGTCCACGAGGATGCCGACGGCGTCGACATCGGGCTCTTCGTCGACGCCGCCGTGCTCGCCCGCCTGGCGACCCACGATCCGTCGGCGCGCCTCGACGACCAGAACGTGAGCGCGTTCCTCTACGCGCTCGAGGGTGTCAGCCACTTCGTCTACGCGGTCGTGTGCGCGCACGCCGCGCGCGCCGTGTCGCCGCTCGAGCTCGAGCTCCAGGCCGAGGTCGACAAGTACGTCGTCTGCCTGCTCGCCGACGGCAGCGGGGCGACGGCGAGCCCGCGCTGGCGGCGCCGCCTCTACGAGGAGTTCGAGCTCGAGCCCGACCTCGACGCCGAGGAGCGCGACCGCTACCGCGCCGCCAACGACGGCGCCCGCCGCTACACCGCGTCGCTCGAGCGCCGCTACGTGGCGCGCGGCGGCACGCTCGACATGCTCGCCGAGCTCCGCCGCTTCTATCGCCTGCCGCTCGCCAGCAAGCTCGACCACATCGCCAAGGCAGCCTGACGCCCGCGACGCCCGCGGCTCAGAAGCGGCCGCCGATCGCGAGGCCCGCGCGGTCGCGCGTGAAGGTCGGTGCGACCGCCCAGCCGCGGGCGGCGCGCTCGCGCAGCCGCGCGTTGTGCTTGTGCGCCGCGCCGGGTGCGGTCGCGATGTCGAGGATCGTGCCGAAGACGTACGCGGCGGCGCCGCCGTAGAGCAGGACCGCCCCGGGCGTCTCGTCGCAGTCCCCACCCTCGAAGCCGCATTCGCCGAGCAGGAGGAGCGCGCCGACCATCACGCCGCCCGCGCCGGCGAGCCGCAGCGTGAGGCCATCCGTCCAGGGGTCGCCCGCGTACCAGTGGCCGAACGACGGCGCGAGGAAGGCGCCGAGCGCGCCGGTCGCCGCCAGCCCTTCGCTCTCCGCCAGGCCACTGCCGGTGGCGAGCACGTACGCGCCGATCGTGCCGCCGAGCGAGAGCGCGAGCGCCGTGCCCGGACTCCTCTCGCCCGGGAGCGGCCCGGTCGCGGGCGGCGGCGGGGGAAGTGGGCCGTAGGCAGGCGGGGGCGGACCGACCGGCGCGTTCCCGGGTTGTGCGGCCACGGTGTCAGCCACCGCGCAGAGCACCACGAACGCGACGGCGAGCCCCCTCATCCCTCCATCATGCCATCAGAAGCGGCCGCCGACGGCGAGGCCGGCGCGACCGCTCCCGAAGGTCGGCCGCACCGTCACGTCACGGACACGCCCCTCGAGGCGCGCGTTGTGCTCGCGGGCGGCGCGCGGGGCGGTGGCGATGTCGTTCACCACGCCTCCGACGAACGCGACGCCGCCGCCGATCGCGAGCAGGAGTCCGGGATGGGCGCTGTCGTTGCAGCCCGGGAGGCAGTCGACGACGAACCACATGACGCCTGCGGTCGCGGCGCCGGCGCCGGCGAGGCGCCACTTGAGCCCCGTCGTCCAGCCCTGGCCCGCGTACCAGTGGCCGAAGCTCGGTGCCAGCCACACGCCGAGGGCGCCGGCCGTCCCGAGCGTCTCGTTCTCGGTGGCGTCCCCCAGGCTCACGAGCGCGATCGATCCGAGGGTGCCGCCGAGCGACAGGGCGAGCGCCATGTTCGGGTCCTTGCGCGAGCCGCGCGCGGCCTCCGCCGGTACGGGCGCCGGTGCCGCGGCACCCGTACCGGCCGGCGTGTTGAGCGGGCTCTGGGACGGCTGCGCCGCGGCCCCTCCGGGAGCGACCTCGAGCGCGAGGAGGAGGGCGAGGGCGGCGACGACGGCGCGGCGGAGCGGCATGGATGGGCATAGAGCACGGCGCGGACCAAGCCTCGGAGCCCACATGATCCGCCGTGTTGCGTGTGACGGTGGCTGACACCGCGCGGGGTGACGGTGGCTGACACCGTGACGCGCATGCCGTGGTTTCGGGGTTCGGGTCACAACGCGCGGGGGGCCGACTCCAACTGCGCGGAGGCCACGAATGAACGGTTACGTCCAGACCCGCTGTCCCCGGTGCGGCAACGCCGCGTGGGGTCACCCCATGCAGGCAGTCCCTTGCAACTCGTGTGGACAGCACGTGCCGCCGATGGCCCAGCCCCAGGGCTGGGGCGCGGCGCCCGGCCTCGGCTCGTTCGGCGCGGTCCCTGGCATGCCGCAGTCGCACCCGCAGCCGCAGCAGCAGCCGCAGGCGTCGTGGGGCGCGCCCCCTCCCGTCGCCAGCGCGCAGCCGCCGGGCATGGCGGGCTTCGGTCAGCCGGCCCCCGGGTTCGCGCAGCCGCCGCAGCAGGCCGCGCCCGCGGCCGCCGGCGGGCAGCAGATGCACATGAACCTCCCCTACGGCCTGAAGCTCCCGATCAACGTCGGCGGCAAGGGCATGAAGCTGAAGATCATCGGCGGCGTGGTCCTCGCGATCGCGCTCGCCGCCGCCGGCGTGTTCTTCAAGGTGAAGAAGACGCCCAAGGGCATGCTCTCGTACGCGTCGATCGGACTGTCCGGCAAACCGGACGCCGATCTCGCCTACGCGAACCTCGCGAAGGACGCCAGGAAGTGGAAGAAGGACGCCGCCCTCTGGTCGGTGAACTTCCAGGCGGTGCGCGCCGACGGCACGATCGACGTCGGCCGCGGCGCCGAGGTCGTGTACGTGTCTCCCGGCGCGTCGTCGTCACACGCCAAGAGCGTGCGCTCGGACTCGGTGCGCAAGTACGGGCTCACCGCGAGCGGCGTGAAGCCGGCCAAGTACGGCTGGAACGACGTCGTCGAGGGCATCGAGGCGCACCCCGAGCCGCAGTGCAAGATCAAGGACGTCGTGGAGATCCTCAAGAAGCAGGGGCTCACCAGCGACAAGACCGTCCGCATCACGTTCGACCCCAAGTTCGCCGACTTCTACGCGTGGCGCGTCATCGGCGACGACCCGAAGATCGACGCGCTGTTCGGGTGGTCCGACTGCCAGCCGATCAAGTAGCCGTTCTGCGCGTGAGCTTGCTTGCGGGAGCAACGAGCACCGGGGAGATCTCACACGATTTCGCTTGAGCGCGAACCCACTCGCACCTACCGTGCGCCTCTTCCTGCTGGGGAGCACGGATGGAAGACACCGATCAAATGTTGCGGGTGACGACGCCGTTCGTCCGCCCCGGGCTCGAGACGCTCGGGATCGACGGCCCGCTGGACTTCACGCCGACGACCGCGCCCGGTAACACGCCGGGCACGCCGCGGCGCCGCCTGGCGCGCGGCACGGTCGCGCCGCCGGTCGAGCTCCTGACGCTGCCGACGCCCGCGCTGCCGGTGCGCCTCATCGACCCGCCGACCCGCTGGGGCTACCGCGTGCGCGTCGATCTCGACGCCGCGCGCTTCCTCACGCCGCCCGAGCTGGCGCCGGTGTCCGGCGAGATCGACACCGCGCCGGTGCGCCGGATCGAGGGCACGCCGTGGCGGCTCGTCATTCCGCTCGCCGCGGCGATCCTCGTGGTGCTGTCGGCGATCTACGTCGTCCTGAACGACAGGCGAACGACGGTCAGCGAGCACGTTCGTGCTGAGCGAGCGACGAGCGTGAGCGAGGCGCGAGTCGAAGCGCGTGCGGCTGTCCCTCCGACCGTCGTCATCCCGCTCCCGGCGGAGCCGGCGGTCGCCCCGGACGCTGACGACGCCGACGACGCCGACGAGATCGAGATGCCGGCGCACGACATCGCGCCCGCGGTGGCGGCGCCCGCCGCCCCGGCCACGCCTGCGGCCACCCACGGCACGCTCATGATCGGCTCCAAGCCGCCGTGCCGCATCCTCGTCGACGGCAAGGACACGGGCCTCACCACGCCCAACCGCAGCGTCCGCGTGCCCGCCGGGCGCCGCACGATCACGCTCGTGAACGACGACCTCGGCATCCGCCACAGCGAGACCGTCACGATCACCGGCGGCCGCAAGGCCAAGCTGATCCGCGATCTCACGGACCGCATCGACAGCTGAACGCCTGTCGGCTCGTCACGGGCGCAGGACGCGGTTGTCGATGAGCCGCGTCGTGCCGACGAACACCGCCAGCGCCATCACCGCCGGCCGCGTCACCGTCTCGACCGGCGTGAGCTCGTCGGCGTCGCGCAACTCGACGTAGTCGATCCGCGCCGACGCCGCCGCCGCGATCGGCGCGCGCGCCGCGGCCACCAGCGCCGCGCCGTCGCGCTCGCCGCCCCGGAACGCCGCCTCGGCCGCCGCCAGCCCCGCCGACAGCGACAGGGCGTCGCGCCGCTCGTCGGGCGACAGGTACGCGTTGCGCGAGCTCATGGCCAGCCCGTCCGCTTCCCGGACGATCGGCATGCCGACGATCTCGACGCCCTGATCGAGGTCGCGCACCATGCGCCGGATCACCGCGAGCTGCTGGAAGTCCTTCTCGCCGAAGAAGGCGACGTGGGGCTGGGTCAGGTTGAACAGCTTGGTCACCACCGTCGCCACGCCCGCGAAGTGCCCCGGCCGCTTCTCGCCGCACAGCGGCCTCGCCAGCTCGCGCACCTCGACGAACGTCTGCGCGCCGGGCGCGTACATGGCCGCGGCGTCGGGGCAGAAGGCCAGGTCGACGCCGCACGGGCGCGCCTTGGCCAGGTCGCCGTCCTCGTCGCGCGGGTAGCGCGACAGGTCCTCCCTGGGTCCGAACTGCGTCGGGTTGACGAAGATCGTCAGGATGACGACGTCGGCGCGCGCGCGCGCCGCCCGCAGGAGCGACAGGTGCCCCTCGTGCAGGTAGCCCATCGTCGGCACGACGGCGATGCGCAGCCCGTCGCGCCGGAGGTCCTCGACCCGTGCGCGCATGGCCCGCGGGTCGCGGATGATCTCGAACGGCAGGCGCGACGGCAGCGCGGCGTCCGGTCCCGTGGCGCCCATGGCCTGGCCTTACTTCGCGGCGCCCGACGAGTAAAGGCTCATCGGCTTGGCCGGCTCGCCGATGGTCGAGAAGCTCTCCGCCGCCGACGGGAACGCGCCCGCGCGCACGTCGTCGATGAAGCGCGCGCACGCGTCCTTGATGGTCGCGCCGACGTCGGCGTAGCGCCGCACGAACTTGGGCTTGAAGCGCTCGTCCATGCCCAGCAGGTCGTAGACCACGAGCACCTGGCCGTCGCAGCCGGCGCCGGCGCCGATGCCGATGGTCGGGATCGAGATGGACGACGTGATCTCGGCGGCGACCTCGGTCGGCATGCCCTCGAGCACGATCGCGTACGCGCCGGCGGCCTCGAGGGCCTCGGCGTCGGCGACCAGGCGCGCCGCGCCTGCTGCGTCCTTGCCCTGCACGCGGAAGCCGCCCATCTGGTGGAACGACTGCGGCGTGAGCCCGATGTGGCCCATCACCGGGATGCCACTGGCGACCAGGCGCGCGACCAGCTCGGCGTGCTGCGCGCCGCCCTCGAGCTTGACCGCGTGGCAGCCGCCTTCCTTGATGAGGCGTCCGGCGTTCCGCACGCCGACCTCGACGCTCTCCTGGTACGTCATGAAGGGCATGTCGCCGACGATCTGCGCCCGGCGCGCCCCGCGGGCGACGGCCTTGCAGTGGTAGATCATCTCGTCGAGCGTGACGGGGAGCGTCGTGTCGTGCCCCTGCACGACCATGCCGAGGGAATCGCCGACGAGGAGGATGTCGGCGCCGGCCTCGTCGAGCAACCTGGCGAAGGTCGCGTCGTAGGCCGTCAACATCGTGATGCGCTCGTTCCGCCCCTTGGCCGCACGCAGGGTGTGGATCGTGACTCGCTGACCGCTCATGTTGTCCTGGGTCGCCGTCCGTGGAGTGGATCGACGCCTACCGACATCATGGGACCGTTTTCACTCGCCTGCAACCACCGGGATGCGAACCACGGCGTACGTGTTGGCCGGCGGGCGAGGAAGGCTCAGCGAGAGCCCGAGCTTCTCGAGACACTCCAGCGCCTGGTTGCGCGCGCTGTCGGCGACGCCGGGCTCCCACACCATCGGCTCGGCGTGGACCCCGGGCTGGAGCAAGGTCGGCGTACGCGGCGCGAGGACGACCGGGCCCGGCGGACGGTGGTGCCCGCGCTTCACGACCGGGGGAGGCGGGCGGGTCGGCCTCGTCGGCTTGGCCGGCTTGACCGGCTTCGGCGGTGGCAACGCCTTCACCGGACCCATCTGCGTGATGCGCAGCTCGACGTAGACCTCGGGGACCGGCGCGACACACGCGCGCAAGCTCGGCATCGCGGCGCGCACGGCCTTCTCGATCGCCGCGCGATCGCCCGAGCCCTGCACGTCGACGTGCGCCGCGAAGTCGACGGCGACCAGCGCGTCGACGTGCTCCTGCGCGCGCGCGCGCCACGGATCCTCGGGCGGCGCCTTGGCCAGGAACATGCGGAAGAGGGCGAGCGCGCGCCCCGGCCGGTGGCGCCACCCGAACGCCTGCAGGTACCAGGTGTCGTGCGCGGGCACGTACGACAGCGGCTCCGACACGCCGGTCACCGTGCCGACGTCACCGGCGTCGGCGGCGATCGCGTCGGCCTCGCCGGGGCGGCGCGCGCGGTCGTACGCGATCGCGAGCAGCCAGCGCGCGCGCCGCTGACCGATCCGTTCGTTGCGTGCCTGCTCGAACGCGGTGATCGCCTCGCCGAGGCGACCGGCCGCCATGTACACCTCGCCGAGGCGCAGCCAGCTCTCGCCCGTCGTCTGGCCGCGCGCCACGAGCGCCTCGAGCGCGAGCGTCGCGCGTTCGATGTCGCCGCTGCGCGCCAGGCACGTCGCCCAGCCGAGCTCGAGCGGTCGCGAGCCGGCGGCGCGGGCGGCCGCCGAGGGGTCCGACTTGCTCTGCAGGGCCGCCGGCAGCCAGGTCGGATCGATCGCGTACGCCCTGGCGTAGGCCTCGGCGCACAGCTTCCAGTCCATCGGCCTGGCGCCGGCGGCCTTCGCGATCTGCTCGCTCGCCACGCCGAGGTAGGCCCATCCGGTGACGAGATCGGGGCGCAGCGCCGTGGCCTCGAGCATGAGCTCGCGCGCGCGCTTCCAGTCCCCGGCGCGGGCGCGCAGGATCTCGGTGGCGGCGTCGACGAGCTGCTGGTAGCGGCGCGCGCCGGGTCGGATGACCTCCTCCCAGAAGTCGCTCCGCGCTTCGGCCTCGGCCTCCTTGTCGACCGGCGGCGGCGGGTGGCGCTTCGACTGCGCCGCGGCCGGCGCGGCGAGGGCGACGGTGGCGGCCGCGACGAGGGCGGTGGCCGCGAGGTGCGCGGCGCGGGCGTTCATGGGATGGGGGCCCCGCGCTCCCAGTCGCGGGTCGCGTCGACGGGCTTGCGCTTGCTGCGCCGCTCGACGAGGGCGGCGCGGTTGGCGCGGGCGCGGGGCGCGAACTGCGGGTGCGCGCCGGAGGCGAGGAACTCGTCGTAGTAACGGATCGCGGCCTCGTCGATGCCGTTGGCCTCGTAGCCGAGCGCCAGGTAGTAGTAGGCCTCGCCCTCGGGGACGTAGAACACGTCGCGGGAGACGATCGCGGCCTCGAGATCGCGGACGCCGCGGATGCCGAACGAGCGGAGGATCGTCCGCGCCTGCTGGCCCTGCTCGTCGCGATCGAGCGCGACCGCGAGCCCGAAATAGAGCGAGACGCCCTGCGCCAGCTCGAGCGTGCGCCCGTACTGGATGATCGCGGCGTCGAGATCGCCCAGCATCATCTCGGTCTCGGCGAGGTTGCCGGACGCGAGGGCTCCGAACCGGTTCTGGCGTGGGGTGACGCGGGCGAGGAGCTTCTTGTAGTCGTCGCGGGCGTGCGCGAGGTGCTCCGCCGTGGCGAGCTTGGTGTGCAGGATCGCGCGCTCGAAGAGGATGTCGTCCTCGAGCCGCGGATCGAGCGGCGCCTTGGCCTCGAAGGCGTCCCAGTGCCGGATGACCCGCCGGGCGTGACGCTGGAACGTGTCGGCCCCGCGGCAGAGCGCGGCCGCCTCGTGCGGGTTGCACTCGAGGTAGAAGCGCAGGATCGCGGCGGCGGCGCGGAAGTGCGGCTCGGGCGCGTCGGGGCGCGCGCGGGTGGCGGCCTCGTAGGACTCGATCGCGAGCTTGAGCTCCTTCTCACGCGACGCCCGCATCGTCGCCGCGACCGCCAAGTCGAGGTGGGTGTCGCCGTCGAACATCGCCTGGTCGTAGGCGCGCTGGGCGATCTCGTCCTCGGGATCGCGGGCGAGAGACTTCCACGTGTCCTCGGGATCGCGCACCCGGCGCGCACCGTCGTCGGCGAGCGCGGGCGTGGCGGCGACGCCGAGCGCGAGCGCGAGCGCGAGGACGCGCGTGCTCACCGGCGCCTCCGCGACGACGCGCCCGGGCGCCGCTCGGCGAGGATGCGGTCGACCGCCTCGAGGTGCGCGCGGGCGCGCGCGGTGCCGCCGGCGAGCGGCAGCCGCACGTACGCCGCCCACTCGGTGCGCGCCTCGTGCAGGAAGCCGGCGGTCTCGTACATGAAGGCCCGAGCGTAATGGATCTCGGCCGCCGGCACAGGGGGCGCGAGCGCGAGGCCGGCCTCCATGCGCTCGGCGTACGAGCTGGTGAGCGCGGTCTGCGCCCGCACCACGAGCTCGAACGCGTGCGACACCTGCTCGTCGCGATCGTAGAGCAGGGCGAGCGTGAGCCACTCGAGCGACTCCTCGACGTCCCAGTTGCCCGACGCCGCCTCGACGCGCGGGCGCAGGAGGTCGATCGCGTCGGCGGTGAGGCCGGCGCCGTCGAGCGCGTGGGCGAGGTACACCGACGCGATCGTCTGGGTGCGCCGGTCGGGGCGCTCGCTCAGCACGAGGCGCAGCGGCGCGATCGCGTCGGCGGGGCGGCCGCGGCGGAGCGCGAGCTTGCCGAGCCGCACGAGCGCGTCGCTGCGCGCGGCGCCGCGCGGCGCCCGCTGCGACGCCTCGGTGAGGAAGCGGACGGCCTCGGGCGTGCGGCCGGCCTCGTCGGCGAGCGCGCCCAGGTAATAGACGACCTCGAGGTCGCCGGGGTCGAGCGAGCGCGCGTGGCGCGCCATGCGGGTCGCCTCGGCGAGCACGCGCGCCCGGTGGTCGGGGTTCCAGTCGGCGGCGACGATCGCGAGCGCGTCCTTGAGCTGCAGCTTGATCGCCGAGACCTCGTCACGGTGGGGCGACACCACTTCCCCCCAGAACTCGCCGTGATCGCGCACATCTGGATCCCGCTGCGGCGCCCCGGCGGCCGGCCCCGGCGCGGCGGCCAGCCCGAGGGCGAGGGCGGCGGCCGAGACGGCTACGGCGGAGGCGAGGGCGCGCACGACCCCGTGAGTATGCGCGCCACGATCGGGTGGCACCACCCCGCTCCCGCGGGTGGCTGACACCCCCGCGGGATGTCGGTGTCAGCCACCGCCAGGGCTTCCGGTGGCTGGCACCGCCGCCGGTGGCTGACACCGTAGACGGCGGGCCCCGGAGGCGGGTCGCCAGTCTCCGGCGCGACAGTCCGTCACGCCTGTGATCTCCAACGCTTGGCGGTGCGAGGGACTGGCAGGGACCTTGCTCTACGAATCGCCCGTGGACAGCGCCAGCGTGATGCGGGCGGCACTCGAGCTCTTCGGTGCCCGGCAGTACCCGGGTGTTGTCGCCGTCTGTCAGGACGCCCTCCAGGACGATCCCTCCAGCATCCACCTCCGACTCCTCCGTGCTCGCGCGCTCATGGCGCTCCGCCGTGACGCCGAGGCCCAGACCGAGATCAGCGAGTGCCTGCGCCTCGAGCCAGGGCTCGCCCCCGCGTACCGCCTGCTCGGCGAGCTGGCGGCGCGACGGGACGAGAACGAGTCCGCGAAGATCTTCTTGAAGGAGGCGCTGCGCCTCGATCCCGACGACGCCGAAGCGCGCGAGTGGCTCGATGTCGTCGAAGCAATGGTTCGGTCAACCGCGGCAGCGGAAAAACTCCCGGCGGCCGCTGCCGCGGTTGGCCATCTTTCTCCCGAGGCGCCGTACGCCCCGCGCGGAGGCGGGCGTCGCCCCCGCGCCGAGGGCACACGCCCGCCGCCGGAGCTGCAGCGCTCGACCCTGAGCCAGCTGCCGCTCGCGTCCGGCTTCGGCAACTACCTCGTCGAGACCGGCGTGCTCTCGCCGGTGCAGCTGCGCGCGGCGCTCGCGTACAAGAAGTCCACCGGCGTGCGCCTCGGCACCGCGGCGGTCGCGCTGGGCTTCGTGAGCGAGCTCAAGATCGAGTGGGCGTCGCTGGCCTATCACGGGCAGCATCGAAGAGCCTCGATGTAGATCCCGATTTGCCCGGCTTCACGTAGAGTGGGGCCGTCGTGTTCGCGCCCGGGACGGTGATCGGCCAGAAGTACTGGGTCGAGCGTGTGCTCGGTGAGGGCGGCATGGGCGTCGTCATGGCGGCCACGCACCTCCAGCTCGGCCAGCGCGTCGCCCTCAAGTTCCTGCGCCCGGAGGCGATGAAGGACGCGGAGACCGTCGAGCGCTTCCTACGCGAGGCGCGCGCGGTCGTGCGGTTGCGCAGCGAGCACGTCTGCCGCGTCGTCGACGTGGGCAGCGAGAACGGCGCGCCGTTCATCGTGATGGAGCACCTCGAGGGGTACGACCTGGCGACAGTGCTGAGGCAGGGCGGGGCGCTGCGCGTGCCGGTCGCCGTCGACCACGTGGTGCAGGCGTGCCTCGGGCTCGCCGAGGCGCACGCCGCCGGCATCGTGCACCGCGATCTCAAGCCGTCGAACCTGTTCCTGACCCGTCGGCCCGAGGGCACGGCGCTGGTGAAGGTGATGGACTTCGGCATCGCCAAGGCGCACGGGCGCATGGACGCGCGTCTCACCGACTCGGCGGCGATCATGGGCTCGCCGTCGTACATGGCGCCCGAGCAGCTCAAGAGCGCGCGCCACGTCGACGCCCGCGCCGACGTGTGGTCGCTCGGCGTCGTGCTCTTCGAGCTCATCACCGCGCGCCGCCCGTTCGACGCCGACACGATCGCCGAGATCGCGGCGAAGGTGACGCTCGATCCGCCGGCGCCCTTGCCGCTGAGTCTCCCGCGCGGCTTCGCCGAGGTCGTCCTGCGCTGCCTCGAGAAGGATCCGGCACGCCGCTTCCCGTCGGTGGGCGCGCTCGCGCAGGCGCTCGCGCCCTACGGCTCGCCGGGCTCGCGCTCGCTCGCGGCGCACGCCGCCGATCTCGCCGGCGCGGGCCCGCACGTCACCGATCCGCTCGCGCGCGTGATGGGCGCCGTCACCCAGCCCCGCTGGAAGTCCGTCTTCTCGACCGGCACGCGCCGCCGACGCCTGCTCCTCGCCGGCGCGGGCGGCCTCGTCCTCGCCGGCACCGTGGCGCTCGCCCTCGTTCTCTCCTCGGGCTCGGGCTCGGGCTCCGCCTCCGATCCGGGCTCCGGTTCGGCGTCGGCTGCCGAGCCCTCTGCGTCTGCGTCTGCGTCTGCGTCTGCGCCTGCGTCTGCGTCTGCGCCTGGGTCTGCGTCTGCGGTTCCGGATGCGTCCGCGGCCCCGGATGCGGCCGACCGCCCGGACGCCGGCACGCCCCTCGACGCCGCGCGCTCCTCCGATCGAGACCGGGATCGAGACCGTGATCGCTCGCGCGACCGCGACCGCGACCGCCTGCCGCCGCCCGTCGACGCGGGCGCCGCCTCTCCTCGGCCCACGATCGACGCCGGCCGCTTCATCGATCCCGAGGACAAGGACGGCGACGGCATCCCCGACCTCCGCTGACCCCGGTCAGCGGAGCCGATCGAAACGCCGACCCGTTGGCTTCACCTTCGCCTTCACCTTCGCCTTCACCTTCGCCTTCGCCTCCACCTTCACGTTCCCCGCGGTCTTCCCTGCGGCGACGCTCCGCTTGCGCGGCGCCGGCTCCTCGGCGCGGTCGTCGGCCAGCTCGATGCCGAACAGCGCGCCGAGGCCGCCGTCGTCGGCGCGGAGCACGCGCTTCGACTTCGTCGTCGCGCGGTCGGCGATGGGCGCGCCCTCGGCGACCGACGCCACCAGCGCGTCGGCCGAGACCTTGCGCAGCGTGAACAGCAGCTCGGGCGCGCGATCGAGCCGCGCGCCGACGCCGTACATCACCGCGGCGACGTGCTTGCACATCGTCGCGTAATCGGGGCAGCTGCAGTCGATCGCGATCTCCGCGGGCGTCGGGAAGAGCCCCGTCTTCTCGGCACACAGCCGCGCCATCACCGCCTCGGTCAGCTTCCCGGCCAGGAGGTCGACCAGCGAGCCGATGCTGCCCGCGCAGTCGCGCTGGATCGCGCGCCACGACGCTGGGGTGACTGCCGCGAGCTCGACCGCGACGTCGTACAGCTCCGAGCCGAGCACCTGGGCCTTCACGCGGCCGGGCGTGATCGCCAGATCGATCACCGACCCGCTGCGCACGTAGCTGCGCCCGCGCTCGAGGCGATACGCGAAGTCCCGGTAACGCTCGATGTTGTCGCACCACGCCTTGCCCCAGAACGTCGTCGCGATCTGCCGGCCCTCGATCACGATCGGCGCCAGCGGCTGCCCGCGCCGGCTCGCGTCGCGCACCATCCTGGCCGCCTCGTCCTTGCGCTGCCCCACCGTCTTGCGCGGCGCCCAGCTCATCCAGTAGCGATCGAAGGCCATACCGTCTCCTCTCCGTTCCTGCCGGCTCCTGCTCGCCGCTATCCGTCCGCCACGGCGCTCTTCAGATCGAGCGCCACCAGGTTCATCAGCTCCGCGTCCGAGAGCTCGGTCAGCTTGACCTCGTCCGTCCCCTCGAGCAGCTGGCGCGAGAGCCCGCGCTTCTCGGTGATCATCGCGTCGATCTTCTCCTCGACGGTGCCGCGGCACACGAGCTTGTGCACCAGCACGTTCCGCTTCTGCCCGATGCGGAATGCGCGGTCGGTCGCCTGATCCTCGACGGCGGGGTTCCACCAGCGGTCGAAGTGCACGACGTGCGACGCCGCCGTCAGGTTGAGCCCGGTGCCACCCGCCTTGAGCGACAGGACGAAGAACGGCACGTCCTCGTCCTCCTGGAAGCGCTTCACCAGCGCGCTCCGCTCCTTCACCGACGTGTTGCCGTGGAGGACGAGCCCCGGCCGTCCGAACACGTCGGCGAGGAACGCGGCGAGCGGCGTCGTGGTCTCGCGGAACTGCGTGAACACGATCACCTTCTCCTGCTTGGCGGCGATGATCTCGGCGAGCTCGCGGACGCGCGCGAGCTTGCCGCTGTCGGCCTCGTCCCACGCCCCGTCGCCCAGCCACTGCGACGGGTGGTTGCAGATCTGCTTGAGCCGCAGGAGCGACGCCAGCACCATGCCGCGCCGCTCGATCCCCGCCGACTTGCCGAGCTGCCCGGCCAGATCGTCGACGGCCTGCTGGTAGAGCGCCGCCTGCTTGCGCGACAAGCCGCAGTACGCGGTGACCTCGGTCTTGTCCGGCAGATCGCTGATGACGTTGCGATCGGTCTTGAGCCGGCGCAGGACGTACGGCCGGATGAGCTCGCGCAAGGGGCCATAGCCGCGCGTGTCGAGCCCCTTCGTGAACCGGGTGAACTCCTTGGCCGTGCCGAGCAGCCCCGGGTTGAGGAAGTCGAAGATCGACCACAGGTCGCCGAGCCGGTTCTCGACCGGCGTGCCGGTGAGCGCGATCCGCGCCTGCGCGTCGAGCGACTTCACCACCCGGGTCTGCTTCGCCCCCGGGTTCTTGATCGCCTGCGCCTCGTCGATGATGGCGAGCCGCCACGGCGTGGTCGTCAGCCACGGCGCGCGCCCGAGCGTGCCGTAGGTCGTGATCACCAGGTCGACGCCGTCGAGCGCCGGCGCCTCCGCCGACGCGAGCGTCGCCGCCGGCATCGCCGACGGGTGCGCGATCATCACGCGCAGGCTGGGGGCGAAGCGCTCGAGCTCCGCCGCCCAGTTGCCGACGAGCGACGCCGGCGCGACGAGGAGCGATCGCCGCTCGGGGCGCGGCGTGACGAGCAACAGCGCGATGACCTGCATCGTCTTGCCGAGGCCCATGTCGTCGGCGAGGCACGCGCCGAGCCCGAGCTCCGACATGAGGTGCAGCCAGCGCAGCCCGACCTCCTGGTACGGCCGCAGCTCGGCGCGCAGGGCCGGGCCCGGATCGACCGCCGCCAGCCCGTCCGGGTGACGCAGCGCTGCCAGCCGCTCGGCGAGCCACGGGCCCGCGACGATGCGCGCGTCGCCCGCGACCGCCGCCGTCGCCGCGTCGCCGCCGATCGCGGCGCCCGCGACCAGCCGCATCGCCTCGCCGAACCCGAGGCCGCCCTTCGCCATGCGCTCGACCGCGCGCAGCCTGTCGATCGTCGCGCGCAGGCGCTCGCGATCGATCTCGACCCAGCGCCCGCGCAGGAGGCGCAGCCCGTCGGTGCCGGCGAGGAGCGCCGCGACCTCGTCGTCGGTGAGCGGCTCGCCGTCGATCGTCGCGCTCGCGCGGAAGTCGAGGAGCGCGTCGCGCCCGAGCCCCGCCGCCTTGCGCGCGCCCACGGTGGCGCCCGCCTGCACGCGCGCGGGGCGTCCGCCGCTCCACTGCGCCGGCATCCGCACCACGACGCCCGCCTGCTCGAGCTTGCCGACGTCGCCGAGGAGCTGGAGCGCGTCGTGTGGCGTCCAGCGCAGCGGATGGAAGATCTCCTGGCTCTCGACCAGGTCGGCGAGCCACGGGCACGCCTCGGCGGCGCGGCGCACCGGCGTGAGCAGCGCCTGCAGCTCCGCGGTCGCGCGCGCGCCGGCGTACTCGCGCAGCGCCTGCCCGAGCGGGACGTGCTGCGCGCGTCCGCCCTTGGCGATGCGCGTCGTGTACGTGGCGAGGAAGGCGAACGGCGCCTCGTCGTCGCCCCTGTTCTCGGCGAGGTTGAAGTGCACGCGCCCGACCAGGTGCCACGCCCCGTGCTGCGCGCGCAGGAACGCGCCCAGCTTCCCTCCGGCCGCGGCGACGGCCTCGCGGAACGCCGCGTCGAGCGCGCGCCACTGGGCGGCGAGCAGCTCGCCGGTCACGTACTCGCCGCCCAGCATCGGCGGCGCGCTCGCCGCCAGCGCCGCCAGCACCTCGCCGTCGGGTGGGCGCAGCGTGTCGCGCGTGCCGTCGGCGTCCTCCTCGCCGCGCGCGCAGATGCCGGCGACGTAGCGCCTGGCCAGGTCGCGCCAGAAGCCGATGGACGGCGGCAGCTCCGTCGTCACCTCGGCCGCGCCCAGCTGCACGAGCCCGGCGCCGCCGCCGCGCGCGAACGCCGCCTCGAGCCGCGCGGCCACGTCCGCCGTGACGACGTCCGTCGCCTCGCCGGCGCGCAAGACGAGATGCCCGGCCGGCGTCACCGCGAGCGCGAGCCGCTGCTCGTCGGGTCGAGTCGTGGGGCGCGCCGTCGCCATGGGAACGACGCAGGATGCCAGACGGGGCTGATCCCGCCAGCGTCGTGCGCAGGACAGGAGTCGAACCCGCTGCCTCCGAGGTCATTACTCTCGGCGCTCTTCCAGACGAGCCACCTGCGCGTGGGCCTCGCGGCCCGGTCGCTACGATAACGCCGTCAACCGGACCTCCCCGAGGAATTCTTCCGCGTGGGCGCGCCGTCGCTCGTGGTCGGCGAGCCACGCGCGCTGCACCTCGAGCGACGCGAACCGGCGCGTGCCGCCGTGAAGTCGCCCGTGCGCCGCGGCGCGCTCGACGTGCAGCACGTCCGCGTACCCGCGGAGCTTCGCGCGCAGCGCCTGCGCCTCGGGCGCGGTGATCTCGCGGAGCGCCCACCACGCGTCGTCGCCGTGGTCGTGGGCCAGCGCGCGCCGGAGGCCGACGATCAGTCGGTTGATTCGATGCAACACATCCGTGGTCATCCTCGGTCGTCCTTTCCGCGCACCAGGGGCAGGTGCGCGAGCAAGCGGCGCACGCGCGCGCGTGGCATCGGAGCCAGTCCGATCGCCATCGGCGCGCCGCACCAGGGCTCGTCCGGTTCCCGGACGAAGACGTGGCGCACGCCGGCCACCGCGAGCGCGCGCGCGAGCGCGCGCAGCTCCGCCTCCGAGGCGGACAGCGCGACGGCGTGGGTCGGCGGGCTCGCCGCGGCGGCACCGCGGAGCTGCGCCGACTCGCCGGCCGCATGCACGATCATCGCGGCCTGGACGCCCACCGGGGCGTCGCGCCTGACGATCACGTAGTGGTAGGCCACCTCGGAAGGGCGGTCGCTACCCGGGCCGGCGTCAATGCATGGGCGCTAACGTGGATCCGGGCCGCCGCCCGCGCAAGAGGTGGATTTGCATCGAGAAGAAAAGACGCAACCCCGGCGGGCGCTGCCGATACGGTCAGCGTGCTCGCGAACGAGGCCGTCGCCATGGTGCGACCGACTACAGAAGTCTCCCGATCCTCGCGTAGGATGGGCTGTCCGTGACGCGGTCGTCTCGACGTGAGGGCTCCGGGGAAGGTGCGGCGCCGGCGGCCCCGGGAACCTCGCGACGCGTCGCACCCGGCAAGGTGACGGCCACGCAGCGCCTGCCGGCCGGACGTCGCGATGGCGGCGCGCCGGCGCCGTCCGTGTCTGCGGCCGGAGCCGACGGTGAGTCGGCCGCCAGCGTGCAGCTCCAGGCCGACGATCCGTTCGCCCTGCATTTGCTACCGGCGGAGGACGTCGCGCGCGTGGCGGCCGCCGGGACACAAGGGCCAGGATCGACGCTTCCGCACGGCGACCAGCTCCAGGCGAGCTTCGGCCGGCACGACCTGTCCGGCGTGCGAGCTCACGTGGGCGGCGCAGCCGCGGACGCCGCGGGGCAGATCGGCGCGCGTGCCTACGCCACGGGCAGCGACATCGCGTTCGCGGAGCCGCCCGATCTCCACACCGCGGCCCACGAGGCGGCGCACTTCGTCCAGCAGCGCGCCGGCGTCCAGCTCTATGGCGGTGTCGGTCAGGCCGGCGATCGGTACGAGCAACACGCGGACGCCGTCGCCGACGCGGTCGTCCGCGGGGAATCCGCCGAGCCGCTCCTCGATCAGATGGCCGGCGCCGGGGTGGCTGCTCCGGCGGTCCAGCGGCAGGAGGGAGGCCAGCGTTCGGGTGCCGGTGCCGCTCGCTCGTCGGACGTCGGGACAGCCGCGACCGCGTTGCGTGAGGCCGTCGAGCTCGCGGAGCTCGGACTGGCGCGGCGGCGGACCTTCCCCGACGCCGACGTCGTCCGCGTGAACGCAGCGGTGAAGGCGCTCGCCGACGCGCTCCACACGCACGGCGGGAAGCTGGCCAAGACGGACGACAAGGCGCTCGACCAGGCGATGTCGGCGGCCTACGCGCTCGCGAACGCGCTCACGATCGGCGAGCACGCGCGGCCCAAGCTGGGCCACGAGCTCCGCGAGACCCTCGCCGGGCTGCAGCGGCTCGTCGACGATCCCCGGAACGACGAGCCCTCACGCACGCCGGCCGAGCTCATCCCCGTCGCGGCGGACAGCCTCGCCAAGCTCAGGGTGGCGCGCGTCCATGTCGCCGAGCGCATCCTCGACTATCCGTCGGCGGACCTGCACGCGCTCGACCAGGCGATCACCGAGACCTCCGGTTGGGTCACCACGCTCTCCGGCGCGGGCGGCACGCGATCGGCGCAGCGGCTCTCGCGCGCGGTGACCGATCAGGCCTCCGTGCTCGCGCAGGTCATCCCCGAGCTGGAGGGCTTCCTCGCGCAGCCGCTCACCGAGTCGAGCGACGCGGTCGTGCACGCGCTGGTGCTCGCGCTCGCGCACTCGACGAAGCGCTCCGACAAGGCCCGACGCACCGCCGAGCTCGCGAAGCGGACCCGGCGCAAGCAACGGTTCGACGCACCGCGCTCGGTGATCGAGGGCAGCGACGACCGCGTCGCCGAGCTCGGGCAGTTCGACAAGCGGGAGGGACGCCGGGCCCAGCGCGAGCAAGACCGACTCGAGGGCCGGGTCGCGCAGCTCGAGAAGCGTGTCGCCACGGGGGGCACGGTCTCGGGCGTCGAACGCGACGAGCTCCTGGTGGAAGCGCGCGAGCACGACTATCGCACCCACGTCCGCGTCCTCGAGCTCCAGCTCCGCGACACCGCCAGCGGGCTCGACCAGCTCGACGACGGCTTCACCGGCGGCGTGAACCGCTACAGCAACGAGATCCCCGAGCTGGTGAGCGACCTGCGCGGCATGGCGCGCGTCGCGGCGGCCGCGATCCGCGGCTACCAGGAGCGCGTCGCGCTCATCGAGGCGGCGGCGAGCGAGATCGACGACGACGCGCAACGCCGGGGGGAGATCGCGCGCGACAAGCTCGCCGCGCTGGACTGGATGGCGCAGTTCATCGCCGACCACGTGCAGAACGCGCGGCTCGAGAAGCGCCTCAAGGACGCCATGGCCGCCGCCGAGCGCGCGCAGACGCGGCTCTTCATCGCGAACCTGCTCACCACGATCGCCATGACGCTCGCCGGAAACCTGGCCGCGTCCGCCGCCCGCGGTGTGGCCGAGGGCGCGTGGCTGGCGCGCGCCGGCGCGGCTGGCGGAGACGCGATCGCCGTCGGTCGCACGGCGAAGATCGTGGGCACGGTCGCTGGCGCCGCCGTCGACGTGGGCGTCAACAGCGTGGGACAGAAGCTCGCGCTCGGCGACAAGCGCTCGTTCCTCGACGTGATGGCCGCGAACGCGCTCACCGGCCTGGCGGTCCACGCGGTGCAGGTTCACTTCGTCAAGATCGAGCACCTGGTCGACGACGTCGCGGCGACCGCCAGCGCCTGGCAGAAGCTCGCGACCCACGGCAAGAAGCTCGCGGCCAGCTTGCCCGAGCTCTCGATGGGCATGATCGTCGGCGCCGCGACCGACCACGCCTACACCAAGGCCCGCGGCTACGAGACGCCGCCGGCGGATCCCGACGCGATGGTGTCGGAGTGGATGGCCCAGGGCGCGGCCATCGCCATCGGTCGCCACGTCGCGGCCCACAGCCAGGCGTTCAAGACGCTCTCGGCTCGGCTGCAGGGAGGCGCCCGGACGTACGCGCACGCGCGCGTGCTGGCGATGGACCTCGACGTGCGGGCGGCCGGCGTCATGCGTACCGGCGACATCGCCCACGCGCAGGCCGTCCTTGCCCAGTACGAGACGCTCCTGGCGATCGAGCGCGCCATGATCGCGAACGAGCTCGAGGCGGCCCACCCGAACCGGCGCCTCGCGGAGGACACGCTGGAGGACGCGTCGCCGCGCCCGCGACGTGAGGCCGGCGAAGACGCGGACGAGCCCGAGCGCCTCCCTCGCACGGAGCCTGACCGGGATCCTCGCTCGCCGGAGGGCTGCGCGACAACGCGGCCGCCATCAAGGCGGGCGAGCCCGGCTACAACTCGGTCGTCGGGCACGCCGCCAGCGAGGCGGACGGCATCGCACTCATGCAGCGCCTCATGCGCGGCGACGTCACGGCGCTCGCGGAGCTCGGCTGGAAGCAGAAGGGTGACTTCGACCCCAGCTCACGCGAGTGGGGTCTGGGCAAGCTCGGCAAGAAGTACGTCATCGTCGCCGGCGAGCACGGCGCGGTCGACTGGAGCACGCTCGATGGCGTCGAGCCCGTCGGGCATTCCCACCCGATCGATGGTGATCGCGTGCAACGTCAGGCCGGACAGCGCCTCGACGTCCGGAAGCTGGTTGCTCGGTCGGATGCCCAGAACCTCGACGCTGCCCTGGTGTTCGCCTCACCGAGCGACATCCAGTTCGCGGCTCTCCGCGGATTGTCTCGGCACGCGCTCGCGCTGCCTTACGAGCACCTCGGTGGCAGCGAGATCATGCTCGCCTCGAAGGAGCCGTCGGGCCGGCCACAAGTCCTGCTCGTCCTGGAGCGCGCGACGTACCTGGGAACCGACGACGGTGGCGCCATGAGGTTCCAGTCGCGAGCGACGATGCAGGCCGGCGACGAGGTGATCTGGCAAGGCACGATCGACGCCGTTTATCCGACGGGGGCTGAACCTCACCTCGAGTTCGACGCATCTTCTCGAGCCGGCGCGCGCGTCGAGCTCCCATCGCCCGGCGGGAGCAGAACGAAGAGCGGTGGAGAACGCGACCAACGGCCGGGGAGGTCACCCCCGGGCGATGCGAATGCCGTAGGTCATTCACCGGACTCGACTGGCAACGACGGACACGTGGCGGCTCCGGCTGTGGCGACAGGCCGGGGGCTACCGGCGTTCCCCGTACGCAAGTCTGACGTGCAGGAGAGAGTGCGCGAGACGCCCGAGTCCTTCGAGCTCGAGTTCGTGGCGAAGGATCCGGATAGCAACGAGGTGTCGCTCGGAAAGGGAGCGGTCAGGCTCGATGACCAAGGGCAGCCGAAGGGGGCGCCGAGCTTCACGCTGGTCGCAACGATGACCGTCAGGAACGCGGATCACAGCGTGCAGATCTTCGACGACGTCGACGCCTCTTCCGGCGCAATGCCGACAGGTATCGGTGACCGTATCCCGTTGACCCAGCACGCGATCGCCAGGTACGTCGATCGGCACGCGAGCCGGTTCGGCACGCCGCCGACGACGCTCGAGGGCCGCCTCGCATGGTCGAACAAACTCAATTTCCAGCGAGAGTTCTATCTGGCCAAGACTCGTGACGGACTAGCTGAGTACGATGCGGCGCAGCAGGCGATCCGGCGCATCTCCTTCGGCCGGCACCGTGTTGCGGCCGGCTACGATCAGTTCGTGGTGAACATGAAGATGAAGGAGCTCGTAGATCTGGGTCCTGGCATCGGCAAGCAGCGCGTTCCGCGTGACATCGAGGTGATCGCCTACCGCACGGGTGGTGTGCCATGAGCCGAATCGAGGAGTTGCTGGGTCGCGTGATCGAACCCGCAGAACGGCAGAGCGTGGACGCGCTCTACGATCTTCGCCCCGAACAGCTCGCCGAGGTCTCGGCACTTGTCCGGGTCGGCCGGGTTCCCGCCGTTCAATACTTGCAGATGCTCGTTCGGCACAGTCATCTGGATCATGTCGCGGACTTCCTGGATCAAGTGGTGGTAGGCGGCGCAGATATCGCTTCATGGGGCCGCAGGGATCAGTTCTGCACGATCGAATTGGAGATCGCTTCCTTGCTGAGGCTGTCGCTGCACGACTTTGCGGCCGCACTCGCTCCCGTTGGGGATCGTGGATGGCTTCGCGTGACGCCGGACGTGAGCACGTGGGATGGCACCTCGTTCTGCGGCGCGCCGGGCAAGGTCGTGGCCGCAGCCCCGTACTGGTGGGTGTGTGACCAGCCGCTGACATGCATCGACGCGGCTTCCGAGCGTCTGGAGCCGGTCGAGGACCTGGAGAACGCGTTCCGTCGCTGGCTTGCGTCGCGGATTGCCTGGGAGATGCGTGGGCGGCCCCGTCCAACTTCCCAGGAGGAGTGGCAACGAGCGCTCGGGGTTACGACGATGTCCATCGACGCGCGGATTGCCATCCAGGCGCTGGTCGCCGAGGAAGACGGGAACGTTGCGCAGGGCCTTCCGCCCGGGTTTCGCGCGCCCGATGACGCGTTCGAACGGACGCCCCCATGACTCATGAAGCACGCAGAAGACATCCGCGATGTGCTGCGCGCCCTCGAGGGCCTGGCTGAGATGGAAAGAATCCGCCTGCTGGGACCAGATGGGCTGATTCCGATGAAGGACGTGCCCGCCTTGCGCGCTCGATCGCGCTACCTCGAGCTCGATGAAGGCCGCGGCGAGCTTGCAGCCCATGCCGGTCTCGAGGCCCTTGCGTGCGTTCCGGCGTTGCGTGCCATCCTTCTGGAGGCGCAGGCACGCGGTCTCCACGTATCCATGGATTCGGGTTGATCATGCGACTCGGCGGACACCCCCAGAACTCGGTTCGCTTCTTCACGAGCGCCGCCCTCCGTTCACACGAACAGGTCGCTGGCGAGACGCTCGGCTGGATCCCCCGCGCCATCACGGTCGAGTTCGAAGGCGATCGGCCGGTGACCGGGGTGTGGCGCTCCGCCGAGGGAGATCGCTGCGTCTGCTGGTACTCCGCTCAGCTCACCGAAGAACTTGCGGCCGCGCACATGGAGCGCTACGGCGAGGAGCCGTTCTGGGTCGTTGATCGGACCGACCCGCGAGGAGGAAGGAACATCGTCGTGCATGAGTGTGATGCGCGTGGATACGTGATCGCGCGCCGACGCTGGGAGTTCGACACGAATCTCATGCCGCTTCGCGACGAAGGGCGTGCGGCCGACGGGTCGCTTCTGTGGACGCGTACGTACGAGTGCACGAACAACGGAGTACCGTTCGCCGCCACCGAACTTCGACCAGGTGGTGATCCCGTCGTCCTGCAGCGACCGATCGCGTTTCCAGCACCGGCGCTGGCGGGCGAGCCATTTCCGTGCGGCGGCGCGATCGGACGCGACGGACCGAGGCTCGTCGCGCCGATCCAGCAGAACAGCTACCAGGGGCGCTATTGGGCGGTCTATCGAGAAGGGCCGATATGGAAGCGCGGCCTCGCCACGATCGCGACGAGCAAGCGCGCGTGGCCGGCAGAGCTCAGCCCCATCCTCGACTTCTCAGGTAACGGTATTGCCCCGCTCGTCGAGGTGGGCGAGTTGGTCCACCCGCGGCGGGCGGGCTATCCGTTCTTCGGCGTCGTCGAGGCGTTTCCAGATGGCGAAACGCTGGAAGAGCGCGTTCGCCGGGAACCGCTCAGCCTGCATGGGGCGCTCGCGCTTGCGCTCGACGTCGCCGTGGTGGCGCGTCGTGCACACGAGGCAGGCCATCCGCTCGGCGGCATCCGCCCGGAGCTCATCTGCGTGCGCGAACGGGACGGCGAGGTGTCGCTGGTTGGCATCGCTCATCGGGGGCCAGCGGTGCTGTCCACGACCTACTCGGGTGAGCAGATCCGCTGGCCGCCCATCTTCGCCGCCGACTTCTCGAGCTCCGACGACGCGCGAGGCCTCGCGCAGCTGGTCTGGTTTACGCTCACCGGAACCCATCCGTTCCTGGCTCCGGACGACTGTCGATGGGACCCGAGCTGGAACGAGTTCCGTCACCAGCGACGGCGGAGGCAACCGTGGACCGGTCCGCCGACGATCGGGCGGGTGCTCGAGCATGCACTGTTCGACTCCAGCCCGGTGGGCTTCGACGTGCTCGTCGACGAGCTGTCTCGCCTTCGAGCGTGATCGTGTGCCATCCATGTCGGATTCCGCGGTTGGCTCGGCCCGGGCGACATGTGATCCCCGCCGTTGACGTCGGGTCGGGCAGGGGCTGACGATGGTTCCATGGCCGAGGGCATGAAGCGTCGTGACTTCTTTAGACTGACGGGGACCTTCTTCGCGGCGGCGAGCCTGGGCGGCGTGCCCGGGTGCGGCGGGGACGACGGCGACGGGGGCGATCCCGACGCCGCGCCAACGGGGCTGGTGCTGTTCCCGCAAGGCGTCGCGTCGGGCGACCCACGTGAGTCGTCGGTCGTCCTCTGGACCCGCGCCGTGCGCGCGGCGGGCGGCGCCGAGGCGGTCGACCTGACGCTCGAGGTGGCGAGCGACGCCGGCTTCGCGACGATCGTCGCCATGCAGTCGGTGTCGGCGATGGCCGCGGTCGATCACACCGTGCGGGTCGTCGTGACCGGGCTCGCGGCGGACACGATCTACTACTACCGCTTCAAGAACGGCGGCGACGCGATCACGGGCCGCACGCGCACGGCGCCGGCCGCGGACGCGGACGTGCCGGTCCGCATGGCCTGGGCGAGCTGCCAGGACTACGGCGCCGGCCACTACGGCGCGTATCGCGTGATGATCGCGGAGGACATGGCGCGGGCGGAGGCGGACCAGATCCGCTTCGTCCTGCACCTCGGCGACTTCATCTACGAGACCCGGGGCGGCGGCTTCCAGGTGCCGCTGGGAGACGACTTCCAGCCGATCACGTTGAACAACGCCGACGGCACGCCGCGCCTGGTCGGGCCGTTTCCCTCCGGCGGCGGCAACGCCGGCGGCGAGAACTTCGCCCAGACGGTCGATGACTTCCGGCACCTCTACAAGACCTTCGCTTCGGACCCCGACCTGATGGCGGCCCGCGCCCGGTGGCCGTTCATCCACACGTGGGACGATCACGAGTTCTCGAACGACTGCTGGCAGAGCCAGAGCAACTTCACCAACGCCAACAGCACCGACGAGCCGTCGCAGCGCAAGAAGGTGGCCGCCAACCAGGCGTGGTTCGAGTACATGCCGGCGCAGCTGACCGGCGCGCCAGGCGTCGCGGGGGTCACCCAGCGCGCGGCGGATTTCGTCATGCCGGCCAATGTCACGGACGCGGCGTTCACGCCTGCCGACGACACCTCGAACTTCGTCGACGAGCCCAACAACGTCGCGGCCGTCGGGTCGATCACGATCTACCGGAGCTTCCGGTTCGGTCGGCACGTCGAGCTGGTCGTCACCGACGAGCGGAGCTACCGGAGCGATCACGCCATCCCGGAAGAGTTCGCCGAGATGAGCATCGAGTACCTCGACCACCGGAACGTGCTGCCGCGCGTCGATCTGGAGGTGATGGACGCGGGGCGGACGCACAACGGCAACAGTCCCCCGGCCACGGTGGGGCTCCAGGGGCTTCCGAATCCACGCGTGGGGAGTCCTCCGGGAACGATGCTGGGCGTCCAGCAGAAGCAGTGGTGGAAGGACACCATGCGTCTCTCGAACGCGACCTGGAAGGTCTGGGGCAACCAGGTGCCGCTCATGCGCTTCCAGATCAAGCAGGGGCCGGTTGGCGGACTCATCGTCGACCGCATCATGAACGGCGACGCGTGGGACGGGTACGCGACGGAGCGCAACGAGCTCATGACGTACTTGCGCGACCAGAACGTCGACAATCTCCTCGTGCTCACCGGCGACATCCACGCCCACTTCGCGGGCATCGTGAACGACAACTACACGGCGGCGAGCCCGATGCCGGTCGGGGTCGAGTTCTGCGCGGCGGGCATCGCGTCGAACTCGGTGTTCTCCTTCTTCGAGGATGCCTCGCGGGCGCCGGCCGCGCCGCCCGACGTCCGGGCCCTGGTCACGTTCGACGCGTCGGCCTCCGGCGGCTCGGCGTTCGTCGAGAACATGAACCTCCTCCTCATCCACGGGACGGACGCCGCCGACACCATGCGGCGGACCAACGATCGGGCGATGGCGCTGGCGGCCTCCGATCCGACGGCGAACCCGCACCTCAAGTACGCCGACACCAACGCCCAGGGCTTCGGCGTGGCGCTCGTGAGCGCGACGCAGGTCGAGACGGTCCTGACCACGATCTCGCGGCCGGTCACGATGGCGGCGTCGACGGTTCGCCGGACCGCGCGCTTCGTCGTGCCGGTCAATAACCCGGCGGGGATGACGGGCCCCGTGTTCACCGGGATGCCCCCGTTCCCGTTCACCTGAGCGGGCGGCGCGGCGCCGATGAACGGCGTCGGTTCGCGCCGAAAATGAAGAAGGCCGGTGTCGCCGCCGGCCTTCGTGCTTCCGGACTCCCGGCTCAGTTCTGCGGGATGTTGGTGAAGCCGACCTCGGCGTGACCACCCGCGATCAGCACCGTGTTCGGCGGACCCGACATGTTCGTCGCACCCGCCTGGTTCGAGCGGATGAACGACGTCTGGATGCGCGTGCCGCCGGACATCGCGCGCGTGAGGCGCGCCGAGTAGGCCGCGGGCACCGTGATGGTCGTCGCGCCGACCTCGATGCAGCGGATCTGGACGCGCTTGGTCACCGGCGGCGGGAACGAGAACGGCGACGGTAGGACCGTGGCGTCGGTCGTGATGATGTTGAGGATGCTGCCGAGCGACGTGCCACAGGCAGCCGCGTTGTCACAGCCGACGGTGAAGGCCGAGCCATCCGTCGGGATGGTCGTCGGAAGCACCTTCGCGACACCACCCACAGGCGCCGTGCCGAGCGTGAACGCATCGCCGATGCCATTCGCGCCGCTGAAGCCGAGGTTGGCGGGGAACGCCTCGAAGTTGGCGCTCGCCGCCTTCTGGAAGGTGATCATCTCGTTGTCCGCGAGGAAGCCCGAGGCCGGAGCGCCGGGGATCGGCCCGACACCGGCGAGGACGGTGTACGTGCCCGCAGTGGGCATCGCTGTCACTTCGACGCCAGCGAAGACGACGGCTGCGCCCATGCCCGCCGCGGGAACCATCACGATCGGCAGCGGTCCCGCGTTGTCCAGGATGGCGTTGCCGGTGCCGCTGAAACGAATGTAGCGGCCGACGTCGAGCCCGTCGAACTTGTTCAGCGTGGTCGTGGCCATGGAGGTGAGGCTCGTGCCGGCGGACGCGATCGTCACGCCGTTGGCCGAGCCGCTGCTGGCGGTGTCGGGGCAGATGTAACCAACGCCCGCCTGGAAAACACACGGCGGGAAAGCGTTGCCTGCTTGCGCACAGGTGAACTGAGGGCCCGGGCCCGATCCGCAGACCTGGACGGGGCCCTGATCAGCACCGAAGCTGGCGACGAGCTGGGCCGGGGTGTACTCCCAGAGCTTGCAGCCGTCGGTCGGGTTGCCGGGCGACTCCTCCATGATCGGCTGCTGGGCCGATGCGAGGTCGGTGAACGAGATGCCGACCTGGATGCCGTGCCCGTCGACGCCGGCGCCGCCCTGATTGCGCAGGCGCACGTCGAACACGCTGATCGTGCCGGCGTGCGTGGCCGTCGGAGCGTCGATCGGAGGTGCGTCCGTCGGGGCGTCCGGGTTCGGGGCGTCGATCTGGATGGCGTCCGTGTCGTCGTCACCGCCGCCATTCGTAAGGTTGTCACCGCAGGCCGCTGCGCCGCCGAGGACGCAGACAAGCGAGACCAAGCGCTTCATGATCAGTTCCTCCAGGGAGTACCGGGGTGTGCCGAGCCCAGATCCGGGACGGATACGGCCCCTAACCATTCCTGAGGCCACTCTACGCCAGGTCGGGGGCGGATTGCCAAACCCGCGCCGGATAATGTGATCCCTGGCCCGTGGTGGGTGCCGGTGGGGGCGACTCAGCGGGGGCGGCGGAGGACCAGCTGGTCGCGGCTCGTCAGGCGGTAGCCGCCCCGATCGTTGTCGGCGTCGAGGGAGAGCCCCGTGTCCTTGAGGAGCTGGCGGAGGCGCGAGACGTTGACGAACAGCGGGTTGTCGTGGCGGAGGGGGTCGTACTCCTGGCCCCAGGCGGCACGGGTCAGGTCGTCCTTGGACAGGGTCTCCGCCGGGCGCTCGGCCAGGGCGTAGAGGAGCTTGCGGAGGACGGGGCGGGTGGTGAGCGAGAGCACACGCGCACCGGCGACCACCTCGTGGCGCGCCGTGTCGATCACCACCGGCGGTGCCGCGCGGCCGGGCTCGACGTCGATCACGGCGAGGAGCGCGTCGAGGAGGTCGCTGTCGGCGGAGGCGAGGACGCGGGCGGCGGCCGTGCGCGCGCTCGTCCAGGCGCTGGCGTTGCCGGCGCGGCGCGCGACCAGGCCGCGCGCGAGGTGCGCGAGCGCGAGCTCGACGTGGTAGCCGTGGCGCTCCTCGGAGGGGTCGTCGCCGAGGGCGCGGGTGACGCCCGTGTCGTCGCCGCGGAGGGCCGCCGCGATCGCCTGGAACGCGCGCGTGCGCACCGACGGCGACGGCGGGCCAGCCTCGTCGCGCACGGCCATCGCGAGCCGCGTCACCGGGTCGTCGTTGGCGGCGTTGTGCGCGGCGCGCGCGAGGACCGGCGCGCCCAGGGCGCGGGCGCGGTCGGCGACCGAGGCGAGGAGCGCGCGCGCCTCGACGCGGCGGCCGAGCACGTGGAGGATCCGGCCGGTGAACACCGACGTCCAGAGGACGCCGAGGACGTAGCCGGCCTCCTCGCTGCGCGCCGTGAGCGCGCGCAGGGCCTCGAGCGCCGCGAGGCGATCACCCGCCTCCCACTGGCGCAGGCCGCGCAGGGCCTCGGCGTGAATCTGCGAGAGCGGATCGACGTGGCCGGCGAGCGCCTGCTCCATGACCGACAGCGCGCGCGCGCTGTCGGCGGGCGTGGTCGCGACGTCGTAGGCGCCGAAGGCGAGGGCGCCGAGCGCCGCGGCGCGGTAGCCGTGCGCCGCCGGCGCGCGGTTGTCGGAGGTCGGCGCGCCGCGGCGCTCGCCGCCGACGGCGTAGCGATCCAGCCACGCGAAGTAGGTCGCCGTCGCCCACAGGAGCGCGCGGCCGGCGCCGTGGGCGGCGGTGGTGGCGGCGTTCATCTGCTCGAGCGCGGCGGCCGGCGCCTCGGTGTGGAAGCGGACGGCCGCGTCGAGGGCGGTGACGTTGGCCTTGCCCAGCGGCGCCAGGTTGGGGTCGGCGGCGGCGCGGGCCAGCGCCATGCGCGCGTCGGCGAAGCGGCCGGCGAGGAGCGCCAGCGTCGCCAGCGGCAGGAGCACGGCGCCCGACGGCGGGCGTGCGGCGAGGGCGTCGCGCAGGGCGCGCTCGCCGGCCTCGACGTCGACGAGGCGCACCAGCGCGCGCGCGTGGAGCGAGGCGACCTCGGGATCACGCAAGGACGGCGGCAGCGCGCTGGCGATCGCGGCCAGCTCGCGCGACGCGCCCTGGTTGAGCAGGTCGTTCGCGCGCGCCACGAGGTGATCGCGCGCGTCGCGCGGGAGGCCGGCGTCCAGCCAGTGCTGCGCGACGGCGGTGATCGCCGCGACCGTCCGCTCGCCGGACAGGGCCGCCGCGAGCGCCGCCGCCAGCTCGGCGCGGGTCGCCGGCGAGAGCGTCGCCAGCGCCGCGTCGCGTACGAGCTCGTGGACGAGCGGGCGGCCCTCGCCGTCGAGGTCGACCAGGAGCGCGCGGCGCAGGTCGGTGAGCGCGGCGCGCGGGTCGGCGCCGCCGACGGCGGTGAGCGCCTCCGTCGGCAGCGGCACCCTGGCCAGCGCGATCGCGCCGAGGAGCCGCGCGCGATCGGGCGCCAGCTGCGCCACCGCCGCGGCCAGCGGATCGGGGCCGCCGGGGTCGCCGGCGTGACGCCGCCGCAGGAGGAACGGGTTGCCGCCGGTCGCGTCGAACGCGCGCTGGAAGCCGCCGGTCGCGCCGCGCAGCTCGTCGAGCGCCGTCCACAGCTCGCGCGCCGCGCGCGCCGGCAGGCCGCCGAGGTGGATCTCGACGCGGTCGTAGCCCTGGGCCGAGGCCGGGCGCTCGCGCGACGTCGCGATGAGGCGCCCGCGGCCCAGGTGCGCGCCCAGCTCGCCCATGAGCCACGCCTGGTCCGCCGCGGAGAGCATGTGCAGGTCGTCGACCACCGCCATCGCCCCCGCCTGATCGAGCGCGCCGGCGAGCGCGACCGCGCGCTCCTCGTC
>ERZ761602.2434-NODE-2434-length-29195-cov-6.325841_pt1 | contig 29195 bp, 34 predicted proteins | sample MGYA00512165_ERZ761602 | MGnify/ENA primary metagenome ERZ761602 (study PRJEB28899, sample SAMN02445085) | bioreactor sludge metagenome | biome: EBPR sludge; isolation source: Thorneside wastewater treatment plant | place: Australia: Brisbane, Thorneside...
GGCGGCCTCTCGCGCCGGACCGAGCAGCGGCTCGCTTACCTCGCCGGCAAGAACGCGGCCCCCGATGCCCCGCGCCCCGGCATGCGCCTGGTCCGCGAGTGGAACGGTGTGTTGCATACCGTCACCATCGACGAGGACGGCCTGATCCAATGGCAGGGCAAGACCTGGCGCTCGCTGAGCGAAGTGGCGCGAGCGATCACCGGCACCCGCTGGTCGGGCCCGGTGTTCTTTGGCCTCAGGCAGCGGAGGGTCGCGGCATGAAGCCGGTGCGCTGCGCGATCTATACGAGGAAATCGAGCGAGGATGGGCTCGAGCAGGACTTCAACTCGCTCCATGCCCAGCGTGAGGCTTGCGCCGCCTACGTGCTGAGCCAGGCCAGCGAGGGCTGGACGCTGCTTCCTGACGAGTATGACGACGGCGGCCTGTCTGGCGGTACGCTCGAGCGGCCCGCACTCCAGCGCCTGCTTGCCGATGTCGCGGCCGGCAAGGTCGACATCATCGTGATCTACAAGCTCGACCGCCTGACCCGCTCGCTGCTCGACTTTGCCAAGCTGGTCGAGGCGCTTGACCAGGCCGGGACCAGCTTTGTCTCGGTGACCCAGTCGTTCAATACAACGACCAGCATGGGCCGGCTCACCCTCAACATGCTGCTCTCCTTCGCCCAGTTCGAGCGCGAGGTCACCGCCGAGCGGATCCGCGACAAGATCGCCGCCTCCAAGGCCAAGGGCATGTGGATGGGCGGAATCCCGCCATTGGGTTACAAACCCCATGGCCGCACGCTGGTGGTGGTCAAGGAGCATGCCGCGCTCGTGCGCACGATCTTCGAGCGCTACCGCCAGCTCGGCAATGTCCGCCTCGTCGCCGAGAGCCTCAAGGCTGATGGGCTCAGCACCCCAAGGCGCAAGACCACAACCGGCAAGGCTTATGGGGGAGGGGCGTTCCACCGCGGGCAGCTCTACGACATCCTGCGCAATCCGATCTACATCGGCCGGGAGCTGTCAGTCTAATGCGAAACCGTCTCTGTTGGTAAGGCGGGGATCATGCGACAGATCAGCTTCAAGCGGCACCGGTTCCCTCCGGATGTGATCCGATATGCGGTGTGGCTCTACTATCGTTTCACGATGAGCCTGAGGGATGTCGAGGTTCTGCTCGCCGAGCGTGGCATCGACGTCACTTACGAGACCGTCCGCTGCTGGGCGAACAAGTTTGGACCCGCTATCGCCGCGAACATCCGCAAAGCTCGCGGGCGTGGCGACAGCGTCTGGCATCTCGATGAGATGGTGGTTCGAATTGGCGGCGAAGGGATGTTCATGTGGCGGGCCGTCGACAAGGAAGGCGAGGTTCTCGACGTTCTTGTGCAGAAGCGGCGCGACAAGCGATCCGCGCTCAAACTGCTGAGAAAGTTGCTCAAGAACCAGGGCGCATCACCTGAGCGGATCGTCACCGATGGATTGCCATCATACGGTGCAGCGTTGAAGGCCCTTGGGTGCCGCAAGAAGCACCGTCCCGGTCGATTGCGGGAGAATAACCGGGCCGAGAACTCGCACCTTCCGGTCAGGCGACGAGAGCGAAAGATGCAGCGCTTCAAGTCCCAGGGCCAGGCCCAGCGTTTCGTCTCAACCCACTCCGCGATTTACGACACATTCTCCGTCCAGCGTCACTTGGTCTCCCGTAAGACTCTGCGCCATTATCGAGCCGCCGCCCTAGCGGAATGGCGTGTTGCGTCTGCTGAAATCGCTTGAGTGACCACGCAAAGACGCACTGCAGCTTTGGTGGGTTAACCTGACAACGCTAAGGCGATTGCCAAGGCGCTCGACCGGGCGGGTGTCGATGGGTGCTGTCAGTCTAATCGCAACTCGTCTCTGATTGGCGGAACTCGGTCTTTGAGCGGGAAGGGCTAGGCCATGAGGCTCTGCCACTCAGCCAGTGCGGCCGAGCGGCGGAGCTTGTAAGTCTGTCGATCGACGAGGTGGCGTTCCTGGTTGAAGTGGTTGTGGACGTTGGCGTGGACCGAGGCGAACTTCTGGAGGGTCTTCATTCGCCTGAACCTCAGCATGGCCCGCTCTCGCCTTCGGAATGAGAGGTGGGAGTTCTCGACCCGGTTGTTGGCCCAGCGGCCGGTCTCCTGCTTCTCGGCATTGCCGAGCTCGATCATCGCGGCACGATAGGAGCGCAGACCATCGGTCGTGATCTTCTCAGGCGATCCGTTGCGCTTCAGCGCTTTCTTCATGAAGGCCTGTGTGGCAGCTTTGTCCCGTGTCTTCGTGACAAAGCTCTCGAGGATCTCGCCTTCATGGTCAACCGCGCGCCACAGGTTGACCATCTCGCCGTTCAGCTTGACGTGCATCTCGTCGAGGTGCCAGCGCCACTGCCGGAAGCCGCGCATTCGGCTCACCCGCTGCCGCCGGATGTCGCCCGCGAACAGCGGGCCGAACCGGTTCCACCACATCCGCACGGTCTCATGGCAGATGTCGATCCCGCGCTCGAACAGCAGGTCCTCGACGTTCCGCAAGCTCAGGGGAAACCTGACATACATCATCACCACAAGGCGGATCACCTCGGGCGAGGAGTTGAAATAGCGGAACGGGCTGGCAGGTTTGCGGGGACGAGGCATCGACCGCCCCTAACCCGCGTCTTAACTCATGTCAGGCGGTGCATTTGCTCTGACAGAGCCACTGCAATGGCCAGGAAGTTGTCTTGCGGCTGGAAGAGCAGCATGGGGACACCTCGCATTACAGCGAATATCGAAGTGCACGCTACATCCTGCGGCGCAGCTTCACCAACGACTTTGATTTCTGAGGGCCCGGCATGACCGCACTGGACGACAAGATCAACGAACGCTTTCCCGGCCTTGTGGTCCGCAAGGACCTGGTGAAGGCGGTCAAGGGCAACGCGATCGTCCCGACCTACGTGTTGGAATATCTGCTGGGCCAGTATTGCGCGACCAATGATGAGGCGTCGATCCAATCAGGCATCGAGACGGTTCGGGAGATCCTGCGAAAGCACTATGTGCATCGCAATGAGGCCGGGCTCATCAAGTCCAACATCCGTGAAAGAGGCCGTTGGAAGATCATCGATCGGATCAGCGTCGCCCTCAATGAGAAGAGCGACACCTACGAGGCAAGCTTTGCCAATCTCGGGATATCAAAGGTCCTGATCGATTCCGGAACCGTAAAGGCCCACCCCAAGCTTCTGGTTGGAGGGGTCTGGTGCATCGCCGATATCGAGTACGACTACACCGAGGACAAGAATGTAGCCCCATGGATCTTGGGCTCAATGAAGCCCATCCAGCTGTCGCATTTTGACTACGAAGCATATTTGGAAGCCCGCAAAGGCTTCACAACCGATGAATGGATTGACCTGCTCTTCCAGACCGTAGGCTTCGATCCCGAGATGTTCGGCCGACGGTCCAAGCTAATCCAGTTGATGCGTCTGATCCCGTTTGTTGAACGCAATTACAACCTTATCGAGCTGGGCCCCAAGGGCACCGGCAAATCGCACATCTACTCAGAATTTTCACCGCACGGGATCCTGATCTCGGGTGGCGAGGTTACGGTGCCGAAGCTTTTTGTCAGCAACAGTTCCGGCAAGCTGGGTCTTGTTGGTTACTGGGACGTGGTGGCGCTCGACGAGTTTGCGGGCAAGCAGAAGAAGGTCGACAAGGCACTCGTCGACATCCTCAAGAACTACATGGCCAACAAGACTTTCTCACGCGGTGTCGAACCACTGGGAGCCGAGGCGTCGATGGTTTTCGTCGGAAACACCAAGCATACGGTTCCCTACATGCTCAAAAACACCGACCTGTTCGATGAGCTGCCCGACAAGTACTACGATTCTGCCTTCATTGACCGACTGCACACCTACATCCCTGGCTGGGAGGTTGGCGTGATCCGCGGCGAGATGTTCTCGAACGGATACGGCTTCGTGGTCGATTACCTTGCCGAGATCCTGCGCCACCTGCGCAACGACGACTATTCGGATCGCTACCGGTCGAACTTTGAACTGTCGTCGGATATCTCGACGCGCGACAGGGATGGGGTTCAAAAGACCTTTTCCGGCCTGATGAAGATCCTTTACCCATCTGGTGAGGCGACGCCGGATGAAATGGAGGAGATTCTCAAGCTCGCATTGGAAGGCCGCAAGCGGGTCAAAGACCAGCTCATGCGGCTCGACACAACCTACCCGGATGTAGATTTCTCTTTTTCGCGCAAGAATGGCGAAAAGGTGCGAGTGGCAACGCTCGAGGAGAACGAGTATCCGAGCTTTTACTACAGGCGCGCCGGTGGGCCTGCCGCCCCAGCATTCGAGCCTACAGGCGGTGACGCATCTAGAGCTGCACCTGCACCCGAGCCAAATGCAGGCGCAACAGCCATCACTTCGGTTTCAGAGGGCCCCAAGACTGGCCATTTCACCTTCAACGAAAACCAGAGGGGCGTCACCTTCGACAAGCTCTTTGGCCCCTATCTGGTAAGGGCTCAGAAGATCACTATCACCGACCCGTACATCCGAGCCTTTCACCAGGTTCGCAATGTGATGGAGCTCATCGAAACAATCGCCAAGACGAAATCCCCTGCGGACGAAATCGAGGTTCATCTGATTACCTGTCTTGACGGCATTCGTCCGGAAAAACAGGCTGAGAACCTCGCGGCAATTGCGCAGTCTTGCGAAGGGATCGGGATCAGTTTCACCTGGGAATTTGACGAGACCAACACGATCCATGCCCGCCACATTGTGACGGATACCGGATGGAAAATTGCTCTCGATCGAGGGTTGGATATCTTCCAGCAATATGAGCTCAACGACGCCTTCAGCTTTGCCAACAGGCTTCAGCAGTTCAGATCGGTGAAGGCTTTCGAGGTCATTTATCTGCGCACCACGACCGCGTAGCGCTGCGGTAGCTTCGCATTTCAACAGCCTTGACGTGGCGCGCGAGCTCACTTTTCCGGGCGGCCAATTTTTCGACACGGCGCTCCTTTGGGTGAGCGCCGCTGCCGGCGCCGTCAGTCGGCCTGTTCGGCCTCGATTGCAAAGTGGGTCACGAAGCCGGTCAGGTAGGGTCGACCTTTGGGGATGCCAGTTTCGCCCGAGGTGGCTGGGCTGATTGTCCAGCCCATCCAGCGGGTGATAGCGGCATCAATCGCGGCTTCTAGCGTAAAAACTGCGTGGATCCCGTTGTACACGTCGTCAGCGAAGTGGCGACCGTGGCGACTGTCGAGAAAATCCCGTACCCCTTCGGCGGTGGCGCTAGTGGCCTTGGCAACCGCAGGGAAGGCGATGCCCCACGCTGTTTCCGCGTCCGTGAACCCGGCGGTGGCGCCGTAGAAGCCCCAGGCTTCGTTGCGAGTCGAAAGGGGCGAGTTGGTCATCGTGGCTCTCCGTGGTTGGCGGAAATCAGTAATGCTCTGTTCGCAGGCACGATCCACTCAAATCGGCGGACTTCTGCCATTTTTCCGCTTTGACCCCCGGTCGCTAACTCGCGGGTGTGAACACTTTGGATCGGGGGCGGTTTCCGTTGCGAACCGTCTCTAGTTTCACCCTCCCCCCCCCCGGGGAGGCACCGATCACGCGGCCAGCTCGCGGTCCTCCATCACCTCGCAGCTGGCCAGTTCACCGAGGTGGTCCACAAGCCAAGATCGCGGGTCTGGGATCAGGTCGAGATCGAAGGTGGCCTTCCGCGGCTTCTGCCCGGCACCAACCGGTCGATAGGTCGCCACGGCCGAGGAGTGGGACATTCTGCTATTATAGGAACTTCTATAATAGCAATTTGTCCCAGTCCTCTGACCATCCTTCCGTGCGGCATCATGGTTCGGCCAGAGGTCAGGGAAGCACCTTGCCCGGTCGGCTGCGTTATCGAGGATCACGCCGCGCGCGGCCATCATGTCGATGCGGCTGGGAGCAAGGTCGTCCCAGCTGATCACCTCGTCGGCGGTAACCGGCAACACGATGTCGGTGAGCAGGTCGATCTGAAGCGGGTTGCCGGCCGTACGGTTCACCCCGCGACCACGCCCCAGCGCCTGAATCAGTTCGGCCTCGCAGATGCTCCAGCGAATGGCCTCGGCGATCGGGTCGGGATGATATTCACCCTGCGTGGGATGGGACCGTCCCTTGGGCCGACGGATGACCCGATCGGTCAACGGATACCACCAGCTCTCGTGGTCTGTGTCCTCCTTCGGCGGTGTGCCGGTCAGCGCGATCTGCAGCTTGGCAATCACGGCAGGCGCTGGAAGCGTGCGGCCCATGACAACCATGCCGGCGACATTGCCCCAGCGGTCGAGCCCGCTCAGCGCATTGAAGTGGGCGGTCTCCAGATTGGCTGGCAGATCGCCAGTGGTGAGAGCCGACACAGCCCGCATCTGCCCAATGGCGAGGACCGGCGCTGTGCCACTACCCATCTGCCTCGCCCGGGCGGCAAGGTAAGTCCGCAGGGCGCGCAGGTTATTGGCCGCTGTCGTGCGTTCCCGGTCTTTCGCGTGTGGCCCCGGCACCAGCGCCTTGCTGCTCACGGGCGCGCCCAGCACCTGGCGGATGCGGACGTGCGGTGTTTTCGCGCTCACGGCAGACGCCACGGTAATGCCGGGCAGGAAGGGCGTCACCAGCTCCTGCCGCATGGTGGCATCGATGTGCAGCACCGGCACCTTCTCGACCCATCCGGTCCGGATCGATGACCGCCACAGGAGATCGAGCGACCTGACCGTGCCGTTGGGCGTATGCATCCGTCCAACCTGCACGCCCCAGGCATCATGGCCTGCCCCCAGTGCCTGGGCGAGGATCGACCACATGGCCGCGGCACGACTCGGCGGGGTCCAGGCGTTCCTGCGCCGCGGCATCACCGCGCCCAATCGCCTGGCGCGTTCTTCGGTGGACATGCCCGGCAGGATGCCCGGATCCCGGAGCCTGCCGCGCTCGAGCTTTGCGGCGTCCCGGCAGATGGCAGGAGTGAGCCTGGCGGCCCGCAGGTCAGCGAGGCGCAGGGGGCCTTCCCGGGTCCGCTCCAGCACCTTCCAGAGCTTGAGGCGGTGCTCGATCAGGAACTGGGTCTCGTGATAGTCATAGGCGTTCTTGTGGTCGTAGCAGCGCAGGTCGGCGTCATAGGGATCGAGGCTGTCGACGGTGAGCTGGACCGGACTGTCGGTGCCGCGCAGGCCCGACTGCCAGAACCCTTCGTCGATCACCAGCAGCGCCGGCCGGCCGATGACCTTGGGCATGGCGTGGAACAGGCTGTCATGCGCGCAGATGATGACCTGCGCGGACTTGGCGAGCCGTTTCTGGCGCTGGTAGCCGCAGACCTCGTAATGCGGGCAGTGGAAGGTCTTGCCGTCACGCTTCACCCGGCACACGGCCTGCTCGACCGAGAGTTCGGCCGCGAGCGCATCGGCCTGTGCATCGGGATCGAGGCACATGCGCTGGTCAGGCTTATCAGGTGCAGGGTCGGGCGCCGTGCGCCCCTTCCAGAGCACCGCATCGACACCCGCAACGGCAAAGGCCTCGACCTGCTCTTCGCCAAGGTCATGGCGCGGCACCGCAAAGACCACCTTGCCGCCACCCAGTCTATTGGCCGCCAAGGCCGCGATGATCTGCTCGCGCACCTGGCTGGTCTTGCCGAGCCCGACATCGACCGGCAGCCCCAGCGTCGGCACTGGGGTGGCATCGGTACCGTCGGTATCATCCGGTTCCGCCAGCAGTTGGTCGTGATACGCAGCCGTCGCATCCATGAACCCCGCGATCTGGCCAGCCAGTTCAGCACGGGCCCCTTCAACATCATGGCGGGGTTCGGGATAGGTCGGCTCCCTGGCTGCCACCCAGCGGGCCGCAGCAATGCAGTCCCGCAGGGCTTGCTGGCCCATCGCCTGCACCAGGTCATTGGCGTCACCGGCAATCGGCGGAATGGCGAGCCGCGCATCATTGTCGCGCGCTGCCTGGGTCGCCGCGGTCACACCCGGATTGTCGGTCCGGCCGGGCTTGTCGTCGTTGTCAGCGACGATGGTGATGTCGATCGCGGGATAGCGCTGACGCAGGACCCGGGCGACCCGCTGGAGGTTGCCGGCATCGCACGCGGCAATCACAGGCTCGCCGACCGCCTCGTGGATAGTGGCCCCGGTGGCCCAGCCTTCGCACACCAGCAGGTGCGGCGTATTGTCGTCCCAGTCCCCGATGACCGCGAAGTGGTCGGCCTTGGCGCCGCCGGCGAGGAACCGCTTGTTGCCCTGCGCATCGATGCGCTGGACCGTGTGCACGGCGCCATCGATGTCGCGCAGGCCGATGACCAGACGGTGCTCGGCATCGACCATCAGGCCGTGCGGCTGGATGCCCTTTGCCTGGAGATAGGGATGCGTGGAAGGAGTGGGAACCGCACTGGCAAGGATCCGCTCTGCCTCCTCGCGTGCCCTGGCAGCGAGTTCCGCCTGTTGCGGTTCAAAGGTCCGAGGTTGCGGCCGGATCGAAGTACGGGGCGTCGCAGCGCTCGACAGGGTGATGCCGGTCCGCTCGGCTACCCAGTCCCGGGCCCGATCGCTGTCGCAGCCGAGTTCCTGGGCAACCAGGGCCACAAACCCGCCGCCGTGCCCCGCCTCGTGATCGAACCATTGCCCGGCTTTGGCCCCGTCCACGCGGACCGCGAGACTACCTTTGCGCCGGTAGCGCCATTCTGTGCCGGACTTGCCCGACGGCTTGCCCAGCAGCTCGTAGAGGAGCTGGGGCAGGCGATCGGCCAAGGCTGCGTGGAAGTCGGCGGTGCGGCTCACGCGAGGGAGCGCTTCCCGGGGCACAGGCCCACGCGATCGTGCCAGTTCGCCGCAACAGGCAGGAATGCATCAGGAAAGGTTGCGTGAACCACGCGTTGCGCGCCCTCGAAGTGTCAGAGGGCACGACAAACATCATCAATTGTTGGCCGCCGAAACGTGCCAAGCGGTCAGCGTTCGGGACCGGTTTCGGAGTGTCGAAGGGCTGAAGGGTTCAACCCTAGAAGGACCGCTTGCCGCCCCCGCGCTGGGATGCCGGCAGCCGCATGATCGTCGCCATGGCCTTGGCCAGATTGTCGGATACCGGCTCGCCTTCTACCTGCTGCTCCTTGAACCAGTCGACCAGGCATTCCTTCTTCGACTGCTCGCTTTCCGTGATCTGGAACTTGGCAATCGCCGCCTTGATCAGCTCGAGGTAGGGCGTGGTGTAGTTCTTGGTCTGCGGATTGGATTCGTGGACAGGCTCACCCAATGGCCAAATGGCTTCTGCAAAAAATGTCGGCACCGTGACGTCGACATATTCGCCTTCCTTCAATCGCAGCACCGCGCCTTCCCCCTTGTCCCATGACAAGATACCACTGCGCCATTCGGCGGGGGTGATGGGCTGCGGAAAGCCAGAGTGGAAAATCCATTGTGGCTCTTGTTCTGGCCAATTGGGGTTCTGTTCGGACGAATACCGGCCAGTCGCGATCAAGTCGCCATCGCGCAGGGCCAGCAGGACGTCGTCCTCACCCATTTGCTGATAGAGGTCGTCGTACTCATCGACCAATTCAGCACTTTTGGTTTTCCGTGGCACACGCTGTCCCACGTCTCGCTCGATGTGACGATGCACGGCGCAGCCAGCGTGGTGAAAAGCATCTTTTAATTTCCAACGGGTTCGATCGAGTTTGGCGACAAACATAATTGTTCCGAATCATGGGCGGGTGAGAACGGAACATAAATAGAACACGTGAACCCATCAAGAGCACTGCGGTGCAATGGGTTGAACCGTTCAACCCTCGTACGGGATGACGACGGCAACAAGGTAAAGCCCCTTCGAAGGTAGAGCGGGCAGGACCGAACCGCGAAAGTGGGCCCATGATCAACACCCATTCCTTTCAGCCGCCCGGTGCCTGCGACCACCCTGACGATCGGCGTCGTGCCGTGCGCCCGAATGCCCTGCAGCCCGGCTGCATGAACCCTGCCGAACGCCGCGCCGAACTCTGCGCAATCTTGGGTGCCGGCCTTGTCCGGCTGCACCGCCGCGGCAGGCCTGAACTATCCGCAGGCATTGGAGATTTTACGCTACACAACGCCCTCGAACAGAGCGGTAGTGCGGATCCAACTCACTGGAGAACCGCATGACCAGGACCGATCCTATCCCCGCGCGCATTGCCGCATTGAAGACCGCCTCGACGCCGGAACTGAAGAAGCAGTGGCGCACCTTGTTCAATACCGAACCGCCCGCGTTTAATCGCCGCTTCCTCGAGACGCGCCTCGCCTATCGCATCCAGGAACTGACCTACGGCGGCCTCAAGCCCGACACGGTCAAACGGCTGGAAGCGCTGGGTGAACAGTTCGACGGCGGCAGTCCCATGACCCGCCGGATCCGGACCGACCTGAAGCCTATCACCGGCACCCGGCTGATCCGGGAATGGCAGGGCGTCGAGCATGTCGTGACGGTCACCCGCGACGGCTACGAGTGGCAGGGGCGGCCCTACAAGTCGCTGTCGTCGGTGGCCCGGGGCATCACCGGCACGCGCTGGAGTGGCTGGGTCTTCTTCGGCCTCAAGAACCACCGGAGGGCAGCATGAACAAGCCTATCGCCCGCAAGCTGCGCTGTGCGGTCTATACCCGCAAATCCTCGGAAGAAGGGCTCGAGCAGGAGTTCAACTCGCTGCACGCCCAGCGTGAGGCCTGCGAAGCCTATATCGCCAGCCAGCGCTCCGAAGGCTGGGTGCTGGTGCGCGACCAGTATGATGACGGCGGTGTCTCGGGCGGCACGCTGGAACGACCAGCCCTGCAGCGCCTGCTGGCTGACATCGAGGACGGGCTGGTCGATGTCGTGGTGGTCTACAAGATCGATCGCCTGTCGCGGTCGCTGATGGATTTTTCGAAGCTGGTCGAGGTCTTTGACCGCAACGACGTGACCTTCGTCTCGGTCACCCAGTCGTTCAACACGACGACGTCCATGGGCCGGCTGACCCTCAACGTCCTGCTCTCCTTTGCGCAGTTCGAACGCGAGGTGACGGCCGAGCGGATCCGCGACAAATTCAAGGCCAGCCGCATGAAAGGCATGTGGATGGGCGGGAGCCCGCCGCTGGGCTACGACGTGCAGGCCCGCAAGCTGGTCATCAACCCGGTCGAGGCCGAACATGTCCGCTGGATCTTCACCCGCTTTGCGGAATGCGGATCGGGCACGGTCATGGTGAAAGAGCTGAAGGACCGCGGGATCACCACGAAGAAGGGCCAGCCGATCACCAAGGGCTACCTCCACCGTCTGCTCAAGAACCGCGTCTATATCGGCGAGGCCGTGCACAAGGGCGCCAGCTATCCCGGAGAGCATGACGCCATTGTGCCGCAGGACCTTTGGGACAAGGCGCAAGCGATCCAGCAGGTGAACCCGCACCGGCGCGCCGGCTACACCCGTGCCCAGACCCCCGCGCTGCTGAAGGGACTGCTCTGGGGGCCGGATGGCGCGGCCTTTTCGCCGACGCACACCCGCAAGAAGGACAAGCTCTATCGCTACTATATCAGCCAGTCTGTCCTGCGCCGCGGTGCCGGCGCCTGTCCGGTCGGCCGGGTGCCCGCAGCCGAGATCGAAAGCGCGGTGATCGACCAGCTGCGTGCCATCCTGCGCCAGCCGGAAATCATGGCAGGCGCCACCCTGGCCGCGAAGGGCCACCATGCAGCCATCAGCGAGGACGAGGCACGTGCCGCGCTCACCGCCCTCGAGCCACTGTGGGATGAACTGTTTCCGGCCGAGCAGGCGCGCATTGTTCAACTGCTGGTCGAGCGGGTCGATATTGGCATCGACGGCCTCGATATCCGGATGCGGCACGACGGGATGGCCAGCCTCGCCCACGAGATGAGGCAGGCCGCATGACCCAGCCGAACCTTCCCTCCGAAACCGTCACGGTGCGCGTGCCGTTCCACATCCGCAAACGCGGCGGGCGCAAGGAGATGATCCTGCCCGACGATGCCGCCAGCCAGCATCGGCATGTCGACAACACGCTCATCAAGGCGCTCGGCCGGGCGTTCCGGTGGAAACGCCTGCTGGACAGTGGCGAGGTCTCGACCCTCGACGAGCTGGCGAAGCGCGAGAAGATCTCGCCCTCCTACCTCACCCGGGTGCTGCGACTGACCCTGCTGGCGCCGGAAATCATCGAGGCCATCCTCGACGGTCGGCTCGGCCCGCAGGCGACGCTCGCCGCCTTGATGGACCCGTTTCCGCCGCTCTGGGCCGACCAGATGTTTGATCCCAGATTCTCTCGTCCTTGATCGGACTCGTGCCCAACCACCCAGAGACCGGTCAGAAAAACCTCAAGACTACAGGTGCTTACAATTCTTCACCGAGGGCGGTGGCGGCAAGAGGTGCGGAGAATATCGGGCCTTGGAGAACGCTTCGGGCGACCTGGCGGCGAGCGGAGGTCAACAGCCAGTCGCTATAACCCTTGAATACAAGGGGATTTTTCTAGCCCATCTGGGAAAGAGAAGGATTCTCAACAGGATAATGGCGGAGACGGAGGGATTCGAACCCTCGGTACCGGATTTACCAGTACGACGGTTTAGCAAACCGTTGGTTTCAGCCACTCACCCACGTCTCCGGATCGCAGCGGCGAAGCGCGGCCTATAGCGAGGGGGTTGCGGGGCGGCAAGGGGTTGCGGGCAAAGATTCTTGGCTTTCGTTTTGCCCCGCCGGAGGACTCGTCTGATCGCAAAACCGACTCGCCCTGTCGCCCGTTCATTGCCGGGCAAGCCGGGATCGATTCTGGTGTGGCAAGTTGGAAGGGAGCTGTCTGCGATGATCGTCGGCTTGAACGCAAAGGTGCGCGCGGCACTGGTTTCGGCGCTGGGGGCCATGGCCCTGATCGGATCGGTGGCCGCCCCGGCCCAGATCCAACCGGTCGATCCTGACCGGGCAATCGACGGCGACCTATCGCGGCCTGCTGCCAGCGCTTCGCCCACGCCCAGCGCCGCTCCGACCCTCTCGGCCGAGCCGGTGGCTGACGGTGCAGTGCCGCAAGCCGCCCCGACCGACCCCGCCGCCGCGCCGCCGGCCGATCCCGCAACCTACCAGAAGGACGATCTGGTCGGTGAGGCCGAGAAGGTCTTCGGCAAGGGCGCGGCCGGACTTGGCGGGCTGATCGAGGACCTGCTGCGCAAGCAGGGCCAGCCCAATGCCTATATCACCGGGCGCGAAGGCGGCGGTGCGCTGGTCGTCGGGCTGCGCTATGGCTCGGGCGTGCTGCACCACAAGATCGAGGGCGAGCGCAAGGTCTACTGGACCGGGCCTTCGGTCGGTTTCGATGCCGGGGCCAATGCCGGCAGCACCTTCGTGCTGGTCTACAACCTCTACAACACCGAGGACATCTTCAAGCGCTATGGCGCGGGTGAAGGGCAGGCCTATCTGGTCGGCGGGTTCAACGTTTCCTACCTGCGGCGCGGTGATGTGGTGCTGATCCCGATCCGGATGGGCGTGGGGCTGCGGCTGGGCGTCAATGCGGGTTACATGAAGTTTTCCCGCAAGCAGAACTGGTTCCCGTTCTGAGGATTCAGGCCGCTTGAGGGCGGTGCGGACAGACATCCGTCTGTCCTGGCATCACCGGCCCGCTCCCCCGGCCCAACCACCCACAGGGTAACCTTTAACGGGGGCTTGGGCCGGGGGAGCGGGCCGGTGATGCCGTGCTTCAGCCGCGCCGAAGCAGACGAGAAACTCAACCCCAGGGGCTGCCGGGCGCGCCTTTGGGCGGGGCGCTCGTCTCCGCCTTTCCGCCGGGGGCGAAATCGTGCATCCCCAGCCACCACTGCAGTGCGATCGTGCCGCCCTTGGCCGGTTGCAGGAACATCAGCATCAGGATCGCGGCCAGCACCATGGCAATGCCGATCTTGGCGGTCATCGACAGGGCATCGCTGCCGCCAATCGCGATCATCACCGGGGCCAGCAGGTGCCCGGTCAGGAAGATCGAGATATAGGGCGGAAAATCGTCGGCCTGGTGGACCGACCAGTCCTGATGGCAGGCGGGGCAATGATCAACCGGCTTCAGCCAGGCGCGGAACAGCCTGGCCTGGCCGCAGCGCGGACATTCGCCCTTCACGCCGCGCAGGATCGCGGCCGTGGCGGTTTCGGGCAGGTTCGGGCGGGTTACAGGTGCCAGCATGCCGATCCCTTTCGGCCCGCGCGGCGCGGCTGGCAAGTGGCAATTGGTTCAGGCGAAGAGCCGCCAGAGCGTGAGCGCGGCAATGCCCAGCATGGTGGCCAGGCCGGCCATGGCAGCCAGGACCGCGCCCGGTTTGAAACGATTGTGCATTATAATCCAATAACTTGCGGCGATTCGCAGCCGTGCTCCCCGCACTTGCCCTAACCGTTTGGGCGGGCAGGGCAATCCCCCGTTTGCGGGATTCTTCCCTTGCCCCCTTGGCCGCGCCGGGTTTAAGGGCCGCGCCATCATGCTCAGCAACCTGCAACAACAGCCCGCCGATGCGCTGCTCGCGCTGATCAAGCTCTATGCCGCCGATACCCGCGCGGACAAGATCGACCTTGGCGTCGGGGTCTATCGCACTGATGACGGGGCGACCCCGGTCTTTGCCGCGATCAAGGCGGCCGAGGCGAAACTGCTCGAAGTGCAGGATTCCAAGGCCTACCTCGGTCCGGAAGGCGACATGGGCTTTGTCCATGCGCTGATGCCCTATGTGTTCGGCGCAGGTGATCCCACTATGGGCGGCCGGATCGAGGGGATGCAGGCCCCGGGCGGCACCGGCGCGGTGCGGCTGGCCGTGGGCCTGGCCAAGAAGGCCGGCGTGCCGCGGGTGTGGATGGGCGTGCCCAGCTGGCCCAACCATGCCCAGATCTTTGCCGACCTCGGGCTGGAACTGAAGACTTTCGCCCACAGCACCAAGGCCGGGGTGACCGACATGGACGCCCTGCGCGCCGCGATTGCCGAAGCGGATGCCGGCGATGCGATCCTGCTGCACGGCTGCTGCCACAATCCCACCGGCATCGATTACAGCCACGAGCAGTGGGACGAGATTGCCGCCCTGGTGGCCGAAGCAAAGCTGCTGCCGATCCTCGATCTGGCCTATCAGGGGCTGGGGCAGGGCATGGAGGAAGACGCCTATGGCGTGCGCCGCGTGCTGGCCGCCGTGCCGGAAGCGCTGATCGCCTATTCCTGCGACAAGAACTTCGGCATGTACCGCGACCGCGTCGGGGCGCTGTACGTGATGGCTGAGAGTGCCGAGGGGCTGGGCGCGATCCTGTCCAACGGCCATGCCCTGGCCCGCGCGGCCTGGTCGATGCCGCCTGATCACGGCGGTGCGGCGGTGCGGATCATCCTGGAAGATCCGGCGCTGACCAAGCTGTGGCTGGACGAACTGGACGCGATGCGCGCCCGCATGCGCCAGGTCCGGGCAAGGCTGGCCGAGGCCGGCATGGCCGGGTCGGTCGACCTCACCCCGCTGGGCGGGCAGAATGGCCTGTTCTCGATCCTGCCGCTGAGCGCGGAGCAGATCCTCAAGCTGCGCACCGATCACGGCATCTACATGGCCGGTTCCGGCCGGATCAACGCGGCCGGGCTGACCATGGGCAACATCGACAAGTTCATTGCCGACGTGGCGGCGGTCAGCGCCTGATGCTGGACCGGCAGCCGGTCCTTGAGGGTGAACGGCTGCTGCTTCGTCCGCTGGTGCCGGATGACTGGGACGCGCTGTTTGCCGTCGCCAGCGATCCCGAACTGTGGGCGATTCACCCGCAGCCCAACCGCTGGCAGGAACCGGTGTTCCGCCAGTTCTTTGCCGATGCGCTGGAACGCGGCGGTGCGCTGGTGGTGATCGAGAAAGCCAGCGGCGCGGTGATCGGATCGTCGCAGTACAAGCCGGTCGATCCGGCGCAAGGCGGCTCGGTGGAGATCGGCTGGACGTTCCTGGCCCGCAGCCACTGGGGCGGCAGCTTCAACCGCGAGTTGAAGCGGCTGATGCTGGCTCATGCCCTGCGCCATGTCGCACGGGCCGAATTCCGCGTCGGGGAATGCAATCTGCGCTCTTGCCGGGCGATGGAGAAGATCGGCGGGCGGCTGACCGATCGCAGCATGATGGTCGATACGCCCACCGGGCCGATGCGCCACGTGATCTATGAAATCACCCGCGAGAGTTTCGCGAGCGGGCCGCTCAGCCCCTGAGGCTCTGCATCCGCTGGAGATAGCGGGCCAGCACATCGATCTCGAGGTTCACACCGTCCCCTTCGCTCAGCCCGCCCAGCGTGGTCACTTCGGCGGTGTGGGGGATGATGTTGAGGTGGAAGGTGCAGGTGCCGTCGTCGTGATCATCCACCGCATTGACCGTCAGCGAGACGCCATCGACCGTAACCGAGCCCTTGGGCGCAATGAACGGGGCGATCTCCGCCGGGGTGGTGACGGCCAGGTGCAGCGATCCGCCGACTTCCTCGCGCAGGGCAATCCGGCCGACTGCATCGACATGGCCGGTGACAATATGCCCGCCCAGCTCGTCGCCCAGCTTCAGCGCCTGCTCCAGGTTAAGGCGGCGGCCGGCGCGCCACTGGTCCTGCGCGGTCTTGCTGACGGTTTCGCCCGAGACATCGACCGCGAACCAGGCGTCGCCCGCGCTGCCGCCGCGTGCCACCACGGTCAGGCATACGCCCGAGCAGGCAATCGAGGCGCCGATCGCGATGGCGGCGGGATCATAGGGGCAGGCGATGACGGCGCGCAGGTCGCCCCGGTCGCTCACTTCGCGGATGGTGCCGATGGCGGTGACGATTCCGGTAAACATCAGATGGCCTCGTAGGTTTGCACGGTGTCGTTACCAAGCTGGCGCGTATCCGCAAGGTGCCAGGCCGGGTTGCGCGCCAGTTCGGTCCCGGTCAGTTCGGGCAGGGCCGGGCCGGACCCGCCCACTTCGCGGGAGCTGCGGTAAAGCAGCAGCCGGTCAACCAGCCCGGCGGCCAGGAACGCGCGGGCCGCCCCCGCGCCGCCTTCGATCATCAGATATTGCACGCCGGCCATGCCGCCAATCGCTTCGGGCGAGGGCAGGGCCTGCCAGCCGGTCGGCGCCGACCCATGCGTCAGCAGCCAGCGCGCCGGGCTGCGGTTCTCGGTTCCCGGCAGCCGCACGTCGAGCCGGGGGGCGTCGGCTTCCAGCGTGCCGCGCCCGACCAGGATCGCGTCCATCCGCGCCCGCATGGCGTGGACATGGGCGCGGGCCACTTCGCCGGTCAGCCACTGGCCTTCGCCCGGCGGCGGGGCAAGGTATCCATCGGCAGAGAGCGCCAGCTTCAGCGTTACGTGGGGGCGGCCGTGGCGGCGCTGCATCAGGTATCCGGCCAGGCTGGCGGCGCAGGCCGGATCGTCGGCCTCGGTCACTTCGATTCCCGCCGCGCGCAGGCGGGCGGCTCCGGCCCCGGCAGTGCGCGGATCGGGATCATGGCAGCCGATCACCACCCGCGTAACCCCGCTCGCCGCGACCAGTCCGGCGCAGTCCGGCCCGCGCGGGCTGGCGTGGGCGCAGGGCTCAAGCGAGACATAGAGCGTGGCGCCGCGGGCCTGTTCTCCCGCGGCGGCCAGGGCGACGGCCTCGGCGTGCGGGCGCCCGCCCGTTTGGGTCCAGCCGCGAGCGATGACCTTGCCGTCCTTGACCAGGATCGCGCCCACCGCCGGGTTGGGGCGGCTCAGCGGCACGCCCCGCGCGGCCAGGCGCGCGGTGGCCGCAAGCCAGCGCGCGTCGGCGCTATTCGGCAACCGGTTCGACCCCGGCCTGCTTCAGCACGGCTTCGGCCTTGGCCTTCTCGGCGGCCTTTTCGGCGGCGCGCTCGGCCTCGGCCTGCTGCTTGATCTTGTCGACATCCATGCCGGAAGCCCGGCCAAGCTTGGCCCACAGCTCGCGCCCTTCGGCCTCATAGGCGTCGATCCGGGCCTGCTGCTCGTCTTTCTTCTTCTGGTTGGCTTCGATGAAGGCGCGGGTTTCCTCGTCCGTGCGGTCCAGCGGCCAGGAGTTGATATAGGTCACCTCGGGCAGGGGGCGCGGCTTCTTCCAGCTTTCGGCGGCCATGATCGAGAAGATCCCGACCGTGATCGAGGCGGCGACAATCGCGATCGGCCAGCGCTTTGATCCGGCATCGCGGAACACGGCGCGGAAATCGGCAATGGCGCCGGTAGGATTGATTTTCTGCCAGTAGGACATGCCCCCCAGATAGGGCCTGCGCGCGCGCGGCGCCAGTGGTCAGTTGTAATCGACCGAAATCGGGATGCGGCCGCGATAGTTGCCGCCGCGCCCGTTCTTCACCGTCATCCGCGCGCCGAAGGTGAATTCCAGCTCGCCATTGGCATCCAGCTGCGGATCGGCGGGCAGATTGGTGGTGAAATCGGTCAGTTCGGCCACGGCCCCGTCGGGCGTGGTCATCGGTACCCGCGCGGGCAGGTCGATCCGCACCCGGCGCAGCGGCGTGCCGGTAATCCGTCCGCGTCCGGAAACAGCGCTGCCGCCCAGGTCGATCAGGTCCCCCTGGGTGCTCTTGCCGCCACTGTGGGCATCGACCTGCGCGCTGCCCCCGCTGCGGCTGACCAGTGCCAGCTTGGCAAAACTGAGGTCGGCCCAGATCTCGATCGTCAGCGGGCGCTCGCCCGGCTTGGCCATCGGATCGGCATAGCACAGCCGGCACGCCTCCTGCCCCAGCGCCGGGGCGGCAGGCAGCAGCAGGGCCGCGATCAGCAGGGCAAGGCTTCTTCCCATGCTGTCAGAATCGGCGCTTATGGTTAATTTTGGCCTAAGGGCAATTACCCAAGCGGGACGTGGAGTTGCCGCCCCTCGCGCTTCAGCCAGCGATTCGCCGCGCGGATATCGCCTTCGTAGATCCGGTCCAGAAAGGCGTGGAAGTCCGGGCTGTGATCGAAGTGGACGAGATGCGCGACCTCGTGCGCGACGACCGAGCGGCGCACGAAGCAGGGGGCCATGATCAGCCGCCAGTTGATCCGGATCGTCCCGTCATGCGCGCAGGAACCCCAGCGTCGCCGTGCGCTGCTCAGCATCAGGCGCGGCACCGGCTGGCCGGCCACGGCGCAGTAATGGGCCAGATCCTCGGCCAGCAGCCGCTTTGCCTCGCCCTGGAGCCAGCGGGTCAGGCGCGGGGCGAGCGATTCGGCCGGGCCGCCGACGTGGAAATGCTGCTCGCTCACCCGCACCCGGCGCAGCGCGGCGGGATCGTGGTGGATGGTCCGCGCCTCGCCCAGATAGGCCAGCGCCGAACCGTGCCCCAGCACCGTCCGTTCCGGCACGGCGGCGAGCTGCCCGGCCAGCCAGCCGGCGCGGCGCTGGGCAAAGTCCAGCGCTTCGGCGGTGCGGCCCCAGGTGGGGAGGGTGATCCGCACTTCGCTGCCATCGGGGGCCAGGCGCATGGTCATCCGCTTGGCCTGGGCGGTGCGGCGCAGCACCACCGGCAGGATCCGCCCGGCCACTTCGACCTGCGGACCGGCGCGGCCACCGCGGAGCAGCCAGTCAATCATCGGCCAGCTCCATGCCCGGCGGCAGGATGATGTGCTGCTCGATCGGCCCGGCCATGGCTTCGGGAATGGCCTTGCCGCGCACCGAAACGCCGGCGCGGTGGACTTCTTCCGGATCGCCGCAGATCAGGTGATGCCATGCGGGAAGCGGCGCGTCCTCGGCCCGCAGGCGATAGGCGCAGCTCTCCGGCAGCCAGGCCAGGCTGGCGGCAAGCTTTGGAGTCAGCCGCACGCAATCGGGCACCTTGGCCTTGCGGTGGGCATAGTCGCTGCACCGGCAGGACTTCAGGTCCAGCAGCTTGCAGGCGACATTGGTGGGATAGACGATGCCGGTGTCCTCGTCCTCGGCCTTGTGCAGGCAGCACTGGCCGCAGCCGTCGCACAGCGCTTCCCATTCGGCGCGGTTCAGCGCGTCCAGCGGCAGGGTCCAGAACTGGTCCCTCAGGCGGCTCACTTGACCAGCTTGGCAAGATCCCCGGCGACGGCATCGGCATTGACGTCAACCGGCAGGGCGACGATCGGCTTGCCATCCGGGTCCATCAGATAGGCCATCCGGCTGTGATCCATCAGGTAACCGCCGGGGGTGTCCGCCCCGCGCGCCGAAACCGCCTTGAACGCTTTCACCGCAACGTCGACTTCCGCCTGCGATCCGGTCAGCCCGATCAGCTTGGGGCTGAACGCGGCGGTGAATTCGCCCACGCGGGCCGGGGTATCGCGCGCCGGATCGACCGTGATGAAGATCGGCTGGACCTTGGCCGCCTGTTCGGGATGGGCCGCGGCAAATTTGGTGAAGCCCTGGATCAGCACCGACATGTCCATCGGGCAGGCATCGGGGCAGAAGGTGTAGCCGAAATAAACGATCCGGTACTTGCCCTTGAAATCGTCCCAGCTGACGCGCTTGCCGTCCTTGTCGGTCAGAGTGAAGGGGCCGCCGATGGTCGATCCGTCGATCATTGCGCCGACGACCGGTTCCTCCACCTTGCCCTGACCGGAGCAGGCGGCAAGCGAAAGCGACAGGGCGGCAAGGGCGATCGTGAAGAAAGGCTTGGTCATGGCGCGCCGGTTCATGCTCTGCTAAACCGCGCCGCGCAAGGAGCCTTTCGGGCCGTTCGTCGATTCTTCGTCGGTTCCGTCCGGCTCTGCCGCAACAGGAGGTTTCGTTTCCAGTGCCAAGGTTGATCAAGCTGCCGCTCGCTCTCGCGCTCGCCGCCCCGCTGGGGCTGGCCATGCTGCCCGCACCGGCGCTCGCCCAGTTTTCGGAAAGCTACAAGTTTCTTGAAGCGGTGAAGAAGAAAGAGGGGCAGGAAGTCACCGACATGCTCGCCAAGGGCAGCCCCAACCTGATCAACACCCGCGATGTGACCAGCGGCGAAACCGCGCTGCACATCGTCACCACCCGCCGCGACCTCACCTGGATGCGCTTCCTGATCGAACGCGGCGCCAATGTGAACGTGCGCGACGTCAAAGGCGTGTCGCCGCTGGTCATCGCCAGCAATCTCAACTTCCTGGAAGGGGTTGAGCTGCTGGTGGAAAGCGGCGCGCGGGTCGATGAAAGCAACAATTCGGGCGAGACCCCGCTGATCACCGCGGTCCACAACCGCAACCTGCCGCTGATGCGGGTCCTGCTGAAGGCCGGGGCCGATCCCGACCGGGCCGACAATTCCGGCCGCACCGCGCGCGATTATGCCAAGCTGGCCGGCAATCCGGCCCTGCTCAGCACGATCGAGAGCGAGGCCAAGCCCAAGGCCAAGCCGGGTCAGGGTCCGCAGATCTTCGGACCGAAGCTGTGAGCGCGGCCGTGGCCCAGGAACCCGCCAGCCTGGACGATTTGCGGGTGCTGCTGGCCCCTGCGATTGCCGATGCCGCCGCCTTCGACGGGTGGAGCGAGGCCGCCGTGCGCGATGCCGCCCAGCTCCACGGGGTCGATCCGGAAGCCGCCGTCTTCGCCTTTTCCGGCGGGGCGATGCAGATGATCGAGGCCTGGGTGCGCAGCGTCGATGCGGCGATGCGCGAAGCCCTGCCGGCCGAACGGATCGCCAGCCTCAAGATCCGTGAGCGGATTGCCACGCTGGTCCAGTTCCGGCTGGATGCCATTGCCCACCAGAAGGAAGCCCTGCGCCGCGCGCTGGCCATCATGGCCATGCCGCAGAACGCGGCGCGTGCCCTGGCGCTCGGGTGGCAGAGCGCGGACGCGATGTGGCGGCTGGCCGGGGATACGGCGGCCGATTACAATCATTACACCAAGCGCCTGACGCTCGGTTCGATCTATGCCGCGACCCTTGCCGTTTACGTCAACGACAAGAGCGACGACAACGCCGATACCCGCGCCTTCCTCGACCGCCGGATCGAAGGGATCATGAAGTTCGAGAAGGCCAAGGCCCAGTTCCTGCGTCCGCGCGAGGAAATGTTCAGCCCGGCGCGGCTGCTCGGCCGCTTGCGCTACCCGGCGCGGTGATGCGTGACCCTCCCTGTGGCCGCTGGCCATGGGGAGGTGGCAGCCACCACTTGCGGCAAGCGCGCTGCTGTGGCAGCGCCGCCCGGTCATGACGCTCGATCAGCTTCCGCTTGGCCAATCGGCCCGCATCGTCGCGGTCGATCGCGCGCGGCTGGTGGCGGAAGAGGCGCTGCGGCTGGCGGCGCTCGGGCTGGATGAAGGGGCGACGGTCAGCATCGCGCATCGCGGCGTGTTCGGGTCGAGCGATCCGATTGCCCTGGCCGTCGGGCGGATGACCGTGGCGGTGCGCCGCGCCCACGCCCGCGCGATCACGGTCGAAGTGCTGTGAGCCTGCGCAGCGCGGCGCTGGTCGGCAATCCCAACGCCGGGAAAAGCGCGCTGTTCAATGCGCTAACCGGGGCGCGCCAAAAGATCGCCAACTATCCCGGCGTCACCGTGGAGAAGAAGGCGGGCCGGCTGACCTTGCCGACCGGTGAAGTGATCGAACTGACCGACCTGCCCGGTTCCTACGGCCTCGATGCGACCAGCCCGGACGAGGAAGTGACCCGCAAGGTCATTCTGGGCGAACTGGCCGGAGAGCCCGCGCCGCAAGTGCTTGTGGTGGTGCTCGATGCCTCCAACCTCGAACAGCATCTGGTCTTTGCCCAGGAAGTGATCGCGCTGGGGCGGCCGACCGTGGTCGCGCTCAACATGCTCGATCTGGCCGAACGCGACGGGCTGGTGCTCGATCCCGCGGCACTGGAACAGGCTCTGGGCGTGCCGGTGGTACCGACCGTGGCGGTGCGCCGTCGCGGGCTGGCCGACCTCGCCGCCGCGATTGCCGCCGCCGAAGAGCGCCCGGCCGAACACCACCGCCCGCACACCACGCTGACCGAGCGGCGACTGACCGCCCACGCGATTGCGGAAGGCGCGATCGTTTCGGAAACCAGCCGCCACCGGCTCCACGCCCGGCTTGACCGCCTGTTCCTGCACCCCTGGGCCGGGCCGCTGATCCTGTTCGCGCTGCTGTTCGTGATGTTCCAGGCAGTGTTCAGCTGGGCCACGCCCTTTGCCGATGCGCTGGAAGCGGGCCTTGCCCTGCTGGGCGAGCAGGTCCGCGCGGCTCTGCCGCCGGGGCTGGCGCGCGATTTCCTGACCGACGGGATCATTTCCGGGGTCGGATCGGTGGTGGTGTTCCTGCCGCAGATCGTGATCCTGTTCTTCTTCATCCTGACGCTGGAGGCGACCGGCTATATGGCTCGGGCAGCTTTCCTGATGGACCGGCTCATGGCCGGCGTCGGCCTGTCGGGCCGCAGTTTCATTCCGCTGCTGTCCAGCTTTGCCTGCGCGATTCCCGGAATCATGGCGACCCGCAGCATTTCCGATCCGCGCGACCGGCTGACCACGATCCTGATCGCGCCCTTGATGACCTGTTCTGCCCGCTTGCCGGTCTATGCCCTGATCATCGCCGCGTTCATTCCCAACCGTTCGGTCTGGGGGCCAGTAGGCTTGCAGGGACTGGTGCTGCTGGGGCTCTACGTGTTCGGAATCGTCGCGGCGATGGTGGTGGCGCTGGTGCTGCGCCGTTCGTTCACCAAGGGCGCGGCCTCGGGCTTCATCATGGAACTGCCCAAGTACCAGCTGCCGCGCGTCAAGGATCTGCTGATCGGGCTGTTCCAGCGCGCGTGGATTTTCCTGCGCCGCGCCGGGACGATCATTTTCATGGTCACCGTGGTGCTGTGGCTGCTGCTGAACTTCCCGCGCGCCGGCGCGGGCGAGAATCAGGTCGATGCCTCGATCGCCGGGAGAATCGCCAATGGCCTTGCCGTGGTGGTGGAACCGATCGGCTTCAACCGCGATATCGCCCTGTCGCTGATCCCGGCCATGGCCGCGCGCGAGGTTGCGGTCAGCTCGCTCGCCACGTCCTATGCCGTCGGCGCGGATGACGAGGAAGCACAGGCCCAGCAACTGGGCGAGCGGCTGAAGGCCGACTGGTCCCTGCCGACCGCGCTGGCCTTCCTCGCCTGGTTCGTCTTTGCCCCGCAATGCATGAGCACCATTGCCGTAACCCGCCGCGAAACGAATGGGTGGAAATGGCCGGGCTTCATGTTGCTCTATCTGTTTGCGCTGGCCTACATCTTCGCGGGAATCATCTATTGGAGCGCCGTTGCGCTCGGGCTTTAGCGAAGGAAGAGGGAAATCATGGCAGGCAGCGTCAACAAGGTCATCCTGATCGGCAACCTTGGCGCGGATCCGGAGGTGAAGTCGTTCCAGAACGGCGGCCGGATCGCCAACCTGCGGATCGCCACCAGCGAGCAGTGGAAAGACAAGAACACCGGCGAGCGCAAGGAGCGGACCGAGTGGCACAGCGTGGTGCTCAATTCGGACGGTCTGGTGGGCGTTGCCGAGCGCTATCTGCGCAAGGGCAGCAAGGTTTACATCGAAGGCCAGCTGCGCACCCGCAAGTGGCAGGACCAGTCAGGTAATGACCGCTACACCACCGAGATCTCGGTCGGCGGCATGGGCGGCGTGCTGACTATGCTCGATGGCGCGCCGGGTGGCGGTGGCCAGGGCGGCGGTTATGGCGGCGGCCAGCGCAGCGGCGGCGGCGATTTCGGCGGTGGTCAGCGCTCGGGCGGCAGCGGCTTTGGCGGCGGATCGCAGGGCGGCGGCGGTTTCGCCGACGATCTCGACGACGATATCCCGTTCTGATCGGGGCCTAGTTCTTCAGCAGCCCCTTCAGCGCGGCAAAGGCCCCGCCTTCGCTTTCGCTGAGGATCCCGGCCTTGCGCCGGAATTCCTCGGCGCCGGGGCCTTCCAGATAAGGATCGATGGCCAGCCCCAACGTCTGGGCGACGGCTTCGCCCAGGTCGAAGCGGCCGTTCTCCATTTCGATGTCGTCGAGCTCCTCGGCCGACAGTTCGATTTCCGCATCGCCGCTGACCGGCTCTCCGGCGGGCACGAAGCGCAGCGCCAGCGGCTCGTCGATCCGCACCGGCAGGTCTTCGCCCGATACGGCGCAGCTCTGCACGATCTCCGCCGTGACCCGCCCGGTGGCGCGCACGGTCGGCCCGTCGGCGGCCAGCATCACCCGCGCGGTAAGCGACTTGACCGCAACCAGCGCAAACCGCGCGGCCAGGGCGGCGCATTGGGCCTCGCTCGCCTCGATCACCTGCTCGCCGGCCGGCAGGCGGGCCGCTTCGACGATCCGTTCAAGCTCGCTCATGCCGCGATCCGCCCGGCGAGGAGATCGGCATTGGCCGTGGCCGCAAACCGCGCGGCCATGGCGCGCAGCTCGGCGGCCAGGAAGGCCGTGTCGGCGCCTTCGTTCAGCGTCACATTGCGCTCGATCGCGGCGATCAGGTCGGCATCGTCAGCCTTGGCCAGCGCCGCTTTCAGCGCCTCGATCCGCCCGCCCAGCGCGCCCATCAGCTTGCCGACGTGCTTGCCCACCACCAGATCGCCCACGCCTGACTGGCGCAGCTGGCCGTCCATGTCGTCCACGAACAGCTCGGTCAGGCGGGCCGAAGGGGCGCGCAGGGCATCGTCGCCGTCCAGCCGCAGCATGACCAGCGCCAGCACCAGCGTGACCGCATCGAAGCGCCCTTCGACCGTGTCGGCAATTCCGCCGCGGGTGAACCATTCGGGCTTGCGGGCCAGTTCGACGCTGCGGTGCCACAGCGGGCGGACTTCCTCGTGGCCGCGGTCGGCCTTGCCGAACAGGCGTTTGAGCAGCAACATCGGTGGATACCCTTTCATTCAGCGGCGATTAAACCGGGCCTCGCCAAGCGGCCTTATTGCGCGGCGGGCCAAGGCAGCCTAAGGCTGGCCGCGATAGAGCAGATGGGGCGGTGCGGGCAATCCCGCAAGATCGCCGGACGGAGCAAGTTCACGATGCAGGCGAAGGTTCGTATTCTGGGAGTGGCCGTCGCGGCTCTGGCGCTGTCGGCCTGTGCCACGATCAAGGACCAGCGCGGTTACCTGGTCGATGCGGCGCTGCTCGATTCGCTCCAGCCGGGGATCGACAACCAGCTTTCGGTTGAACGCATGCTCGGCCGTCCGTCCTTCATCAGCCAGTTCGGCAAGAAGGACTGGTACTATATCTCCACCCAGACCCGCCAGGCCGCCTTCGGCCGGCCCAGGGCCAAGGAGCAGCTGCTGGTCCGCGTCAGCTTTGACGAGAAGGGCAATGTTGCCGGGGTCGAACGCTCGGGCATGGAAAAGGTCGCCCAGATCAACCCCGATGGCGACAAGACGCCGACCCTGGGGCGGGAGCGGACCTTCCTGGAAGATCTGTTCGGCAACATCGGCCAGGTCGGCACGACCGGCGGCGGTGCGGGCGGCCCCAACGGAAGTTGAGGTTGAACCCCGCTGCGGCATCGCCATATTGCGGGCATGACTGATCCCCATTCCAGCCACGGCCTGATCCAGTGGCACGGCACCACCATCATCGGCGTCAAGCTTGGCGGCAAGACCGTGATTGCCGGCGACGGCCAGGTTTCCATGGGCAACACCGTGATGAAGCCGAACGCGCGCAAGGTGCGCCGGATCGGTGACGGCAGCGTGATCGCCGGGTTTGCCGGGGCCACCGCCGATGCCTTCACCCTGTTCGAACGGTTGGAGAAAAAGCTGGAAGCCGCCCGCGGCCAGCTGATGCGCGCCGCCGTGGAACTGGCCAAGGACTGGCGGACCGACAAGTATCTGCGCAACCTCGAAGCGCTGATGATCGTGGCCGACAAGGACACCATGCTGATCCTGACCGGCAACGGCGATGTGCTGGAGCCGGAACACGGCATTGCCGCGATCGGATCGGGCGGCAACTATGCCCTGTCCGCCGCCAAGGCGCTGGTCGATTATGAAAGCGACCCGGAAAAGATCGCCCGCCGCGCCATGGCCGTGGCGGCAGAGGTTTGCGTGTTCACCAATGACCGCGTGACCGTGGAAGTCATCGACGCCTAACCGGCGGCGAAGAACAGGGTCTGGATCAGCCGGCCGTTTTCCGGCGTGGTGCCGAATGGCCGTCCGGCATTGTGGAACATCCACGGGCTGAACAGCACCAGCCGGTTGAACCGCATCGGCACGGTGAAGGTCTTCTCCCAGGCCGCCGGTCTCAGCGTGTCGCGGTTGATCACTTCCCCGATCAGCACGTTCACATCGGCATAGCCGGCGGCCAGCAGGTCTTCGATCCGGCTTGGCACCCGTTCCAGCCCGGTCCGCTTGTGGCGGAAGAAGTCGGTCCCGCCGCGGCAATGCTCGGGCAGGGACAAATAAAGAATGCCGGAATAGGTGCTGGGATCGACATGGACGCCGGAATGGCCCTTGTCTCCGGCCAGCGTCACCCGGCAATGGCCGTGCATCGTGCCGGGCTGGGGCCGCACCGGCGTGCCGATGATCCGCGATACCGCATCGTCCATGCCGGGAATCGGCAGCGGTGTGGTGGATGGCAGCCCCGGATAGTTGCCCTGCTTGAAGGCCGGATCGTAATCCAGCGCCAGCGCCCGCCGCCGGGCGAGGTGCGGATCGGCCAGGAAATCGTCGATCACGATCAGCGAAGGCAGGTTCATGGGGCGGCGATAACAGGTGCCGCGCGGCCTGTCTGCCCATCGGTGCAGGCTTGACCTGCGCGGGCCACCCCCCATCTAGGGCGGGATGAGTGACAGCCTTACCCCCAAAGCCATCGTCCGCGCGCTGGACGAACACATTGTCGGCCAGGCCGATGCCAAGAAAGCCGTGGCCGTGGCCCTGCGCAATCGCTGGCGGCGGCAGCGCCTTTCAAGCGAACTGCGCGACGAGGTGACCCCCAAGAACATCCTGATGATCGGGCCGACCGGCTGCGGCAAGACCGAGATCAGCCGCCGGCTGGCGAAGCTGGCCGACGCGCCCTTCGTGAAGGTCGAGGCGACCAAGTTTACCGAGGTCGGCTATGTCGGCCGCGATGTCGAACAGATCGCCCGCGATCTGGTGGAAGAAGCGATCCGGCTGGAAAAGGACCGCCGCCGCGAAGCCGTGCGCGAAGCGGCCGAGAAGGGCGCGATGGACCGGCTGCTGAAGGCCCTGGTCGGCGATGGCGCGTCCGAGGCCACCCGCGAATCGTTCCGCCAGCGGATCGTCGAGCGGGCGATGGACGAGGTCGAGGTGGAGATCGAGGTCGAGGACAGCCCGGCCGGCGGGATGGAGATCCCCGGAATGCCCGGCGGGATCGGCATGATCAACCTCAGCGAAATGATGGGCAAGGCGCTGGGCAAGCAGAACCTCAAGCGGCGCAAGCTGAAAGTGCCGGAAGCCTGGGCCAAGCTGGTCGACGAGGAAGCCGAAAAGCGGATGGACCAGGACGATGTCGCCCGGGTCGCGCTGGCCAATGCGGAAACCAACGGCATCGTCTTCATCGACGAGATCGACAAGATCGCCGTGTCCGACGTGCGCGGCGGATCGGTCAGCCGCGAAGGCGTGCAGCGCGATCTGCTTCCGCTGATCGAAGGCACCACCGTTGCCACCAAGTACGGCCCGATGAAGACTGACCACGTGCTGTTTATTGCCAGCGGCGCGTTCCATGTCGCCAAGCCCAGCGACATGCTGCCCGAACTGCAGGGCCGCCTGCCGATCCGGGTCGAGCTGAAGGCCCTGTCCGAAGACGACTTCGTCCGGATCCTGTCCGAAACCCGCGCCAACCTGATCGAACAGTACCGCGCGCTGCTGGCGACCGAAAAGGTCACTCTGGACTTCACCTCCGGCGCGGTGCGAGAAGTGGCGAAGATCGCTTGCCAGGTGAACGAGGCGGTCGAGAACATCGGCGCGCGGCGGCTGCAGACCGTGATGGAGAAGCTGCTGGAGGAACTCAGCTTCGAAGCCGAGGACCGCGAGGGCGAGACGGTCAGCGTGGACGAGAGCTACGTCCGCCACCGGCTGAGCGGGCTGGCGCGGGATACCGACCTGTCGAAGTACATTCTGTAACGCGCCAATCGCCCCGCACCCTCGTCTTTGCGAGGAGCGCAGCGACGAAGCGATCCAGAGCGGCAAGGCCCGGCACTGGCCACCACTCATCCACTGCTGTAACACGGCCCCATGCAGACCCCCGAAGACCGCCCGATCTACCGCCTCCTCACCGGCAAGGACGACCGCGCCTTTTGCGAGCGGGTGTCCGAAGCGCTGGAGCAGGGCTGGCGGCTGTACGGCTCGCCCACGCTGGCCTGGGATCAGGAAAGCGGCTGCATGAAGGCCGCGCAGGCCGTGGTCTGGCATGAGGCCGATGTGGTGAAGTGACGGCCTACTCCGCCGCCTGCCCGTACTCCTCGATCGCTTCGGCCTGCCGCGCCCACATTT
>ERZ761602.2435-NODE-2435-length-29185-cov-5.493718_pt1 | contig 29185 bp, 1 predicted proteins | sample MGYA00512165_ERZ761602 | MGnify/ENA primary metagenome ERZ761602 (study PRJEB28899, sample SAMN02445085) | bioreactor sludge metagenome | biome: EBPR sludge; isolation source: Thorneside wastewater treatment plant | place: Australia: Brisbane, Thorneside...
CCTGGCCCCTCCTGGTCTGGCTGCCGCAATGGGCTAACAGAGGAATTTAGGTTCATTTTGCGGGGCGTGGTGCCGTACCGGTCACGCTGGCTTCTGTGGGTTGCGAAACGGCGTGTCAACTTCTCCTGACCAGTCCGTTTCTTGCAGATTGGCGCTGGCTCCTGGCGCTGTGGTGCGTTTGAGTACGCGCTGCAGGGAAGGGGCCAGCGCCGCCACTCCGTCGGGCGACCCGGACGGGCGTCAGGCTGAGGATTCGCCCGCGGCAAGCTCTCTGCTTGCCATGTGTTCGCGCGCGACGTCACCCTTTGCCATTCCGTGGCAGGAGCGCGCCGCATCCCTGCTGCTGTCGGCTTGTGGCCTGAAAGGGCTGCGCCATCGTTTGATCGCAAGCTTCCTGCCTGCCGATCAGTCCGTTCGTGGTGCGACGTCGGACGCTCATCGTGGCAGCGCATTTTCTGACGTCGGGCCGGGCGTGCTTTGCTTGGGTTGGTGCTGCCAGGATCAGTGAATGTGAAATATCTCACGTCGATAAATTTTACAAATTAACGACCGAAGGGCGTGGTTTGACTGTATCGGCCGCCGAGTGGCAAATCCAACACCATGAAAAAAAACGCCTTTTAATTCTTGCTCCTATGGTTGGAATGATCTGTGCTTGAAGAGGGTCAGCCGGACGACAGGCGGTGATTTGAATAGAAAAATTTGTTCGTTACGCGAATCTTTTTAGTCCTCGAATCAGCCGCCATCGCTCGGTAATCCACTCTCCCATGAACTGAGCAAACAAAGGAATCCAAGATGAAAAAGACACTCTCTGCACTCCTGATCGGCGGTCTGTTCGCTGCGACCAACGTCCAGGCGACCCCGGTTGAACTCGAACTCTCACTGGTCATCGACGTTTCAGGGAGTATCAGTGCCGCTGAATACGATCTCCAGAGAGCTGGTTATGCCGCTGCTTTCGGCAATGCAGGAGTTGTCAACGGCATTCTCTCGTACGCCGACGGTATTGCGGTGAACGTGGTTCAATTCGCCAGCAACGCTGCGGAAGTGGTGAGCTGGACGCACCTGACGGATGCCGCGTCGATTTCGGCGTTTGCCAACACCTTGGCCACCCTTGCTCGCAGCGCTTCGATCGGAGGGAACACCGACGTGGAGGACGGGATGTACACTGGGCATACCTCCTTTGCCGGCAACGGCTACGAGGGGCGGCGCCTGGTCATGGACGTCTCGGGTGACGGAACGCAGAACGAGGACCCCGACTGCGGCGCCGCAGTCAACTGCGGGGCGGTTCAGCTCCAGCGTGATCTTTCGGCCCTTGCCGGCATCACGGTAAACGGTCTGGCCATCGGCGGGGCCGCGATTACCACTTGGTACAACGACAACGTCCGTACGACAGACGGCACGGTCTACTCTGCCGCAGACTTTGCTGATTTCGAGCGGGCAGTGGTCCAGAAAGTCGGCGAGGAGATCAACAACACACCCGAACCCGGTTCGCTACTGCTTCTCGGCCTCGGGCTGGCAGGTCTGGCCGCCAGGCGCCGTGGCCAGCACGCCTGAATGTCAGGCCGGGCATAATCCCTGGAGCAGGCGTAACTCGAAGTTCGGAAGCGAAAGGACGTGCGACGCCTGTCTCAAGGGTACCTGCATATGCGGTCTTCGCTGGCTCCGCGATCCAGAGGCACGCGCGCTTCGTGCGAAGAGCGACTGCAGCGCGCCGGAAACGCACCGGGAGTGGGGCCAGCGGTGATTGCCTGGCGGGATCTTCGATCTCGCATTGCCGGAATGACCGGGTCAAGCACCCCTGTCTGACCGGCGCGGCATGTTGCGGTCTTGCTGCCACCCCCGTGAAATTTCTCTGCTCCATCGGGCAAGTCGGCACGCGGCGATTACGCCTGCCGCGCCGGTCACTCATCCCCGACATCGGCCGGGCAGTTTCTGCCAGTCGGCTGCCTGGTTTGGCATCGCGTTTGCTGCTCGCGAGCTCAGTTTTCGATCCTGATCCGCAAGTCTCGCCAGGTAGCGGGAGGGTTTTCCTTCGGTGTCGCACCAAGAAAGCCGGGCAGCCAGGCAGCCTGCACGATCGGCGTCACGGAGAAGCAAGCAGGTTGTGTCGCGCTCCAGTCGATCCGGCGGCCAGTCGCTACCGCATGACGCTGCGGATCGCCGGGTGCTCCGCGCTTGTGTCCGGCGCTCGGTGGTGCAGTGTCCGGTTCGTGCAGCGGTGAATGACCCGGTTTCGCGCCTCGTGGACTGGTGAGCAGATCGTTTCTCACTCCAGGACCGCTGGCGGGTGGGTGCTTTAGTTGAAGAGTCTCTCGGCCTGCTTCACTGTTTGTCCGGGCCCACACTGCGTGGTCGGTTTGCAGGTTTTGGTCGGCTGTCACGCTGGGCATGCTGCCGGAATTCCCGCTCGGCTGGCTGAGTTTCCAGCGGTCGGCCAGCGTTTGGCTGGTGGCAGTCGGTTGCTGCAGCGCCTCCCGGACCGGTTGTCTGGCCGATGTTCCCGTCAGATCGGCCCCTGCCGTCGCCGTGCGCCGTCCCTCCGGGATCGTGTGGCGGATGCGGTCGCCGCCGCTGTAGCCATGTTGCGGCAGGTCGCTCCAGGTAGCAGTGCTGTTTGTGGTCAGCGCACCGTGGTCGGGTCCGGAAGCGCTCGACGTCAGATGGTCGCCATTGGCGTCGGCCGCCAGCGCTGCAGGGTCGACGATCTGGCGTTCGCTCGCGTTGAGCGTCCACAGCGCATCGTGGGTGGCTGGTGCACCGTTGTCGGGCAGCACCTGTAGCTGCAGTTTGGCCGTGCTGCTCGCCTGGCTCCGGCTGTCTGGTTCGCTCGCCGTGGCGACGACACCGAGGGTGAAGCTGCCATGATAGTCGGCCGGTGGCGTGAGCCACAGCGCGTCGAGGTTCCAGACGGTGATGTCTGCCGCCTGCTCCGTAATGGTGGCGATGAAGCGATGATTCCCGTCACTCAGTGCCGCCCCGGCGGGAAGCCCGGTAATTCCGAGCGCCAGCGTTTCAGATCCATCGCTGTCCAGCAGAGTGGCGCTTATTGGCGACAGGCGGATGGGTGTATCTTCGAGGCCCGTATTGGGCGGCAAGGTCTCGCTTAGCGCCAGGTTGTCGATCATCATGCCACGGCCGTCGGTGGCCCACCGCGCGGCAGCGCTGGCGATGCGGATCGTCTGGCGGCTTCCCGTGCCGACGAAGGCGAAGCCACTCGTCTGCCAGGCGAGCAGATCGCGCGGACTGAGGCCGCTTTTGCTGCCGATCTCCCGGCCGTCGATGCTCGCCGTGATGCGCGTGTAGTCGGCGCTGAACCCTGGCCGGCCGGCAAGGTCGAGCGAAAGGGTATAGCGCGCTCCGGCGAAGGTATCGAAGCTGCGTTCGATGGCCAGCGTCTGCAGCCGGTTGCCGGCCGCATCGTTGAGTTCCAGCCAGTTGCTGCCGCCATTGTCCACGGCCGCCTGCATCCGCGCCATGCTGCCCGGCGAATCGGCCAGGTAGTCGCCACTGCTCCAGATTTCGAAGCCATGCACGCCGCCCGGGTTGGCCTCGGGCGCTCTCACCAGCCGCCAGCCTTCGAGTTCGTCTTCGCCGACGAGCGTCGCGGTGCTGTCCGGGTTGCCGACGCTCTCCCAGCCGGTACGGAAGATCTCGCGGCTGCTCCCTGCCGCATCACCAACGATCAGCCGGGGCGCATCGGCCTGTGGCGAAACGCTGAGGTGTACGGTGGCCGGATCAGAGTGCAGCGCACCGTCGCTGAGGAAATAGCTAAACGCGTCCTCCCCGTGCCAGTTCGCTGCCGGGTGGTAGGTGAACGTGCGATCATCGTTGACCACCAGTTCGCCGTGCGCCGGGCCGTCGAGCAGCACCGGTACCACGCCGGGCCGATCCGCGTCGAGGTCGTTGGCCAGGACGTCGATCTGAACCGCGTTGTCCTCGGTGCTCCCTGCCTCGTCGTCGCGCGCCTGCAGTGCCTGCCGATCGCTGCCAATGCGCAGGTCGCGCAGGGTCAGGCGGCTGTTGCGTACCTCGTGGCCATCGCCGGCAGACGAACCAAAACCGATTAGATCGAACGAGAGGTTGAGCGTCGTGCCGGCCGGGATGTCGCGGAGGTCGAGCGAATAACGGTAGCTACCGTCCGCATGGCGCGTAACGCTGATGCCATTCGCGCGGTAATCGCTGCCGTCGGCCTGGCGGTTAACGGCTGCGTCACTGCGCGTCAGTCCGCTGCCGCCAAGAAGGGATCGACCGTTGTTGGCGTCGATCAACGCCACCTCGAAGGCGTCGTCGGGGCCACGCGTCTGATCGCCGAGCTCAAGGTCGGCCAGCGTGAAGCTGAGGAAGCGGTCCTTCTCGCCGAGCACGAAAACCTGGTTCAGGCGGGTCTGAGTGCCGGGCGATTCGGCGAGGGTCGCCGAGCCCTCGGTGAAGCTGACATCGCCGGCGGTGCTCCAGCCGATACCTTCGGTAAATTCGGGGTTGTGGAGTCGGGGGTGGGCGGCGATGTCGTACTGCGGCACCGGATTCATGGTGATTGCCGGCTCCGCCGCCGCATGCGTGCGCGCCGCACCGTATACCCGCGTCAAGGGTAGCGACGCGCCGGGGTTGGCAGGAATGTACGGGGTGCCCGGGCTCTCCGGCGCCGGGAAGTGACCGGCCAGTCGGAGCATGGCGAGTTGGTCGTCAATGGACAAGGTCCGGCGCACGCCCGGTTGCAGCGTTGCGGCCATCAAGTGGTGCGGGTCTGCACTATGCTCGATACCCAGTGTGTGAGCGTATTCATGTAGTAGGACGGTGAGCAGGTCGATTCGGCTTTCCGCTGCGGAGCCGGGTCGGGCAATCCATTCGTTGGGGTTGCTGGTGGGCAGGAATTCTTCGTCGAGCCACGGGGTGGGATCGACGAACCAGCCGTGGCCGGCGGCGTCGGGGGAGAGGGTGATGCGGGTGTCCGGGCCGGTGCCAGTGGTTTGGCCCAAGGCGGATCCGGAGAGTTCGGCGAAGTGGCTTGCGGTACCATTGGCTCTGGTCAGAACTGGCGAAACGACTGACGAACCCAATGTTGATAAGGTGTCGGGGGCTACGCTAGACGAAAGTCGAGAGATCTTCCAGATCAGCTTTCCGTTCGGACAGTATTTTCTGTAGCCATCGGCTTTATACAGCTCATAGTTGCCGGCTGCAGGAGTAACGTTAATGAAATAGCTGAAAACGATCGAACGGCCTTTGTTGCCCGTGACGAGCACGGTGATGCGATCTTTACCGACGTACCCTGGACTCGGAACATAGGAGACGGAAGATCCCGCAGGAAAATCACTCACGACCCCTCTCAGATAGGCGACCAAGGTTCCGTGCTTTGGGCCTTCTAAGACGTCGACTTTCGACAGGTTTTGTTCATCCGTAAACTCAGGGATGAAGCCCAACCACTTGTTGTCTTTTGGTGCGAAATGGTTTTCGGCATCCATTCTGGGACTGATCGACTTGCTTATCGAGTGACGGTCGTCGATCGCCTGTATCTGCTCGTGGGTTGGAGAAATAACACAAATCGCGATCTGCGAAATTAGTGTGGACTTCCTTGAATTAGACTCGGCAAGAAGAACAACGTTTTGGGGTGGGTTCTGGTCTTGAATTATGGGATCTAGAACAAACATGCTAACTCCTTCTGCCGACATCGGAAATTTACTTTGCTTTCTCTGCAGCGCCGTGACGTCGGGCGGACCTTCCGTCGCGAAAAACTCCGCCTCCAATTTTTCGCTCTGCTCGATTTGAACAGCCTGGCGTTTGGCAAGAGAAATGCCAAATTTGGTATGGTAGTCACTTTGGTTCTTGGTAGAAAGTCCGAGTTGTTTTAAGGTGTTTTGAATGTTTCCATAAGAGTTCTGATTTTTTAAGGTCTCAGTATTAATGACGTTCCAGTATCCTAGTCGACTCTGGCGATTTTTCTGATCCTTGGTCGAGTTGCCATGGCCTTTTATTCCCATAGTGACCAACTCAAAATTGTCCTTCTCAGCCTTTCCGACACGATCTATTATTCTGTTCAGGTCACCGTCTACGGGTGGCGCACCAAATCGCCAGTACCACCCACCGGACAAAGCCGCTATGCGCTTATCCGCTACCATGTCATTGGGATTCTGGACGAAGTCATAGCGAGTTCCAAGAATCTCATTCAAACCTGGAACCTTATTAGCTTCCGGGGTATGCGGAGGTAACCGCTTGTGCGTCCATCCTCGATACCCCCCCTCTCCGAGCATTTCATAGCCCCATTTGAAAGTGATCTGCAAAATACCCCGGCCCTTATACCGTGCGCCATCACCTGGATTGTCGTTTCCATATCTATTTCCGTACGCTGCCTCGGCTGATTGATCGGTGCGGTTTTCTACCAGATCCTTGTCGAAGAAAGCTTCGAATCGAGCATTGACCAAGAATGCGGCGAGACGCTTTGCAGTATTGATGTCGAACTTTGCAAGAGCCTGATTCATTGGTGCCACCCAGTCCATTAATTGGGCTGCGGGTGCGCCCATTATGGCGCCCAGGCTTTCTGCCGTCAGCTCATATCCAAAGCCTACGCCTTTGGTGCCAACACCTCCCAGCAACAAGTTGTTTGGGTCGATCAAGCCATCGACCTGTGAACCCGCTCCAAACAATGCGTGCTGAACTGAGCGCTTTAATTCAGCGGAACTGGCTGATTTAATTGCAAGGAGTTGTTCGTCGAGTGATCCGTTGCCGGTCACGCTGTCATTCTGTGTTGCGGTATAGACAGCAAAAAAGTCTTTTAACGCATCAGCCTGGTTGTTTGGCGATTTGTCGGCGGGTTTGACGCGATTGATGTACTGCAGGAGCTCAGCGAGCTGCTGTGCCTTTTGCGCATCCCACGTGCCATTGCCGGGCAGTTGTTGCAGACGGGTGTTCTCCTCGAGCAAGTATTTCAATTTCTGTTCCGCTGCCGCACCGTTTGCGTTGCTGGCGGTTATGCTTGCCAGGTCGACACTATTTACATTGCTCAGGCCAATCAGCCATTCGTCACCATACATGCTCTTCTGATTTTCTGCCGAGACGTACGCCGTATTTATTCCGAGATTCAACTGGTTGCCGAGCCGGTTGGTCCCTGCGAACCAGAGCGGTGGCCGGGTCTTTCCATCGACAGTCTTGTTGGCGTCTTGGCTGGCGACCATGAGGTCGCCGATCCAGCTTGTACCCATGGCGTCGGTGGGTTTCCTGGGATCTGTCTTGTTGACCCACCCGCTCAGACCGCTGCCGTTCCCGAAACGGTACTGCATCCAGTGCGGGGCGTTGTAGGCGTTCAACCAGGCGATGTCGTTCGTCGAGAGGGTGAGCGGTGGCAGAGGTTTCGAGATGGTTTGGGTTTTCCCCTTCTTGTCCTTGACGGTCTCGCTGGTGCTGTCCTGGTACTCGCTCTTGTTGTCGACTATTTGGCCGAACTGACGCAGGGCGATCAGTTCGCGCTGATCAAGCGTGCCGTCGACCGTGATCTCGGCGCTGTTGGGGATTGCCGAGAGGCCATAACCGAGATACTTCAGCCGTTGCTCGACGCGCGTGACATCGAGCAGCTTGTTGTCGTTGCTCTTGTCGCCGCCCATCGATCCATCAAGCCTGAACTCGTGGTAGCCAGGGTTGTTGAGTGGCCGGTCGCCGAAAAAGACGGTGTCGGCGGCGCGTGAGTAGTCCACCGCACGGAGTTTCAAGGCCAGGCGATCGTCAGGTTTGTTCTTGTCGAAACCGGCGACAAAGATGGTGACCTCTCCCGTTTTCAGTGCCTCGCCACGGCGTAGCCGGTCGAGGTCGAGCACGGGTCGCAGAAAAACGATCCCGCTGTTGCTCAGGGTCTTCTTGCCGACATCGCCGGCCACTGTCTGCAGCCCGGGGTAGGTGGCTCTGACAGCCGCCTCGACCGATTGCAGGCCGTCCTCGCGCTCGGCCGTCAGGAGGAAGCCCCTGGCATCGCGTACCAGCGTGGCGCTTCCTTCGACTTCGATACTCGACCAGTTGATGTTGAGATCGTTGTTCTTCACCTCGCTGAGGGCACTCCGATACTGGCTCCGGATGAGCTTGAAGAGGTCCACCCGCACGATGTCGCCGTAATTGAATTCGGGCACCTGGTAACCACTGTCCGGTTCGATGGTCCTGAGAAAACGCCCACCATCGACCGGAGCGGCGAATTCCACGGAGTCGGGTGTGCGCAGCATGCTGTCGGCCATTCCGGTAATCCAGCCCGAGGTGATGCGGGAGGCGTCGCCCAGGTCGTACTTGACTGGAGTGACGACCAAGTCGATCGTTTCGCCAACGCGTTCCCGGTCAATCGGTAGCGGGCGCGGCGAAGTCTGTCGGGCGAGCGAGTTTCTCTCCGCGGCGGCGAGCAGGGGCTCCACCGCCCAGCGCAGCAAACCGCTGGGCGGTGGAGCGCTGTCGATGGTCGGCCAGTAACGGAGATCGGCCCACAGGTTGCTGCCGTCGGCACCGACCAGCAGACGCGAGATGCTGGCGCCGATGATCGGCGAGGTGGCGCCGAGGTATTCGGGCTGCGGACCGAACGGGTCCCTGATGATGCCGATCTTGCCGCCCATCTGTCGACCGCCGTTGTGCTGATCGTCGTTGGCGTAGAGCGGGTCGAGGAAGTCGAAGAAGTAGTCGGCGACCAGCGCATATTCGGTGCCGTTCTGCGCGGTGACGAGCGCCGGTGACTGGGCGCGCTGGATATTCAACTGGTATGGGTTGTCGGTGCGACTCTGGTCGTTCCGGGCACCGAGCATTGGCACGCGGTTGAAGCGGGGGGTCCCCTGCAGTCTGCCTTGCTCGCTGATGTCAACAGTGACGGTGGCGAAGCCGGCATTCGCGTCCTGCGCATCGCTGAGGATGAAGCGCAGCGTGTGCTCCCTGATTCCAGCCGATGCGACGAACTGTGGCGCCTTGCCTTGTCCGGCCGGCATGCTGACCGGCAGGCAGGCGGCTGCCTCGCTGGCGTCGAGTCGGCCGCCGGCTTCGCGAGCGACATCGAGGTCGACAATGAAGACCAGGCCGCCACTGGTCGCGGTGTCGTCGGTCGAAATTCCCAGGCTCTGCTGGCTGGCGGTGACCGCCAGGTAGGAGTGTACGCCGGGCGTGATCGCCAGGTCGATGTAGCCGTAGGGAGCATTCGTGCCGCTGACCGCGGCCGGTAGCCTGACCTGTTGCACGTCGAGGAAGCGGCTGTCCATCGGGTCGATGTTGACGCGCAGCAGTCGGTAGCCGCCGGCCGGATCATGGTAGCCGCCCTCGGCGACATAGAGCCATTGACCGGAAACCGCCAAGCTGCTGAGGTTGGCCGTGCCGACCTTGAAACTTTGTGCGAACTTCAGCGTCGCCGTGTCCAACACATGGATCTCGCCCTGGTTGCCGGCAATGAACATCAGGCGATTGTCGAGGCTGAAGGCGACCGGATCGGTCTTGTTGCTGCCGGAAGAGGTGCTTGTGCCGTCCATTCCCCGGTAGCTCAGTTCCCTGACCAGGCTGCCGTCCTTGAAGATGCGGATTAGCGTTTCCCCGGTGACGACGGTGAAGCCGGTCTGCGCCGCGACGCTGACCTCTGCCGCTTCGCCGCTGGCTAACCACCTCGTCCTGCCCGGATCGTTGGGGTCGAGTGTCTCCACCATGCGCTGGACGCTGATGGTGTGCAGCCCGGTGGCCACCTGTTCCGGCAGTTCGAGTTCGACGGTCATGTGCTCGGCACCGGTGGCGATCGGTTGCAGTTCGACCAGCTTCTGCCAGAGAAGCATTCCGTTGTCGTCGGGTTGGCTGTCATCGCTCCACTGTGCCGAGGTGGCGCGACCATCCTGATCGATGCGCAGCGGCTCGGGTGACACCCAGATGCGCAAGGCGGCGGGTAGTGCGTTCGCTGCCGTCAGTGGCGGCAGGTGCTCGATAGTCAGCCGCAGCTTGCCCGAGGCAAGCGACTCGACCTGCGTCACGTGCGGCGAATGATCGTTACCATTAACGGCCCCGTGCGGTGCCTCAAGCGTCAAACCCAGGTCGCCGTTCGCCAGGTCCCTGTGTAGCGGAACGGTCTGGTAAACGCCCGCAAAATCCCGGTTGATGGCATAGATGTCGCTTGCCCCGGCCAGGCTGGTGATGATGCCGGTGAGCGCAGCCGTTCCACCGAGGCCACCGTTGGCCAGATCCCCGCCAATCGGGAAGGCGAGCTGGTTGATGCGCAACGCGAGAAGATCGACTCCGGAACCCTTGATCGTGATCGCTCCACTCTGTCGATCGAAAGTGGTCTTCACGCAGATCAGATCGCCTGACCCGCTGATGCCGCTGTAAGGCGGGCTCGCGGTTCTGGCCACCGGCCGGCCGCTGGCGTCGGTTCCGACAAAGCCGTTGTCGAGTATCCACCAGACGTCCTGTAGTTGCCCGTTGCTGGCCGGTGCCAGGCCACGGCGCAGAAAAAGGACCTCGTCGCCGTCGCGCAGGTCAGTGCTGCCCTGCAGGGGGATGGCGAGTTGCACCGGTGCCCGCGTCGTCTGTTCACCCAGTTCCAGATGGAAGGCGGCGAGAGGTCGCAGGATACCCGGCTCGGGGGCGCTCAAGCCGGTTTCAGCGGCAAGGCGGGCGAGTTCGATGGGTCTGATCGATACCACCGTGTCGCGCGGCAAGACGCCGGCGCCGATCATCACCATTTCACCGGTGGCCGCCTGCACGACACCGCCGTGCCCGGCAGTGATCGTGCTGCCCGTCGGCATTGGGGTGGCCGGATCGTCGTCGATCGTCTGCGCGGCCTCGACCAGTACGGCGACGTCGGTCTGCCCGATGACGCGCGCGCTGATGTCGCCGAAGTCGTCGACCACGTTCACGAAGTGCACGACCGACAGGAAGGCCCGACCGGCCTGGCGGGCGGTAATCAGGCCGTCCTGGCTGACGCTGGCTACCCTCTCGTCGCTGATCAGGTAGCGCGTGCCATTCCTTACCTCGGGCACGGCCGGTACGATCCAGCTCACCGTTTCTCCGGTGTTCGGGTCGAGTACGATATCCCCGGTTGCCGGATCGATCACGAAATCTCCTGTGTTTGGGTCGATCAGCGGTTGCTGGGTCAAGGGGTCGACAAAGGTTTCCACCGTTTCGGGTAGCCCGGCAAAGGCGATCTGGCTCGCCGTGTGGACCTCGGTCTGTTCGCCACTGACCGGGTCGAGCAGACGGACCTTCAACTGTCGCGTGGCGCCGGGAACCAGTGTCAGGCTGCCCGGATATACGTCCGGCTCGACACCGGGTGCTGCCGCCTGCTCGTCGCCGGCCTGTGCGGTGAGCACCGCCGGCTGCGTGTTGATCGCCGCAACCGTCTGCAACTGCCGCCCATCCAGATCCTTGCGGCTGACCAGCAGCAGGGCGGGACCGACTCCGGTTGCCCGGACCTGATCCAGTTCGTCGTCCACCTGTAGCGGACTGCCGCCGACATCGCCCATGCTGGCGAGGTCGGCCGCTTGCAGGCTGAGGTAGGCGGTATCGGCGAGGGTCACCCCCGTCTGATCCTCGAAGTCGAGGGTGGCCTGCAGCCGGGCCGTCTGACCGGCGTGCAGCGTGGCCAGCGGCGCGAGGTGGATCGCCGTCAGGCGCGCACCGCTGACGTTCACCGCCACGGCAAAGGGTGGCGAGGCGCCGTAGCCGTCGTCTGCCTGCAGGGTGACGCTCGCCGGACCGGAAAAACCGGCGGCGGGGTGGAAGAGCAACGTTTGTCCATCGGCGCTCAGTTGGGCGTTGCCGTGCGTCGCGCCGAGAATCCGCCAGAAGACTGGGTCCCCATCCGGGTCTGCGGCCAGCCGCGCGAGGTCCTGCGAGGTGGCGAGATCGGTATGGGTGACGAGTGGCGCCGAGCTGCTCATCGCCGGCGCACGGTTGGCGGAGAACCCGCTGTTGGCGAAGAGAATCTGCCGGTCGAGGTGATCGTCTGTCCCATCCCCGTTGACGTCGGCCTGTTCGTCGAGCACCGCCAGCGCCGCATCCCAGAGGGTCGAATCGGTGGCGTTCACGCGGCCGTCGCGGTTCACATCGCCGGCCACCTGCAGCCGGACGCTGGCCTGGCCCGTGCCGGACAGGCGCAGCAGTTTGAGGCCCGCCTGATCGATCAGCAGCAGCGTCGTCCGCGTGCCGTTGCTCTGCCGATCCCCGATGATCCGGGCACCGACGCACTCGATCGTCGCGTTCGCGTCGTCGGCCCGGCTCTCGACAGCGACGATGAGCGCACCGCGGTCGCCGGGGAAGTGCGCGGTGGACGCGATCTCGCTGTCGCGAATGCCGAAGCCGAGCACCGCACCGGCGTCGAGCTCGCCCCGCCAGACTCTGGTCACACCATCCCAGTCGGCGGGTGTACCGAGGTTGGCGGTCAGCCGGTCGGTCAGCAGGCGATCCTGCGCGTCGTAGCCGTAGGGGGTACCAGCGTCGGCCCGGTCGAGCTGGCGGACCAGCGCCAGGCGCCCGCGGCTGTCATAACGATAGACGATGCTCGCCGCTTCATCCCGGTCCACCGTCACAGCGCTGACGCGGGAGATCCTTCCGGAGCTGTCGCGCACCAGATCGAGTCGGCCGGCTGGACCGCCGTCGGTGGCGAGTGCCGCGACGCCGGCATCGGACACCAGCCACTGCGCTCCGTCGGCAAAGTCGACCCGTTCCAGGCGGCCTTGTCCGTCCAGCCGGTAGCGATCGCCGCCGGGCGAGACCAGGGTATAGGCCGCCGGCACCCAGGGCAGGCCGGTGATCTGGTCGTACAGGCGATCGCCCTGGCGTACGAGGCTGTCGGGACTGCTGCTGCCTGCCGTTGCTCGTGTCTCGAGTTGCCAGCCCTGGCTGCCGTTGAAGGTGGGTCGCCAGATCAGCGGCGCGCTCGGGTCGCCCCCCAGGCGCTCGCTGGTGGCGGCGAGCGTGAAGGAGAGCGCGAGCTGGCCGGCCGCTCCGTCGGACAGACTGGCCGGGACGTTGAGCCAGACGCGCGCGCCGTCCAGCCACGCCGCGCTGGCGCCCGATGCGAGCGTCGCTGGCTGGTCGCTGCTCAGCCGGGTGGCGAGCAGCGGCAACTGCCAGTTGCCAAGGTCACCACTCCAGCCCGGTGCGCCGTCGCTGGTCGCCGGGGGTGCGGCAAGGGCCGGCAGGGAACGGGTCAGGGCGAGCGGGTGGCCGCCGAGCCGGTAGGTACCGTCGCTGACCACGGTGGCCGGAGGCAGCTTGCTGCCGGTCTCGATGATGATGCGTGCCTCGATCTCGCTCCTGCGACCGGCGAGGTCCCAGGCGGAGAGGCGCAAGCGCCACAGCCCGTTGGCCAGGGTCGCAGGGTCGAGGCTGACCAGGGTGACCGGCCGATCGATCGCGACGGCGCGGCTGTCCTGTTCGGCCAGGGTCATCCAGTGCTCACTGGCGACCGACGAGATCTGCAGGCGCCAGCCCATCAGTTGGGTTTCCCGCAGTTCGGCGGTGAGCGCCAGCGGGACGCGCACCTCGAGCGGGGCGCTGCCGGCGACCTGGCCGGACAATGGACCACGCCAGGCCAGTTGCGGCGCCTGTGCGTCGGCCGGGTCCCTGACGCGCAGGCTGTGCGTGGAGCTGGCGACGAAGCCGTCGTGATCGGTGGCGCTGACGCGCAGGTCGAGCAGGCCGGGGCGCTCCGGGGTGAGTCGCAGGCGACCGGCGGTGTCGATGGCAACGCTCCGCCAGGCTTCGCTCTCGTCGCTGCGCAACTCGGCGGCCAGCCGGGCGATGCCGCTCAAGGCTTCGGCCCGAACACTGGCGATCACCAACTGGCCGGGCGCCGCCGGCTGATCGGGGGTGGTCGACACGAGGATGGTCGGTGCGTTCGCCCCGGCACTCGCCAGCGCACGCAGCACGAAGCTCTGCGCGCTGCGCGGATCGTCAGCCGTGCGGCCGTCGAAGACGCGCGCCGTCACCCGGTGGTCGCCGATCTGGCCCGGACCGGGCGTCCAGGTCAGGCGTCTGGTCTGGCTGTCGTAGGTGGCGCCTGGCGGCAGGTTGGCGAAGCCGACGGTCAACGCTGCCGTCTGCGCTGCGCCGTCGGGGTCGGCGACGACGATGGGGATTATCCCGGCCATGTCGGCGCTCCCCGTGTCGCCGAACACCACCGGCAGCGAAAGGGTCTCGCCGATGACCACCGCATGGTTGCCGGCGCTCAGTTGCGGCGCGCGATTGACGTCCAGTACACGCACCTCGACCGTCTGCCTGGTCTCTGTCCGGCCATCGCTGGCGCGGAAGGCGAAGCTGAACGAGCGGCTGTCGATGCCGGCGTTGTCGACGACATCCGCGTTCGGCGTCCATTCGAAGAAGCCGCTGGCAGCGTCGAAGTGCACCTCCGACGGTGTCGTTTCGTCGTACAGCAGGGAAAGGCGTACGGCCTCATTGTCGGGGTCGGTGGCGCGCACGGTGAAACCCAGCGTTTCACCTTCCCTGACCAGTTGCAAGGGCATCGGCAGCAACTGCGGTGGCTGGTTCGCGTTGGCCACCACCAGCTCTACCTGGCGGGTGAAGCGCGCCATGCCGTCGCTGCCACTGACCGAGAAGCGCCAGTGCCCGGCGCCGCTGGCACCCTCGCCGGTGTTGCCGTCCTGTGCGGCGAAGCGATCCGGCGTCCAGACCAGGGCGACGCTCTCGCCCGTGGCCGTGGCAGTCATGCCGCGTGGCAGGCCGTCGACCTGCCAGTCGATCGGGTCAGCGTCGGCATCGCTGCCGAACACTTCGAGAGACAAAGGCACGCCTTCGCCCGCCGTCAGCCGAAGGACCTCGTCCCGGTCGGCGAGCGAATCACCCTCGACCTTGAAGCCGAGCGGTTGCGGGGCACGGTTCTGCTGGCGCACGACGATCTGCAGGCGGTGCCGGGTGACGTTGGGCAGGGGGTGGTCGGGTATCGGATAACCGGCGTCGCGCGGCGGCAGGCCGCTGTCGGCGATCTGCAGTTCGACTTCGTGACGGCCGAGGTCGTCGCTGCTCGGAGTCCAGTCCAGTGTGGCTTCGCCGTAGGGGCTGCCCGCCGTCAGGGTGGCGCCGGGCGGCAGGCCCTGGACACTCCAGGTCAAGGGGTCCTGGTCGGCATCGCTGGCCCGCAGGGTGAGGGCCAGCGGCTGGCCGGCAACGGCGACCACCTGTTGCGGCGCAGCCAGGCGCGGCGGCTCGCTCGGACTGCGCACGCCGAGCACGAAACTGCTGACCTCCGAAAGGACCTGGCCGGGGTCGCCATCGCCGTCGTCGCTCGCCGTCACGCTGATCGTGTAGTCGCCGCGGTCACCGTCGCCGGGCGTGAAGCGCAACACGCCGGCGGTCTCTCCGGTAGCACCGCCGTTCCGCGGGAGGTAACTGGCGAAACGCGGCAGTCCGGCAAAGCCGAGCTGGATCGGCGAACTGCCGGCACGGCCGTCGGCGTCACGCGCCGAGACCGGGATCTCGAGCACGCTGCCCTTGTCGACCACCACATTGGCGAGTTCGCCGATGATCGGCGCGCGGTTGGCATTGTCGACTAGGATGGTCAGCGGCAGCTCGCTGGTCAGCGGGCTGCCGCTGCCGTCACCGTCGTCGGTGGCGATGACGCGGAGCTGGTAACGACCGGCCTGATCGTAGCCCGGCGTCCACACGATCTCCAGAGTCTCGGCGTCGAAGCGCGCGCTGAGGGGCAGACCGCTCACCTTGTAGCTCACCGTCGGCGTGCCGGCGGACTGGCTGATCGCTGCTCCGCCCGGCTGCCGGCGGATCGGCGCTTCGAAAGCGGGATTGTCGGGGTCGAAGGCGAAGACGCTGATGCGCAGCGGCTGCCCTTCGAGCGAGTTCCAGGTTGTCGTGGCCGGCAGGATCGGTGCTGCGTTGGCGTTGGCCACGTCGAGCAGCAGCTCCTGCTCGACGCGCGTTTCGGCGATCGTGCCGTCGGCTCCGGTCCAGAAGGCGGTCAGCGTGAGTGGCACGGCGTAGTGGCCATGCTGATCGTAGGACGGCGTCCAGGCAAACCAGCCGGTCTCGGGATCGAGGGTCGCCCCGCCGGGCAGCCAGCGTGCCCCGTACTCCAGGCGCAGCACGCTGCCGTCCGTCTGCCGGATGCCCGGCATCACGCCAGGCACCCGGCCGTCGAGCTGCAGCGTGCAGGCTTCGCCCTCGCGCAATGCCTGCAAGGGCAGCGCCGCGAGTCGCGGGTCGGCATGCGCTGCTTCCACCGTGATGGCAAAGGACTGACTGGCGATCGACCTGCCGTCGCTGGCGTGGACAGTCAGCGCAGGCCAGTTGCCCGCCTGGTCGTAGCCGGGCGTCCAGCTCAGCCGGCCACTGGCCGCGTCGAACGTGGCGCCGGGCGGCAGCCCGCTCACTGCCAGGGTGAGCCGGTCGCCGTCGGCATCGGCGGCGCGCAGCGCCAAGGACAGTGTTTCGCCTTCCCGCAGCGAGAGGTTGCCCACCGTCGCGATGACCGGAACATGGTTGCCACCGTCGACGGCCAGTGGCCAGCGGCGCAGGGCAAAACCGCCACGGCTGTCTGCGACGCGGACGACGATTTCACTGCTGGCGTCGGCTGTCGTGGCGGGCGTCCAGGCGAGGATGGCCAGGGCATGCGAGCCATCGTCCCTGCTCTGGACCTCCTCCTGCGCGGTCAGGCTGATGCCGTCTGGTGCCTCGACCAACTGCCAGTAGATGCGACTGCCGTCGGGGTCGACAGCTTCGATCTGTACACTCCAGGCTTCACCGGCCACCGCGGTCGGCAGGTGGTCGGCGTCGATTTCGCCGGCAACGCTCAGCGACGGTGCTTGATTGGTCTGGGGTGCGGCGTAGATCCCGTGTCCGAGATTGGCCTTGAGCAGGTCAGCCATCCCGGCGCGGACGGCGAAACGGCTGGCCGGAACGATGCTGACCGTCTGCTCGGCGATGGTTGCGCCGACCGCGAGCTTGCCGCCCAGCTTCTGCAGTGCTTCGCCGAGATCGAGCAGCCAGAGATCGGACTGGTCGCCGCTGCCCGGGGTGGCGCCGGCAATCGCCTGGTCGAAGTAACGGCCCGGATCGAGCAGCAGCACCAGCGGACCAGAAAGTTCCTCATTTCCGATGTTGGTCAGATTGACATCGTAACTGATCGTGCCGGTTGCGCGGTTGGCGCGGGTGCGCGAGAAATCGAGACGCAGGTGCTGACTCAGATCGTTCAGCGTGGTGAAGTGCGTTTCGAAGCCGCTCTTGACAGGGATTTCCGCAGCGCTTCGCAGGCAGCCGGCGATTTCCAGGCGGTAGTCGTCCGCCACCAGTCCATCCCAGGCGAGCCAGGCGGTGTGGCTGGCGGCGTCCCAGCGGATGGCGGCCGGGTGGCGGGCAGCCTGGCTCTCGGTGACAGCGTTCAGCACGTGCAGCGTGTAGTTGGCCGGATTGAGTACGCTGCCGTCGTCGCCTCCCTCTCCGGTCCACATTTCCTGGTCGAAGACGACACCGATCTGCTGCAGTGGCAACGGTACGAGTGCGCCATCGGGTACGGTGACAGCCTTGACCAGTGGCGCATGGCGCAGCGCGATCTCGTCGATGTGCCGGGTCCCGGCGACGAGAATGCGACCATCGTGGGTGGCGACGATTGCCTCACCGCGTGTACCACCCGATGCGAGTTGCAGTCGTTCCCGGCTGGCCAGCTCGATCATCCAGACCCCGCCCTCGTCTGCCGCTTCGGCCCCGGTGCCCGGCACGGGGTGCTGGCCGGGCTGACTGCTGGCCAGCAGCAAGCCGGCCAGCGGCGTGTCAGGCACACCGAAGGCGATGCTGTCGAGGATACCGGAAACCCGGTACTCGATTTCGGCGCGGCCGACCCCCGGTCCGCTCAGCGGGAAGCTGACGATCTCGGTATTGGCATCGGCCGCCACCCCCGGGATGGCACCACCGGTCCATCTGACTGCCCACAGCCGTCCATCGGGTGCGAAAGCGAGGTCGCCAACCGCTTGCTTGCTGAAGCGACGCCAGGCACTTGCCGTATCCGTCGCAGCCGGGTCAAAAACCACTATGCCGGTGCGCGTGGAAGCGTAGATCTCACCATTTCGCGGATCGACCGCCAAGGCATGGGTCAGAGGTTCTCCTCCAGGCGGCTGCAGGCGCCGCAGAATGCCGCCACTGGCCGGATCGACCTGCAGCAGCTCGTTGCCGGTCATCACCCACAACTGTCCGAGCGCGTCGACGGCCAGATCGATCACCGGCGTATCGAGGGCAAACAGCGGCATGCCCGGATCGTCTGTCGACTGAAGGCCGTCCGGGTGGTAACTGTAGACTTGGTTGCGTAGCGTCCCGGCACTCGCCAGGATGTGGTGATCGGGCATCTCGACCAGCGCCTGCGCACCGATGTCGGCGGCGCTGGCTGCATAGCCGTGGGCAAAACCGCGCAGGGCGAAAGGTGCAAGCACCGAGCGCAGGTCGCTGCCCGAGCTGCTGGCGACTGTTCCCGGCAGTTGTCGGATGGCCTCGGCGAACAGGGGATTGGTCGGGTAGCTGCGGTCGTGCGCGGCGAGCGGTGTGGCTGTGGTTTGCGACAGCGTTTCATTGATGCCCAGGCCAGCCAGCGCTTCCTGACGAGCGCCATCCTCCGGCAGCGCCGCGTTGCTCAGTGTCGTGGCCTCGGTGTTGCCTGCCCGGTCGGTGGCGACGGCAAGGAATTCGTAGCGCTTGCCTGCCTCGCCAGTGAATAGCGCCCGGGTGGTCTGCGGGCCGAGCCGACGCTGCCAGATGTGGAGATCGCCGCCGTTCTCCGCGACGTGGAGGGTGACCGAGGCGATGCCCGCAAGATCGTCGCGTGCACTCCATTGCAGCTCGAAGGTCGGCGCGAGGTCGGGTCCTGTCTGGCCGAGGGTGTTGACCGTGAGCGTCGTCTGCGGTGCACCGGCGTCGAGCCTGACGCTCGCCGCCGAGCCGTCGATCGGTGGCGTCGCATCGATAAACAGGCGCGACGCAGCGCCGATCTCGCTTCCCGAAGGCGCCTCGTCGGAGGCGCGTACGGTGTAGCTGACGAAACCCTGTGGTGCCGAACCGGCAGCCGAGCGGGATGCGTCAGCGGCCGTTGCCAGCAGGCCGCGGCTGCGGTCGCGCAGTACCTCGCCGCTGTCCGGGTCGATCGCCTGCAGCAGCCAGGTGGCCATTCGGCTCGCTGTATCAACTCCGGCGCTGACGCGCAGAATGAAGCCCTGGCTGGCAGTAAAGTCGAAATCGCCCTGGAAGCTGGCGCGCTCGCCAGGCAGGTGGACATCGATGTTGCCGATGCGCAGGTCGCCGAGGCGGAACGAGCGTGGATCGAGAACTGGGTCAAGCTGGCTGACGATACGCAACTCGCCGGCCGGGTTCTCGCCCGGATTGGTGAAGACGAGGCTGTAGGGAAGGGCGGTGCCGCGCGGAACATAGGCCCGGCCATCGGTGCCACGCAGAGCTTGCGGGGGGCGGACGCTCAACGCCGCGCTGCTGCCGGCAGACTGCCGGGCGTCGGCTTGCAGGTAGCGCGCCAGATTGAGCGACTGACCGGTAACTGGCCGGAACTCTCCGTCGAGGACACCGATGTGGCGCAGGTACTCGAGTTCGGATCGGCCGCCGACGAAGACGTCGAAGTCGACGAAGTGCGTCTCGTGACTGGCGGCGAGTTCGAACTGCCCGCGCTCGGCACTGTGGGAAACCGGAACATCGACCGTGCCATCGAGGCTCTGGCGTACTTCCACGTAGTCGACCGGAGCCTGGCGCGCGTCGGGATCACCGGAGTAACGGGCAGTATCGCCATACCATTCCTGAACCTTGGCGAAAAAACCCAGGAGGTCGGCCTGGGTGCGGTAGATCTCGCCACCTTTGCCGAGCACGATGCCGCTGGCCAGGGTTGCATTGAGACTCAGCACCTTTGGCTGCTCGCGAATCGGTGGTGCTTCGTCAGACGGTTGCAGTAGTCCCGCAGCTTCCAGGGCAGCCAGCCAGGCGCTCTGCCACTGACCGGTATCGGCCGCCAGTGCGGCCAGGCTGGGAGCCGCCGCGGGATCGCCGATGATGGCCGCACGCAGCTTCGACGCATAGCTCTTCTGCTCGGCAATGAATTCGTCCCGGGTCAACGGGGTGGCGGCAGCAACCACGTCGAAGCGGAATGGCATCGCCAGCGTTTCGAGTCCGCCAAGGTGCTCGTTGGCGACCCTGGACAGGAACTTTCTGCTCAGACCGGCGGCGATCCGGTCGAGATCCGCCACCCCGCCATCGAGCAGTCCTTGTGTCCGCCAGGTCGGTCGCAGCGTGTAGAGCTTTTCGCGCAGGCCTGCGAAGTCCCAGTTCAGCCATTCGGCCAGTCCAGGATAGGTCTGCAGGGTGAACGCCGAGCCGACGAAGCCGCCGCCTGCAACATCCCAGGCGTAAGCCGGCGCCAGGTTGCTGCCATTGCTGTTGTGCAAGGCGTCGAGTCGTGCCCAGGGAATGTCGCTGCGGTTGAGGCCCTGGCTGGGTGTTGGACCATAGCGCTGGGTGTTGCCCGCGGGGTCGAGCAGTCTGCCGTCGGGCTGGCTGCCCGGCGCGCTGCCCAGGACGAGATAGGGCAGCGGCAGGCCGGCGAGGAGGTCGGCGCTATAACCCATCTCGGGTACGCCGGCCACGAAATGTACATAGGGTGTATCGAGATTGCCCAGGCTCTGCAGCGAGACGCTGTAGGTGGCGCTGTCTCCGGGGTCGAGTCTGCGCGGGCCGCCGATGCCGATCGTCACTTCGCTCTCGATGCCGCGTTCGACCAGAAATCGTTGGGCTTCGGTGACTTGTTGGCCGTCGGGGTTGGTGATCGTCAGATCGTAAAGTCCGAGCGGCAGACGTCGGGTATCGAACACGGCGCGGATGTGGGTGGCGTCGAGAACCTGCCAGCGCTCGGGTTCCGCCTCGAACACTCCAGGGCGCGAGAGCCTGACGAGAGCGCCGGCCTGGAAGTGGGCGCCATGGATGTCTACGGTGACCCAGGGCTGCCGGTCGTTGCCTGTGCCGCCGTGGTCCGGGCTGATATGGCTGATCGAGAGCGGCAACAGATCGGCACGCAGGCTGACTGGCGACTGCGCTGCGCCCTGACGCGCGCGCAGCAGCAGGTAATAATTGCCGGCGCGTGTATCGCTGACCAGTGCCTGCTGGTCGGCGGCGACCGGGTTGCCATAGGCGGCGTCGAAGCTGTAGCCGGTCGGGATGTCTCCGTAGCGCAGGTAAAGTTCGTTGCTGCCTTCGGCCACCAGCGCGTCGAGACTGACGCGCAGGGTCTCGCCGGCCGCGACGCTGAGCCGGTATACCCGTTCCTCACCGGGACTCAGCGTGGTTGCGAGCGGACTGCGGATCGGCAGTTCGGGTATTTGCACCTGCAGCGTGGCGCCTGCGGCAGTGCGGTTGTTGGCTTCGCCCGGTGGCAGCTCGAGCCCGCTCGTCAGCAGGCCGATGCTGCCCTCGAAGACGTCGTTGTAGAGGTCGGGCCGGACGATGACATGCCACTGACCCTCCTTGACCGGCGGCAGGTGTGTGCTCAGCGTGGCCTGATAGGCGCTGCCGCCGGCCAGATCGCCGCTGTGCCCGACCTTGCCGATCAGCAGGTCGCCGAGGTCCCAGGTGGTGTCGGCGGACAGGTAGAGGGCGTCGGTCCAGTGGCCATGAGCGGTGTTGATCGAGTCGTTGACTACCGCGAAGTCGATATGGATTTCCTCACCCACCCGGCCGCTGGCGGGGACGGTGGCCTGCAGCAGCTTGAGATCGGCGGCGGGTGGCATAGCGATGTGCAGCGGTTGTGGCGCCGCGCCGGCGTTGTTCTGTTCGTTGCCGAATTCGCGCAGCTTGCCGCTCTCGCCGCTTCCCCAGGCGCGCACCGGGTCGCTGACCACGAAGACGTAATAGGGACCGCTGAGGTCGGGCGGCGTGTCCATCTGCAGCCGGGACTCATAGCTGTCGCCGCTGGCCAGTCCCCCGGAATGCTCGACGTAGCCGAGATAATGATCCTGAGTGAGATCGAGGAAGCGGTCCCTGGAGAGATACACCAGGTCGTTCCAGGTCGTCTGGTCAGCGGGCGTGTCACCACCGGCATTGACCACTCGCCAGTGCACGGCCAGAGACTGGCCGGCGATGGCGCTGGCGGGAGCGCCGACTTCGCTGACCTGTAGATCCGGCGACGTTCTGGGTGTCACCGAGAGAAGCGTGGATGCTTCGTTGTTGCCTTCGTCACGGAACTCCTCGACCATTCCGCTGGCGTTGCCGAAGCTCGCCAGGCCGGGCAGCCCTGCGCGGATCGTGCTGTTCTCCCAGGGGTTGCTGCTGATCGTGGTGTCGGTGCGCAGGATGAGATGGAAGTCGCCACTGATCGAGTCGGGCAGATTGAAACTTGCCGAGGCGGTATAGGATTCGCCCGGCTGCAGGTATTTCGGCCGGCCGTTGTCGCTCAGGCTGATGCCCTTGGCAGCCAGTCCGGAGCCACCATCGAGCAGTGGATAGTCTCCTGCGTCGAGAGAGGCGTCACGCGACAGATAGAGCCCGTCGAACCACGCGTCGGTGCGTGTTTCACGGCTGCCGTGGTTGCTGACTTTCCAGCTTGCGGTCAGGGGGTCGCCGGAGTTGACCGAGCTCGTCGAGAGGGCAATTTCGTCGATTTGCAGGTCCGCTTCGCGGTAGATCACGGGCAGTGCCACGCTGCGCAGATTGTTGTCGTTGCCGGCTGCTTCATAGACCGAACTGGCATAGTGATGGTCACGCGCGATGTTGTTGTCGCCGCCGGAGGTCAGTTCCTGCCTGGCCGGACCGAGGGACGGACCGCTTCCCTCGGGGTCGGCATCGGTGACCACGTGGAGGTAGTACAGGCCGTCGCCACCAGCCGGCAGTCGGACCCGTACCGAAGCCGTGTAGCTGCCGCCGCTGGCGAGTCCGCTTACGTTGGCGTGAGTCACGCTGGCGAGGCGCTGCGCGCGGTCAGGAATGAAGTTCGAGTCACGGCTCAGGTAGACGGCGTCGACCCAGAAGCGTGTACCCGACCAGACCGCGGCGCCGGAATTGCTCACCGTCCAGTTGACGTTGGTTTCCTCGCCCGAGAAGCGGTCGGTCTCGCTGCGCAGTTCGCTGACCCGCAGGTCGGCCGCCTGGCCGCCGAGCAGGGAAGTCGTGCTGCGGCTGTTGTTGCGCTCGTTGGACTCGTCCACCTGATTGTCCGCATCGGTATGTACGACGAGGAAGCGGCCCGTTGTCGACGGCGCGAGCGCCAGCGTCTGGTTGACGGTGTAGCGCTCGCCATCGCCGAGACTGAGGCGGTGGGCATGGTCGGCCAGGTGCCAGACTTCTTGGGCGGCGGCGAGGTCCGGATGGTCGCTCAGGTAGACCGAGTCGATCCAGTCGCCGGTGAAGCGATCGCCGCGGTTGAAGACGCTGTAACTGTAGCTGTAATTGCCGCCAGCATCGGCATTTGTCGGGCCGATGATTTCGCCCAGTACCAGATCGGGTGGCGTACTGCCCAGGATGCTGATCGGCCGCGCGCGATAGTTGTTGTTGTCGATCTGTTGGGGATCGTCGGGATTGATCTGGGTGGCCAGCGTGTCTTCGAGGATGAGGTCATAGGTGTCGCTCCACACCGTGAGGTAGTACTGGCCGGAAACCAGGTCGTCGGGCAGGGCTACCTGGACGTCGCCACGATAGTCTTCACCGGCCTCGAGCTTTCCGGCATGGTTGAAGCTACCCAGGAGGATGTCGCCTTTCCAGGCGCCCGGGCGGCGCGCGTCGCGTGTCAGCCAGAGGCTGTCGGTCCAGCCATCAACGGAAGCTGTTTCGCCGCGCGTGCGGGCGCTGCCCAGGTTGGCTACCCGGTAGCGCACCCCGATGCTGGCCCCGTGCACGCCCTGATCGGGGGCGACGACATCGCTGGTCACGAGGTCGGCGAAGGGCAGCGGGTCGACGCGGAACGGTGCGACATGCACATTGTTGGTTTCGTTCGGGAATTCGTCGACCTCGCTGTTGCCGTCTGCGACGACGATCAGGAAGGCATCGCCGCGCTGGCGCAGCGGAATGTCGATCAGCGCCGACTCGTTGGCGTAGCTTTCGCCGGGTGCGAGCGCGCCGAGGCTGGCGAAGTCGCCGACCAGCTGGTCGTCGGCGCTCAGGCTGGCGTCGGGCGAGAGATAGACCTTGTCGGTCCAGTGGCCGCTGCTCGCTGCCGTTCCGAAGTTGCTCACCGAGTAGCGAGCCGCTAGCGTACCACCGGCGCTCGCCCGTTGCGGGATGCTCAGGGCGGTCAGTCGCAGGTCGGGGCGCTGCTTGAGGCCGACGGCGATCAGGTCGGCCGAGAGGCGCGCATTGTTGTCGCGCGCGACGCCGTGTTCGTAGGGTTGCGTACCGTCAGGGCCAGCCCCGGCATTGCTCACCACCTGCAGCCGGTAGAGGCCTTCGCTCCGCACTGGCAGGCGAAGCTGCTCGCTGCGCGTATAGCTCACGCCAGCGGCGAGATTGCGGTCGTAGCTGAAGCGACCCAGTTCGATCGCCTCGCCGCCGCTGGCTGGTACCAGCCAGAGCGCGTCCTGCCAGATTCCGCTGGCCGCCGCCTGTCCCTGGTTGAGCACGGTCCACGAAACGTCGATCAACTCGTCTTCCCGCGCGGCCGCGGGGAATGAGATGCTTGCGACGATGAGATCGGGCGAACTGGACAGGGTGATCGGGACGACTGGCGAGCTGGCGGTGTTGTTGTCGGCGAAGATGAATTCGAAGGGGCCGCCGGTGCGCACGTTGAAGTAGTGGTCGCCGGCGACGCCGTCGGGCAGCCTCAACTCGAGGCTGCGACGGTAGCTCTCACCCGGCGCCAACTGGCCGATGTGGCTGGCCGGCTCGAAGCTGGCAATGATGTCGCTGCCATCCGGATTGCGGCTCAGCCAGACTTCGTCCCACCAGTCGCCGGTGTCGGTGGTGTCGATGCCCCGATTGATGACTTCCCACTCGACGCGCAGCGGCTGGCCGCTGGCCGGCGCTCCCTGGGTGGTGAGCGAAATCACCTGCAGGTCGGCATAGGTGGTGGGCAGGATGTCGAGTACGTGTGGCAGGTGGTCAATGTTGTTGGTGCGCGAAGAGTTCTCGAACACTTCACCCGACGGATCGGCGACGACGAACAGCCGGTAGCGTGCCGAGGTTGCTGGCGGCAGGGTCACCTCCACCTCGCGCGAGGCGGCTTCGCCGGGGGCAAGTGTCGTCGGCTGGCGATACTCGGCGACGACGCGGTCGTCTTCGTTGCCGAGCAGCTCGTCGGTCGAGAGGATCACGTGTTCGCTCCAGGCCGTGCTCCGGCCGGCGCCGGTGCCCTGATTGCTGACCGTCCAGCGTACGGAGAAGCGCGCCGGGTCGCCGATCACGCGTTGCGGGGCACTGACTTCGGTTACCGCGAGATCAGCCCAGGGTGACTGCTCGACGCTGAGCGGCAATTCGTCCCGGTTGTCCTGCGGGTCATGGTCGTCCACCTGCCCGGTGGCGTCGGTGACCACGAGAAGCCGATAGTCGCCACGACAGTCGAGCGGCAACTCGAACTCGGCCGCTGCGTCGTAGCCGGCGCCCGCCGCCAGTCCGCCCTGCCGGACCAGTTCGCCGAGCGGCCGTCTTGCCGTTCCCTGGACGAGGTAGACAGCGTCGATCCAGTCACCGGACGCGGTGGCGCCGCGGTTGTGGACCTGCCATTGCACCCTGATCCGATCACCCGAGCGGGCGAGGGCCGGACCCTGCAGGGCGGTGATCGCCAGGTCGGGCCGGGCGACGTGTAGCGTGGTGCTGGTCCGGTTGTTGTCTTCGCCGAGACGTTCGTGGAGGGCGTCGTCGGCATCGGTGTGTACCAGCCAGCGGAAATCGCCTTCTTCGATGTTGCCAGGCAGCTCCACGGTGAGCATGTGGGTGACGCTCTTGCCGGGTGCGAGGGGCTGGCTGTTGAGGACGGCGGCGACCTCGAGTGGCTCGAACTGCGTGCCGCGGTCGAGGTAGATGCGGTCCCACCAGGCGGCAGAACTTGCGGCGCTGCCCTGGTTGCTCACCGTGTAGCTCAAACTGGCGGTGTCACCGGGTCGCAGGAGGTCGGGGGCACGCAGGTCGACCACCGTCAGATCGGGGGTCGGGCTGAGCGAGATATGCAGCGTGCCGCTGCTGACGAGGAGATTGTTGGCGGCGCGTTGCTCATCGCTCGCCGTCGCTTCGTCCACCGTGCCGTCCGGGTTGGTGTGCAGGATAAGGTAGTAATCGCCGCTCAGGTCGTGTGGCAGGACGATCGTCGCCTGGTCCGCGCAGGTTTCGCCAGGCGCCAGACCACCGGAATGCAGCAGCGCGTCGGCCAGAACGAGATCATCCTGGCTGGCCTGGGCGTCCCTGGAGAGCAGCAGACGATCGTTCCACTGGGGCTGATCGGTGTTGGCGTTGCCCCGGTTGATCACCAGCCAGTCGAGCGTGATGCGCTCACCGCTCAGGGCGGCCGTCGGGGTGCTCAGGTTGACCGGGACGAGGTCGGCATACGGTGCGACGAGGTCGATGGCCAATGCGTCGCTCTGGTTGTCGGCACGCGTGTCGGGTTCGAGCAGCTCACCGGCACGGTCGCTGCGGATTCCAAGGTAGTAGCGTCCGGCGCCACGCACCGGCAGTGCGACGCTCACCCTCTGGCTGTAGCTCTCGCCGACACGCAGCCCGCCGTGGTGACGAACGGTGGCCAGCGGCAGGTCGTCTTCGTTGCCGATCAGCGTGTCGTTGCTGTAGACCAGTTCGTCGTCCCAGCTGGCGTCGCTGTCGATGCCGCCCTGATTGGAAACCGTCCAGGCGACGCTGATCGGCATGCTGCCGATGCCGTTGCCGGGCGCCTGCAGGCGGTTGACGCGCAGGTCGGGGTAGGGGGTGGTGAGCGAGGTCACGTGGAGCGCCGCACGATTGTTGCTTTCGGCGTCGCCGGTGTGGCTGGTTTCGAAGAGCGCACCGCGGCCGGCCTGGTTTTCGTCGGCGCTGACGCTGATCTCGATCCACCCGCTGCCGCGGATGCCGTCCGGTAGTCTGAACGATTGACTGCGCTGCCGCGAGGTTCCGGCGGCGATCGACCCCTGGCCGGCTTGCAGCGGATCGTAGGGCAGCAGCAGGTCGCAGAGGATTTCGCCGCTGTCGAGCTTGCGAATCTGCAGGTGGTCGTCCCAGCCGGCCTGGCTGGCGATGGCGCCCGCGTTGAAATCTTCCCAGGTGATGTCGATGAGGGCACCTGCGGCGAGGCTGCCGGAGAGGACGCGCAGATTGCGCACCTGCAGGTCAGGGCCGTTGTCGACCCAGCGAATTGCCTCATTGTTGTCGTCGGCGGTGCCGGTGCTGCCTGGCTCGGCGATCGTGTCGTAGCAGTCGACGACGACCCGGAACTTGATGCGGCCGGCGCTGGCGTTGCCGCCTGGCCAGGCGAGGGACAGCGAGCGCGGGCGGCTTTCGCCGACCGCCAGGGGCGTGCCGCCGGCCGCGGGGTCGTTGTCGATTTCCTGCCGAAGGACCAGTTCGCCGGTGCTGCTGTTGCGCACTTCGAGCCGCTCGCTCCAACCGCCGACGGTGTCGATCAGACCCTGGTTGGCGGTGCTCCAGGAGACGGTGACCAGGTCGCCAGGCGACCAGTCACCGTGCGGCGTGATCTGTAGATCGCTCACCGCGAGGTCGGCGAGCAGTGTGCTGCCACCGTTCGTGGCGCTGCCGCCGGGTGCCGGCAGGGTCTGCTGGAAGTGACGGACGACGGGCGCTTCGCCTGCCTGCTGCAGGATCTGGGCGTGGCGCATGAGCGGTGCCGGTGCCGGCGGGCCTGCGAGGCGCTCGCTGCCGGCCAGGTCGAAGCCGTTGCGGTAGTACCAGCGATCGACGGTTGGCGCGCCAGTCGAGTCGAGCGAGTTGCGCACGAGCTCGCATTCGCCTGATCCTTCCCCGACCACGCGATAGTGGCCGCCGGCGATCCACGGCCCGAGGCTGCTGCTGGTGGCGAAACGATAGGCGGGACCGTCGGCGGTCCAGGTGCTGGCGACCGCGTTGTCTTCGGAATTGCGCCAGATCCGGACCAGATCGCTGCGCCCGTCGCCGTTCACGTCGGCGGCGTGGAACTGCTGTTCGGCCTGCGGTGCGCCGAGGGGGGTGCTGCTCCCGGCTTCGAAGCTGCTGCCATTGCTGCGCCAGACGGTGAGCTGCAGCACCCCTTGCGCATCCTGCCAGATGCGCAGCAGGTCCTGGCGCGCATCGGCGTCGGCGTCGCCGGCGAGCAGGGCGACATTCTGTGCCCAGATGCCGAGCGTCTGCTGGGTGACGTCCCAGCCACCGTCGCTGCGTCCGGTGAGGGCGGTGAGCCAGTTGCTGTCCTCGCTGCCCTGCGCGTCCGCGTAGGGGTTGCGCTGCAACCGGACGAGGTCGGCGCGGCCGTCGGCGTTGAGGTCGAGCGACAGGCGGGTGGTGTTCGCCAGGTCTTCCCAGGGGGTGTCCTGGTCGGTGCTCTGACGGAACTCGCCGGCCTCGCCCGGCCAGAGCGTGAAGCGGTTGTTGCCGTCGCCCGGCAGCCAATGCACGATCAGGTCGGCCTGGCCGTCGCCGGTGGCATCGCTCAGACGGTAGTCGCTGCCGGTCGGGTAGCTGCCGAGCGGGCTGCGGCCGGCGCCGAGCAGGCTGTCGCCGCTGGCCAGCCAGCTATCGGCGATGACGGTGCCGTTGGCGGCCGGGCGGATCGTCGTGAGGTCGCTGCGCCCGTCACCATTGAGGTCGCCGAGCAGAAGGCGGGTGCCGGCCAGCCAGGCGCCGAGTTCGACGCTGTCGCCTTCGACCAGGCCATGCTCGGTGGCGAGCCACAACTGGCCGACCGCCCTGCCGTCGGCGCGGTGACTGACCGCGAACAGGTCGCGCCGGCCGTCGGCGTTGAAGTCGGCGTCGAAACAGGCGAGATCCTGTTGCCAGCCGTTCTGGCCGGCGAAGCTGCGGCCGTCCGTCAACCAGATGTCGACCTGTTGCCGGCCATCGTCTTCCTGTCCGATGGCGATCAGGTCGGCCCGGCCATCACCGTTGTGGTCGTGCAGGCTCCAGCGCGCCCCGTCGCGCCAAGTGCCGAGCAGGTCATCGCCCAGTTGGTCGTACTGCAGTGCATCGCCAACCAGCGTGGCCCGCCAGACGGCGGCCCGGGTCTGGCCGTTGGCGTCGCGCGAGAGCTGCACCAGATCGCTGCGCCCGTCGCCGTTCACGTCGGCGGCGTGGAACTGCTGTTCGG
>ERZ761602.2436-NODE-2436-length-29183-cov-10.849732_pt1 | contig 29183 bp, 20 predicted proteins | sample MGYA00512165_ERZ761602 | MGnify/ENA primary metagenome ERZ761602 (study PRJEB28899, sample SAMN02445085) | bioreactor sludge metagenome | biome: EBPR sludge; isolation source: Thorneside wastewater treatment plant | place: Australia: Brisbane, Thorneside...
GGGTCAGGGAGTCAGGGGGCAGAGGGTCAGGGGGCAAAGGGTCAGGGGGCTGTCGCCACCGCGGCGTAGAGCAGTTCGCCCTCGTCGCCGAACTCGCCCGCGAAGAGCCAGCTGGCTTCCAGCATGGCCGCGGCCATCAGGGCGATCTCGTGGGCCGAGCCCCAGTCGACCGGCAGCTCGGGCTGGTCGAAGGGGGCGGCCCCGCCGGGGCGGCGGGTGGTCTGCCAGGTCAGCCGGCTGCGCGAAGGGGAGAAGGTGGCCAGGGGGTGGCAGCGGAAGCGCTGGGTGCGCGCGGTTGGGCCCCCGCCGTAGCTGAGGACCAGCGTCTCGCCGTCGACCGTCCAGTCCTCCCAGTCGGGGCGGATCCGCGCGGTGCGGGCCTGGACGGCCTGCATCCGCGACTCCCAGGTGGCTTGAAGGCGGGCCCAGGCAGGCTGCTCGAGGGGGTGGCCCGGACCGGGGGGCACGGGCAGCCGGTCGATGGTGCCGGCGTCGGCGTCGTCATCGAACAGGGGCAGCAGCTCGACCCGGCCGCGGCCGTCGCGCAGGTAGCCGATCAGGCCGCGGGTCCAGGATGGACCGAGGGCCATGTTGGCGTGCAGCCGGGTCAGGGCGCGCTCCAGCCCGGGGAGGAGCTCGCCGGTCGGATCGGCGGGCGGCGGGCCTCCACCGCTAGCCAGCGGCATGGCCACGACCTCGCTGACCTTGACCTGGTGCCGACCGGAGCCGATCGGGCGGGCCTCGAAGGCCACCAGGAAGCGCCGCAGCCCGAAGGGCCCGGCCATGGCGTCCAGGGCGCGGTCGACGCCGGCGGCGCGCAGGTAGCGGGCGTGCTCGCGGGCGACCTCCTGCTCGGAGCGGCCCGCGGCCTGTCGTTGGAACCAGGGCATCCCCCGGTCCTAGCACGTCCTCCACCAGGATGGGCAGGGCGAAGCGGGCGGATCCAGCCCCGGCCCGCGCAGCCCGACGTGGTGCAGGTGAAAGGGGGGCGAGGAGAGGTCCGCCTGCTCCGCCAGGGCCAGCGCCGCGGGGGTCGGAGGGCCGCCGCCGTACAGCCCGTCCCCAGCCAGGGCGAGGCCCGCGAAGGCGCAGTGGACGCGGATCTGGTGGGTCACGCCGCTGGACATCCAGGCGCTCCACTCGCTGAGGCGGTCGCGCGTGGGCCCCGAGCGCTGGAGCCGGGTGCGGGCCGGGTACCAGGCGCCGCGGTGGGGGGTGGCCTGCCCGCGCTGCACGACCATCCGGGCTTTGCGGTGGCGATCGTGGGCGATCGGAACCTCGACCTCGTGCCGATCCCAGGGCACCTCCCGCCAGGAGAGGAGGCGGTACTCCTTGTGCAGGAGGTGCTGCTCGAAGAGTAGCCGGAGCTCCGCCAAGTCGGCGGGGGTGCGCGCCACCATCACCTGGCCGGAGGTCGAGACGTCCAGGCGGTGGGCGATGCCTCCCTCGAAGCCAGCGGGCCAGTCGTGGAGGGCCTGGGCGGGCTGGGCGGCCAGCAGCCAGGACAGCAGGCTCTCGCCCCCCGGCTCCCGATGGGGCGGGAAGACCGGCAGGCCAGCGGGCTTGTCGAGGGCGAGCCAGCCGTCGCCTCGACCGAGCAGGAGGGGCTCGTGCATCGCGGGGGCTTAACTCTGTGACGGTCCTGCAAAGCCGCGCACCCCTCTGCGGACGTCGCGGACCTTCCGCGATACCTTCTCGACACTGGTGGTGGTTCTCTCCTTCGGCGGGTGGTCCGCCGTCCCCTCCAGACGCTCCGACACGCGGGGAGTGGGCTCGTCCCCCTCCCCGCGTGCTCGTTTCGGGACCCCGCTCCTGGAGACCGCATGACTCGCCTCGCCGGACTGCTCCTCCTCCTCAGCGCCTGCTCTCCTCCGGAAGAGACGCGCAAGGCGCCGGGCGAGGACTTCCGCAAGGACACCGACGTCGCCATCCTCTCGCCCACCAACGGCGAGACGGTCACGGGGCCCGTGGTGCTCTCCTGGGAGGCCGGGGCGGACGTGAGCCGGATCGAGCTGCAGGTCGACGGCGATGTCCAGGTCGCGGCGACCGCCGTGGGCCCCGCCGGCTCCGGCGAGCTGGTCCTCGACCTGGACGAGGGCCGCCACGCCCTGCTGTTGCGCGGCCTGGACGCGCAGGACCGGCAGCTCTCCATCTACAGCATCGGCATCCGGGTCGCGGAGGAGGAGCAGCCCTGGGTGACCATCACCAGCCCGGGCGACGGGGCCACGGTGCCCAACCCGGTCGTCTTCGCCGTCGGGGCCAGCTCCGACATCGCCAGCATCGAGATCTTCGCCGACGACTACTCGCTGGGCTCGGTCCGCCCGGGGCAGCTCCTGACCTACGAGTTCAGCGGCACCGGCTTCGAGCGCAGCATCGAGGCCGAGGGCCGGGACATCGACGGCCAGCTCCTGGCCAGCGACACGATCACCCTGACGGTCGATCCCGGCACCGAGCCGGTGGAGAGCACCTTCAACGAGAAGGTGCTGGCCATGGTCGCCGACTACCCGACCGACGGCAGCTACGGCTACTACTGGCCCAGCGGCTCGAGCTGGGCCGGCACGACCCAGGACATCTGGTACCGCGGCACCCAGGTGGCCGATGGCGACGCCCAGAACCGCAGCTACTGCAGCGGCATCACCTGGGAGACCTTCATGCGGGCCTGGGAGGAGGTCGACGAGGAGGTCGAGGGCGACGAGACCATCAACGAGATGACCGTCAGCGACCTCAGCAGCTTCCGCGTCGACTGGTACGTGCGAGACCTGTGGGGCGACGGCGTCGGCATCGCGGTCGAGAACTACGGCATCGGCGAGCGCATCACCGACTGGGAGGATGTGCGCCCCGGCGACTACGTGCAGATCTGGCGCCACAGCGGCAGCGGCCACACCTTCGTCTTCATCGACTGGCTGCGGGACGACGAGGGCGAGATCGAGGGGGTTCGCTACTGGTCGACCCAGGGCAGCACGGATGGCATCGGCTACAACGAGGAGTACTTCGGGACCAGTGGCAGCTCGCTGAGCCCCTCGCACTTCTTCGCGGCGCGGGTGTATATGCCGGATGAGTGGGTGGGCTGGTAGAGCGGGTCAACCGAGCAGGCTCCGCCCCAGGAAGTTGAACCCTAGCACCGCTAGTAGACCCAGCACCAGCCTCTGGAAGGCGAGCTGGGGGATTCGGTTGTTGATTGCGCTCCCGACCAACAAACCGATCCAAACGATCGGCAGGATGGGCAGGATCCAGCCTAGCAGTGTTCGGGTGATCAGCCCGTAGGCCACGAAGCCCACGAAGGTCAGGCTCGACGTGAAGGTGAAGAAGGCCTGCATGGCGCCGATGGTCTGCTCTTTCGTCCAGCCGCGGGAGCTCAGGTAGAGGACGACGGGGGGGCCCGAGGTGTTGAAGGCCCCGCCCAGCGCGCCTCCCAGCAGGCCCGCCAGGAAGGCCCAGCGGCGGTCGTCGCCGCCGATGCCCGGACGCACACGCCCGCTCAGGGCGAGGCCGACGTAGGCCAGGATGACGACGCCCAGGGTGCCGGTGACCAGGCTCTCGGGGGCGCGGGTGAGGAAGGTGAGGCCGACGGGGATGCCCATGGCCGCGGCCACCAGCATGGGCAGGATGCGGCGGGGCTGGATGTGGCGGCGTCGGTTCCAGGTGTTGAGCAGGTTCAGGCTGAGGCCCCAGGCGCCGACCATGGGCACGGCCTGCTCGACCGGGATCACCAGCGGCAGCAGCGACATGGTGACCAGCCCGAAGCCGAAGCCGGAGAGCCCCTCGACCAGGGCGCCCAGCAGGGCGAAGGCGGCGAGGAGGAGGAGCGTGGGCGTGAGCATGGCGGACCGGCTGGGAGGCCGTCGCCGATATCCAGGCGGCGCGCGGGTCGCTCCCTGGGGTGTGACTAGCTAGTGCCAGGCACTAGCTAGTCTGCCGTCGCGGCGAGGGTGGCGGACTGGCCGGAGACGCCGCCGACGGGCACGGCGTTGACGAGGTGGACGAGGTGGACCAGGGCGCCGGGCTGGGCGCGGAAGCGGACCTGCACGGGGACGAGCTGGTGCTCGTCGAGCTGCAGGTCGGGGATCAGGACCTCGCCGGTCGGCTGCAGGCGGATCCAGCTCTGGCCGGCCTCGTCGACCTCGACGCCCACCTCGCCCACGCCGCGTGCGCCGTAGGACGCCAGGGCGTTCCAGCTGCGCTCCTGGCGCAGATCGGTCCCGACGCGCTCGAAGAGCAGGCTGCGGGGGAGGAGCAGGGCCTCGATGCGGGCGCCGTCGTCGGCCAGCAGGCGCAGGCCGTTGCGACCGGCCGATCCGGCGAGGTGCAGGCTGAGGACCGCGGCGCCGTCTCGACCCGACGGACAGTCGACGACACAGCGCAGGCCGACATCCCCTCGGTTGCGCGCGCCGAGCGGGGCGGCGAGGCGCCGGCGACCGAGGGGGCCCTCTCCGCCTTCGACCTCGGCCCGCCAGCAGAGGGAGGAGACCTCGACACCTGCCGGGGCCTTGAAGGCGAAGCTGGCCCACCAGCCGTCGCCGCGACGGCTGAGGCGCGAGGTGGCGCCCTCGGCGGTGCCGCGGATCCCGGTGCTGGACCAGGGCAGGGCCCCGCTACCCGACCGCAGGCGCCGGCTGAGCGCGGCCGTGGTCCGCGCTTTCGGGTCGTCGACGGGCAGGCTGACCGGCAGCGACCAGCTCAGCGCGACCTGGGTCCCCTCGCTGAGGCCCCGTCCCCCGTCGCGGACCTGGACCTCGATCCGGGCGCCCCCGTCGCCGGCCCGGACGCGGATGTCCGGCGAGGTCCAGAATGCCAGCCGGGCCCGGGGCAGGCCGCCGTCATCGCCGGGGAAGGCGGCGATCCAGGGACCGCGGGCCTTGGACTCTCCGCACAGCCCACGCAGGTTGAGCACGCCGGCGCCGAAGGCAGGGTTGAAGGCCTCGGTCAGGTCCACCGGGCCCTGGCGGTCCGGTCCGACGGAGGTGATGGCGCTCTCCTGCAGGATGGTGCGCACCTCCCGCGTCGAGAGCATCGCCGGCCTGCCGTCGACCCCGCGGCAGGCCATCAGCATGGCCGCCGCGCCGCTGACCATCGCGGTGGAGATGCTGGTGCCGGTGCCGGCGCCGACGAGGTGCTCGCGGGGCCCGTCGGCGCTGGGGTTGACCCGGCCGTGGGGCTCGGCCATGCGCACGCTGGCCGAGGGGGCGACGATGTCGGGCTTGTTGCGGTTGTCCCGGGTTGGCCCGCAGCCGGAGACCCCGGAGATGTTGGCCTGAGGGCCGCCCAGCCGCTTGATCGTCCCGCCGACCACCAGCAAGGCGTCGTGGGTGGCCAGGTCGCTGAGCGTTCCCCGCCCGTTGGTGGCCTCGACCCAGGCGATGGCGCCGGCGTTGCAGCGCTCCAGCCAGGCGTAGGCCCGTCGCTTGCGCTGCCGGCGCTCGCCCTGCCGGGTGTAGGTCTTCTCGCCGCTGAGCTTCAGGCTCCACTCGCCCGTGGGCAGCCCGGCCTCGCCCTCGACGAAGAGGTTGAAGCGGATGCCCTGGTCGGAGTGTTGCGGGCGCAGCACCCGCGTCCCGACGACGGTGACGGCCCGCTCCCCGTCGCTGAGCGTGGCGGTGGCCGTCTGTTCGCCCGCAGCGAGGACGAAGGCCGCCCCGCCCGGCAGGCGCAGCTCCAGCTCCACCGGGTTGACCCCGTCGATCCACAGCTCGAAGGCGTCGTCGGCGACGGCGGCCTCGTCGACCTGCAGACGGAAGGTCATCCCGTCCTGGAAGTTCTTCTGGATGTGGCCGCCCAGCTCGTTGGCGTTGCCCGACGCCACGACCACCACCCGCCCGGGGCTGTCCTGCAGTCCCTCGAGGAAGGCCTGGTGCAGCGAGGTCCCGTCGTGCGGTCCGGTGTAGTCGGCGAGGCTGAGGTTGATCACCACGGGCTTGCCCTGAGCCTCGGCCTGGCAGAGGATCCAGCGCATGCCGAGGATCACCTGGTCGAAGCCGGCCTGTCCCCAGGCGTCCTGCACCCCGGCCATGGCGAGGCCGGGGTCGAGGCTGACGAAGAGCAGCTCGGCCCCCGGCGCCAGCCCGGCCGGCGAGACCCCGCTGCGGCCGTTGCCCGCGGCGATCGCGGCCATATGGGTGCCGTGCCGCATCCACAGATCCCCGCCGGGTTTGTCGAGGCTGGGCTTCTCCAGCTTGCCCTGCAGATCCCAGCGGTGGCCGACGACGCTGTAGGGGACCTCGGCCTGCAGCTCCCGGTTGATCTCGTCCTGGCTCCACACCTGGCCGGTAGCGAGGTCGTACAGACCCAGCAGCCGGGTGCTGCCGTCCTCGTTGCGCAGGTCGGAGTGGTGGAAGTCGATCCCGAAGTCCACCAGGCCGATGATCACGCCCTTGCCGGCCTCGCTGGCGGCTCCCCCGCGGGGGCTGAGATCGGGGGCGCCGATCTCCTGCCGGGCCTGCTCCAGGGCGGCGCTGATCGGCCGCACCAGCTCGATGGCCCGGACAGAGGGGTTGGCCAGCAGGGCCCGGATCTGGTCGGGGCTGCCCTCGCAGAGGGTGGTGTTGCCGGCGCGGGCCAGGGTGCCGGGCAGCTCGGCGTCGGTGACCTCGCCCTGGACGAGCACCTTCAGGCGTGGGCTGCCGTCGGAGCCGAGGCTGGCCCCGGCGCTGAGGGGGAACCAGGACCGCCGCGCGGCGCCCAGGGGGGCGACGGTGCGGGTCACCTTGGGCGGGGAGGCGCGGCGGATCTCCTGGCGCGGACTGTCCTCGTAGGACCCAGCCTCGGAGGAGCCAGCCTCGGCGCCGAGGAAGTCCGCTTGAAAGGTCGGCGAGAGGGGCGTTCGCAGGCCCTCGACCCGCTTCTGGAAGGTGGTGAGCCGATCGGTGTCGCGCTGGATGCGCTTGGCGAGGGACTCGTCGTCCAGGGCCAGCAGGCCGGCGAGGCGCGGGTCGAGCTTCTGGGACAGCTTGCGGGAGATGAAGGGCATGGTCGATCCGAGGCGGCGCGGGCGAGAGGTAGGGCTTCAGGGGCAGAACGGCAGCGAGGTGATCCCGTAGGGGATCTGGACGTAGCGGAGGTTTTCGAGGACACCGAGAGGGCCCAGCGGGCCAGCGTCCACCGGGACGGGGAAGCGGTGCTTCATCAGCCAGTCCCGGGCGCCCGTGGTCCACTTTCCCTTGGCCTCGAAGACCACCTCGCGCGTGCCGGAGGGAGGCAGGTACTCGCCCTTGAGGATCCAGTGATCCACCCATGTTCCATTCGAGAGCGACTCGCGCAGCAGGGCGCCGCTGGGGTGCATGCCTTGTCGTACGCCGTTGAGCACCGGCCACAGGAAGTAATGGGTGGCGGTGATCAAACAGGTCCCGGGGCTGAGCGTCGGGGGGACCTGGGTCGCGTTGAGGAGCTTTCGGTACTGGAAGACCATGTCGGCGTAGCTGTACTGCTTGCCGGAGGCGGTCTGTTCGGCGCAGAGCGCCTCCTGCTCGGGCACCCCCAGCGTGTCACCGCTGAGCTGGGTCCAGATCAGGTGACCGCCGGTCGGGGCGAAGCTGCCCTTGTCGCGGATCACCCACTGCTCCTGCCATTCAGAGTTGGTCCTGTAGGCGGTGTAGATGCTGGCGGGCAAGTCGCCGACCTCGGGGAAGTAGCTGGGGGAGCCACCGACACCGGTCGCCGGCTTGACTCCGGCCTTGCGGAGGTTCAGGGTGCCTTCGTCGCTCTGCACCCCGCCGGTGCTGCCGATGGCGATGCCGACCCGGAGGGGAGCCTTGATGTTCGGATGGTCGGCGACGGCGAGGGCGTCGGCGAAGGCCTTCAGGGTGGTCAGGTAGAGGTCGCAGCTCATGGCGTCACGAGGGGAGAGAGGGAGGCCGAGGGTCCAGGCGACCGCGCAGGGCTTCGCCGAGGGAGAGCAGATCGATGATACGATCCGGCTCGGAGGCGGTGAGACCCTCGGCGCGGCGGGCCACGACGGTCTCGCTCACCAGCCGATCTCCGCTTGCGAGGCGCACCAACCCCAGGATCTGGACCGCCCAGCTCCGGTCAGGCAGGTGGCGCGCGGCGTCGACCAGGGCCAGTCCGCGGGAGCTCTGCACCCCTCCTTCGCAGGCGAACGCCAGGGCCTCCAGCGTCAGGGCGCCCGCGTCGAAGCCGACCTCCCGAAAGGCCTGCGCTCCCTGGCGCGCCAGATGCAGGGCCAGGTCCGCGTTCCCCCCCCGAAAGGCAAAGCCGGCTTCGGCGATACACATCTGGGCCATCAGGCGCCGGTCGAGCGCTGCCGCCGCTTCGACCAGGCTTGGATCCGCCTCCAGCTCCAGCCGGGAGCGGTAGAGAGCCTGGCGCTCTGCACAGACCGCTCGGGCTTCGAAGAGAGGCTGGCGCAGCCAACGGGCTGTGACTTTCGCTTCGGCCGCGCGGCGGGATGCCTCGGCCAGCTCACCGGCGTCGAGCCATGCGAAAGCTGCGTTGATTCCCGCCGACAGCCGCGCCGCCTGGTTGCCCGCCTCGCCGGCGACCTCCAGCCGCAGCCGAGCCGCCTCGGCATAGCGCCCCTGCATGTATGCAAGCTCGCCCTCCCAATTTCGCAGCCTCTGTCTGCGCAGCGCCCCGCCTCGACCGGCCCAGCTCTCGAGCCCCTCCAGGAACACCGCGCCGCGCTCGGCCGACACCCGCCGCGCCGCCGTGAACCCCACCGCCATCCGCCAGGTCTCCAGCTCATCATCCACAAAGGCCGGCACCCGCCGCAGCAGCTCCTCGCAGCGCTCCGGCTCGTTGCTGAACCGCGCCAGGGCCGCGTACAGCAGCCCCTCGACCTGCTCGACCCGGCCCGTGCGGAGCTGCGCCCGCCCCGTCTCGTACAGCGCCCGGTCCAGGGCGGTCCGGGTGCCCAGGTTCAGCGACAAGGCCGCCCACAGCTCCAGCAGCCGCTCCTCGTGGACCAACAGCTCCGCCCGCGCCCGGCACAGCGGCAGCGCCATCTCCACCACCGCCAGCGCCTGGTGATGCCGCCCCTCGGCCAGCATCGCCTGAACCACCCCCTCGGCGACCGGCAGCACCCGGGCCATCGGCGCGTCGGAGCCGACGAGGTGCCGCAGCCGGGCCTCTCCATCGGCAGGCAGCGCGGCGGCGATCTGCGCCTGGACGGCGCGACCGTAGGGGTCGGCGGCCGACAGCGCCACCGGCCGCAAGCCCAGCCGACCGTCGGGCAGCTCCCAGGCCAGCCGGGCGCCGACCAGCTCCTGCCGGGCCTCGGCCAGCGCCTGGGGGCCAAGCTCGCTGACCTCGGCCAGGACGGCCTCGTGGGTGTCCGGCCAGGCCCGCTGGGCGGCGTCGAGCAGGTGCAGGGCGTCCAGGCTCAGCGTGGGGGGCGAGGGCGGGGCCACGGCCAGCCGGATGTCGGTGCGCAGCCGCTCGATGGCCACGCGCTGCACCCGCAGCAGGGGACCGTCCCAGGTGCAGAGCCCGGCCTGCAGCCAGGCCTGGACCTCCTCCCCGATGGCCTCGGGGTGGCCGCCGGTGCGCGCCCAGAGCACGGCCGCGGCGTCCTCGCGCAGGTGGAGGAAGTGGTCGGGCCCGCGGAAGAGGACCTGGAGCTGCTCGGCGCTGAGGCTGCGGCGACCCTCCAGCAGGCTGCGCAGGGTGTGCCCGAGGAAGAGCGGCGGGCGGCCTCCCAGCGCCTGCATCACCTCCAGGGCCGAGGCGAAGCGGTCCTCGGGCCGCAGGGCCACGAGGCGGTCGACGGCCCGGGCGACCCGGGCGGGCACCTCGGGGGCGACCTCCCGCAGGCCGCGGGGGGGCTCGCTGACCCGCTCCTGGAGGATCTCCCGCCCGCTGCTGCCGCGCTGGGGCAGGAAGCCGCCGGAGAGGGCCTCGTAGAGCATGACGCCGACGGCGTAGAGGTCGGCGGGGGGGCCGCAGGGATCGCCCAGCGCCTGCTCGGGCGCGACGTAGCGCGGGGTGCCGGCCCGGTTCCAGTGCTGCCCCAGGGCCTGACCGCGGGCGAGGCCGAAGTCCACCAGGACCGGGTTGCCACCCGGCTCGACCAGCACGTTGGCGGGCTTCAGATCGCGGTGCACCACCCCGGCGAGGTGCACGCGGGCCAGGGTCTCCAGGAAGGAGAAGACGCTGCCGGCGATCTCTTCCCAGGCGCGGCGCTTCGGCCCCAAGAAGGGCTTGCCCTTCACGAGGCCCATGACCACGAAGTACTCGCTGCCCATCAGGCCGTCGTCGAGCAGGGTGGCCACGCCGGGCAGGCGCAGCCAGCGCAGGGCCGTCACCTCGGCGCGGATGCGCTCCAGCTCGCGCTCAGTGGGGGCCGGGATGCGCTTGAGGGCGACGTCCTCGCCGCTGATGCGGTCCACGGCGCGGTGGACCTGCCCGTTGGCCCCGCTGCCCAGCAGCTCTTCCAGGCGGTAGCGGCCGGCCACTAGCCCGCTATGGGCCTCGGCCCCCTGCACCGCGACGAGCTCCTCGCAGATCTCGGCCGTGGCGTGGCTGGATCGGGTGGGCAGGACCTGCGTGTCCTCGGCCAGGGTGGCCTCCGAGGCGTGGAGTGGCTCGAATCCCCGGGTTGTGCTCGCCGCGCCCCGGGGGGCCATTGTCGCAGGGGGGAGGCGGCTGTGTCGAGCGCGGCTCTCCCTGCCGCCCCTGGGCGGTCGGTCGCGGGTGGTGGAGCGCATCGGGTGCTCAGGCTCCTCGCAGGTCGATCTCGACCACGCCGACGGGGATCTCGCCGGACTCCAGGCCCCGGTGCAGGAAGGCCCAGGCGTCTCTCCCCCCGGGGGGCTCGACGGGCAGATCGTCGACCGGCAGCAAGGCCACGGCCCAGCGCTGACGGCCCGCCGGGGGGCGGGCCACCAGGTCGACCCGGTGGCGGCCGTCGTCGTCGACGGGCAGACGAGCGAGGCGCAGGGCGCGCTCGGGCTGGCTGGGGGTGAGGACCTGCCAGCCGGCGCCGAGATCCCGCAGCACGACGACGCCGTCGGCTTCGGGGACGGGGCGCGGGGCGAGGTGGATCTGGAAGCGGTCGCCGACCCGCAGCACGGTCGGCCCCATCACCCGCGGCTGGCCGGCCGAGAGCTCCAGGCCGAAGCCGGGCGGCGGGATGCGCAGGCCCCCCTCGCCGAGGACGGGGTCGGCCTCGGCGCGCAGGGCCTCCAGGCGCTCGCGCAGCGCGGGGTGGTCGCGCAGCCAGGACTCCACGGCGGCCTGGGCCCCCGGGTCGAGGGCCTCGGCGAGGTAGAGCAGGAGGGTGTCGTCGCCGGGTCGTGCCATGGGCTCACCTGGGGTTCGGGCCGCTGTCGCCCCCGCAGGGATTTGGGGGGCCGTTCTCCACACCCAGGCCCCTCAGCGCCTGGGTCGCGGCGGCCTGGTAGTCCCGGTAGCGCACCTTCGGGAAGGGGACCCGCTCGTCCCAGTCGGGAAGCTCTCGCAGGAAAGCGCGCTCCAAGGCGGGGCCCCGCTCGCTGAGGGCCGCCAGCCGACCCAGCACAGGGATGAGCTCGGGCCAGAGCTCGGGGAGCTGCTCGACCAGCTCGGCGCGCAGCCGGGCCAGCCCCTCGGTCCGACTGGCGCCGGGGTAGCTGCGCAACAGCTCGGGGCAGTCGTCCTTGAGCAGCCGGCCCCAGGTGGCGTCCTTGGGATCGACAGGATCCCCGCCCTCGGCGGGGCCGCCGTGCACCCACTGCCGCAGGTGGGCCAGCCGGCCCTTCAACAGCACCCGCAGCACCCAGGTGCGCAGCGCCGGCAGGGCCTCGGCGGGCAGCGGCGGCGGCCCGCCCTCGGGGAGGAGGCAGGCCGGGTCGATGGTGCGGGCGTCGTAGAAGGAGAAGCCGTGCTGGACCTGCTGCCAGGCCCAGTCCCGGGAGAAGCGGGCGACGGCGCCGCGGGTGCGGGCGGCCAGCCCGGGCAGGGCCAGGACACGCTCCAGGAGGTGCTCGGCGGGGGCCTCGCGCAGCGAGGCGCGCAAGCGGCTGCGGGCCCGACCGCGGTTGTGGGCGACGACCGCCGCGCTGCGCTCGGGGGCGGTCCGCTCGACCTGGGACCAGTGATCCAGCAGGCGCAGGGCGAGGTGCAGGTCGAGCAGCTCGCCCAGGCGCTCGGGCCGCTCGCCGCCCTCGGCCCGCAGCCGCCGGGCGTGGACCTGCCAGCCCCCGGTCTCGCCCCAAACCAGGCCGGCGGTGCTGCGGCCGTGCCCGCGGGTCACCGCGCAGCGCGCCACGCGCTCCCAGCTTGGTCCGGGCAGGGCCCGGGCCAGGGCGTCCACGGGGTCGCCGCCGCCGGCCTCGATCAAGCGGACCGCCACCTCGCGCCAGCCCGCCTCGGCGCCGACCCCGACCAGGGCGTAGAAGAAGCCCTCGCGGGCGTCGGAGAGGGCCCGCCGGCGTAGATCCTCGGGCAGGGACCTGGCCCGCAGCACCGCCGAGAAGGCCGCCAGCGCGGGCTTGAGGAAGGCGCGCTCCCAGGCGGCCCGGTGGGGCCAGGGGTTGCCCTCGGCCCAGCCTCGCCACATCGCGGCGACCGCGGCGTCCTCGGGGCCGGGGGGCACGGTCGCGCACCAGGGGCGGCGGTCCTGCTGATCGATCAGCCAGGCCTGCGCGGCCAGCTCGTGCAGGGCCCAGGCCAGGAGGTCCCCGGCGGGCGCGCTGGACTCTGCCCGGGTCCAGCTCGTGTGCCGCCACTCGCTGGCGAGCGGCTCGTTCGCGGTGGACTCTCCGAAGGCCACCGCCCAGGCGCGCCCGTCGACCTGGGGAGGAGACGCCACCAGCCTCTCCAGGACCCGCCGACCGCCCTCGGCACCGAACCGCCAGCCGACCAGCAGGGAGAGGGCCGGCTCGGTCCGACCGTGGGCCAGCGCCGCGGCCGCGGTCGGTGCAGCGGCGCACCACCGATGGCGTTCTTCGAGGTAGCCGGCCGCGTCCACCGGGAGAGGCTACACCAGGCGACTAATTCTCGGTCAAGGCCAGCAACACCGTGGCCCGCGTCAGGGCCAGCAGCTGCCCGCCGTGCAGCTCGATGGGCCCGGAGGGACGCTCCACCCGCTCGACGCCCAGGAGGTGATCGGCCGGCCGCAGCAGCAGGTAGCGGCCCGGGCTCTGGGCCTGCAGGTGCGCGCGGGAGAGGAACTCGTCGACGCCGCCGGCCTCGCGGTACAGCGCGACGGTCGCCCGGCTGCCCTCGCTGGCGCGGCCGAGGAACTGTCCACCGTTCAGGCTGAACCGCCGCCCGTCCTCAGGGCCGCCCAGCACCTCGAAGCCCACCGGCGGCTGGTCGGAGATCACCATGCCCGCGGGGTCCTCGCGGGTCGCGGCCAGATCGTCGCTCCCGCCGAGCGAGAACAGATCTGCCGGGGGAGCCTCGTGCAGCCCCAGCCGAGCGGCGAGCGTGCCCGGCAGGGTGACCAACAGCTCGGCGACGAATTCGTCCAGGCCGAAGCCGGCGGGGAGGCGTTCTCGAACGGTGGACAGTCGCGGGCTGAGGGTGCCGGCGGGGGCCGGCGCGCCGACGAAGCGGTCACAGAGCAGGGCCAGCTCGGCCTGGTGCAGGCGCAGGAGGTGCCGGAGGCGCGGATCGCGGAGGCGCAGCGGCTCGACCGCCAGGGCGAGGTGCTCGACCCCCAGCCAGCCATGCCCGCGGCGCTGCGCCTGGAGCAGGGCCCCCTGGAGCAGGGCCATGACCTCGGCGTCGCCCTGCCAGCCGGGGAGCGGAGGCGCGACGGGCAGGCGCCAGTCCAGGGTCGAGGCCTGCCCGACCGTCAGCGAGAGCCGCCACCAGCGGGACTCCGGCCAGGGCCAGGCGCGGGCGGCGACGGCGCGGCGGCCCGCCCCGACGCTGGCGAGGAGGGGCTCGCCGCCGAGCAGGGCGGGGACGAGGCCGTCGAGGAAGGCCACCGCGGTGTCCTCGGCGAGGCGGGCCTCGCTGGCGAGCACGGCGGCGGCTCCCGCCAGGAGCAGGCGGTCGACGAGGCCGTCGGGGCGTCCGGGGGGGCGGTGGCCACCCTCGCAGATCAGCAGCACGGCCAGGACAGTCCGACCCAGGGCCGGCAGCAGGCTGTGGGCGACGGTGCCGGGGGCGACGGTGCCCTCGGCGCCCAGCAGGTGCAGACCCCGCTCGACGCTCTCGCCATGGCCGATCAGGAAGAGCAGGAGCGGATCGGGGCCCGCTGCCAGCTCGGCCTCCGGTTCGAGGCCGGCCTGAGCACAGATCCGCCGGACCTGGGCCGAGAGGCGCTCGACCCCGGGGTCCTGGGGATCCGCGCACCAGATCGCCGGACGGAGGCGCCCCGGGCCGGGGACGCGCCCCCCCGCCGAGATGCGAGCCAGCAAGCCGGTCCCGCCTCGCTCCAGCGGGACGGCCTCCTGGTGCAGGGCGAGGCACTCCCAGGGGAGCCCCCTCGCCGCTGCATCCTGGGCGTCGACGAGCAGGCGCAGCGGCTGCCCGCTGGCCTCGGCGGCCCCCTGGGCCTGGGCGAGGGCTCGCCCGAGGGCCGGCGACGCGCTGAGCGCCTCTCCCAGCAGCCGACCGACCCGATCCTCGGCCTCGGTCAGCTCGGCGTCCTCGCCCTCGACCCCCAGGACCGGCCAGGCCTCGGGCCCGAGCTCGGCCTGCACCTGCTGGAGCAAGGCCGCCACCCGCTCGGCCTCCCAGCGCCCGACCGCGGCCTGGGCTCCCAGCCGGGCCAGGGTCAGCAGCCAGGCGCCGCCGGCCTCCGGCAGGATCTGGAGCAGCAGCAGCACGGCCTCAGCCGCGGGCGCGAATGACCGCCGCCTCGGCCGCGAGGCGACCGCCGAGGTAGCGGTAGACCGGCATGACATCCGCGGCGTTGGCCAGGATGCCGGCCACCTTGTCGCTGGCGTCCAGCGCGCCAGGGAGGGTCTTCTGGGCCGAGCCGATGATCTTGTCGAGGTGCGGCCGGACGCTGTCGACGGCCTTGCCGATCGGCGCGGTCAGGCTGGCCAGGGCCTGGCCGACCCCGCCGAGGTCCTTGCCGGGTGCCAGCGAGGCCATCCGCTTCATCTGGTCGGGGGCGCCCCCGTTGAAGAGCTTGTCGACGAGCTGGCCTCCACCCTGGGCGGCATTGTCGGCGAAGGGGAGGGCGACCTCGATGGCGGCGTACCAGGCCAGGGTGGCCTGCCCGGCCGGCGAGGCGGTGAAGGCCCGGACCCGCTCGGGGATGCTGCCGTCGAAGCCCTTCCAGGCCATGTAGGCCAGGGCGAGGGCCTTGAGGACGGCGTCGTTGCGCTGCTGGGTGTCGGTCTCCAGCGCGTTGCTGAGGTTGTCGGGCTGGCCGCGGCCGGTGAAGAGCTTGAAGGCGGAGCGGACCCCGGTGACCACCGAGACGGCGCGATCGCCGGTGTCGATCAGCGCGCTCATCCAGAGGATGTCGGCGATGCCCTCGTCGTCGAGCTGGGCGGTGGCGGCGGCCACCTGGTCGGGCCCGCCTCCCAGGGCGGCGACCGCCGAGGCGAGGCCCAGGTAGGGCGGCAGGGGCTCGACCCCGGGGACGGCGGTCAGCACGGCGTTGACGAGGCGCGGCGTGGTGTCGGTGGGGGAGAACTCTTCGAGGCGGGCGAGGACGGGGTGGCTGGCCATGGGGGACTCCAAGCGGTGAGGGCTGGGGGTGGGGCTACCAGGGGCTGTCGGCGTCGGCGAGCAGTCGACCCTGGCGCACCAGGGCGCCGACCGCGACCAGGGCGGGGTGCATCAGGCCGTCGTCCTCCCAGAAGGGCACGACCGCGCGGACGCGGGCGCGCAGCCGCTCGACCTCGGGCGCCAGGGGGACGGGGGCGTCGGGGAGGCGCCGCCCTGCGGGATCCCAGGCCTGTCCACGGATCCGCAGATCGAGGGCCTGGGCGGCCAGCAGGGCCTCGATGCCGACGATGTCGGCGGCGCACTCGGCGGCCTCGAGGGTCAGCCGGCCGGCGATGGGCCCCATCGAGTTGTGATCCTCGTGGTGCTGGACGGTCGGGATGCTGTCGACGCTGGCGGGGTGACAGAGGCCCTTCAGCTCCGAACAGAGCGAGGCGGCGGTGTACTGGGCCAGCATGAAGCCACTGTTCAAGCCCGTGCCCTGCACCAGGAAGCTGGGCAGGCCGGGGGTGAGCTGCCCGTAGGACAGTCGGAAGGTGCGCCGCTCGGAGATGGTGGCGAGCTGGGCGAGGGCGAGGCGGAGCTGGTCCATGGCCACGGCGAGGGGGGCGCCGTGGAAGTTGCCGGCCTCGACCCACTCGTACAGTCCCTGCGCGTCCGGCAGGAGCAGGGGGTTGTCCGAGGCCCCGTTGAGCTCGACGCACACGCCCAGCTCGATGGTGTCGAGCAGGTCCAGCGCGGTGCCGATCACGGCGGGGGCGGCGCGCAGGCTGAAGGCGTCGGGCCGCCGACCGGGGACGACCTGGACGGAGCCGTCGAGCAGCGCCCGCAGGCGGGCGGCGACCAGGATCCCGCCGCGCTGACCGCGGGCCTGCATCGGGCGCTCGTCGATGCAGCCGGCGTCGGCCCCGACGGCCTCGAGGGTCATGGCGCAGGCGGCCACGGCGGCGTCGAGGACCCGGCGCGAGCGGACCAGGGCCAGGGCGGCGATGGCGGCGGTCAGGCTGATGCCGTTGATCAGGGCCAGGGCCTCTTTCGGCGTCGGCTGGAAGTCGGGCAGGCCGGCGGGGCGGTCGAGGTAGCCGCAGGCCACCGCGGCGATGTGAGCCATCGGGGCGAGATCGCCGGCGGCCCCGACGCTTCCCTGCGAGGGCACCACCGGGTGGATGCCGAGGTTGAGCATCTCGATCAGCTGCGCGGCGGCCTGGGGCCGGCAGCCGCTCTGTCCGCGGGCCAGGACCTGGGCGCGCGAGGCCATCGTCGCCCGCACGACGGGCACCGGCAGGGGCTCGCCCACGCCGGCGCAGTGGCCGATCAGGAAGGCGCGGGGCAGGTCCTGGGGGGGCAGGTCCCGGGCGTGCTCGCCGATCAACCAGCGGGCCTTGGTCTGCAAGGCGGAGGGGCCGTCGGGGGTGCGGGCGGCGTTGTCGGCCATGCGGGCGGCGGCGACCGGATCGAGGGCGACCGGGGCGCCGTGGGCGATGGCGTGCAGATCCTGGCAGGAGAGGGGGGGGCCGATGAGGATGGGGGTCATCGGCCGGCCTCGCCGAGGTCCTGGTCCCGCCCGAGGCCTTCGACCAGCGAGGGCAGGGCTCGCGCCAGCGACTCGATCTCCGGGCCCACGGGGCGGTCCGTGCGCAGCCCGCCGAGCTGATCGTGGATGCGCCGCAGGGCCGTCGCGAGGGCCGGGCCCAGGGCCGCCTCGCCTTCCTCGTCGACCCGGAACTGCAAGGCGTGGGCGGCGCCCAGCAGCTCTACGGCGACGACCCGCTGGGCGTTGGCCAGCACCCGGGCGCAGCGGCGGGCGGCGGTGGTGCTCATGGCGACGTGGTCCTCCTGATCCTCGCAGGTGGGGATGCTGTCGACGCTGGCGGGCCAGGCCAGCGCCTTGTTCTCGCTGACCAGGGCGGCGGCGGTGGTCTGGGGCAGGAGCAGGCCGAGGCCGGGCTTGTCGGCGGCGATCAGGGCCAGCGGCAGGCGCTGGGAGAGGCTGCCGGTGGTCAGGCGGTACAGCCGCCGCTCGCTGAGGCTGCCCAGCTCACACAGGCCGATCTTGAGGACGTCCATGGCCATGCCGACCGGTTCCCCGTGGAACAGGCCGGCGGAGAATGCATGGTTCTCCAGATCGCCGATGGGCAGCGAGTCGTCCTCTTCGGGGCCCCGCACCTCGGGCAGGAGGATCACCGGGTTGTCGGTGACGCTGTTCAGCTCGATGGCGACCTGGGCGCGGGCGAATGCGACCTGGTCGCGCACGGCGCCGAGGACCTGGGGGGTGCAGCGCAGGGAGTAGGCGTCCTGGACCTTCTCGGGCACGCTGTCGATCAGCGCGCAGCCCTGGAGCAGGCGGCTCAGCGAGGCGGCGCAGGCGATGGCCCCCGGGTAGGGGCGCAGCCGGTGGACGGCCGGGTGGAAGGCCCGGCTGGAGCCGCGCAGGGCGGCGATGCTCATCGCGGCGGCCAGCTCGGCGGCCTGGACCAGGAGCTCGGCGTCGTGGCAGGCCAGGGCGGCGATGGCTGTGGTGAGCTGGGCGCCATTGGTGATGGCGAGGCCGTCCTTGGCCTGCATCTGGAGGCGAGGGATGCCGGCCAGGGCCATGGCCTGCGCGGCGGGCATCCGCCGACCGTCGAAGAAGGCCTCGCCGTGGTCGCCCTCGGCCATGACCAGGCCCAGGTGGGCCAGCGGGGCGAGGTCCCCCGAGGACCCGCAGCTGCCCTGCTGGGGCACGACCGGCAGGACGTCGGCGTTGAGCATGGCGGCCAGGGTCTCGACCAGCAGGGGCCGGCAGCCGCTGACGCCCTTGGCCAGGGCGTTGGCCCGCAGCAGCATCATGGCGCGCACGGCGGGGGCTTCGACCGGAGGGCCGACGCCGGCTGCGTGGCTGCGCAGCAGGTTCAGCGAGAGGGTGGCGGTCTGGTCGGCGGGGATGCGCACCCGGGCGAGGCTGCCAAAGCCGGTGTTCACCCCGTAGACGGGGGCGTCGCGGCGGCCGGCGCCAGCGACCCAGGCCTGGCTCTGCAGCATCCGGGCCCGCGCGGGCTCGGCCAGGGCGACCGGCCGACCCAGGCGTGCGACCTGGACCAGGGCCTCGAAGTCCAGGCTGGATCCATCGATGAGCAGAGGAGGGAGCTGCGACACGCGGCCGTGTAACGCGGCCCTCGCGGAATATGAACGGCGGAGGTGAACGGGCTCGCCCTGCGCGAGCGGCGTATACTCGGCCCGTCCCGCCTCGGAGTCCTCATGCTGCTGCTGCTCGCCCTGCTCTCTTGCGACAAGGGGCAGAAGAACGCCACTGCCCCGACCCTCGCTCCCCGCTCCCTGCCCGAGAACGAGGACGGACTGGCCGAGGGGCACGCAGCCCCGATCGGCGTGGTCGACCTGGAGGAGAGCCGCCTGGGCTTCAAGGCGCCCAACTCGATCAAGGGCATGACGGTCCGCTGGGACGCCGAGCGGGAGCTGCTCTGGCACACTTCGATCTTCTCGACCTGGCTGATCGGGCACGACCCCCAGACCGGGGACCCCGTGCGGGCCATCGACATGAAGGTGGACGGCTTCAACCCCAATCACCTCTTCCTGGACGCCGAGCGGGATCGGATGATCTACCTCTCCACCCATGCCGAGAAGGTCCGGGCCGTCAACCTCGACAGCGGCGAGCTGATCCTCTCGATCGACACGGCCTCCAAGGGGGCCCGCACGAACCCGACGCAGGCGGCGGCCCTGGATCCGGCCACGGGTCGGCTTTGGGTCTGGAACGCCCACAACCGGACCCTCAACGGCTACAGCTTCGACGGCGAAGAGACCGTGCCGTTGACCGGGATGGCCGACGTGATCGACATCTCGGCCGCGCCCTCGGGTGGGAAGCTGGCCCTGATCGACGGGGTCCAGCGGACCTCGTCGCGGGTGGTGGTGGTGGACACAAAGACCGGCGAGAGCTCGGTGGCCTGCTCCCTGACCGGGCAGCCGCCCAACCGGGTGGTGCTGATGGACGACGGCAGCATGATCCTGGGCGGGACCCGCAGCCGCAAGGTCGACGCGAGCTGCGTCGAGCAGTGGGCGGTGGAGCTGCCGACAGCGCCGGAGACCTGGGCCTGGGAGGGGGGGAACCTGCTGGCCGGGATGGAGTTCGGCGGCGTCGCCACCGGGGGGATCGGCAGCCTGGTCGCCCTGCTGGACCCGAAGACGGGCACGATCGTCAACAAGGTGAAGGTGCGCTGGGAGTCGCAGTCGATCTCCATCGACGCTGCGGGCAAGCGCGCCTTTGTCGGCAACGGCGGGGACGGCAGCGCCACGGTGCTGGCCCTGCCCGGCGGCGAGGTGCAGCGGACCCTGCCGCTGGCCAGCTCGGCGGACGACGTGGTGGTCGACACCAAGACCGGCGATCGCTACATCCTCTCCCGCCTGGGGGGCAGCCGGATCTACAAGTGGGCCAAGGACGGCACGGTCAGCCTCTTCACCGACCAGGCCGCCTGGCCCTTCGCCCTGGCGGTCGATCCAGAGCGGCGCCTGCTGCTGGCGCCCAGCTTCTTCGAAGGCCGGCTCTACGCCTGGCCCCTGGACGGAGGCGAGGGCTTCAGCCTGGACCTGGGCATCCCAGGCAGCTCGGGCGACAGCATCGGCGACTTCGCCTACGAGCCCTCCAGCGGCCGGGCGGCGGTGGTGCTCCCGGAACAGGGCTGGGTGAGCGCGGTGGACGTGCCCGGCCGGGCGGTGCTCTTCGCCCGGCAGTTCAGTGAGCTGGTCGCCGGGACCAAGGCCGGTCCTGGGGTCGGCGCGGTGGCGGTGGCCAACGACAGCGTCTACGTCGGCGCGACCCGCCTCTCGACCATCTGGCGGCTGGACCCGAACACCGGCGAGACCCTGGCGTCGGGGACGGTGAGCAGCCTCTCGGGCAGCGCCGCCGCGGCCCCAGGGGCGCAGAAGGGGGAGGGAGGCAAGGCGGGCAAGGCAGGCAAGGCAGGCAAGGCAGGCAAGGTGCCTCCGCCGCAGGGAGCGGGGCAGCGCAGGCCGATGGGGCCTGGGCGACCAGGGGCCGAGAAGCAGGGCGCGAGTCAGGACGGCGGGGCCGAGAAGCTCTCCAACGAGCGCGACGAGGGCAAGGCAGGAAAGCCGCCTCGGCCCGCAGCGGGCCAACGCCCGGCGCTGAGGGGGCCCGGAGCGGGCGGGCAGCGGCCGGCAGGGGCAGGCGGGCAGCGGCCGGCGGGCGCGGGCGAGCAGGCCCCCGCGGGCGCGGGCGCGCAGGGTCGAGGCCCGGCGGGCCAGAAGCCGGCGGCCAGGACCCAGCGGGGCTTCCCCTACGCCTTCGGCATCATCCACCACGACGAGGGCGCCGACCGGCTCTTCTTCGGCGCGGCGATCGTCGATCCGGACACCCTGGTCGAGATCGGGAGCCTGCCCAGCGCGATGAAGGTGCTGCACAGCGACAGCACCCGGCTGCTGGTGATGGCCCAGGGCAGCGACGGCGTGGATCTCGTCCAGGAGCTCGACCCCACCAGCTTCGCCTCGCGCCGCTCCTGGACGACGGTGCAGCACCCCATCACCCGGGCCGAGGGCTGCTACGACCCGGTCGCCGAGGCGGTCGTGCTGGCCGACCTCTCGAGGGCCCGCGTGACGGCCTTTTCGCTGCGCTGAGCGAAGGGGCTCGCCGCGCTGAGCGAGCGGGCTCGCCATGCGGAGCGGAGGGCGTGGCGGACCCGGATGCCCTGCCGCTATATTGGGCTCCTCTGACCGGAGTCCCTGTGCTCGTGACCCTCCTGATCTTCTCGCTCGGCTGCACCTCCAAGGGCGTCGACACCCACTCCGACCCGCCCGATGGAGGGGTCCCCGTCGCCCTGAGCATCGAGGCGGTCTCGGGCCCCAGCGGCAGCCTCGCCTGGCTGACCGAGATCACCGGGGCCGACCTCGACCAGGTCGCCTTCCAGGGGCTGCGCGCAGGGAGCTGGGTGGACGCCTGCGTCGGGGTGAGCCGCTGCGTGCTGGCGGCGGGGGCCGAGGCGATCCGGGTCCAGACCCTGGACGAAGGACACAGCTCCGAGGAGGTCCAGCCCGCGGCATACACGCTCAGCGGCGCCCTGGAGCGAGAGGACGCCGCCTACTGGGTGGACGAGGCGGTGGCCTTCAGCCTGAGCGAGGAGGGCGAGCGCTCGCCCGCGGAGCTCTACCTCCAGCGGGAAGGCCCCGAGGGCTCCTCCTGGTGGGACGGCTCCCTCTGGCTGAGCAGCCCGACCCTCCTGGCCGGCAACGAGGCGGTAGCCGGGGGGACCGAGCCCGGCCGGGTGGTCTACGCCCTGGTGGCGGGGGTCCCGGCCGAGGACTGGGGCCTGGAGGCGGGGGTCGAGGCGAGCGAGGTCCTGGCCCTGGCCCGGGTCGAGCTCTCGGTGATCGAGCTGGGGCGCAAGGTGCTCTGGGGCGATCCCCACGTCCACAGCGACCTCTCCCTGGACGGCTGCGAGGACTTCGCCAGCGGCTGCCAGGGGCCCGACACCGAGCCGGCGGCGGACGTCTTCCGCAACGCCGAGGCGGCGGGCCTGCAGTGGACCGTGCTGGCGGACCACGCCGAGATGTCGACCTACTGGGGCAGCCCCGAGGCCGAGCCGATCGACATCTGGACCCGCCAGCAGGAGCTGGCCTTCGAAGCCGACGGGGGCCCCGTCCTGCCCTTCATCGGCTACGAGTGGACCTACGCGCGCGACTACTTCGACGACGACGGCTACCGCGAGGGCGGTCACCGCACGGTGGTCCTGGAAGAGCCTACGGCCTGCCCCGAGTGGCGCATCGGCGCCTCGCCGAACCCGACCGACCAGCTCAAGGGCTGGGGGACCACCGTGGTCAGCGTGGCCAACCTGGTGGCGGCGACCTCGCCGGACCTGATGCGCCAGGCGATGGTCGACGCGGGCGAGCTCTGCGGCGAGATGCGCTCGCTCTTCATCGTCCACCACCCTGCCCTCTCCCGGCCCCAGCCGATCGACTGGCGACGGACCGACAACGCCCCCGACGCCCGCTTCGAGCCGCTGGTCGAGATGGTCAGCGAGCACGGCACCTCGGAGTGCTTCGACGTGTCCGATCCCCACTGCGACTTCCGGCTGTTCGACGCAGACGGGTACTACAGCTGGGGCTCCTTCCAGGCGGCGCTGTCCTTGGGCTACAAGCTGGGGGTGATGGGCGGCACGGACACCCACGACGCCTTGCCCGCCAGCTTCGACGACGGGCCCTCGGCCACCTCGATCACTCTGCGGGACGGCTCGTTGGCCTGGCAGACCTACCAGGGCGCGATGACCGGGACGATGACCGCGGCCCCGTACGATCGGTACGCCCTCTTCGACGCGCTGTTCGCGCGCACGACCCTCGCCAGCACGGGGCCCTTCGTCGAGCCGCGCGCCTGGGTGGAGACCGTCGAAGGACAGATCCTCCTGCCCGGGACCGAGGTCGACTCGGCCGAGCCGGTGACGGTCCACGTCTCGCTGAGCGGCGCCTACGACCCCGACGAGTTCGTCGTGGCCGGCATCGATCTGCTCAACGAGGCCGGAGACACGGTCGCCAGCGTAGAGGCCAAGGCCTCGGACGCCGAGGCGATCCTCAGCACGACGATCAGCGGCGACGACTGTGTCGCCTGCTATGTCCGGGTGCGACTGTACGAGCGCGAGGACGAAGAGGGCGAGCGGCTGTGGCTCTCTCCCTGGTTCTTCTGAGCGCGCGCCGGCCTCAGCCCCGCCGCAGGAAGGCCTGACCCGACTGTTCGGGATCGGGCTGACCGTCCAGGTCGACCCACTGCCACTGCAGGACCTGGCAGGACCGGGACCAGCCGTGGCTCTCCAGGACGAGGTGGCCCTGGCTCCAGCGCTGGCGATCCGCCTCGTCCGCGACGAGGGACTCCAGGTCGGGGAGGAGGTGGATGCGGATGGCCTCGTCCTCCCAGCCGCCGCGAAGAGGGCCGGACATGCCCGAGGAGGGGCTCAGCCCGTTGTCGGCGACCGGTCGTCCCACGGCCTCGCCCTCAGCCGAGGCGAGCACGAGGTGGGTGCCCGCGACCGGATCGGCCGCGACGATCTGCAGCCAGCCGCGGAAGGACTCGGCGCCGCTGTCGTCCTGGCAGTCGATGGTCGCGCCGGTATCCCCGATGTCTCCGGTATACCCGATGTCTTTGGTGTCTCCGGTGTCTCCGGTCAGGGCTTGCGAGCGGTAGAAGGCAGCCACCCACTCGCCCAGGATGGGATCGGCAGGCGCGCTGCAAGCGGTCAGGGCGAGGAGGAGCAGCATCACCACGCTCCTGTCAGGCCGACGGTGCCGGGCCCGACCAGGGGACGGAGGGAGAGGAGGCGAGGACCCATCGGCGCGCGACCGGGCGCGGCGGGGCGCTGCCGGCCGTGCAGGGCGGCCAGGCTGTGGGCGGCTGGCACCCCGGCGCCGATGAGGCCCCCGGCCAGGTGGCCCATCCAGGCATCGCGCGAGTCGACGGCCATGGCATCGACTCGAAGCTGGCCTTCGAGGTGGCTGATCATGAAGGCAGCGGGGAAGAGCAGCAGGGCGAGGCCGGCGCGCTCGTCGCCCTGGTCGAGAGCGTCGAGGGTCCAGGTGCTGGCCCAGGCGTAGCTGACCGAGGCGACGAGGCTGACGTGGCCCGAGTAATAGGAGGTCGTCGCCTGAGGCCCGCTCATGCCGCGGGCGGCCCAGGCGAAGTCCTCATCGCTCCAGGTGCGCACATCCTGGAAGAGGTAGGGTCGCGGCTCGGCGACGGTGCGGGCGACGAGCTGCTGCGTGGCGGTGCTGAGGGCCAGCACCTCGGCCATGACGAGGCCGTTGGTGAGCCGACCGTTGCGGGCGGGGAAGCCCCAGGGGGCGCTGAGGGCCCCGACCCCGGCGCCGAGGGCCAGGACGTCGCTGAGCCCGCGAGCGCCGGCGTCCGGATCGGTGCGGACCGGCAGCGGATCGCGGCGCTGCACGCCGGAGCGGGCCGGGCCCCATCCCTCCGGGCTCTGCAGATCCCAGTTCTGTTCGGCGCGCTCGGCCGGATCGACGCCCAGGGCGGCGAGGGCCAGCGCGGCGCTGCTGCCGAGCAGTACGCCGTCCATGGCGCCGCTGAGCACCATCCCGGCGGGCTGCTCGTCGATCGTCCAGCGGTCGGCGCCAGCGGCGTAGGCACAGCGCTCGCGGCTGGGGTGCGACCAGGTGGGGGCCAGCAGGCTGAGGCCGCGCCGGTCGGCACGTCGGGCCGCATCGCAGCGATCGCGGCTGCTGAAGCCGAGGCCCGCGGGCGCGGGGAGGACCGGGATGCCGATGACAGGGTTGCCGATGACAGGGTTGCCGGCCGCCGCAGGGGCCGACCGGACGGGATCGGCCGGAGGGGCCCAGGGATCATCCTGGGCCCAGGGATCCTCCTCCGCTCGGAGGGGCGGGGAAAAAGCGAGGAGAGCTGCCGCCAGGCCGGCCACACACGCGCGCACTGGACCTCCGAGGAAGGGGCCGGTTCAGCATATACCGCTTGGCGCCTTCGGGTCCGAAGCTTAGCTCTGCAGCATGACTGCTCTGCTCCCTCTCGCCCTCTCCCTCGCCCTGCTCCAGCCCGCCCTGGGCGCGCCGATCTCCGACGACCACCTCGCCGACATCGTCGCCCGGCACACGATCAAGGCCTCTCCCGAGGCGGTCGTGACCGCCGTGTCGGACCTCCGCCTGCAGGAGACGCTGCTGGTCGACTGCACGCGACGCTGGGAGCACGGCGTCATGAACAAGGGCCCGGGGGCGAGCGCGACCCTGGTCTACAAGGTGGGCATGTGGCGGCGCAAGCTGGCGGCGACCATCAGCGAGGTCAGCCCGGGTCGGCGGGTCCTGGTCGACCACGCCGGGGATCGCGGCTTCATCACCACCTGGACGGCCCTGGAGACCAACGAGGGCACCGACGTCGAGCTGCGCACCCTCCTGAACCTGCCGGTGCGCCCCTTCCGGAAGATCTTCGTCAACCGGGTCCAGGTCGGCTGGCAGGCCTGCTACGCCGACGCCCTGGTCCGGCTGGACGCCTCGCTGCAGTAGGCGACCGGCTCAGCGGGCCCGGGCGACCGCCAGGGCGAGCTGAGGATCCAGCATGATCCCGGAGTGGGCCGTGTGGACCCGGCCCTCGGCGTCGACGATGACCGTGGTGGGGAGCGTCGAGATGCCGTAGGCCGCCACGGTGGCGGCGTCGGCGCGGGCGATCGGGTACCGGATGCCCAGGGCCGGCCCGGCGACACGCAGCTCGGCCTCGCTCCCGTCGGTGGCGATGCCCAGGACGAGCACATCGGGGTTGGCCTCGGCGAAGCGGGAGAAGGTCGGGATCTCCACCCGACACGGCGCGCACCAGGTCGCCCAGAAGTTGAGGATCACGACCTGCCCGCGCAGCTCGGAGAGCACGATCCGCTCGCCGTCCAGGGTGTTCAGGGCGAAGTCGGGGGCCAGCTCGGGCAGATCCGGGGCGCGGATCCGGCCGACGACCTCCATCAGGATCAGCCCCAGGAGCACCATGGCCAGCAGCTCCGCGCCCAGCCGGAGCAGGCGGCGGAGGGGAGAGGCGGTGGGCGCGTCCGGCGCGGTGGGCTCGTCCATGGGTGCCGACCGGTAACGGGCAGCCGCTGTAGTGCAAGCGGCGGGCGACGGCGATCCCGTTATGAACCGACGGGCCGCTCTGGAGCTTCGATGCCATTCCCCCTCGTGTTCCTGACAATCCTCCTGGCGGGCTCGTCCGCCAGGGCTCAGGTCGCCCCAGGGAGCCAGGAGGGCCTCAACCAGTGGTGGTCCGCGGCCGGCCGGATGTGGCTGGACGAGACGGCCTACGAGGTGAGCGACGCGCTGGCGGTGCAGGACGGGATCTGCTCGGCCACGCTGACCGAGGGGCTGGTGATCCCGGTCTGGGCGGGCCGCGCGCCCCTGTCCGAGCGCATGGTCGGCTTCGTCTTCGTGGGCAAGGGCGAGCTCTCCGTCGAGGTCCCCGAGCGGGCGGATCGCTGGAGGATCGCCAACCACGCGGCCCGCCACAAGCTCCTACCCGACGATCAGCAGCGGGCGATCGCCTACGGCGAGCAGCCGCTGGTGCTGGGGGTGGACCGCGGGCTGGTGCTCAGCGCGGACCACAAGATCCGCAGCATCCTCTCCGGGTTGCAGCCGGTGGGCGGAGGCGCGGCCATCCGCGACTACGGGGCCGAGCAGGGCGGGGTGGACGAGGCCTACATCATCACCGAGTCCAAGGGGGGCCTGCGCACCAAGGCGATCGCCACGAACCTGCTGCCCCAGCGCCGGCTGCAGCTGGAGCGGGCCTCGCTGGATCCCCGGCTGTGGCTGCGCCAGGATCGCCTGCTCCAGGACGAGCTCGGGATGGAGGGCGAGGCCCTGCGCTTCCTGGCCGACTGGCGCACGACCCAGCCCCTGCGGGTGGTGGCCGAGCTTCCCGTGGGCTTGAGCAACGACGACCACGACCGCTGGCTGGCCTGCTTCCGCGACCCGATGGACCAGGAGGGACTGGGCTTCGAGAGCCTCGCCTTCGCCTACGGCACCGACAACGAAGGCCAGCGGCACTTCGAGCGCCTCGCCGGGAAGGGCCTCGCACCCCCGGCGGAGCGACCGGGCGCCTGGATGGAGGCAGTTCGGGCCGACAGCACGGTGACGACGCGTCCTCGGGGCACGGGCAACGAGCGTTTCGTCGAGGTCGACTCGCGGATCGAGCTGCGGGCGGTGGGCGGCCCCGCCCAGGCGGTCACCCTCTCCATGCCGGTCGATGGGGCGGTTCGTGGGACCTGGGAGCTCGAGCAGCTCGAGCTGGACGACGGGCGGGCGGTGGCGCGGGTCGGTCTCAGCGCCGACCTCTTCGGGAGGGGGCAGGGGGTCGCGGCGGCCCGGGGCCCCGAGGAGTCCGCGGCGGTCGCCGACCAGCAGGACGGCTCCAGCCAGGAGAGCACCGCCGAGAGCGCCTCCGCCGACGAGACCTCCGCCGGCTCGGAGCCCGCGCCCTTGGGAGGGGCGCCCGCGGCGGGTGAGACGCCCTCGGTCTCGCTGGAGCCGACGACCTCGACCGACCAGCAGTCGCCGGAGTCGATTATCGGGGGGATCGAGGCCGCGCAGGGCATCGGCGAGGCCGAAGAGATGGGCCTGGTACAGAAGACGCCCCTGGAGTACCACGTCCAGGTCGTGCTCCCCGAGGCGGTACCCGAAGGGCAGACGGTCAAGCTGCGCCTGCGCTGGAAGGCGCGCTGGCCCTACGCGAACTGGAGCAACCAGGGCCGCTCACTGGGCACGACGACCGGCTACCAGCCGATCCTCCCCGATCCGGTGCCCTCCCCCGGCGGGGCGCGCTGGGACAGCCAGGTCCGCGTCGGCTTCCCCCAGTCCGGACTCGCCTCGGTCGAGGCGGCGATCTCGGGCAGCACCTTGAAGGAGTCGCAAGAAGAGAGCTGGTTCTGGGCCGAAGCCCGCGGCAAGGGCATCCGCAGCCCCGGGGTCGCCCTGGGTCGCTGGCAGATCCAGATCGATCCCTCGGGATCGGGGATGCCAGGCGTGCGGGTCCACCTGTTCAGCAACGACGCCTGGGCCCTGGCGATGTTCGCCCCCGAGATCCGCCGCGTGGTGGCCTTCCTGGAGCGCTTCCTGCCGGACTTCCCCTTCGACGAGGTCGATGTCTGGCAAGGTGCCTCCAACACGGTCGGCCAGGTCCTGCGCGGCAGCCGACCCGAGCCCTCGCCCGGGATGGTCCAGATCCAGACGGTCAAGACGGCCGAGGTCACCGACACCAGCGCCATCGAGGAGCTCGACCCCTACTTGACCCAGTCGATGATCGCGCGGCAGGTGGCCCAGCAGTACTGGGGCGAGGCGATCCGGCCGGCGACCAGCCGGGATCAGTGGCTGGCGGACGGCCTGGCCGAGGCCTTCGCCTCCTTCTACATCCGCGCGGCCTTCGGCTCCAAGGCCTACGACACCCAGATGGCGGCGCTGCGTGCCCTGGTCGAGGACCCGACGGACCGGGGCTACGGCTCGGCGGCGGTCAACCGCAACCAGCGCTTCCTGTCGTTGAGCGGCGCGACCCCGCTCAGCGACACCTCCGAGGTGATGCGCCGACGCCTGGCGGCCTACGTCCTGGGCGACACCCTCCGCCTGCGCCTGGGCGACCGGGCCTACTTCAGCGCCCTCGACCAGCTCGCGGCGAGCCACCTGGGCAAGGCCCTCACCACCCAGGAGCTGCAGGCGGCGCTGGAGCGGTCCGGCGGGCAGGACCTGGACGACACCTTCGACTTCTTCGTCCACGGGGGCTTCGTCCCCGGCCTGCGGCTGGAGCTGAGCCGCTCCACCCAGCCCGATGGCAAGCAGACGCTGCACGGCTGCGTCCTGGCGGACCTGCCTTGGGGCCGCTTTGACGTCCCGGTCGAGGTGATCGACCGCAGCGGGGCCCGGCGGGTCTCCGCCCTCGTCGAGGTGGTCGATGGCAAGGGCTCCTTCGACCTGATGGACCGCGAGGGGGAGATCGAGACCCTGCTGGATCCGATGGCCTTCGTGGTCGCCTACGACCGCCGCGTCGTGGAGGTCAAGTCCAGCGCCTGCGAGGCACTATAAGCCGAGTTGGCAGGACCTAGCCCAACGGCCTCGCCAAGTTCGCGTGGTGACTGGGCATTTTC
>ERZ761602.2440-NODE-2440-length-29156-cov-8.307137_pt1 | contig 29156 bp, 19 predicted proteins | sample MGYA00512165_ERZ761602 | MGnify/ENA primary metagenome ERZ761602 (study PRJEB28899, sample SAMN02445085) | bioreactor sludge metagenome | biome: EBPR sludge; isolation source: Thorneside wastewater treatment plant | place: Australia: Brisbane, Thorneside...
CATGGAGGTCACCCAGTTCACCTACTTCCAGCAGGCCGGCGGCCTGGAGTGCCGCCCGGTGCTGGGCGAGATCACCTACGGCCTGGAGCGGTTGTGCATGTACCTGCAGAACTGCGACAACGTCTACGACCTGGTGTGGACGGTCGGCCCGCAGGGCGTGGTGACCTACGGCGACGTGTACCACCAGAACGAAGTCGAGCAGAGCACGTACAACTTCGAGCACGCCGACGTCGCCGAGTTGTTCCACCGCTTCGACGCCTGCGAGAAGGAGGCGCTGAAGCTGGTTGAAGCCGGCCTGCCGCTGCCCGCCTACGAACAGGTCACCAAGGCCAGCCACAGCTTCAACCTGCTGGACGCGCGCCGCGCCATTTCCGTCACCGAGCGCCAGCGCTACATCCTGCGCGTGCGCAAGCTGGCGCAGGCGGTGGCCGAGGCGTACTACGCGCAGCGCGAGAAGCTGGGGTTCCCGGGGTTGAAGAAAGACTCCGCTTGAAGCCCCTCTCCCCTCGGGAGAGGGGTTGGGGAGAGGAGCGATGGCGTCCCGATGGTTCCAGTTCCATGACTCCGCTCGCCCCTCATCCGGCGCTCCGCGCCACCTTCTCCCGAAGGGAGAAGGGAACAGCACAACAGGCTTGACGACATGAGCGAACAAAAATCCCTGCTGGTCGAACTCGGCACCGAAGAGCTGCCGGTCAAGGCGCTGCCCGGCCTGGCGCAGGCGTTCTTCGGCGGCGTGATCGCCGCGCTGGACAAGCGCGGCGTCGGCTTCGAGCGCGGCGACGCCAAGCCGCTGTACACGCCGCGCCGCCTGGCGGTGCTGCTGCCGGCGGTGGACGTGGAGCAGCCCGAGCAGAAGTCCGAAGTGCTCGGCCCCTACCTCAACATCGCGCTGGACGCCGAAGGCAAGCCGACCAAGGCGCTGGAAGGCTTCGCCGCCAAGGCCGGCATCGACTGGACGCGGCTGGAGCGCACCACCGACGCCAAGGGCGAGCGCTTCGTGCACCGTGCGGTCAAGCCGGGCGCCAGGACCGCCGACCTGCTGCCGGAAATCGTGCGCGAAGCCATCGCCGGCATGCCCATCCCCAAGCCGATGCGCTGGGGCGACCACGACTACGCCTTCGCCCGGCCGGTGCACTGGCTGGTGCTGCTGCTGGGCAAGGACGTGGTGGACGCGCAGGTGCTGGGCGTGACGTCAGACCGCATGAGCCGCGGCCACCGCTTCGAGCACGACAAGCCGGTGTGGATCAACCAGCCCGGCGACTACATGGACGCGCTGCGCGCCGCGCGCGTGCTGGTCGACGCCGACGAGCGCCGCATGCGCATCGTGGCCGAAGTGGAACAGGCCGCCGCGCAGGCCGGCGGCAGCGCGCGCATCACCGACGACAACCTGGAGCAGGTGGTCTGCCTGACCGAGTGGCCGTGCGCGGTGCTGTGCAGCTTCGAGCCGGCGTTCCTGGCGGTGCCGCAGGAAGCGCTGATCGAGACGATGGAGATCAACCAGAAATTCTTCCCCGTGCTCAGCGACGGCGGCCGGCTGACCGAGCACTTCATCGGCATCGCCAACATCCAGTCGCAGGACGCGGCGGAAGTGCGCAAGGGCTACGAGCGCGTGATCCGCCCGCGCTTCTCCGATGCGAAGTTCTTCTTCGACGAAGACCTCAAGCAGGGCCTGGCGTCGATGGGCGACGGCCTGAAGACGGTGACCTACCAGGCCAAGCTGGGCACGGTGGCCGACAAGGTGGCGCGCGTGGCCGCGCTGGCCGAAGCCATCGCCGCGCAGGTCGGCGCCGATCCCGCGCAGGCGCGCCGCGCGGCGGAACTGGCGAAGAACGACCTGCAATCGCGCATGGTCAACGAGTTCCCCGAACTGCAGGGCATCGCCGGCCGCCACTACGCCATCGCGGCAGGCGAACCGAAGGAGATCGCGCTGGCCATCGACGAGGCCTACCAGCCCCGCTTCGCCGGCGACGACATCGCGCTGTCGCCGCTGGGCAAGGTGCTGGCGATCGCCGAACGGCTGGACACGCTGGCGGGCGGGTTCGCCGCCGGGTTGAAGCCGACCGGCAACAAGGACCCGTTCGCGCTGCGGCGCAATGCGCTGGGGCTGGCGCGGACGGTGATCGAGAGTGGATTCAACTTGAACCTCTGGGATCTGCTTGTAGAAGCCAATGAATCTGCGACCCAAGCACTGGCATTCACGGAGATCGACAAAAAGGCTGCCGCGACCAAGGAAGCTCGGAAGCAGGGCGTGGACGTCAAGCCCGGCTTCATTCATGGTTCGGCTCGCTCTAGTTCCCAAGACATCCAGGATCTCTACGACTTTATCCTCGACCGCCTCCGCGGCTACTACACCGACAAGGGCGTCCCCGGCGCGCACTTCACCGCGGTAGCCGAACTGAAGCCCGCCTCGCTGTACGACTTCGACACCCGCATCGACGCCATCGGTACCTTCGCCGCGCTGCCGGAGGCCGAGGCGCTGGCCGCGGCCAACAAGCGCATCGGCAACATCCTGAAGAAGGCCGACATCGCCATCCCGAACGCGGTCGATCGTAACCTGCTGACCGACCCGGCCGAGAGCGCGCTGGCCGAGGCGGTGGAAGCCGTGCTGGGCGAGACCGACGAAGCCCTGCACCAGCACGACTACGTGACCGTGCTGAACCACCTGGCGCGGCTGCGCCCGCAGGTGGATGCCTTCTTCGACAGCGTGATGGTCAACGCCGAGGACCCGGACGTGCGCGCCAACCGCCTCGCCCTGCTCAAGCGCCTGGCCGACCGCTTCCGCGCGGTGGCGGCCATCGAGCACCTCTCGGCCTGACACGGCAGGCATGATCCCCTCCTCCCCCGCCGTGGGGGAGAGGTGGAGCAGCAACGAACACAGCCGTTCCGCACCCGGCATCCTGAACCTCCTGCGCGTAATGTCCCCCCGGGCACGCAAGCCGCGCCCGCCGCATGCACGCCTTCCGCCGCGTGCATGGAAAGCCCGTCGCGGCGACGGATCGGACCGCGTGAATGCAGGCCCGCACCACGGCGCCGACCCTTCACTCCGCTTAACCCGCACCGGTTATCCTGCGCGCATGCGTCGATCCCCCCGACTGGCCACCGCCCTGTACCTGCTCGCCGCCGCCGGCCCCGCCTGGGCCGCGGCCACCGTGGACAAGGTGGAGATCGTCGGGCTGGACGACGAAGCGATGATGGAGAACGTCAGCGTCGCGCTGTCGCTGAACGACGCGCTGGGCAAGCGCCTGGGCGAATCGCGGCTGGAATACCTGCTGCAGGAAGCGGAAGCCGAAACCCGCGAGGCGCTGGAACCGTTCGGCTACTACTCGCCCACCATCGCCATCGACGCCCCGCGCGACGAGGGCGCCGAGGAAGAGCGCATCACCGTCACCGTGCGCATCCAGTTGGGCGAGCCGGTGCGCGTGCGCCGGGCCAACCTGTCGATCGAGGGCGAAGGCGGCGACGACCGCTACCTGAAGGATGACCTGGCCGCCTTCGCGCCGAGGGTGGGCGAGGTGTTCGACCACACCACCTACGAAGCCAGCAAGCTCAGGATCGTGCAGCGCCTGGCCGACCGCGGCTACTTCGACGCCGACTTCACCCATCGCCGGGTGGAGGTGACGCGCGCCGAGCACGCGGCGGACATCGACCTGGGCTGGGTCAGCGGCATCCGCTACGACATGGGGCCGACCGTCTTCCACCAGGACAAGTTCAAGCCCGGCCTGCTGGAGAAACTGGTGTACTGGGAGGAAGGCAGCTACTTCCACCAGGGCAAGCTGGACCGCCTGCGCGAATCGCTGGTGGGGCTGGACTACTTCGCCGGCATCGACATCCAGGCCAATCCCGACAAGGCGGTGGACGGCCGCGTGCCGGTGGACGTGAACCTGACCCTGGCCAAGCGCGACATCTACACCGCCGGCCTGAGCTACGGCAGCGAGAGCGGCGCGGGCATCCGCGCGGGCCTGGACCGCCGCTACGTCAACGCGCGCGGGCACAAGCTCTCGACCTTCCTGGACTACGCGCAGAAGCGCAAGTCGCTGCTCACCCAGTACCGCATCCCCGCGTTCAAGTGGCTGGACGGCTGGTACACGCTGGGCCTGCACGCCAGCGACGAGCAGACCGACTACATCGACCTGCGCCACCTGGAGTTCATCGGCAGCCGCAGCGGTCAGATCAACGAGGACTGGACGGCGGTGGCCTCGCTGCACGCGCTGCGCGAGCGCTGGCGCTACGTGGAGGACGATCCGGTCACCGGCCTGCCGGACACCACCATCTCCTACGCCACGTTCACCTATCCGTCGCTGCGCGCGGACTACACCAATTCGCCGGTGGGCTCCAACCGGCCCGACCAGGTGGCCGGCTCGGTGCTGCTGCGCGGTGGGCTGGAGGGCGCCGGCTCCGACGCCAACTTCATGCAGTTCCACCTGCGCGCACGCTGGTCGCAGCAGTACAAGACCAACAGCGCGCTGATCGTGCGCGGCGAATACGGCCACACCTTCACCAGCTCGCTGGTGGCGATGCCGCCGTCGCTGCGCTTCTTCGCCGGTGGCGACCGCAGCATCCGCGGCTACGCCTGGCGCGAAGTCGGGCCGCGCCGCGGCGACTACGCGCTGGGCGCCAAGAACGTGGTCACCGGCAGCGTGGAATACGAGTTCTATCCCAAGGGCGGTCCCTTCGGCGGTGCGGTGTTCGTGGACACCGGCAGCGCCTTCGACGGCACCCGGCCCGACCTGAGCACCGGCGTGGGCGTCGGCTTCCGCTGGCGCTCGCCGGTGGGCCCGGTGCGGCTGGACGTCGCGCACGGCCTGAACGATCCCGACTCGCAGTTCCAGATCTACCTCAACATCGGGACCGACCTGTGAAGCGCCGGCCGCCGGACGACCTGACCCCGGAGCAGCGCGAAGCGCGCATCGCCGAGCTGCGCGCGCGCCGCAAGGCGCGCCTGCGCGTGCTGGCGATCCGCAGCGCGATCGGCTCGGCGGCGCTGCTGGTACTGCTGGGCATCGGCCTGTACTGGCTGCTGCAGACCGTCGCCGGCCGCGACGTGCTGCTGGCGCAGATCGTGGCGCGCCTGCCGGCCGACGCCACGCTGACCTGGAAGCAGGCCGACGGTCCGCTGGCCGGTCCGCTGACCCTGCGCGGCGTCGATTTCCGCTGGGACAAGATCCGCTTCACCGCCGACGAGGTGTATCTGGAACCGGACCTGCGTCCGCTGCTGGGCAAGCGCCTGCGGCTGGACGTGCTGCGGCTGCGCGGCGCGATGCTGGACATCCCGGCCAGCGACGAACCGTTCGAACTGCCGCACTGGCCCGACCTGCTGCCGCAGATCGAGATGCCGCTGGCGATCCAGGCCGACCGGCTGGACGTGCAAGGGCTGCTGATCCGGCAGGACGGCGAGGCGGTCATCGACATCGAACGCGCCAGCGGCGGCATCGACGTCGGCAACGGCTATGCGCACGCCGAGAAGCTGGCCATCGCCAGCAACCGCGGCGCGTTCGGCGTGCACGGCAGCTACCAGCCGCGCCGGCAGTACCGCACCGACCTCACCGCCACCGCGGTGTTCCCCGCGCCGCGCGGGCGCACACCCGCGCGCCTGGGCCTGGTGGCGCGCGGCAACCGCGCGAAGATGGACGTGGGCCTGGCCGGTGTCGCGCCGGCGCCGCTGCGCGCCACCCTCGCCCTGCGCGGCGAGAGCAAGCCGACGTGGAACTTCGCGGCGAAGACCGAGGCGCTGGACCTGTCGCTGCTGGGCCTGCCGGGAGACGCCGCGCCGCTGTCCTTCGACCTGGCGGCCAAGGGCGCCGGCGGCGCGGCCGATCTGCAGGGCGAAGTGCGCCAGGGCGACATCGCGGTGACGATCGAGCCCTCGCACGCGCGCATCGACGGCGAAGTGCTGACGGTGGAACCGCTGGCCGTGCGCGCCTTCGACGGCTATGCCTCGCTGCGCGGGCGCGCCGACTTCACCGTGCCGGAGAACCCGGAATTCCGCTTCGCCATCAACGCGCGCAACCTGCGCTGGGGCGCCGACCCGGAAAGCGCCATCGGCGCCGAGGGCGACTTCGGCATCGCCGGCAAGCTCGAGGACTGGGCCGCGATCGGCAAGGCCACGCTGACCCGCGGCGAGGAAAGTGCGGTGGTCGAATTCGACGGCCGCGGCGACGGCGAGCGGGCGCGGCTGGAGAAGCTGCAGGCGCGCATGCCCAGCGGCACGCTGGACGCCACCGGCAGCGTGGGCTGGTCGCCGGTGCTGGACTGGGACGTGCAGGCCACGCTGGACGGCTTCGACCCGGGCTACTTCGCCAGCGGCTGGAACGGCGACGTGTCCGGCAACCTCGCCTCGAAGGGCCGGCAGCGCGCGGACGGCGGCTTCCAGGGCACGCTGGACGTGCCCCGGCTCGGCGGCCGCCTGCGCGACCGTCCGCTCGACGCGCGCGGCCGCTTCGCGCTGGACGGCGACAGCGGCGAAGGCGAACTCGCACTCACCCTGGGCGGCAGCCGGGTGACCGCCGAAGGCAAGGTGGGCGCCACGCTGGCGGTGCAGGCCGCCCTGCAACCGCTGCACCTGGCCGACCTGCTGCCCGGCGCCAGCGGCAGCCTGTCCGGCACGCTGCGGCTCGGCGGCGCGCGCAACGCGCCCGACGTGGATGCCGACCTGGCCGGCACGCAACTGCGCTGGAACGACTGGAGCGCCGAAACCCTCTCCCTGCGCGGGCGCCTGCCGTGGCGCAGTGGCGAGGGCGAACTGGCCCTGCGCGGCAGCGCGGTGAACGTGGGCATGGTGCTGGACAGCGTGCGCGTGGACGCGCGCGGTGCGGTGGAGGACCTGAGGCTGGACGCCGACGCGCGCAACGCCATGGGCGCGCTGGCCCTGTCGGGCAGTGCGCAGAAGCGCGGCGCCGACTGGTCGGGCGCGCTGGACACGCTGCGCGTGGCGCCGTCCAAGGGCCAGCCGTGGACGCTGCGGCAGCCCGCGCGCTACGCGCAGAAGGGCAATGCCTGGACGCTGTCGGAAAGCTGCCTGGCCTCCGGCATCGGCGGCGCGCTGTGCGCCAGCGCCGACTGGCCGCGGCAAGGGCTGAAGCTGCGCGGCGACGCGCTCTCGCTGGCGCTGGTGCAGCCGTGGCTGCCCCCCAGCAGCGGCCGCCCGCTCACCCTGCGCGGCGAGTTCACCCTGGATGCGTCGCTGCGCCCGGCGGGCAAGGCGTGGCAGGGCGAAGTGCACCTGGCCTCGCTCGACGGCGGCCTGAAGATGGGCGCCAACGCGCGCGGCGAGATCATGCGCTACGACAACTTCACCTTCGACGCCAGCTTCGACCCGCAGCACATCCAGGGCCGGCTGGGCACCGGCTTCAAGGGCGACGGCTACGTCGACGCCACCTTCGACACCGGCTGGGATGCGTTCGCGCCGCTGAAGGGCGACCTGTATTTCCACAACTCGCGGCTGTTCTGGCTGGAGCTGTTCTCGCCGGACCTGGTACGCCCGCGCGGCAAGCTGGCCGGCCACATCGGCCTGGCCGGCACCCGCGGCAAGCCGCTGCTGAGCGGCGAGGCCACGCTGACCGAATTCGCCGGCGAACTGCCTTCGCTCGGCATCGGCCTGGCCGAGGGCAGCGCGGACCTGGCGGCGCTGTCCGACGGCAGCGCACGCATCCAGGGCCGGCTGCGCACCGTGTCCGCCACCGGCGGCAGCGACGCCGGCGGCGTCCTCGAAGTCACCGGCACGCTGGGCTGGAACAACGACACCACGCCGCTGCAGTTCCAGGTGCGCGGCCAGAACGTGCTGGCCTCGGACACCACCGAGCTGCGCGCGGTGGTCTCGCCCGACCTGCAGGTCGGCTTCGCCGACAACACCATCCAGGTGCGCGGCACGGTGGGCATCCCGTCGGCGACCATCGACGTGGAGAAGCTCGACCAGGGCGTCTCCGCTTCCGAGGACGTGGTGGTGCTCGACCCGGCCGACCCCGAGCGCGCACCCAGTTCGCGCCTGGACCTGGACCTGGCGCTGGACGTGGGCGACGCGGTGACGCTGAAGGGCTACGGCCTGGACGGCAGCCTCGCCGGCACCCTCAAGGTGCGCTCGCGCCCCGGCCAGCAGATGGCCGCCACCGGCCGCCTGGACGTGGACGGCCGCTACCAGGCCTACGGGCAGAAACTGCGCATCACCCGCGGCGAACTGACCTGGAGCAACAACGCCGTCAGCGACCCGCGCATCAACATCCGCGCCGAGCGCGAAGTGATCAGCGCCAGCGTCACCGCCGGCATCGACGTCACCGGCCGCGCCGGCCAGCCGCGCGCCCGCGTGTGGTCCAACCCGGAGATGTCCGAATCCGAGGCGCTGGCCTACCTGGTGCTGGGCCGCTCGCTCAACACCGCCAGCAGCGACGAGAGCCAGAAGATCAACGCGGCCTCGTCTGCGCTGTCGGCCGGCGCCGGCCTGCTCGCCTCGCAGCTCGGCGCCAGGATCGGCCTGGACGACGCCGGCGTGCTGGAATCGCGCACGCTGGGCGGCTCGGTGTTCGGCGTCGGCAAGTACCTCTCGCCCAAGCTGTACGTCAGCTACGGCGTGTCGATGGTCGGCTCGGGCTCGGCGGTGACGCTGAAGTACCTGCTGCGCAAGGGCTTCGACGTCGAAATCGAATCCAGCACCATGGAAACCCGCGGCTCGCTCAACTGGCGCAAGGAAAAATAGCGCGCGCGGCATGCCTGTCTTCCGGCCTGCCCGTTGCCTGCCTGTTGCCTTTCCGTGGGAGCGACGCGAGTCGCGGCCATGAAGCATGGAAAGCCTCGACACGGATCAAAGCGGATGGGCGCAGATGAAGCGCCGCCTGCATGGGTCTGTTTTCCCCGTGTATGCCCCTGTTCCGTGCCGTTCCGTTTCCACGGCCGCGGCTTGCGTCGCTCCTACAACAGCCACCACTACAGCATCGGTCTCGCGATCCGATTGGCTGATCCACTCCTGTAGGAGCGACGCAAGTCGCGACCATGAAACCCGAACGCCCATCCAGCCCATCGCGAAGCCAGGCACCGGATCGCAGCGGCGCCCGCGCCGCACGGCATTGCCGCACCGGACGCATGCGGCTATCGTCGCGGTCCTGCTTCCAAGGACCGCGACGATGCGCCGCCGACTGCCGACTCCCGCCCTCGCCCTGGGCATCGCCCTCGCCCTGCCCGCCCATGCCGGCGAAGGCATGTGGATGCCCACGCAGTTGCCGCAGTTGGCGAAGACCCTGCGCGAAGCCGGTTTCCGCGGCGATCCGCAGGCACTGGCCGACGTTACCCGGGCGCCGCTGAGCGCGGTGGTCCGCGTCGGCGGCGGCACCGGTTCGTTCGTCTCGCCCGACGGCCTGATCCTGACCAACCACCACGTCGCCTACGGCGTCATCCAGTACAACACGCGCCCAGACCGCAACCTGATCGACGACGGCTTCATCGCCGCCGACCGCGCCGACGAACTGCCGGCCAACCCGGATTTCCGCGTGCTGGTGACCGTGGGCTTCGACAAGGTCACCGAGCGCGTGCTGGCCGAGGCCGGAGGAAAGACCGGCCGCGACTACTTCGACGCGGTGGACCGCGCCGGCAAGGCCATCGTCGCCGAATGCGAACGCGAGGCCGGCATGCGCTGCAGCGTGGCCAACATGTACTACGGCACCGACTTCTACCGCATCCGGCAACTGGAGCTGCGCGACGTCCGCCTGGCCTACGCACCGCCGCGCGCCATCGGCAACTACGGCGACGAGATCGACAACTTCATGTGGCCGCGCCACACCGGCGACTTCACCCTGCTGCGCGCCTACGTGGGCAAGGACGGCAAGCCCGCCGACTACAGCCCGGACAACGTGCCCTACACCGCGCCCGCGCACCTGGCGCTGGCCAAGGACGGGCCGCGGGCCGGCGACTACGCCATGCTGGCCGGCTATCCCGGCATCACCTACCGCCACCGCACCGCCGCCGAATTCGACGAGCAGGTCAACTGGACGCTGCCGGCGCGGGTGGCGGTGTTCGACGAGCTGATCGGCGTGATCGAAGCCGCCGGCGCCCGCGATGCCGAAGCGAAGACACGCTACGCCGCGCAACTGCAATCGCTGAAGAACAACCGCAAGCGCGCCGCCGGCGAGCTGGAAGGCCTGCGCCGCAGCGACGCGGTGCGCGTGCGTGCCGAGGACGAGCGCGGCATGCTGGCCTCCCCCACGGCGGCGGCGGAGCGCGCCGGCATCAACGCGCTGGCCGCGTCGCTGGCAGAAGGCGCGGCGATGCGCGAGCGCGAGCTGCTGCTCAACCTGTTCGGCGCGCAGACGCAACTGATGCGCACGGCGATCATGCTGGAACGCTTGCGCGTGGAATCGGCCAAGCCCGACGCCGAGCGCGAGAGCGGCTACCAGGCGCGCGACCACGCGCTGATCGAAGGCTTCCTCAAGCAAGTCCAGCGCCGCTACGCGCCCGCGGTCGAGAAGGCATTGCTGGCGTCCCTGCTGGGCCGCTACCAGAAGCTGCCGGATGAACAGCGCCTGCCGGCCTTCGACGCCGCCTTCGGCCGCACCCCGGCCGAACTGGAGAAGGCGCTGGATGCGCTGTATGCCGATACCCGGCTGGGCAACGAAAGCGAACGCCTGTCGCGCTTCGCCGCCGCCCGCGAAGGCCGGCCGCTGGCCGCCGATCCGCTGATCGACCTGGCAACCAGGCTGGTCCCCGTGCAACTGGCGCTGGAACAGGAACGCAAGACGCGCGAAGGCGAACAACTGCGCTTGCGTCCGGCCTACATGCGCGCGCTGTTCGCCTGGCGCAAGCAGCAGGGCCGCGCGCTGTACCCGGATGCCAACGGCACCCTGCGCGTCAGCTTCGGCAAGGTGGACGGCTTCTCGCCGCGCGACGGCGTGCAGTACACCCCGGTCACCACGGTAGCGGGCATCGTCGAGAAGCACACCGGCCAGGTGCCGTTCGATGCGCCCCGGCCGCTGCTGGACGCCATCGCCAAGGGCGACTTCGCCGGCACGCAGGACCCGGTGCTGAAGACGCAGACGGTGGATTTCCTCACCGACCTGGACACCACCGGCGGCAACTCCGGCTCGCCCGTGCTCAACGCGCGCGGCGAGCTGATCGGCCTGAACTTCGACAGCAACTGGGAAGCGGTCAGCGCGAGCTGGATGTTCGACCCGCGCTACAAGCGCGCGGTGCATGTGGACATGCGCTACCTGCGCTGGCTGATGGCCAAGGTGTATCCGGCGCCGCACTTGCTGGAGGAAATGGGCACCGCCCGCTGACCGTGTTCGTCACCGTCGCCAGCTTCCTCGATCCGCTGGAGGCCCGCATCGTGCACGGGCGGCTGGCCGCGGAAGGCATCAACGCCTACCTGGCCGACGAACACCAGGCGATCAACGACTGGTACATGCGCCAGGCCCTGGGCGGCGTGAAGCTGCGCGTCCGCCGCGACCAGTCCGAGGCAGCGCGCGCCCTGCTCGACCAATTCGCGCGCGGCTCGCTGGCGCTCGACGATGAAGATGACGGCGAAGAACCCGCTGCGGCGCCGGCGCCGGATTCGTGGTCGCAGCGGCTGGCCTTCTTCGGCCTGTTCGCCCTGGGCCTGCCGCTGCCCTGGCGCAACGCCCGCCGGCGAACCTCCGCAACCCCGCACCGCGACGACGCGTGAACACGCCGCCCGACACCGACGACGACCCGCGCCCGGTCGAACCCGAGGCCCCGCTGCCCAGCGACTGCTGCAACAGCGGCTGCCCGATCTGCGTCTACGACCTGTATGCCGAGCAGCTACAGCACTACCGCGAGCAACTGGCGAAATGGAAGGAGCGGCATCCCATAAAGCCGAATATTGACGATCAGGGCCCCGAACTCTTAGGCCCATAAAGCCTAACTTCCGGTAACAACACCTCTCTGGTGCCGGCTCTCGCTGATCTCTTTTACGGGACTACCTGCCTGGCAGCGGTGCGGATGATCGGCTTGAGCTTTGGAGGCCGGGATCGGCCATCCAGACCGGCACTGGCATCCGATGTCTCACAAGCCAGCAGCGCTTGGTGGAATCAAGAGAAAAGATGAGACTACCGGCAATCGCTCTGCTGCATACAGCCAGTCAGTTGGACCATCACCCAACGAGCTGGGCAGGGTAAGCCACATTGAATGGGATCGACGCCAAGGCCCTAGATCGAGTTGATCTCGGAACAGGTTTTGGGCGAAGCAGAAAGCCGTGGCGACATGCGGAAGTTTGCGTTGTACGTCTTCTCGGCCCAATCATCGCCCCGACGCTTCGCATCGATGGGCAAAGGAGCACCGGGATCATCGCTCAGTGCGTCCAGAAAGTCCTGATACTCGGTTGTTGCCGCACCGAGGCGAAGCAGGCGATTGTATCGATAGATATTGCCCCGATTGGCCGCGGCCACTTGTCCCAGCAGTCCGCTTTGCGCGATGACCTCGGGGGTAGCGAGCCGCAGAATTTCAACAAATCGCCAGTCTCCCCGCTTGATGCCTGCATCGATGAAGGAGGCGGCATTTTGCTTGTAGACCGACTTCTCCGTCTCCGTCCAGTCATGGGACGTAAAGAAGGTGGCCTGCGTGTAGCAGAGTTGCGCATCGGCGTCGCCGAGCGAGGCGGCCGCCTTCGTCGCCTCATAGAATTCGGTTTCCGCTTCGAGCTGACTCTTCTGCCCGCACGTCTTGAGCATTGCGCTCAACGGCGCGATCTGCTCTGCAAACGCCTTCGTTCTTGCATCGCAACCAGCAAAGAATTCGGCATGCTCCGGATTACTCCGGAACTCATCATTGCCCTCGCATACCTTCAACTGAGCGTCGATGCTCGCCTTGTTCCTGAAGGCAAACGCACAGTTGCGAGCGTGGGCTGACCTCTCGATAGCAGCTTGCCTACTCACGGACGATGCTTGCTGCACATTAGGCTCCACCGTTCCCACTGCAAGCACTTCAGGACTCGGGATATCTGCCGCACTCTTGACCTCGGTCGCTTCAGGGACACCGGGAGCCTCATCACCTGGCCTGAAGAAGAAGGCGCCAACCAGCAGGGCGACAGCGACAACTGCAATGAAAATACGCATCCGCATTCCTTGAGATTGTTGTTTGACCCATTCCGAGATGAATACGGAAGCGCCATGCCACCTTACTTGGCACTCGCATCGTTCACACACTGCGCGTACGCGGCCTGCGCCCACACGAAGCGGAATAAAGCTGATACCGAAGTTGCAAGCCAGTCAATGGCAAAGATCAGTCGACTAACAGTATCCAGATCCCTCTTGATGCACAAACACGGCCGAGCGAGCCGCTACTTCTTGCTGTCGGATACGCGGTTCCCCGGGTTTTCCCATGTAGCTTGGATTCGATACCCAGCCGCTCATGCGTTCCGGCGGGGATTTTTTATTTCTACTCAAAATACATTTTTTCGCCTTCAAACCCTGACTTTTAAAGCTCGATGAGCGGCAACACATGCATGTACGCTGCACCGCATCAGCGTTCTGGCGACAAGACTTCCACCGCGCAGGTCGATGACGGACCAACAGTCGCGGTGGGGTTGGCTTTTCCTGTGAGGGCGACGTGGATCGCGATCGGGAACCCGGAACGTTGCGCGGAAACAGTAGTGACAAGGCCAGTCAGGATCGCAAGCGCACCATGCATGGTGATGCGCGTTGATCAGGGTCTGCTGCCTTTTCCGGTTTCCGGTCGCGACTGACGTCGCTTCTACGGGCGTGTGAGTGGGCTACGCCACCCGGCTGCGGCGCGCGCGTTCCAGGTGCACCAGCAGCAGGGAAATGGCGGCGGGGGTCATGCCGGGGATGCGCTGGGCCTGGCCGATGGTTTCGGGCTGCACGCGCTCCAGCTTCTGCTGCACTTCGGCGGACAGGCCGCGCACGGCGGCGAAGTCGAAGCCGGCGGGGATGGGCGTGGACTCGTTGCGCTGCTGGCGCTCGATCTCGTCGCGCTGGCGGTCCAGGTAGCCGGCGTACTTGACGCCGATCTCCACCTGCTCGGCCACCTGCGCATCGTCCACGCCGGGGCCGATCGACGGCACGGTCATCAACTTGGCGTAGTCCAGTTCCGGGCGCTTGATCAGGTCGAGCACGCTGGTCTCGCGGCTGACGGCCACGCCCAGCGTGTCGCTCACTTCGCGGCCCAGCGCGTTGGCGGGCGTGGCCCACAGCGCGCGCAGGCGGCCGGTCTCGCGGGCGATGGCTTCGCGCTTGGCCTCGAAGCGCCGCCAGCGCGCGTCGCCGACCAGGCCCAATGCGCGGCCGGTTTCGGTCAGGCGCAGGTCCGCGTTGTCCTCGCGCAACTGCAACCGGTATTCGGCGCGGCTGGTGAACATGCGGTACGGCTCCTTGGTGCCGTGGGTGATCAGGTCGTCGACCAGTACGCCGATGTAGGCTTCGTCGCGGCGCGGCGACCATGCTTCCTTCTGTTGCACGAAGCGCGCGGCGTTGAGGCCGGCGAGCAGGCCCTGCGCCGCCGCCTCTTCGTAGCCGGTGGTGCCGTTGATCTGGCCGGCGAAGAACAGGCCGGCGACGGCCTTGGTCTCCAGCGACGCCTTCAGCCCGCGCGGATCGAAGAAGTCGTACTCGATGGCGTAGCCCGGCCGGGTGATGTGCGCCTGCTCCATACCGCGGATGCTGCGCACCAACGCAAGCTGCACGTCGAACGGCAGCGAGGTGGAGATGCCGTTGGGATAGATCTCCGCCACGTCCAGCCCTTCCGGCTCGACGAAGATCTGGTGGCTGGCCTTCTCGGCGAAGCGCACCACCTTGTCCTCGATGGACGGGCAGTAACGCGGGCCGATGCCTTCGATCTGGCCGGAGTACATCGGCGAACGGTGCAGCGCGCCGCGGATGATCTCGTGCGTGCGCTCGCTGGTGTGGGTGATCCAGCATGGGACCTGGCGCGGATGGTCGGCCACGTCGCCCATGAACGACATCACCGGCAGCGGATCGTCGCCGGGCTGTTCCTCCATCACGCTGTAGTCCAGCGTGCGGCCGTCGATGCGCGGGGGGGTGCCGGTCTTCAGCCGGTCCACCACGAACGCGCCCTCGCGCAGGCGCTGCGCCAGCGCGGTGGCCGGCGGGTCGCCTGCGCGGCCACCGGCGTACTGGGTTTCACCGACGTGGATCTTGCCGGCGAGGAAGGTGCCGGCGGTCAGCACCACCGCCGGCGCATGGAAGCGCAGGCCGGTCTGGGTGACGGCGCCCTGCACCGTGCCGTTCTCGATGATGAGGTCGTCCACCGCCGCCTGGAACAGCGTCAGGTTGGGTTGCGCTTCCACCGCGCGGCGGATGGCGCTGCGGTAGAGCGCGCGGTCGGCCTGGCAGCGCGTCGCGCGCACGGCCGGGCCCTTCGACGCATTGAGCGTGCGCCACTGGATGCCGGCGCGGTCGGCCGCCCAGGCCATCACCCCGCCCAGCGCGTCGACCTCCTTGACCAGATGGCCCTTGCCGATGCCGCCAATGGCCGGGTTGCAGCTCATCGCGCCCACCGTTTCCACGTTGTGGGTCAGCAGCAGCGTGCGCGCGCCGGCGCGGGCGGACGCCAGCGCGGCCTCGGTGCCGGCATGGCCGCCGCCGATGATGATGACGTCGTAGCGGTGGAAGTCGTTCATGGGTCGCGGATCGATGGAGGCGGACGCAGCGGCAGGCCGGGGTGCCGGCAGGGCCGGGGCAAAGTTGGCACGCTTCCTGCTGTATCCCCTTGCACCCGTCGTGGCAAGCGACCAGGGGCGCCGGGCTGGTAATTGGAACAGGGGCCAGCCATGCGCACGCCGGGGATGCCGAGGGGCCGGTAGTCGGGGGACTGCCGGCCCCTTTTTTCGTCCGCGCAGGATAGCAGAGGCAAGAAAAAGCCCGGCATTGCCGGGCTTTTTGCGTAGGCGCCGACGCCCGGCAGGGCCGGAACAGGGGGGATCCAGATTTCCCCGCCGGACGTCGACATTGAACCTTATATTGCCGCTTACGTCAGAAAGCGACGCAACCGGTCAACCAAGGTTCGCCAGCCTGCGCCCACGGCCGGGGGAACGCAAGTGACCCGACCGTCAGCGCTCCAGTTCGCGCACCGAGTGGTCGCTGCGCGGCGTGGCGCGGGGCGGCGGCGAAGCCGGGCGCTCCATTCGCGGCGGGGCTGCCGGCCGCTGCTCGGCCTGGCGGGGACGTTCGGCCGTCCGCGGCATGGAGGGGGACGGCGTCACCCGGCGCGGCTGGCTGGGCGAGGGCGTCACCTGGTTGGGGCGGCCGGGGATCATCGGCTGCGCGCCACCTTCGCGCCAGCGCCCGGTGGGGTCGCGCCACGGCGGCGGCCGGTTGCCGCCCCCGTTGTTGGACGGCGGCGGCCTGTGGTCGTTGTCGCCCGGGCGCGGGGGACGCGGATGGTGCGGTGCCGGGGGGTAATAGGGGTAGTACGAGCCGTAAGAGCCGTAGTACGGGTAGCCGTAATAGCCCCGGTACGGGCTGCCGTAGGTGCCGTACACGCCCACGCCGCCGTAGTAGCCGCCGTACGGATCGTAGTACTGCGTCGACGGACGTCCGTGGTAGTAGCCACCCGGGCTGGTGTCGCCCACGTAGTCGTAGGTCGCGCAGCCGCCGAGCAGGATGCTGGCGAAGGCGACGGCGGTCAGTGCGGTACGCTTCATGGCGGAACCCCCATTGCTTCCAAGACCGCAGCATCGGCCCGGGGCTTTGAATCCGTGCTTAATCCTGCCGGCCGCCGGGCGCCGCGCTCAGCCGGGGGCGGGTTTGCCTCCCCTGCCCTGCCGCACGCGGGTCGGCGAAGCGGGGCCCATGCGTTAACCTTTCCGCATGCCCATGCCCCTGCCCACGTTCGACGACGTCCTCGCCGCCGCCGCGCGCATCGCGCAGCATGCCCACGTCACGCCGGTGCTGCATTCGCGGGCGCTGGACGAGCTGGCCGGCTGCCGCCTGCATTTCAAGGCCGAGCCGTTGCAGCGCAGCGGGGCGTTCAAGTTCCGCGGCGCCTGCAACGCGGTCTGGGCGCTGGACGGCGAAACCGCCGCGCGGGGCGTGGTGACGCATTCCTCCGGCAACCACGGCGCCGCCCTGGCGCTGGCCGCCAGGACTCGCGGCATCCCCTGTCACGTGGTCGTGCCCGAGGGCGCCAACGCCGCCAAGCTGGCCAACATCGCCCGCCACGGCGCCACTCTGCACCCCTGCGCGCCGACCATCGCCGCCCGCGAAGCCACCGCCGACGAGGTGCAGCGCCGCACCGGCGCCACCCTGATCCATCCGTACACCGATTCCCGGGTGATCGCCGGCCAAGGCACGGCGGCGCTGGAACTGCTCAATGCCCACGGCCCGCTGGACGCGGTGGTCGCGCCGGTCGGCGGCGGCGGCCTGCTGGCGGGCACCGCCATCGCCGCGGCCGCGGTCGCGCCCGGCTGCCGCGTGCACGGCGCTGAACCGGAGGGCGCCGCCGACACCGCTCGCTCGCTCGCCGCCGGCGAACTGCGCCTGGATTTCGTCCCCGACACCGTCTGCGACGGCCTGCGCGGCACCTTGGGCGCGCCCAACTTCGCCCTGCTGCGCCAGCATGGCGTGGACGTGTCCACGGTCGGCGACGACGCCACCCTGGCGGCGATGCGCCTGCTGTGGCAATGCCTGAAGCTGCTGGTGGAGCCCTCCTCGGCGATCGCGCTCGCGGCGGTGCTGCAACAGCGCGAGCGCTTCGCCGGCCGGCAGGTGGGCATCGTGCTGAGCGGCGGCAACGTCGACATCGACCACCTGCCCTGGGGGCCGGCATGAGCGCGCGCCGCGGCGCCCCGCGACGGCGCGGATGGCTGGGCTGGACCTGGCGGCTGCTGCTGCCGGTGCTGATCTGGCTGGCCGGCGTGGCCGCGTACATCGCTTGGGTCGGCGGTCGCGACGATGCCGCGCCGGCGGACGTCATCATCGTGCTGGGCGCGGCCGCCTACGACGCCAAGCCCTCGCCGGTGTTCGAGGAACGCATCCGCCACGGCATCGACCTGTACAAGCGCGGCCTGGCGCCGCGGATGATCTTCACCGGCGGCTACGGCGGCGTGGGCGCGCGCTTCTCCGAATCGCAGGTGGCGCGCCGCTACGCGATCCGCCAGGGCGTGCCGGCGAAGGCGATCCTGATCGAATCGCTGTCGCGCAACACGCTCGACAACCTGCGCCAGGCGCGCGTGCTGATGCAGCACCACGGCCTGAAGCGCGCGATCATCGTCAGCGACCCCCTGCACATGGCGCGCGCGCTGCGGCTGAGTCGCGAACTGGGCATCAACGCGGTCGGCTCGCCCACGCCGACCAGCCGCTTCCGCAGCTTCGCCACGCGCTGGCGGTTCCTGGTGCAGGAAGTGTATTTCTTCCACCGCGACCGGCTGCCGCACTGAAGGCGTGGCGTATCATCGCCCGCTGTCCCCTACGAGGCTCCCGCCATGAAGATCGACGGCACGCGCCGGCAGGACCGCGCCACCGAACTCGTCCTCAGCTACTACGCCGCCTTCAACCGCGGCGACTGGGAAGGCATGCTGGCGCTGCTCACCGACGACGTGGCGCACGACCTCAACCAGGGCGCGCGCGAGACCGGCCGCGAGGCGTTCGCCGCCTTCCTCGGCCGCATGAACGCCAGTTACCGCGAGCAGTTGCGCGACATCGTGGTGCTGGCCTCGCCCAACGGCGACCGCGCCGCGGCCGAGTACGTGGTGCACGGCGAATACCACCACACCGACGAAGGCCTGCCGCCGGCGAGCGGCCAGGCCTACGTCCTGCCCGGCGGCGCCTTCTTCGACATCCGCGATGACCGCATCGCCCGCGTGACCAACTACTACAACCTGCAGGACTGGATCCGCCAGGTCGGGGGCTGACCTTCTGCCGGCGTGCCGCCATGCGCGGATGGTGAAAGAGCAAGGCTGAAACGCGGATTGGCGCGGATGAAGCGAGGGGTTATCCGCTGCTCTTGCCTTGGTCCTTGCCGGAGTGTTTTTTCTTGGTCTGCCTTGTCCGCGTTCAACCTTGGCAAGCAGGTTTCTCAGGTTTTCCGGTCGCGGCTGAAGCCGCTCCTACAGAGGGGCGGATGTGGGTGTGTACCACCGTGCTGTCGCCGGCGGGCAACAGAGTGGAGATGCTGCTCAATCCTCGACGGCATTCGCCGTTTTCGCTTTGATCCGTGCCGGAATGCTCTACTACGACCCGCCTCATCCGCGCCGATCCGCGTCATCCGCGGCCAATCCGCTTCTCCAGTGCTCCCACTGCGGCTGACTTCCGACAGGATCCCGCAGAAGGCCAGCCGTCACTCCTTGCGCCGGATCGGGATGGCCGACACGGGTACGGCTGCGATGTCTTCGCCTTGGCCGCGAATGGGTGCGCCGGGCGGCGGCGCCCAGGCGTGGGCGTAGATCACTTCCCAGGTGCTGGGCAGAGTGCCGTCGGGCCGGCGCAGCGGTTCGTAAGCGGCGGCGGCGGCGGCGAAGCGGGTGCGGCCGGTGAGAGTGTGGCGGCGGCGCTGCAAGGCGTTGGTGGCGCCCATCGCGCGCAGTTCGCGCATCAGCGCCGGCAAGTCCGGATAGGTCAGGGTGAAGCGGTCGCGGTCGAGTACCGGGTCGCGGAAGCCCGCCGCCATCAGCGCGTCGCCGAACTGCGCGATCGGCGGGAACGGACTGACGTGCGGCAGATCGTCGGCGCGCGCGAAGGCTTCGCGCAGCTCGTGCAGGGTTTCCGGGCCGAAGGTGGAGCACAACAGCAGGCCGCCCGGCTTCAGCGCGCGGCGGAACTCGTTGAAGGCCGCCGGCAGGTCGTCGACCCATTGCAGGCTGAGGTTGCAGAACAGCACGTCGACGCTGGCCTCGGCCAGCGGCAGCGCGCGCAGGTCGGCGCACACGCGCGCGAACGGCCGCCACCAGCCCGTCTGCTTCCTGGCTTCGCGCAGCATCGGCAGGGCCAAGTCCAGCGCCAGCACCTGCGCCTTCGGCCAGCGCTTGCGCATGGCGGCGGCGGCGTGCGCCGGCCCGCAGCCCGCGTCGAGCACCACCTGCGGATCGCGCCGCGCTTCTTCGCCCTGCCGCAGCCCCCAGTAGTCCAGCGATTCCAGCAGGCGCTGCTCCACCTCGTGCTGCAATGCGGCCGCCGCGTCGTAGCCGGCGGCCGAGCGCGAGAACGCGCGGCGGATGTGGCGATGGTCGAACACGGTCATGCCCCCCCTTTCTGCAGGAGCGACGTCGACCGCGACCACGGGAGTTCAACGCCGTGAACCACGCCGACACCATCGCGACGAACCGGCACGAAGCCCTGCCGTCCCGGATTCATGGCATGCGGAGATAGAAGGGAGTTCGGCGGCATGGCGATCGCGACTGGCGTCGCTCCTACAGTGGGGACGTGGCGGGCAGCGATTGCATGAAGCCGTCCACTTCGGCGGCCACGATGTCGGCATGGCCGAGGAACGGCGCGTGGCCGCCGCCGGCAATCTCGACGAAGCGCCCGCCGGCCAGCGCGGCGGCATCGCGCATGCCCGCCGGCGGCACCAACCGGTCGCGGCGGCCGGCCAGCCACAGGCTGGGAACGGACAGCGACGGCAGCGCCGGACGCAGGTCGCTGTGCTCCAGCAACTGCAGGCCTTCCTGGAGTACGCGCGGCGCCGGTTCGCCGCGTGCGTACAGTGCGTCCTTCAGCGTGCGCAGTTCGCTGCGCGCGTGTTCCGAGCCGATGGTGTCCAGGGCCAGGAACCGCTCCAGCGTGCCGCCGTAATCGTTGCGCAGGTCGTCGCCGAACTGGGCGAACACCGCCGGCTCCACCGCGTGCGCCCAGTCGCCGCCGCGCACGAAGCGCGGCGTGGCGGCTACCATCGCCAAGCCCCGCACGCGCGGCGACAGCGCCGCCGCCTGCAAGGCGAACAGCCCCCCCAGCGACCAGGCCAGCCACGGTGCGGGCGGCGTGCGCGCGAGGATCTCGGCGGCGGTGTCCTCCAGCGCCAGCCGTGTGTCTGTGGCGCGGCTGTGACCGTGCCCGGGCAGATCGACCAGGTGCAGCGTGTAGCGGTCGGCCAGCCGCTGCGCCAGCGGCGCGAACACGCCGCCATGCAGGGCCCAGCCGTGCAGCAGTACCAGCGGCGGACCGCTGCCGAGTGTTTCGATATGCATGGCGCGTATTGTCACCGATCGGCAGGGTCGATGGGCCTTGCGCGGCGGAACCCGATGCGGCGGCGCGCGATGAGCGATGGATCGGGCTTCCGCCTTGCATGGACCTTGCATCACTCGCTCGGCGCCGATCCGGCGTCGCGGCGAATGCCGAACGCACTCCCGTCATGGACGGCAGACTGACTTGAGCAGGCACCGGGCAAGGTCTGTAGTGGTGCATTCCATTGACCGGAGCGCGATGGCTGCCCGGGCCTAGGCTTTCCTATCCATAGGCCGGAATATTTTTCCATGCGTACCGCGTCGCTCCCGAACACAACGAGGGCTCACCAACGAGCGCAACGGTGCACCCGGCTTCATGCGTTTTCTTCATTCCCGCCATCCCGGCGGATGCCCGGGCCCGGCGCCTCTTTCCCGCCATATCCAGGACTCGCGCTCTGTTGCAGGCAAGGGCTGCGCGCACGACACCGGCGCGCAAGCATCATCGCCCGTCAATCCGGCAACGTCGTCGTGCCGGAAGCCTCGCGGGCCGCGCGAACGAGCGGCGCCAGCAGGCGCCACTGGCGTTGCGCTTCGCCGCGCAGGAAGCGGTCAGCCAGGCGTCGCCACTTCGGCCGGGCGCGATGGCGCTGGATCGTCGCGGCCAGCCAATCCGGATCGAAGGCGGTCCACACGCCGGCCACGGCCAGCAGGTTGGCGCACAGCACCGGGTGCACTTCGCGCAGCAGGATGTGTTCGATCTCGTCCAGCGACAGTGGCAACGCGGCCAGCCGGCGCGCCACCGACGGCCGCAGCGCGTCGACATCGGTATCCAGGTAGAGGTCGGACAGCGCTTCCCAGGCGGCCCGGCGCACGGCCAGGTCGTCCGCGTCCGCCGGTCCGTTCACGCCACCGCGCCGTGCACGCGCTGTGCTGCGTCCCACGAGCGCGCGAGCGTCGCCACCAATCCATCCACGTCCTGCGACGTGTGCAATGCCGACAGCGTCACCCGCAGGCGCGCCTTGCCGTCGGGCACGGTCGGCGGGCGGATCGCCGGCACCAGGTAGCCGGCGCTGTCCAGCGCAGCCGACAGCGCCAGCGCGTTGGCGTCGCTGCCGCACAGCACCGGCTGGATCGGCGATTCGCTGGCCATCAGTTGCAGGCCGGCACGTTGCGCGCCGCTGCGGAAACGCTCCACCAGCGCGTGCAGCTTGTCGCGCCGCCACTGATCGCGGCGCGCGTGCTTCACCGCCACCCGCGTGGCGGCGGCCAGCGCCGGCGGCAGGGCGGTGGTGTAGATGTAGGGGCGCGCGGTTTCGGACAGGTGCTGGATCAGGGTTTCCTCGCCCACGACGACCGCGCCATAGCCGCCCAGCGCCTTGCCCAGGGTGACCAGTTGCAGCGGCACGTCGGCCACGCCCATGCGCGCCTCGGCCACGCTGCCGCGACCCTCCGGACCGCGCACGCCCACGCCGTGCGCGTCGTCCACGTACAGCAGCGCCTGCTGCATGCGCGCCACCAGGCTCAGCGCGCGCAGCGGCGCGGTGTCGCCGTCCATGCTGAAAACACCGTCGGTGGCCAGCATGGCCGCGCCGTCGGCCTGCAGCTTGAGCTGGCGCAACGCACCTTCCGGGTCCAGATGCGGGTAGCGGCGCAGGCGCGCGCCGGCCAGGCGCGTGGCATCGAGCAGGCTGGCGTGGTTGAGGCGGTCCTGCACGCAGACGTCGCCGTCCTCCAGCAAGGCCTGCTGGACCGCGAGGTTGGCCAGGAACCCGCTGCCGAACAACAGCCCGCGTGGATAGCCCAGCCATTCGGCCACTTCGCGCTCCAGCGCTTCGTGCGCGGCATGGTGGCCGGTGACGAGATGCGAAGCGCCGGCGCCGGCGCCCTCGCGCGCGGCGGCGTCCTGCAAGGCGCTGGTCACTTCGAACTGCTGCGCCAGGCCCAGGTAGTCGTTGCTGCTGAATTCGGTCAGCCAGCGACCGTCGACCTCGACCCGCACGCCGTCGCGGCGGGCGACGGTGCGGCGGCGGCGCTGCCGGCCCAGCGCGATGCGCTGCTGGCGCTGGGCGAGGATGCGGTCGTGCAGGTCGGGACGGGACATGGCGGCAGGTCCGGCGGGAACGGGTGGCTTCGGGCATCACCGGGGCGCGGCGATGCCGGCGCGCCGGATCGCGTTGCCGCGCCGGCGTGCCGACTCCGATCCTGTCCCCCTGTCTCCGACTACGCAGCCCGGCCGCAGCACGGCGCAGGCTGGGTGATGTCAGCATGCACCGTACCGCCGCCGGGGGCGTCGGTTCTGTGATGCCCGTGGACGTTTTCCACCTGCACCTCCATCGGCCGCAGGCCGAGGCGCGCGAACAGCGCCTGGTCGCGCGCGGTGTCCGGGTTGCCGGTGGTCAGCAGCTTTTCGCCGTAGAAGATGGAATTGGCGCCGGCCAGGAAGCACAGCGCCTGCAGTTCGTCGCTCATGCCTTCGCGGCCGGCCGACAGCCGCACCATGGACTGCGGCATCGCGATGCGGGCGACCGCGATCGTGCGGACGAACTCGAACGGGTCCAGCTCGGCGGTGCCGTGCAGCGGCGTACCAGCCACCTGCACCAGCCGGTTGATCGGCACCGAGTCCGGGTGCGCCGGCAGGTTGGCCAGCACCTGCAACAGGCCGGCGCGCTGCCCGCGCGATTCGCCCATACCGACGATGCCGCCGCAGCAGGTCTTCATGCCGGCCTCGCGCACGTGCTCCAGCGTATCCAGGCGGTCCTGGTACTGGCGGGTGTGGACGATGTCGCCGTAGAAGTCCGGCGCGGTGTCCAGGTTGTGGTTGTAGTAGTCCAGGCCGGCAGCCTTCAGCGCCTGCGCCTGTTCGCCGCTGAGCATGCCCAGAGTTGCGCAGGTCTCCAGCCCCAGCGCCTTCACCCCGCGGATCATCTCGGCGACCTTGGGGATGTCGCGGTCCTTGGGCGAGCGCCAGGCCGCGCCCATGCAGAAGCGCGAGGCGCCGGCGGCCTTGGCCTGCGCCGCCTTCGCCAGCACCTGTTCGGCGTCCATCAGCTTCTGCGCGTCCACGCCGGTGTCGTAGCGCTGCGCCTGCGGGCAGTAGGCGCAGTCCTCCGGGCAGCCGCCGGTCTTCACCGACAGCAGCGTGGAGACCTGCACCTCGGCGGGGTCGAAATGCGCGCGGTGCACGGCCGAGGCCCGGTGCAGCAGCTCGGGGAACGGCAGGTCGAACAAGGCCAGCAGTTCTTCGCGCTGCCAGTCGTGGCGCAGCACCGGCGCATTGGAAATGTGAGCGGACATCGCGGCCTCGCGGGAATACAGTCGCGGAAGTCTGGAAACGCGGGCAAGGACTGTCAACCGGATGACGCCTGGTGGAGTTGACAATTGGCCGCGCCGGATCGGTCGCATAAATTTATGTCTCGTTCATGTTCATGGATTTACGGACAAGGTGGCGAACCAGCCAGCGAATGGAGATTCCGTAGCATCAAAGCCGACCCGACGTGATTGCGCTTTATCCTGAAGTCTCGCTCCAGTCGACGAAGCCTCAACTCAAAAGCTCCCCAATTCCTCCTATCAAACGCTGCAAGCGTGATCGTTTCAAAAACACTCTTCATGGACGTATTGAATCGCCCCGGCTTCAGCAACCATCTTCTACGTTGAGTCGTAGCGGCAACATCTTTGCATCCGGTGGAATCGGAAGGCCATATCCAAACCCGGTACGCGGACCTGGCGTTTCGCTGAATGCAGGAACTTGATGTCAAATTGTCTTGATGCGAAAGAACGAGGCGCTAGAACGGACAAGTCCCTTACTGGTCTTGGCTATTCCGCCACAGCTCACGACATCATCGGTGGTAGTGCCGCATACGCCCTTGGTAGCGGCAGCGCAGTTCTCTATGGAATTGGCGCTGGTGTAGAAGTTTCATCTGGTTCCGTCGGCGCTCGAACGTCGTGGTCGTTACCGGGGTGGTGAGGATGTCAGTGCGATCTATTTTCGTGAATGTAGTCGGCTTGGCTTTAATCGCCTTCTGCTTTTACTTTGTTGTTGGTCATATGCGCTATTTGAGTAAATCTTCCAGACCAAGCCGAGAGACCATCAGCAAGGAACTGGATGAAGTGACTGCGGCTTTCCCCGGCACAAGATCATCCGAAGTGGAAATATTCGACAAGAAATTCGTCTACATATCTGCACGGGTACATATGAAAGCGGCAGGTGATGCACTCGCAATCGCAAATGGTCAGAAGCAAATGGAAGCACACGGGTGGCGAAAAGCTCGGGTGGCTTACGGGGACATTGACCGCTACTGCAAAGGCGATTTAGTTGCAGAAGTGACACCATTGGAAACGTCTGGCTCTTATGCCTTGCAAGTTAACTGGGGCAATGCCGACGCAGTTTGCAAGTTCAAATAGTCAGCATTGTTGTGGAAGGCCCCGCCCTCTCCAGGCGGGGCTTCTTCTTTAGATAATTCCTAGCCAAACCAGACCAGATCCAAGAGGATTTGGCCATGAAGCGCTCGGCGTGCCGTCCTATCGACAGCGCTTTCAGAGCGATGTCAGTACGGCGGCACAATTGCGGCCTCTACCACCCAAGTGGAGCAACTGCGAGAAGCCGTTCGAGGGCGCCATCGAATGTGACGAAATCGCTTTTGGCCGCCACGCCTACGCGGCTATGATCGCTGAAACTTGGCACGGCCGCTGGCGCATCGCCTCGACCTGCCGCTGATCCACGACCGGCTGGCACGCCACTCAGGCTACCTGCGCTGCAGTCCGATCAAACCAAGGCCAGCAGCTCTTCGCGCTGCCAGTCGTGGCGCAGCATCGGCGCATTGGAAATGTGAGCGGACATCGCGGCCTCGCGGGAATACAGTCGCGGAAGTCTGGAAACGCGGGCAAGGACTGTCAACTGGATGACGCCTGGTGGAGTTGACAATTGGCCGCGCCGGATCGGTCGCTGGCTGCTGGCACCCTGCTGCATGATCTGCCGCGAACGCGGGGCGAACGGCCGCGATCTATGCGCAGAATGCAGCGATCGCCTACCCTGGAACCGCACAGCCTGCCTGCGCTGCGGGCGGCCGCTGTCGACGCCGGACACCTGCGGCGAATGCCTGGTCCATCCGCCGGCGGTGGCTTCCACCACGGCCGTCTTCGTCTACGGCTTCCCCCTCGACCGGCTGGTGCCGCGCCTGAAGTTCCACCGCGACCTGGCCGCCGGGCGCCTGCTGGCCGAACTGATGGCCGAGCCGCTGGCCGCCGCACCGCGCCCGGACGCGGTGGTCCCGCTGCCGCTGCACGCCTCCCGGCTGCGTCTGCGCGGCTACGACCAGGCGCTGGAACTGGCGCGACCGCTGGCGCGCCGCCTCGGCCTGCCGCTGATCCACGACCGGCTGGTACGCCACCGGGCCACCGCGCCGCAGTCCGAGCTGGATGCCGCGACCCGCAGGCGCAATGTCGCCCGCGCCTTCAGGGTCGCGGCGGGATCCGCGCTGCCGGCGCACGTGGCGTTGCTGGACGACGTGATGACCACCGGCGCCACCCTGCACGCCGCCAGCCAGGCCCTGCTGCGCGCCGGAGTGATGCGGGTGGACGCCTGGGTTTGCGCACGCGCGCCCTGACCCACCGCATTGCACACGGCCACCGCGGGCGCGGAGGATCCGGCGCATGGAATCCTTGCCGCCGCCGCTGTTCTACCGCTTGCCGTGGCGGTCGGTCTGAGGCCGTCTGCCGGGCGGGCGAAACGCCTTCGCCCTGCCATCGCGCCGCTGCTGGGCATCGAGCTGCGCCTCGCTTTCCAGTAGCCCCGCCTGGGCCTGCGAGGTCTTGCCGCAGCGCGATCCTGCGGCACCACCGCTTCATCTGAAGCGGCGCCCACTGCTCACCTCGGCCGACATCGAAAGCATCGTTCGGGTGGTAGCCCCTATGGCGGCGCGCCGGCTCTGGAAGTCCACTTCCGTCGTCAGGCGCATGCGCTAGTGCAAGCCATCACCGCCAACCACGTCGGCCAGATTGGTACAGGGCCTGGCCTTCCACGTGGCGCGCATCGCCAGCCCCTTCTCCGGCTCGATACGGCTGAGTGGGTTGGAAGCACAGGAGCAGCAGGCGTTGTTCGCCCTGCTGACCGGCAGCAAGGCGCCAGGGCAGTTCCAGAACGAAGCGCCGGCACCGGCTCCCTGACGGCGATCGGCTACGGGCCGGCCGCCCGGCCGCGCATCAGGGCAGGCCGGTGGCCGTCACCCGGCATTGCAGGGTCAGCACGACCCGGCCACCGGCCGGGAAAGTGGGCACCGGCACGCCGGTCCCGGTGAGGTCGGCGACCGGCACGGTCGGTGTCGGACACGCCGCCCCGTCGCTGGCGGCGCAGGCGGCGGTGGTCACCGGGTCCAGGCAGTCCAGGCCCGCTCCGGGCGTGTCGCGCACCAGGGCGCCGTTGGCCGCGCCGGGGCCGTTGTTCACCACCGTCACCGTGTACGTCACCACGCTGCCGGACACCACGGTGGTGGGGTTGACCGTCTTGGTGACGGCGAGATCGGCGCGCGGGACAGGCACGTTGCGGAAGGTGCAATCCAGTTGGTCGCCCGCCACCGGCGTGACGGCGAAACTGGTGGCGTTGCCGCTGGGCGCCTGCCCGCCGGCGCGTGCGTTGGTGCAGGCGTAGGTGGTCGTGTAGTTGGCCAACACCGCGCCGCCGGCGGCGGTTTCGGTGAAGTTGTAGCTGCTGCCCGCCGTGGCGGGGCTCACCACGGCCACCTGCGCCGGGGTGGCAGTGGCGCCGGTGGTGGTGACCGTGGCGCCGCTGCCCGCGCCCGGGCCGCCGATGGTCAGGGTGAACTGGTCGCCGGCCTGCAGGCGGCCGTCCGGCAGTTCCTTGCGCAGGCGCAGGATCGGCCGGGCCGTGTTGGTGATGGTGCAGATGATCTGGTCGTTGGCGGCTGCGGTGACGTTCCACGTCGGCGCGCTGCCAGCAGGCGTGAACGCCGTGCCGTTGCGCGTGCAGGCGATGCTGGCGGTGTAGGCGCCGACCAGCGTGGAGGTGCTGCCCGCCGCCATCAGGTCGCGCAGGTAGTAGGTGGTGCCGGTGGTCACCGCCAGCGCGCCGGTGCTGGCCTGCTGGCCCACGCCGGCGCCGGTGGTGGTGGCTTCGCGCACGGTGCCTGCGGTGGCCGTGGTGCCGATCTGCACGGTGAACTGGTCGCCGGCGGCCGCGCGCGGCGAGCCGAGGATCTTGTTGAGGGTGATCGTGGTGCCGTTGCCGGTGATCGAGCCGTTGCAGCCGTTGGCACTGGCCGCCGCCGCGGGATCGCGGAAGGCGGAAGCGGGGATGATTTCGGTGGTGCCGTCCGGGCGCGTCCAGCGCAGGCGGGCGAAGTTGATGCCGCCGTGGTTCAACCAGTACACGCGGATCAGCGCGCAACTGTTGGTACTGGCCGCTGAGAAGGTGCCCAGCGGCGCGTAGGTTTCCTCACCGCTGGTCCAGTCGTTCACGCTGCCGACCGGCACGTCGTAGGAGGCAGCGCGGTAGGACGTGTTGGCGTAGTCGCTGGACAGTCCCACTTCGACGTTGTCGTCGTGCGCGACCGCCATCGAATAGGTGCCGGCCTGCGGGAACCGGATCACGGCGTAGGAGACCCGCCCCATCACCTGCAGCCCGCAGGAAGTGGCGCTGGCCGTGGCCGAATCCAGGTTGCACAGGTGATAGGCCGACTGGCGGTAGTTGATGTCCGTCGCCGTCCCGGTGCGCACCGCATTGCCCGGGTTGGCGGAAATGGCGCGCAGCGCATTGAGGCGGTCGGCGCCGCTGCCGGTGTTGTTGGCAAAGGTCGGCCGGCCGGCCGGGCCGGTATAGGGCGAGCCCACGCGCGAATTGCCGCGGTAGTCCTCCCAGCGGACCGTCTGCGCCATGGCCGGAACCGCGACGGCGCACCAGGCGACCAGCAGGGCGACGATGCCCCACCGATGCCGGCGACCCGCCCTGGCCCGCGGCGAGAAGCCGATCCGCCCTGCCTTCATGACATCCCCCTGTTCCACGGCCCCTCACGTTCAAATGTGATGTTTATCACTATTCTAGCGGATGGCAGGTGAAGGGGATGGTGCTGTTAAGGGG
>ERZ761602.2445-NODE-2445-length-29109-cov-4.968886_pt1 | contig 29109 bp, 23 predicted proteins | sample MGYA00512165_ERZ761602 | MGnify/ENA primary metagenome ERZ761602 (study PRJEB28899, sample SAMN02445085) | bioreactor sludge metagenome | biome: EBPR sludge; isolation source: Thorneside wastewater treatment plant | place: Australia: Brisbane, Thorneside...
ACCCGACGCGGTCTACGCGGGCAACGTCTTTTCGGATCTCACGCGGCTCGTGCGGCGCGCCGCGCGGGAGCTCGACGATCCTTCCGTGATCGAGCGCGCCGCTGCGGTCGTGCCATCGAGCCACGCGGCGAAGCGCGACGCGACCCTGCTGCGGGAGTACGTCGACCCGACGACCTCCCGCGCGCCGGAGCCCGAACGCTTCGCGGAGGCGGCGCGCGACGCACCGAGCAGCAAACGTTTTCGCGGCAAGCCGGTGGAGCTCGCGGCGCACCTCTTCGCGGTGGCGGTCGTGCTGAACGTGGAAGACGAGATCGTCGCGCGTTGGGATCCGACGAACCCCGGAATGCTCTTCCACCACGCGACGAGCGTGGCGCGGGTGTTCGCCAAGCGCGGGGAGAGCGAACGCGCGTGGACGATCCTGGAAGGGCACCTGCCGCGCTGGTGGGCGGTCGATCACGCGCAGATCGCGCCGGTCGAGGTGCTGGTCGATCCCGTGCTCGCGCCGCTGATCACTGCCGAGCGCGCCGAACAGATCCTCCGCACGCCGCGTGGCGCCGAGGCGGGATGAACGTGTCGTTCCGCGCTTTTCGTCAACAGCCCGCCCGGTCGCGACCACTCGGGAACATGACTGTCGTTCGAGTCTGCGGTTTCTCCAGTGTTTTCCGCGTGTTGGTCGGACTCTTGGTTCTATCCGTGGCCTGCACCGGCTCGTTGACGGGCTCGAACGCGGAGCGCGATGGCGGCTCCGGACCGGTGGACGGGACGGACGGCGCCCTGCCGGTCGCGACGGACGGGGGTGGGCCGGAAGGCCGCGACGGAGGGCTCGCGGACGACGATGCCGAGGTGCCGACGGACGACGCGGGAGCTCCGCTGCCTCCCCCGTCCGACGCGGGCGGTCCCACCGAGCGTGGTTTTCGCGTCGACGGTCGACGGCTGCTGATCGACGGCGAGCCGCTGGAGATCCGTGGCGTGTGTTGGAGCCCGGTGCCGCGCGGCGCCGCGTGGCCTCCCGACTATGCACGCTTCGTCGATCTCGACGCGGAGATGATGGCGGCGGCGGGCATCACGCACGTGCGTACGTACGGCCCGATCCTCGATCGCACGGTGCTCGATCGATTGCATGCGCGTGGGATCGCGGTGCTCATGACGGTGTACTCGTGGGGCGGCGATCCCGAGTCCGTGGCGACGGAGAGCGCGCGGCAGGTGATCGATCACCCGGCGATCGCGATGTGGCTCGTCGGCAACGAGTGGAACTACAACGGCTACTACACGGGCCTTCCGTTCGGCGAAGCGGTCGCGCGCACGGAGCGCGTCGCCGCCGCGCTCAAAGCGCTCGATCCCTCGCGCCCCGTCGCGACCATCTATGGGGAGCTTCCGAGCCCCGAGACGCTGGCGGCGATCCCGTCGGTGGATCTCTGGGGCATCAACGCGTACCGCGGGATCGGCTTCGGCGATCTCTTCGCGCGCTGGGCCGCGCTCTCGAACAAACCGATGTTCATGGGCGAGTACGGCGCAGACGCGTGGGACGCGCGCGACGGAGGCCGTCCGAACGTCGAAGCCCAAGCGGACGCGACGCGTGCGCTCACCGAAGCGATCCTCGCGAGCTCGACCGCACGCCACGCCGACGGCGTCGTGCTCGGCGGCACGATCTTCGAGTGGAACGACGAGTGGTGGAAAGACGGCTCCGGCTCGGTGGACGCCCACGACGTCGGCGGCGTCGCGCCCGGCGGAGGACCGCACCCCGACGCGACCTTCAACGAAGAGTGGTGGGGCATCGTCGACATCGATCGCCGCCCACGTCCGGCCTACACGGCGCTGCAGGCGATCTATACGCGTTGAGACGTGGTCACGATCACGAATCTTCCGGCGTGCTCGGATTGTACCGCCACGGGATGCCTCGGTACCGCAGGCCCGCGGTGTACACCTCGAGGTCGAACGCCAGGCTCTCTTCCAGCGCCGTGAGGAACACGTCGGGAGGCCGGTACGCGTGGTCGCGAACGTAGTGAAACAGGAGGTCGGGGGCCGCGAAGATGTCGCCGTTCGCCGCGAACACTCGGATCTGACCCGACCCGAGCCTTCGTCGTTCTCCCGAATGAACGAACCAGTTCGAGCGCGCCCCCTCCGGACAGAGGTCGCATGGGTGGAGGCCACGGGTGTCGAGCGCGATGACACGACACCGGTCCCAGATGAGCTCCACGTGTCGCGGATCGATCTGCCCGCGCGTGTGCTCGCGTCCGCGGCTGAGCCAGCCGACGTTGAGGGTTCGATCGGCACACGGCTCCTGCGTGTATCGATAGGGAGAGAGATCGCGGTACCAGGTCACGCCCCTCGTCCCGTGAGGCGTTCGTTCGAGCTTTGCAAGTACCGGTGGTGACCGCGGCGCACGACGGGCGTTACCCTCGCCCGATGTTCCGGCTCGCGCTCTTCCTCTCGCTCTGCGTCGCGTGCGCGGGGTCCGAATCCACCGAATCGATCGAGCCGGTCGAGGTGTCGTCGGGAGGCGATGCGACGACCGAGCCGAACGACGGATCGGCAGACACGAGCACGATGCCCTCGAACGCGTACGAGGTCGGACGGAGCTTCGACAACCCGCTCCCGGTGTGTGGCGCGGGCGAGAGCTACGTCGCGGTCAGCCAGTGGCGGTGCGCGGACGGATCGATGCCGCTCGGCGGCTCGCCCGAAGCCGGCCGCGACGCGCGTCAGGGCTCGATGGGCGCCCACCAAGAGGGCTCGTCGTTTCTCGACAGCCACATCGTCGACCTCTACGTCGTGCCGTGTCCCGAGGGTCCGGTCGAGGTCTACGTGTGTTTGTACCACTGCCCGGAGGGGCGCTCGATCGCGGATTGATGCGTCGAGCTCGACTGACGCTCGACCGATGAAGGTCAGAGCTTCTCGCCCAAGATCTGCACCGGACCGCCCGCGTTGCCGGGCTCGGAATCTACGACCACGTACACGATCTGATCGGCTTCGAGGACCATCTCCACCGACTCCGCTTCACCGACGCCGTTCAGCATCGTGCCCTCGAGGCACTCCGTCGCGTCGCAGCTCTCCAGCACGTAGATCATCGGATCGACGGTGTCCGCGAAGGGCGTGACCGTCACGCGGTAGGTCCCCGCGCCGAGGCTCGCCACGAACGCGTACGTGCGATCGGGTCCGGAGGCGCTCGTCCCGACGCAGCCGAGATCCGGCGGATCGCGCTGATCGATCTCCAACGCCTGAGGGATCGGCCCGGTGAACGGGATCGTCGCGATCGCGCAGCTCATCACGCCGGAGTCGAAGGAGGCGTCGGTGCCGGAGTCCGTGCCCGAGTCGACACCCGCTTCCTCCTCACCCGCGTCGAGGCCCGCGTCGTCCTCGCCCGCGTCGAGGCCCGCGTCCATCGCGCAGCCGTCCCTGCCGGCGTCGAGACCCGCGTCCGTCGTGACGTCGTCGTCTCCACACCCGATTCCGATCGCGCCGATCAGCGCGAGCACTCCCCAGCTTCGTGCCATGCGCGGAGCATGGCCGACGGCGGGCCCCGCGCCGGTGACCTCGGTCACCCGACGCAGTCGCGCATGACGTCCGCCGGCGAGCTTGCACATTTGTCTGGTCGTTCTCGGGCGCCCGTGCTCGTGGACGGCCCAGTCGAGCCCCGCGCTCGCAAGATGCACGCGAAACGTTCGGGGCTGGTCGTTTCGTGACCAGGTCGTTCGCCGCCATCTACGTCGCTCCCACGCTACGAAGCGCTCGTCCTTCACGGAGAGAACGACGATGAATCAAGCGACGCTTCGAACGATGGTCCCCGTGCTCGCGCTGCTCGGTGCGGCGTGCGCGGCCGAGCCTCCCTCCCGCCCCCACGGACGCGCAGCCTTCGCGCTTCAGACCGCGACGAGCAGCGGCGCCGTCTACCGGCTCGAGGACGCCGAGTTCCTGGTGCGGGGTGCGGAGACGGTCACGCTCGCTACCGACGACTTCGACGCGGAGTCACTCGTGATCAGCACACCGCTCGCGGAGGGCAACTACACCGTCACGTTGCGGGCGGGCTGGCGCCTCACGGTGCGAACCGAAGAGGGCACGTACGTCGACGTTCAGGAGGCGGAGCTCACGACGCCGAACCCCGTCTCGTTCGCGGTCGCGCGTGGTGACGCGACTCCGGTGACCTTCGGGTTCCGCACGCCGGGGGAGGCGGTCGAGATGACGCCGGGTGGGCTCGAGCTCGACATCGCGGTCAACGAGGGACCGGTCGCGGCGCGCCTGGTGAGCGAGCTGGCGTCGCCCGTTCTGACGACCATCACGCACGCGACCTCGGCGGGGTTGTGGGTGGTCGGGACGTCGAGCGCACGTCTGGTTCGCTTCGATGGAACCGAGGTCTTCCAGCGCACCTTCGACGGACCCGTGAGCGCGGTCTCGTTCGATCCCACCGGCCGCGTGGGTGTGGCGGCGTTCTCCGGAACGAGCGCGACGTATCAGGTCTACAACCACCTCGGGAACGTCGTCGGGACGGGCAACCTCTCGCTGCCCGCCAACACGTTCGGTATGGCCTTCGCCGTCGGCCCCGGCTCGGCGGCGGCGCTCGTCGGTGAAAACCCGGGTCTGGGCGCGCGGATCATCCGCGGTCTCACCAGCGGCGGCACGCCCTTCGAGGTGCGCATCCCGCTCGCGACCCCCGGCTACTCCACCCCGCGCAGCAACGGACACCTCGCGCGCTTCGATGCCACGGGCCGTCTCTGGACCTGCGGCGCGGCGGAACGGGTGAGCCCGGTGGTGCACGTCTCCGCGGACGGCCGCGGGTATGGTTGGATCGACGCCGAGCTTCCCTACGTCCCGAGCTTGTCCTCGCGTGCCGGGCGCGTATTGCTCGAGGCCGATGCCGTCGGGGGCGCCTACGTGGCGGTCTCGGGCGAACTCCGGACGGGTGGGATTCATGTGCTCGCGCGCTTCGAGACGTGGGCGTCCGAGCCGACCTTCGTGCGTGTCCTGAGCCCCGAGGGGGCCCCACAGCTCGGCGATCGACTGGAAGGAGCGCCCCTACAGCTCGCGACCGGCAACGGCGCTGAGGCGGTGCTCCACCTCGGCGGCCCCACCACCCGCAAGATCTCGGTCTTCCGGCCGTCGGGGGTGCTCGCCACCGAGCTCGACTTCTCGTGGTCGGACGCGTCGCCCTCCGGGCTCGGCGTGCACAACTCGAACCTCTGGACGATCGTCCGCTCCGGCACGACCTCGACCCTGCGGCGTTATGCGTTCTGAACCGAAGCGGTGCTGAAACGTACGAGCCCGAACGGCACGATCGTTCGGGCTCGTCGCGTTCTCAGCGCACCGGCGCGAGCAGCGGCAGGGCTCGCGTGGTGAAGGGCTGCCCCGTCCCGTTCTGGCCGTAGCTGTTGGCACCCCAACACCAGACGGCGCCGCCGTCCGCGCGAATGCACGCGTGCCCGCCGCCGACCGTGAGGGCGTACGCAGTGCCGAGCCAGCGCGTCTCGACCTGCCGCGCCACCTGAGAGTTCAAGAGCACCTCCGGATCCTGCGCGAGCTCGGCGCTGCCGTTGGTGCCCCAACACCAGACGGATCCGTCGGTCCGGAGCGCGCAGGTGTGGCGGTTGCCCGCGTCGAGGTCGACCACGCCATCCAGAGGGGTGACGCCGTCGGGGAGGAACACCCGCCGGGGCGCGGTCACGAAGGGAAGACAGGTCCCGCGCACGCAGTAGCTGCCAGCGCCGCAGGGGCAGGTCGTCGGCACGTCGCCCACGCAGATCCCGTCGATGCAGTACTGCTCCGCGGAGCACCCGGCGCACGCCAGGGGCGCGCCGCCCGCCTGACCTCCGTCGTTGCGTCCGAGGCACCAGACCACGCCGCCTTCCCCCGCCCCCTCCCCGGTGGTCAGGAAGCAGGTGTGCCCGTCGCCCGTCGCGACGTTCCTGACCTCGCGCGAGCCTGCGACGCCCGCGAACACTTCGCGGGGCTCGACGAACGCGGAGGTTCCCGCCCCGGTCGGGCCGAGCTGCCCGTAGTCGTTCGTGCCCCAGCACCACAAGCCGAGGCCTCGGACCGCGCAGGCGTGATTCGAGCCCACGTCGAGCCGAGTGGCGCTGAAGCCTTCGCGCAAACGCTCGGGTCGAACCGGGTTGCCGACGAGCGAAGGACGGGCGACGCCCGCTTCGTTGCGACCCCAGCAGTACACGGTGTCCTCGACCACCGGCCCCTCACCCACCACCCGCGCGCAGGTGGTGTCGCCCCCCGTCGCGAGCTCGTTGAAGCGCAACGAGCTCGCCACGCGCACGGGGGCCAGTCGGCGGGTGGTGGTGTTGTCCCCGAGCTGACCGTAGGCGTTGAGCCCGAAGCACCACGCTTCGCCGCCGGTGCGGAGCACACACGCGTGCGAGCCGCCGGCCTCGAGGGTGATCGCGTCGTCGATGCCGACCACCGTCTGCGGTCGCTCGAACGTTCCCTCGACGCCGGAGCCGGTCTCCCGCCCCCAGCAGTACACGCGACCCTCGGAGCGCGCGCAGTTGGGGTATTCGCCGACCTCGACTTCGTCCCAGCCGATGCAGGTCGCGTCTTGGCAGAGCGTGCCGTTCGGGCAGGCGCGGTCGCAGCCGCTGCAATGGTCGGCGTGGACCGCGGTGTCGATGCACGCGGTGCCCCCGTCGACGTCGCAGAGGGCTTGGCCGGACGGGCAAGCGGTCGCGACACACAATCCACCGCGGCACACCCGATCCGTCGACGCGCACTCCGCGATCGCCTGCTGCTCGTCGACGCGTCCATCGCAGTCTTGATCGACGGAGTCGCAACGTTCGGCCGCCGCCGGATTCACGTATGCGTTGCGCGGCTCGCAGTCGCCCGCCACGAGCACGTAGTTGCCGGGCGGCGCACACGACGAGATGCCGACGTCGGAGCCGAAGCCGTCGCGGTCCTCGTCGAGGTACCACATCACGTCGGACACCGTCTCGTCGGTGCGACCATCGCAGTCGTCGTCGCGCCCGTTGCAGAGCTCGATCGCACCCGGGCCGGTGCGGACGCTTCCGTCGTCGCAGTCGACGACGTCACCGCCGCAGCGGGCGTCCGGGATGCCGTCGCCGTCGCGATCTTCGAGCATGCCTTCGAACACCGCGACACCGTCGCAGTCGTCGTCGCGTCCGTTGCACTGCTCCTCCGCGCGTGGGCTCACCGTGCTTCGCGTGTCGTCGCAGTCGAACGCGTTGAGCACGTGACCTTCGGGCCGCCCGCAGCTCACGACCGCGGTCGCGCTCGCGTCACCGAAACCATCCCCGTCGGTGTCCGGATACCAAGGCACCGCACGCGCCTGCTCGTCCGCGCGTCCGTCGCAGTCGTTGTCGAGCCCGTCGCAGACCTCGACTTGCGCGGGGCTGCGCGCGGGATCGTCGTCGTCGCAGTCGTCGCCCACCGTGGAGAAGCGTGGGCTGCCGGGGCAGGCGGAGGCCGTCGTCGTCGCATCGCCGCGGCCGTCCGAGTCGAGGTCCACGAAGCCCTCCACCGCCACGTCCTCGTCGAACGAGCCGTCGCAGTCGTCGTCGCGTCGGTTGCAGACCTCGCTCGCGTCGGGCCGGATCGCGTCGTCGGAGTCGTCGCAGTCGGTGCCGCAGAGATCCCCGTTGCAGCAGCGCGCGTCGACGAAGCCGTCGTCGTCGTCGTCGCGTTCGCCGAAGGTGCCGGGGTTGCAGTCTTCGTCGAAGCCTTCCGGATCGCAGATCTCAGATGCGTCGGGGTTCACGTCCTCGTCGCCGTCGTCGCAATCGTCCCCGCCGCACGCGATCGCCGCGTAGCCGTCGCCGTCCGCGTCCGGCTCCGTGCACGAGACACACTCGTTCGCGGGCTCGTCGCAGCCGTCCTCGCACGGGCTCGTCCCCGCGACACAACCGCGCGCGTCGGCGCCGCTCGCGCTCGGCGTGCAGCGCTCGGCGCCGTTGCAGAAGACTCGGTCGTCGCAGTCCGCGTCGACCGCGCACACGCCGTCGGCCGCGTCGCGTTCGCCCGCGTCACCCGCGTCGATCGTCGGATTCACGTCGTCGTCGCCGCACGCGAGCGCGCACGACAAGCCCACCAGAAGAAAGAACCGCCCCACCGACCGAGGATGGCACGATCCGTCGGATTCGCACGGGGTCGTGCGCCGACGTCCGGGCAAGCATGACGATCGTCATGTCGTGACGTTCTGGCGGCAGTCCCGCCCCCGTGAAGCACACGAAGATCCACGGGACCGGCTCGCCACGTGCTCCCGCCGCATCGGCCCCTCAGCCGCGTCCGCAACCGGCGCGAAGGAAACGCGGCGCGTAAGATGAACGACTCGTCGTCGTCCTCCGAGGCAGAGGACCGCATGAACACGAACGCCCAGAACACGCTCACGCCGAATGGCCCGCAGGGATCGGGGGGCGCGCAGATGCCGCCGATGGAGCTCTCCGTCGAGGGCATGACCTGCGCGGCCTGCGTGGGGCACGTGGAGCGCGCGCTGAAGAAGGTGCCCGGCGTCGCGGGCGCCGAGGTGAACCTGGTCACGAAGAAGGCGGTCGTGCAGCTCCAGCGACCGGTGGAGCGCACGGCGCTCGCCGCCGCGGTGGAGAAGGCCGGCTACGAGGTGGTGCCGCCGCGCGTGGACGAGGTGGTGCTCTCGGTGCGCGGCATGACGTGCGCTTCGTGCGTCGGGCGCGTGGAGAAGGCGCTTCGCGCGGTGCCCGGTGTGAAGGAAGCGACCGTGAACCTCGCGAGCGAGCGCGCCACGGTGCGGGCGGAGGGCGTGTCGCCCGCGAGCCTGATCCGCGCGGTGGAGGACGCCGGCTACGAGGCGTCGGTTCAGGACGCGTCGCGCGCGACGCCCACCGACGAGCTCGCGGAGGCGGAGGCGCGCGAAGATCGCACGAACCGCCGTGACCTCGCGCTGGCGGCGATCCTCACCGTGCCCTTGCTCGTGATCGCGATGAGCCACGGCGCGATCCCCGGCACCGACGGCCCGCTCGCGCGCTGGGCCCAGCTCGCGCTCGCGACGCCCGTGATCTTCGTCGCGGGTCGTCGCTTCTTCACCGGCGCGTGGGCCGCGCTCCGACACCGCACCGCGAACATGAGCACCCTCGTCGCGCTCGGATCGTTCGCGGCCTTCGCGTACTCGCTCGTCGCGCTCGCGTTCCCCGCGGTGTTCCCACACGGAGAGCACGTCGCGCCGCACCTCTACTTCGAAGCGGGCGCGGCGATCGTGACGTTCGTCCTGCTCGGCAAGCTGCTCGAGTCGCGCGCGCGGCGTCGGCTCTCGGACGCGGTGCGTGGGCTCGTCGCGCTCACGCCGCCGATCGCACATCGGCTGCGCACCCGCGAGCTCGACGCCGACGCGGAGATCGAGGACGTCGCGGTCGAGTCGCTCACACCGGGCGATCTCGTGCTCGTGCGACCCGGCGAGCGTGTGCCGGCAGACGGCGTCGTGGTCGAAGGCACGAGCGCGGTCGACGAGTCGATGCTCACGGGCGAGAGCCTCCCGGTCGACAAGGTGGCGGGCGATCCGGTGTACGGCGGCACGCTCGGCGCGAGCGGCGCGCTCACGATCCGCGTCACCGGCGTGGGCGAGGACACTGCGCTCTCGCGCATCGCGAAGGCGGTCGAGCGCGCCCAAGGATCGCGCGCGCCGATCGCGCGCCTGGCGGACGTCGTGAGCGGCGTGTTCGTTCCGATCGTGGTGGGGATCGCGCTGCTCACCTTCGTGGGCTGGATGATCGTGGATCCGACGGATCTGGCGACCGCGATCGAGCGTTTCGTCGCCGTGCTCGTGATCGCGTGTCCGTGCGCGCTCGGGCTCGCGACGCCCGCCGCGGTCGCGGTCGGCACCGGTCGCGGCGCCGAGCTCGGCGTGCTCTTCAAGGGCGGCGTGGCGCTCGAGACGACGAGCCGCGTGAGCACGGTGCTGCTCGACAAGACGGGCACGCTCACGACCGGAAGGCCGGAGCTCACCGACGTGATCGCGCTCGCGGACGTGACCGACGCGTCGACGACGCTCGATCGCACGACCCTCCTCTCGTACGTCGCCGCGATCGAAGCGCGCAGCGAGCACCCCATCGCGGACGCGATCGTGCGGGGCGCGACCGAGCAGAACGTGCCGCGGCGCGAGGCACGTCAGGTCGAGGCGGCGATCGGCGGAGGCCTTTCGGGCATGGTCGACGATCGCCGCGTGCTCGTCGGCACCGCACGATTCCTCGCCACGCACGGGGTCGACGCGTCGGCGCTCGAAGCGGAGGCCGACGCGCTCGCGGCTCGCGGTCGCACGCCCTCGTTCGTCGCGATCGACGGCGCGCTCGTGGGGCTCGTCGCGGTCGCGGATCGTCCGAAGCCGGAAGCGCGCGCGGTGATCGCGCAGCTCCACGCGCTCGGCGTCGAGGTCGCGATGGTCAGCGGCGATCGGCGCGCGACCGCGGAGGCGATCGCGAAGGAGCTCGGCATCGAGCGCGTGCACGCGGAGGTGCTACCCGAAGGGAAAGCCGCCGTCGTGCGCGAGGAGCGCGCGCGCGGTCGCGTGGTCGCGATGGTCGGCGACGGACTGAACGACGCGCCCGCGCTCGCCGAAGCGCACGTGGGCATCGCGGTCGGCAGCGCGACCGATGTCGCGGCCGCGGCGTCGGACGTGGCGTTGCTCCGCGGCGGCATCGAGGGGCTCCCGAGCGCGCTCCGCCTCGGGCGCCGCACCCTCTCGGTGATCCGCCAGAACCTCTTCTGGGCCTTCGTCTACAACGCGATCGGTCTCCCGCTCGCGGCCGGTCTGCTCTACCCATGGACCGGCTGGCAGCTCTCGCCCCTCTTCGCGAGCGCCGCGATGAGCCTGTCGAGCGTGAGCGTGCTGCTCAGCTCGCTGCGGCTGCGGCGCTTCGAGCGGGTCGCGGAAGCCCGAGTCTGAGGGCGGGCAGGTCCGTCCAAGGCACACCCGCCGGTCGGGCGTCGCTTCGACCCACCGATCGGCGGTTTTCCGCATTGTGGATGAAAATACAACGATTTCGAACGTTTGTCGGGCGTGGTCCCCTAGGCGCCCCCCTCGGATCCGTGAGCGCCCGCAAAGAGTTGGAAGTTGCACTCTCGACTTTTGACACCAGCCCGGTAGGGTGCCGCCGGTGGTCACGCGGCGCGATTGGGTGCGCCTGTCTGCGCTGGGTGGCGTAGGCGGCGCGGTGGTGGGGTGTGGGTCGAGCGGCGGGAACCTGCTTCCTCCGCCCGGGCCCGAGCACGACTCGATCTTGCGCGGCACCCGCGAAGAGCTCGACGACGCCTCGCTGGAGGTGGTCGCCGGCCAGGTGCCGGGCGACATGCTCGGCTTCGTCTTCGTGGTCGGCGGCGTGCCCTACGGCGACGGCACTCCGCTCTTCACCGGCGACGCGATGGTGCTGCGTCTGCGCTTCGAAGGCGGCGACGCGCGCGCGAAGACGCGGCTGCTCCGCACGGACGACTTCCTGCTCGACCAAGCCGCGACCGGCGAGCTCGCCTACCGCAACCTCGGCATGGTCCGCCTCTCGACGCACCTCGGCGCGCGCGACTTCGTGAACACCGCGCTCGTGCCCTCGCCGAGCGGACGCCTGCTCGCGACCTACGACGCGGGTCGCCCGTGGGAGATCGATCCGGAGACCCTCGACGCGATCACGCCGGTCGGTCTCGTCGACACCTGGCGGCCGATGTTCACGGGCCTCGGGCCCGGCTTCGATCTGCTGCCGATCCACATGTCGAGCGCGCACCCGGTCTGGGATCCCGTCGAGGATCGCGCGTACCTCGTGAACTGGGCGCCGCCGATCGAGGGCCTCTCGTCGGAGCCCTTCCTGCGCGTGCTGACGTGGGCCGGCGACGACGAGCCGGTCGCGACCGAGATCGTCGACGGCGAAGGAAACCTCGCGCGCATCACGCAGTCGCTCCACCAGCTCCAGGTCACCGAGCGCTACCTGCTGCTGAACGACGGCGCGTTCGCGATCGAGCCCGAGCAGATGACGGGCCGCGACGTCACGCGCGCGCAGCGGCCGAGCACCGTGATCTGGGTGGTTCCGAAAGCTCAATTGACGGGCGGACAGGCGACCGCGGTGCGGGTGGAGATTCCGGGAGAGAGCGCCCACTTCCTGGTCGAACGATCCGACGCGGACGATCGACTGACGATCGCCCTGATGCACCAACACTCGGCCGATCCGAGCGAGTGGGTGCGCGCGGGGGACGTCCGCTACCACGACGGCGCGCCGGTGCCGGCGAGCAAGGTCGGCATGATGGTCTCGCCCGCGGATCTCACGCCCCACGGGCGCTACGTGGTCGACGCGCGCACGGGGGCGGTGCTGGAGAGCCGACTCCTGGACGACGAGCGGTTGCAAGGGGTGACCCTTTGGAGCCGCGACGAGCGGAACGCCGCGCAGCCCCTCGCGGAGTCGCTCTGGGTGACCCTCGGCTTCGATCCGGATCTGATGACGACCCGGATCACCGACGCCTACCGCGATCACCCGCACCGCATCGTGCCCCTCGACGAGATGCCGACGGTGACGACTCCGGGGCGGATGATGCGCCTCGATCACGCCGGGCTCTCGGTGCTCGACGACCTCGAGCTTCCCTTCGGTTGGCTGCCGATGTCGCCCACCTTCGTGCCTCGTCGCAACGGCGGCGCGAGCAGCGGAGGGTTGGGCGACGGCTACCTCGTCACGATCGTGCTCGGTCCCGACGGCGACGAGGTCTGGATCCTCGACGCCGGCGATCTCGCGCGTGGTCCGATCGCGCGGTTGCGCCATCCTCGGCTCGACGTCGGCTTCTCGCTGCACACGTGCTGGCTTCCGGATCTCGCGCCGCCCGGCGAGTACCGAGTCGATCGACAGGTCGACTACGGCGCCAAGCTCGACGCCCTCCGCGAGGACGCGCGCGCGCTGGTGCGGACCGTGCTCGGCGTGAGCTGAGCGTGCGATCCGTCGTGCACACGAATCCTTCGGCGTTTCGTTCTTCCTCGAATCCCGGCTCTCGGCTCGTTCGTTCTTTCTCTTTTCTCCCGCTCCAGGGAGATCGTTCGATGGGGTATCACATGAAGAAGCTTGCATTTCTCGGTCTCCTCCTCGCGGCGTGTGGTGACGACGGCGGGCGCACGACGCCCACCGACTCCGGCACGGCGCCCACCGTCGACGCGGGCAGCACCCCGACGACCGACTCGGGCACCCCGATGCCCACGGAGGACGCCGCCCTGCCCATGCCGCCCGAAGGCCGCACCACCGTCGCGCCCGCGGCGGCGATCGAACGCCTCGTGGGCACGTGGGGGATGGAGAGCCGCTTCGCGACGATCCAGACGGTGCCCTTCCTCGGCGACCAGCGCAGCGTCTCGCGCGCCTGGGGCCTCGTGGAGATCGTGCAGGTCGGTGACGCGCTGCAGATGACCGAGCGCGGTTGCCGCGTGCAGATCGAGGGTGGCTCGACGATGACGTCGATCGACGACGCGGTGCCCCGCTCGATCGAACCGCAGGTCTCGACCCTGGAGTTCGTGACCGAAGGCGGCGCGATCTCGTGGATCCGTCCGGAGAGCGCGACGGCGGTCGGCTTCCGCGCCGCGAGCCCCACCGACGCGCTCCCGACGGCGTCGACCGATCCACGCGTCTTCGATCAGGACGGCGACGGTCAGCCCGGCGTGACGGTCAGCGTGAGCGGCCTCGCGAGCGGCGACGTGTACGTGGTGCAGTGGCAGCGCAGTTGGTACCAGGGCGCGCTCGGCACGAGCGGACCCGTGCTCGGCGAGAATCACTCGGACGCGTCCACCCAGCGCACGATCGGTGCGAGCACCTCGCTGCTCGAGATGGACATCCCGTCGCGTGCGGACACCAACCGCGCCGACTCGACGGTGCGCTTCGTGCCGCTCACGGGCGAGTACGACTGCGACCGCCTCGTCGGCGAAGCCAGCACGATCTTCGGAGGCTGAGATGCGGCGAGCGGCGCTGTTGGTTTGGATCGTGGGATGCGGCGGAACGGGTGACGGACCGCCGCCCGAGCAGCGCTGGTTCGAAGGGAGCTTGGCGGGCGCGTGTGGGGGGGAGCGCGGGCTCGCTCGCGTGGAGTGCGCCGACGCCGTCGCGTGGGAGTCCGTGCAGTGGCGCTACGGCGAGCGACGCGAGGCGGTCGACGTCTTGGGGGACGCGATCGACGCAGTACGCGAGGATCCCTCAGTGGACGCGGGCGACCTGGCGCGTCTCCACTGGCGACGGGTTCAGGTCGCCGTCGGCCTATTCTCCGAAGACCAAGACTCGAGCGGCGTCGCGCTCGCGCCCGACGACCTCGACCGCGCCGTCGAGTTGGCGCCGGACGACACGCGCATCGAGGGGTGGGACGCGCTCTTCGATCTGTTGGTCGCCTACCAGCGAAGCCCCGATGAGTTCGCAGTCGCGCGCGCTCGGGTGGACTCGCTCTTCGAACGCGACCCCGACTACACCCTGCCGGTGGTCATGGGCGTCACGATGGCGCTCCCGCTCGAGACGGGTTACCCGCAGGAGATGGCGCGGCGAGTCGAGGAGTTCGATTGCGCCACCCACGACTGGTGTGAGCGCGCGACTGCGAAAGTGCCGTTCCAGCAAGCGGGGATCGAGCTCCTCTTCGCGGAGATCCACGCCCGAGTCGGGGACCGCGAGCTCGCGCGCGTGCACCTCGAACGCAGTCTGAACGCGCCACGTGCGGAGCATTGGCCCTACCGGTTCGTCGCCGAAGAGAAGCTCGCGGATCTCAACGGGTGGCTCGCGACCTTCGCGGCTCGCGGCGAGTCCGAGTCGGTCCTCGACATCACGGAGAACAACGGCCGCCGCGCGTGCGTGATCTGCCATGGGCCTCCGAGCGCACCCATTCGTGACTGACGCCGAGCTCCCATCGACGCGGCACCAGAGCTCGCTTCGTCGGCGTGAGCGTGCATGTTCTGTCGATGTTTTGTCGATGTAACCTTGCAGAACAAAAGCAGAACATGACGTAGCCGCTGACGTTTCGACCTGATAGCGTGAGTTCGGGTCGGGCATGAACGTCGAAAATCTCTTGGAGCGCTTGTGCGCGCGCCTCGGTTCGCCGAGCGCGTCGGATGCAGGCGCGGTGTTGGTGAGCGTGCTGGCCGCGCTCTCGCCGCTCGTGCCCTGGCCGTCGCTCAATCGGCTCGGGCGCGAGCTCCCGCCGGAGTGGATGTCCGCGCTGCGCAGCGAGCGCTTCGCGGACGACGGCGGTCGCGACCTGTTCGAAGCACGGCTGCGGGCGGTCGCGGTGAACGACGACGACGCGACCGCCGTGCTGCGTGAGCTGTCGAGCCACCTCGACGTGCGGGCCCGCCACGCGCTCTTCGTCGGGCTGCCTGACGATCTGCGCGCCGTGCTCGCCGCCTGATCGCGCGCACGTCGAGCGTCGGCCTTCGCTGGATGTCGCCTCGGGGGCGGCCGACGGATCGCTCTGCAGACGACGGGTCGCCATCGATCTCCGAGACGACGGAAACGAAGAAGCGGAGGACCCGAAAGTCCCCCGCCTCTTCGTTCTCGGAACGCGCTCAGAACGCGAAGCCGCTCGCTCGCGTGCCCGGCGAGTAGCGCACGCCCGCGCGGAGCGTGGTGTGGCGCACCATCGTCGCCGCCACGTCACCCTCGGTCATGCGCACGATCGACTCGTCCATGTTCGCGATCGTGCTGTTGTAGGTCACGGCGTCGATCACGGTCCCACCGCGCCGCAGCGTGACGGTGTCCCCGTCGTTGTTGAGCGAGAGCGTCCCCGTGGACGCGCGCGTGACGAGCGCGCCGCCGAAGAGCCCGTTCGGCACGCCACCACCACCGAACACCACGAGCGTCCCGAGCGGCGGGAGCACCGTCCCGGGCGGGAAGGTGTGCCGCGTCATCGTGTCCGAGATCGTCATGCCGCTGAGGTCCAGCGCCACGACCGTCATGTTCACGAGCTCGATGAACTCGTCGTTCGTGGAGCTCACCATGCCGTCGCCGCTCACGTCCGCGCCAGCCGGTGGATCCGCGAGGATCTCGTTGATCACCACGAAGCCGGCCTCGGGCACCTGTGCGACCGCGAAGCTGGAGCCGTAGATGTCGAACGTGCCGGTGCGGTTATCCGTCCAGAGGACGACGTTGCCGCTGATCGCGGGAGACGCCTGCGTGGCGGCCGAGCTGGTGAGGAAGGACGGCGCCGAGCCGAGGCTGCCGATGGCGACGTCCCCGTTGCTGCGCGAGAGATCCGTCCAGACCATGAAGAGTCCGTCGTTGTCGTTGAGGAGCTGCGCGCCCACCGCGGTGGAGAGCGCGGCTTCCATCGGGAACACGGTCGTCAGGACGCCGAAGCTCCCGCCGTACGCGTCCCAGTTGCTCGTCTCGGTCGCGGTCGGGGTCGTGATGGCGCGACCGTCGATCCAGCCGACCGACGCGTGGCTGAGCACCGGCAAGCGCTGCCCGTGCACCGACGACGCGGCGGGCGTCTGAACCTGCACGGCCGGCGGCGACTCCCCGAAGTCGACCACCACCGTCACGAGCCGATCCATCGCGTCGAAGGTCACGAACGCGAGGCGCGAGCCGCGCAGTACGGGGTCGAGCTCGTTCTCCAGGCTCGGCTCCGTGAAGAGCGGCGAGGCCGTCGCGGTCGCGATGTCGTACAGGAAGATGTCCCATTGAGTGCCGTCGAACTCGTCGTAGACGATCGTGCCGCCGTCGATCTCCGCGCGGCCGGTCTGCCGGGTGGAGATGACGCGCTCGACGCCGGTGGTGAGGTCGACGTGCACCGCGCGCCGCGCCGCGCCGTCGCCGCGGAGGAACACGAGGTGGTTGCCGCGCACGCGCGGTGCCGCTTCGCTCGCGGGCGTCGTCGTGAGACGAGTCGGCGCGGCGCTGCTGTTGAAGTTCGCGAACCCGACGTCCCAGTTTCCGTCGAAATTCTCGAGGTAGACGACGTGCTGCCCGTGGATCGAGGGCGAGACGATGTCGTTGGTCCCGAAGAGGATCGGGCCCGAAGTGCAGCCGTCGTCGACCTCGCCGTCGCAGTCGTTGTCGAGGCCGTCGCAGATCGCTTCGTTGGTCGCGCCGTCCTCGGTCATCGCGTAGTTGACGCCGTAGCTGTCGGTGCCCGCGCACGCCGTCCAACCGGCCGCGCCCGCACACACCTGCGTCGAGCCTTCGCACACGCCCGCGGTGAGCGCGCACGCCGGCGCGACGAGCGCGTCGTCGGTGAGCCCGTTGCAGTCGTCGTCCTGGCCGTTGCAGGTCTCGGGCACCGGCGTGACTCCGCCCGTGCACGCGCCCCACTCGCCACCCGCGCACGTCTGCGTGCCGCGCTCGCACGCGCCCACGCTGCTCCCGCACGCCTGCGTCGCGCCGTCCACGCAATCGCAGCCTTCGTCGACCATGCCGTCGCAGTCGTTGTCGAAGCCGTCGCACGTCGACTCGGTCGCCTGGTAGCGCGCGCCGTACTCGGTCGCGGTGCAGGCCACGAAGCCGCCCGCGCCGCTGCAGCGCTGACGCGAGCCCGCGCAGACGCCCTGCTGGAGCGCACACGCCGGGCCCGTGAGCCCGTCGTCGGGGCTGCCGTCGCAGTCGTCGTCGAGCCCGTTGCAGCTCTCGGTCGCCGGCGCGACCTCACCCGCGCAGCCGCCCCACGAGCCCGCGGTGCAGGTCTGGGTGCCGGCCATGCAGACGCCGACGTCGCTGCCGCAGGCCTGCGTCGCGCCGTCGATGCACGTGCAGCCCTCGTCGACGATGCCGTCGCAGTCGTTGTCGAGCCCGTCGCAGAGCGACTCCGTCGCCTGGTAGTCGCCGCCGTAGCTCGCGACGCCCGCGCAGGCGATCCAACCCGCGACGCCGCCGCACGCGCGCACGCTGCCCGCGCACACGCCCTGCTGCAGCGGACACGCGGGCGGCGTGAGATCGCCCGGCTCGTCCATCATGCCGTCGCAGTCGTCGTCGAGCCCGTTGCAGCTCTCGCCCATCGGACCGACCTCGCCGACACACGCGCCGAAGGTGCCGCCCGTGCACGTCTGGGTGCCCGGCATGCACGCGCCGACGTCGATGCCGCACGCCTGGGTCTCGCCGTCCTCGCACGGACAACCTTCGTCGGTCGTCCCGTCGCAGTCGTTGTCGAGCCCGTCGCACGCGGCCTCGGTCGCTTCGTAGTCGGCGCCGTAGTCGGTCGCGTCGCACGCGAGGAAGCCGTCCTCGCCGCCGCAACGCGCCGTCGCGCCCGCGCACACGCCGTCCGTGAGCCCGCAGCTCGGACCCGTGAGGTCCTCGTCGGTGGTGCCGTCGCAGTCGTTGTCCGCGCCGTCGCAGGTCTCGGTCCCCGCGGGGCTCGCGTTGGCGTTCTCGTCGTCGCAGTCCGGTCCGAGCGCGCAGCCCTCGCCGTAACCGTCGTCGTCCTCGTCGATGCAGGAGCCGGAGTCGCGTCCGCCGTCGACGCCCGTGTCGACCTGGCCGCCGTCGCGTCCGCCGCCGTCCATCTCCATCCCGCCGTCCATCGTCGGCGGGCCGTCGTCGTCGCCGCACGCGAGCGCGAGCACGAGCGCGAGCCCGAACCATTTCTTCGTCATCCCAAACCCTCCTGAAGCGCGCCGAAGCACGCAGTGCCGCAAACACGGCGAGTCGGACATGGCCATGTGGTGGAGCCACGCCGAACGAGGGGATACGGAGCCGACGCGTGGATATTCCTCGGAATCTTCGGCGACTGCTGGCTCGCGTGCGCCATCGCAGACGGGGAACAGTGCGCCTGCACGAATCCGCGAATCGTTCGGTCGGGGACCTATTCGGTTCCACCAACAGACGCAGGTCGAAGCGGTCACGCGGACCACGACGAAGCGCGTCGCGGTCGTGGTCCGCATCCAGCGGATCGGCATCACCTCGACCTTCAGGCCGAGCGTTTCGGCAAGACGCTTCGAACCGCCGAGGTGATGCCGATCCTGCGCGCGCTCGACGGTCACCCGCACACGCGGTGACGAGCGAGAGCCGTCGAACCGCGGCTCACATCGGCCGACACACGATCGGATTGCAGACCTCGAGACCCTCGAGCTGGAACTGCTCCAACCAACGGAAGCGGACGGCGACCGACGCGGGCTCGCATCGGCGCAAGCTTCCGGGGTCCCCCGCGTCACAGCCGAGCGTTGCGTCGACTTCGGGATGCAGCACGTCGATCGGCTGCGGGTCGTTGTTGGCGTCGCAGATCGCGGTGCCGCCGACCGAGTTGGGGTCATCGCAGCTCGCGTCGAACGCGTCGCGGTAGCGGTCGCGTCCGCGAACGTCGTCGCGACGCGAGCGACACAGACGCTCCCAGCCTGCCAGCGGATCGCCCTCGGCCGGCCGACCCTCGTCGCCACCGTCGACGACGACATCTTCTGGCGGCGGCTCCTCGGCGTCGGCTTCGTCGGTCGTGGAGCCGTCGTCTGGCTGCGAACCACACGTGCCCTTCATCTGGCAGTCTCGTCCCACCCATCCCTGCGGGAAGTCAGTGATGATGTCGGTGACGGTGTCCGCGAAGTAGCCCGCCACTCACCGGCACGACAGCGCCGATGCTGCGCACACGACGAAGCCCACGCTCCTTCCGGGGCGTGGGCTTCTCGAGCGTGTGTGTCTCGCGTCGCGCTCAGCTCGTGCAGTACCCGCGCGGGGCCCGCTGGATGTCACGCAGCTTCGTTCGCGCCTGCGCCACGAGCGGCGAGCGGGGATGTGCCGAGATCAACGCTTCGAGGGCGGAGCGCGCGTCGGTGCACGCGTGGAGCGCGTAGAACGCCTCCGCCATGTCGAAGAGCGCGCGGTCGACGACGTCTCCCGTGCGGAACTCGGCGATCACCTTCCGAAACTCCGCCAGCGCGCTCGCGGGACGACCTTCGATCAGATACGTCTTTCCGATCGCGTATTGCGCGTCGTCGGCGCGCGCGTCGTCGCGGTAGCGGGTGACGTACTCGCGGAAGAGCGCGCGCGCGGTGCTGTGATCGTTGGCCTGCTGCGCGCGCTGCGCGGCCGCGAAGTGCTCCGCCGGATCGGCCGGGATCTGCGAGGCGTCCACCGGCATGTCGACGCCGGCTTTGCGCGCGAACTGCTGGATGCGGCGATCGATCTCCTGCTGTTGTTCGGAGAGCGCGCGCTGCGTGCTCGTGAGCTCGTTGCGAAGCTCCGCGATCTCGCCTTCGAGCACCTGGATCTGCTCGCGCAGGCGCTGCACCTCGGTGCCGATGTCCGCGCTGTTGCGGGTGACGACGCTCGTGGCTTGCTCGAGCACGCGCTCGAGCTCGGCCATCTTCGTCTCCATCGCCGCGCGCTCCGCGCTCATGCCCTCTTCGAGCGAGACGATGCGACGCTCGCGATCGGCCGCTTCACGCGCGAGGCGCTCGCCGGCCGACTTCGAGTAGCAGCCCGCCGTCGCGACGAGGATGGCCACGCCGAGCAGCGAATACCCGAGCTGCGGAGACCGCATCTCAGCGCTCCGTGAAGGTGACCTTGCGGTCGTTGCGCCAGCCCGACTCGTCCTCGCCCTGCGCCATCTCTTCGCCCATCGACGAGGCGCTCAGCCCCTCGCGCGTGACGCCGAGCGAGGTGAGGTACTGCATGACCGCGCGCGCGCGCCGATCGCCGAGCGCGAGGTTGTACTCCTCGGTGCCGCGCGGGTCGGTGTATCCGGTGACGTGCACGCGCGCGAGGTTGCGGGTGCGGATGCAGGTCGCGATGCGGCCGAGCGCGTCGCGCGTGCTCGAGTCGAGCTCGTCGCTGTCGAACGCGAAGAAGACCGGATCGAGCGAGCACGGGCCCGAGCTCGTCGGACCGCTCGTCTCCTGCGGGAGATCCTCGCTCGACGACGCGACGCAGCGGTTGTTGCGGCACTCCTCGCCGGGGCCGCAGTCGCCGTTGCCCGCGCACCATCCTTCGATCGGATCGCAGCGCCCCCCGTTGCAGGTCTGACCCGCGGGGCAGTCGTTGGCGTCGCGGCACTGCTGGCAGAGGTCGTTCACGCAGAACTCGCCCTCCTGACAGTCGTCGTCGTCGTCGCAGGCCGGGTAGTCCGGACCGCAGCCCGCGAAGAAGAAGCAACTGAGCGCGACGGTGGCCGCGCGGATCGACGTACGCATGTCGTTCCCTCCGGGCCCTCGGCTACCGCGACCGGCGCGGCGGGTCAAGCGAGCGGCTCGATGCCGCGGTGCGCAGGGTGTGGCGAAAAGGTCATCGATCGCGCGATCTTCCGGGACGGACTCGACGTGCTCGTCGCCCGTCGAGTGGCACGCCGAGTTTCCCGCGAGGCCACCTTTCTTCTTCCTCGCACGCAGCTCGCGAAGCGTGCCGCGCGTCGAACACGCGCGCGGGCAAAGGCGCCCGAACGCCTTGCGGGTCTCGACCCGTCGCGTCGGGCCCGCACGCGAGCGGGCGAATGTGCTCCGTCGCGGACGGGTCGCCGCACGACGAACCCACGGCGCCGCTTGCTCGCGCGCGACGAAGCTCCCTACAGTGAGCGCGTGCGGGCTTCACTTCGTGGCTTCGATCGCCTCGCGATCGCCTTGGCCTTCGGGCTCCTCGGTGCGTGCGGCGACGACGACGGTCCGCCGGCGCGACCGGACGCCGGCGGCGACGGCTCGGTGATCGTGCGGTGCGGAAGCGCCGACGATCCCGACAACGACACCATCTCCACGATGGACGAAGGCGACGGAGACTTCGACGGCGACGGCCAACCGAACTGGAACGACCCCGACGCGGACGGCGACGGAATTCCCGACTCGGTCGAGGCCGGCGACGCGAACTGTCTCACGCCGCCCGTCGACACCGACGCCGACGGTGCGCCCGACTTCCTGGATCTCGACGCCAACGGGGACGGCGTGCCCGACACCGACCAGCGCGACGCCGATCTCGACGACGACGGGATCGTCGACGCGCTCGATCCCGACGTGGACGGAGACGGAATCGCGAACGTGGTCGAGCGCGGCGGCGACGGACCGCCGGCCGACACCGATGGCGACGGCACCCCCGACGTCCTCGATCTCGACTCCGACGGCGACGGCATCGACGACGCGATCGAGGCGGGCGACGGCTCGCTCGACTCGCCGCCGCGCCACTGCGACCAAGAGGTCGATCCGCTGACGGGTGATCGCGCGTCCGATGGGCTCGCGGACTTCGTCGACTCGGACTCCGACAACGACGGCGCCTCCGACGGAGACGAGCTCCGCTTCGGCACCAACCCCTGCGATCCCGACTCCGACGACGACGGCCTCGGCGACCTCGTCGAGATCGCGCGCGAGCAGGTGAACTGCCCGAGCGGCGAAGGCCACGACGCCTGCGGCTGCGCGACGAACCCCGACTGCGGCATCCCGCGCGACGACTTCTTCGTCGTGCTCCCGTACGGCGGCGATCCGGTGCAGCGCGACCTCGACTTCGCGACCGACATCCGCGTGGCCGACATCTTCTTCCTCACCGACACCACCGGCTCGATGGGCACCGAGCTCGATCTCGTGAAGAGCACGGTCACGACGCCCGGCGTCGGCATCATCGACCGCGTGCGCGAGACGATCCCCGACGCGTGGTTCGGCGGTGGTCAGCACGACGACTTCCCCTTCGGCAGCTACGGCGGCGGCTCCGACCAGCCCTTCATCCTCGCGATCGGCATGACCCCGCCCGAGCGTGCGAGCGACGTGCAGACGGCGTTCGACGCGATGGGTCTGCACGGCGGCGGCGACGGACCGGAGTCGAACACCGAGGCGCTCTACCAGCTCGTCACCGGGCTCGGCGGCACGTGGACCTACAGCAGCGGTGGGACGTACACGATGCGTCGCTACGTCGGCGACTGCCTCGACACCGGTTGGGGCGCCGCGTGCTTCCGCGAAGGCGCGCTCCCGATCGTCGTGCACTTCGGCGACTACTGCAGCCACAACGGGCCGCCCGGCGAGAGCTCGTCGTGCAACCCCTACGTCGGCATCGCGCCGTCGCCCATCGGCTGGACGGACACGATCGCGGAGCTGAACCGGCAAGGCGCGAAGTACATCGGCGTCAACACCGACAACGGCTCGACGTGCAGCGGCGTGGTCGGCCCCTCCGGTGGATCGCCGTGCTTCTTCATGCGCCGCACGGCGGAAGAGACGGGCGCGGTCGACCTCGACGGTCAGCCGCTCGTCTACGATCTCCCGGACGGCGGCAGCACCACGCTCTTCGTCGACACCGTGGTCGAGGCGATCGAGACGGTGGCCACGCGCGTGCCGCTCGACGTCGACACCGCGCTGCGCGACGACCCGAGCGACTCGGTGGACGCGCGCGGCTTCATCAAGCGCCGTCAGCCTGCGTGTCGGGCGATGCCCCCGACCGAGCCTTGTTGGTTGCCGCCCGAAGGCGTGACGGCCGAGCAAGCGGTCGCGACGATCGACGAATCGACGTTCTTCGGCGTCGTGCCGGGCACCAACGTGAAGTTCCGCATCACCTTCCAGAACGACTTCCAGGTCGGCGATCGCGAGAGCCGCGTCTACATCGCGTACATCCAAGTGCGCACGGGCGCGGCGGTGCTCGACGAGCGGCAGGTCTTCATCGTCGTTCCCGCGAGCCCGGGCGGGCCGATCATCTGAGCTCGTCCGAGCTCGCGACGCGACCGTCCGAGCTCGGGAGCGTCCGAGCCAGCGCTCGACGCCACACTTCGAAACGCGATTGATGCTCGCACTCTTGCACTTGATGCGCGTGTGAGTCCCCTCGCGTGATCGCGGGGCTGTGCATTTCGCGAACAGAACCCCGCTTGATACGGTGTCGCGTCGCGACGCCGCACACGACGCGACCAGCTTGCTCTTCTTTGGAGGTTCAGATGGCGCGTTTGGGAACCCTCTTGCTCTGCGCGGCGCTCGCCGGCGCGTGCTCTCCGGACGGAGGCGGCGGTCGTCGCCGGCGTCATCTGCAGCTCGGGCGGCGGCGAGAGCAGGACCGCCATGCACTCGTCGCGGTGAGTCGCGGCGTACTCGGTGAAGCAGCGCTGCTTCTCCGCCGGGAGCGCGCTGCAGCCGGTGACCCACGCCGCACGATCGTTGCCGACTCCGAGCGACGTGGTGGCGGGGATGTTCGGGTAGCGCTGCGCGTTCTCTTCCGCGCTCGTCAGCGCGTCGCGCACCGTCTTGTCGAAGTAGGCCCCGCAGGTGTCGGCGGCGGAGTCGCCACAGCCGATCGCGAGCAGGACGGAGAGACCGAGGAGGAACTGCATGAGCTTCATGGGCTGTCTCTACGTAGGGCGAGCGCGGTTCTCCCTCGGCGCGAAACACACCCACGAAGCCACGTGAGACCGGTACGTTCCGTCCGACGCGCGTGGTCTTCCGGTCATGCGCCGACACGCTTCTTGGTCGGCCGGGTCAGCGGCCGACCAAGCATCGGCTCCGCGCCCGCGCGCGGCCCGATGGATTCGCGGTTTCGTTCCGCTTCGCGGACTGCGTCCGCTTCGCCTCGAACGACTCCGCTTCACTTCCAACGATCGGGCCGCCTGCGCGCGGAGCCGAGAAACGCGAGGCGAACATGAGCGATCCGTGGGGGACCCTCTCGAGCGACCAGCGAGCCGCCATCCTTCGTGCGGTCGACGAGCTGTTCGAAGACCTCGTCGACGACCTGGTGCGCGAGGCGAGCGCGAGTGGGGACGCCGACGCCGAAGAGGTCGTGGGAAACGTGCTGAGCGATCTCGTCGCGTCGATCGAGGAGCAGTCGGACGAGCTCGGCTTCGATCCCTACGACGACGACGAGCTCGACCTGAGCTCGGCGATCCACGCGCACTACTACGAGACCCTCTTACCCCGGAAGCTTCCGCTGGAGCTCTTGCGACGGTTGGATCGCTACCGCTGATCCGAGACGGCTGGATCCGCCGTCGCGATCCACCCGGCGGAGCCCGTTCGAGGCTCACCGATGGCGCGGGCGCCCACAGGCGGAATGGCGCGACGGCTGAATCGCCATTCAGTCTCGTGGTACGCTGTGCGGCCCATGAAGAAGCGCCGCTACCTCTTCGAGAACGAGACCCACGAGGCGATCCGCAAGGCAGTTCGCCGCTTCGCCGAGCACACGATCGCGCCGCACGCGGACGCCTGGGAAGAAGCCGAGGAGTTCCCGCGGGAGCTCTACGCGCAGGCGGGCGAGGCGGACATCCTCGGCATCGGCTACCCCGAGAGCGTCGGCGGTGACGGGAACGATCTCTCGCACGTGCTCGTGGCGGCGGAGGAGATGGTGATCGCGGGTCGGAGCGTGGGCACCACGGTCGGGCTCGGGAGCCACGGCATCGCGCTGCCTCCGATCGTGCACTTCGGGACGCCCGAGCAGAAGGAGCGCTTCGCCAAGCCGGTGCTGCGCGGAGAGAAGATCAGCGCGCTCGCGATCACCGAGCCGGGCGGCGGCAGCGACGTGGCCTCGCTGCGCACGAAGGCGGTGCGCGACGGTGACTTCTACGTGGTGAACGGCAGCAAGACCTTCATCACGAGCGGCACGCGCGCGGACTTCGTGACGACCGCGGTGCGCACGGGCGGCGACGGGCACGGCGGGATCTCGCTCCTCATCGTCGAGCGCGGCACGCCGGGGTTCACCGTCTCGAAGAAGCTGAAGAAGACCGGCTGGTGGGCGAGCGACACCGCGGAGCTCTCCTTCGAGGATTGTCGGGTCCCGGTGTCGAACGTGATTGGCCGTGAGAACGCGGGCTTCGTCGCGATCATGATGAACTTCGTGACCGAGCGATTGATGCTCGCCGCGCAGTGCGTGGCGATCGCGGAGCTCGCGTACCGCGAGACGGTCGCCTACACGAAAGAGCGACACGCGTTCGGCAAGTCGCTCACGGGCTTCCAGGTCACGCGGCACAAGCTCGCGGAGATGGTCACGCGCATCGCCGCGGCCCGCGCGCTCACCGGAGAGTGCGTGTCGCGCTTCCTGAAAGGCGAGAACGACGCGGGCCTCGCGGCGATGGCCAAGAACGTCGCGACCGACGCGTGCAGCTTCGTGTGTGACCAAGCGGTGCAGCTCCACGGAGGCTACGGCTACATGCGCGAGTACCTCGTGGAGCGGCTCTACCGCGACGCGCGCCTCTACCCGATCGGCGGAGGCACGCGCGAGATCATGAACGAGATCATCTCGAAGACCGAAGCGTACTGAATCCTCGGTACAGCGAGCATCCGGTTCGCCGTGCTCAATACCCGCTCGCGTCGAAGGCCCAACCCGCGCGCAAGATCGCGCTCGGGAGGAAGTGCGCGCCGACGTCCGATCCGATCGCGAAGTGTTGGCGGACGTCGACCGCGAGATCGACCAGGAACGCGCCGAACTGCAGGCCGAGATCGACGCCGACCACCCAGCCGAGCGCGGCGTGATCGAGGGTGCGGGCGGCCTCGCGGCGCGGGCCTCGGTCGTCGCCCATGGTGCCGCGACCGGTGCCGGCGTCGTGCCAGCCGCCGCTCGGGCCGAGGCTGAGCGCGAACCAGACCTTGCGGTTTTCGTTGCTCATGCAGGGAAACATCGTGCGGGCGGTGAGCGCGAGATCGAGCACGGTGCTCGCGAAGCCGAAGCCTTCGCGGCCGAAGCCGCGCCCGCGTTGGTGCAGGCCACGCGCGGAGAAGCCGAAGCGCAGGTAGCGGTTCTTTCCGAAGAGGAAGCGGCTCGCGACGTCGAAGGCAGGCCCGGGGGAGCTCGCGTAGCCGTGACCGTCGATCGGCGTGGCGCTGGTGGTGCGGCCGACGACGCCGAGCCCCACGGTGAGCTCCGCCGCGCTGAGCCCGTCGCGAGGCTCGCGGCGCGGCTCGACCGCGAGCACGTCGGGCGTGACGCGCTCGTACTGCACGAGCTCGTGTCCGTGGACGACGGTCTCCCCATAGTCCTGGGTCGTTTGGGGTGACGTGGGGTCCTGCGCGGATGCGGGCGCGACGAGGGCGAAGCCGAGAGCGATCCCGGCGAGAAGTCGGCGGCTGACCCCGCCGACCGGGGCAAGAAGCGTACGTTCCATGGTGTCCTCCGAGGTCCGCTCTCCCCGCGGACCTCGGGGAGAACGCAGGTGTGCCGCGGCGCTTACACCTGGAGGTGCAGCACGAGACCGACGCGCGACGACGGCGGGTCAGACCGTCGGCTCCGCGGGAGGTTCCAAACTGCCGGGCTACCAGCCGGACCCGATCACCAAACCCGCATCCCACGCCTGGGCGCGGCCCTCGCGCCGCCGCGGGCGCACCGAGGAGCGTGGAAGCACGAACGGGCGATCCTCGAAACCGACGAACACCGCCACGTGGAAACGACGGCTCACGACACCCATCGAGAGCCTTCCGCGTCCGAGCACGCGCTCGGTCAGGTCGACGTACGTGCTCAGCTTGCGACGCCGCGAGGGCAACCACACCGCGGAGGCGAGCAACGCGGTTCGTCCTCCGGCGCGCCAGATCAGCCCGAGCTGTCCCGCCACGTACGAGACGCGAACGGGGTCGTAGGTCCCGGCGTGTCTCGGGGGCACGGGGCGATTCGGGTTGCGGGGATCGTGCACCCCGAAGTCGGCGAGCAATCCCGCACCGAACGCGAGGCGGTGACGCGAGTCGGTGCGACCGGTCGCGACGAGGGGCGCGAGCAAGCCGAACGAGAACCCGTGGAAGGTGGTGGTCTCCGTGCCGTAACTGGCATCGGGCTCTCGATGAATCGCCACGCGGTACCCCGCGGTGACGAGCGGCATCCATTCGGGGGAGAGCAGCACCCAGGGTCCGTCCCCGAACGAAGCGGGCTCGGTCGTTCGACTCGAGGCCCCGTCTTCGTCTTGCGCGCTCGCGAGCCCGCTGGAAGCGACGAGCACGAGGGCGAGCGCGATCTTCCGACTCACCATCCGGCCCCCACGTGCAGGCCGACGTCGACGGTGGTTCGAACTTCGTCGAACGCGCCGACGCCGACGAAAGCCGCGACGCGCCACGGACCCACGCAGGGCCCGAGCGAGAGTCGTCCGCGCTGAAGCAGGCCGCGCCGAGACACGTCGACCACGTACCGGCGCGAGGGCTGCCAAACGAGCGATCCCTCGAAGCCGACGCCGCCTCGCGATGCGTCGGTTCGCCTCACGCGAACGAGAACGCCGAGCTGTCCGTAGGCGACCACGGTACGCGCCACCTCACGCGCCGGCGGTTCGCTGCTCTCGTCGTCGAGCGGCGGCGCGGGGGTGAATCTCTGCGCGGTGAAGTCGACGCCCGCGCCCGTCACCAGCGCGAGCCGGGCGAGAGAGTCGTGTCTTCCCGTCGCGACGAGTGGAACCAGCACGTCGCTCGTGAGCCCGTGGTTCTCCCCGCGACTCAGAGACGTGCCTCGCACGAGCGTGAAGCGCGCGAGGTATCCGACGCGTACGATGGGCATCCAGTCGCGGGAGAATGCGACGAAGCGCTCCCGGATCGGATCGGGCTCGGCGGCGGCGACTTGGGCGGCCGCGGGGGTCGTGCCGAGCGCGAGGAGCGCGAGGAGCGCGAAGCACGTTGCCGAGCGGCCAGGGTGATCGAGTGTGGGTCGCATCGCGCGCACCGTCGGAGGGTGTCCTGTGGAAACGAGGCGCGCTCGGAACCTCGGGCGCGGCGCCTGGTCTCGAAACGACCGCACGCCGCGCGCGTGAAGCCGGAGCCTCAACGGAGATCGGGCGGAAGATCTTGGGGGCGACCGACCAACAAGATCACGCCCGACTGACCCGCCTGTTCGCCGCTCGTGCCGAGCAACAAACCCCACTTCGCGAGCTGATCGCCGCGCACGAGGCGGCGGCCGTCGAAGCTGAAGAAGGTGGTGCCTTCGCGCTGGACGACGACCCAGAAGTGTTGCTTGGCCACCATGCGGATCGGCTGTGGGGTGGCCGATTCGAAGATGCCGGCGAGGACGAAGCTCATCGGGACCTCGTCGCCAGGGTGGAACTCGAACCACACGGTGGGCTCGTTCTGGAGCGCCGCGAGCTGGCTGGGCGTCGCCTGGGTGAAGCGGACGCGGGGACCTTGCGGGCCTCCGCAGCCGACGAGCGCGACGAGGAGCGCGAACGTGAAGAAGGTACGACCGAGGGTCTGCGCGGCCGCGCGGGCCGAGAAGGTTCGGGCGCCGGCGAGGGCACGGGCGGCGAAGGTACGGGTACGGGCAAACATCGCGCGGGAACCTCGCACGCATCGCCGAGAGACGCCTCCCTCATTTGAGGTAGATCGCGCGCTTTTCGGACGAAAGATCATCGGATCCGCGCTCACGCGCGGCCCGATAGTTTCGCGGAATCGTT
>ERZ761602.2447-NODE-2447-length-29099-cov-10.536841_pt1 | contig 29099 bp, 28 predicted proteins | sample MGYA00512165_ERZ761602 | MGnify/ENA primary metagenome ERZ761602 (study PRJEB28899, sample SAMN02445085) | bioreactor sludge metagenome | biome: EBPR sludge; isolation source: Thorneside wastewater treatment plant | place: Australia: Brisbane, Thorneside...
GAAGCGTCGCGCTCGTCCCCCCCGTATGGAACATTCCGCAGGAAGGACCCCTTTTTTCCCGGCAGCGTGGCGTCAAAGCCACTGTGGCTTCATCGCCACTCCGGTCATCTCGCCAGAACCTCGTCCGAGGGGTTCAGAACCAGCATGGAGCGAAATCTACCATCGCCATCGGCATTTGTTGCACGCCGAAAAGCGGGTTGACTTGGCAGTTGTCCGCAGTCGTGCGCAGCAGTTCGAAGGCGTCGGAAACCTCATCCGATCATCCTCAGCAACCCGCAATTGTACGCACGAACCCTATCGACTTGGCGTTCGCACCCATCTATCGCGGGCTCAACCCCAGAGTGGCAGATGAGGCGGTTTATGTCGTTAACGCCTCGCGTGTGCGCGTACACGTCATGGAGGGTAACGACATAACCTGCCTCATCTGCCACTCGGGCTTGATGACCATGTCGATCGGCCAGTGCGGTGCTCACCCTTGTGCCAGTCGTGGCAACTCAATCCCGTACGCCTGTGCAATGCGGGCAACCAACTCTGCAGCCGTCGTATTTCCGAGCTGAAGTGCCTTCGGATCGATCGCGGCGTTGGCTGCCACTAGCGCAAGAAATAGGACCATGCCATCGGCGATCGTTTTGTAGATCGTCTGATTCGCATGGAAGATCGATAAGCGCGCCAAGAGGTTTCGACGTAAGCGCGGTGTAAGCTTTGCAGGCGCCCCGTTTCATTGAGTAACATCATGATGGCCCGTTGGTAGTTCAGGCTTCATTCACTTCCAGCTGCCGGCAAGGACCTGCCTCGATGATCCGCACCACTCGCTACGTCTCCGTCGGCCAGCTGCTGCACTGTGGTCTCTTGCTCATGGCTATGTTGGTGGCGCCGGCGCTGACCGCGTCGTCGGCGGAGGGAAAGGGGCACCCGCCCGCCCCGACCGACCCGTTGGCCCAGGCCGATAACGCCCCAGGCTTGGCCGGGTTTCTGGATGAGCAGGGGCAGCTGGCTTTGCCGCCGGGTTTCAGCGGCAGCCTGAATCCGGCCGGATTTGAATTGGTATCCGGTAAGGGCGAGGCGCCGCGCTTCGCACCCGCAGCCAAGGGCGTGACGCCGCCGACGCTCACCTACGCGCCGCTGGCCGGATCGACAACCAACATCGCAGCCGGCGCTGCGACCGCCATCAGCATCGGTTGCCCGACCGATGGCGCGGCTTGTAACGGCACCGGTACCGGCCTGGCCGCAACCTCTCGTCTCGAGAATCTGGGCGCAACCTACGCGGGTCCGCCGTTCAGCCCGTTGCCGACCATGGTGTGTTCTTTCGTTGCCGAGGCCGGCGGCGCAGTGGCTCCGCCGCGTGACTATCTTGCCGGCGGTCCGGACCAGGGCGACATCCGCTGCTTCTGTCCGATTAATTCCACTGGTCGGCCGACGGAACCCTTCACGATTTCATTCGGTGAACGCATCCCAGCCAGCTCGGCTGCAATCACCGCGACGCGTACCTTCACGATCAATTGCGACGGTTCGCCGCCCGCGTGCGGCACAGCCACCTACGTCAATCAGGCTCCGGGCGCGACGATCAACCTGAACAACGGCGGCGCTGCGGTCCAGGTGTCCTCTGCGTCGCTGGTGGGCGCCGGTCTCAACGTCAACCAGACGATCGCATGCGCAATCAGCAACGTTTCCGCGGGTTCAATCTTTGCAATCACGACCGCTCCGACGCCGTTGGTGATCAGAACCAATCCGCCGCTGAGTGGCACGATATCGGCGACCTGCACCAACTTTGAAACCACCGCCGCCACGGCAACGCTGACCTGCACCGGCACGTCCGCAACGCAAGGCTGCGGCTCGACGGCAACGTTCACGCTGTCGTGCCCGAGCAGCATCAGCCCAATCGATTACGTTGCCCTCGGCGACTCTTACTCGTCGGGCGAAGGGACCAAAGACTACATTGCCGGAACCAACATAGGGGAAAATCGGTGCCACCGGAGCGAGAGGGCGTATTCGCAGCTGGGAGAGGGGTTTCTAGAAGCGTTCTTGCCAGAAAGGGATATTCTTCGCGCCGGCTTCTTTGCCTGTAGCGGTGCCGAGACGATCAACGTGCGCGTGAATGGCCAGGGTCAGTACAACGAACTGCCGCAACTGGAGAACACGCAGATAAGCGACTCCACGGACCTGATCACGCTGACCATAGGCGGAAACGATAGCAAGTTCGTGCCGGTGATCGAGTGGTGTATTCAAGAGACCGACTGCCAAGACTTTGTCCCGGAAGGTTTCTCAGGCCCACTTTCCCAATACTTGCCGATCTGGATCCAGCAGCAAGTCAGGCCCAGGCTTGAGATCGTTTTTACGGAAGCGAAGAGCCGGGCGCCCAATGCAACCGTCATGGTGCTTGGCTACCCGCAGCTTATTCCGCCGGCACCATCGACTCCCCTCTGCTCGTCGCTGGATCGCAGCTACAGTCATTTGTCTCTCAACGATTTGTCCTTCATACGCATGTTGACAGAAACGATGAATGACGCAGTCGAGGACGCTGCAGCGACTGTAGGTGTGCATTTTGTTCCCGTTCAAGCGGTTTTTGAAGGCGCGGAACTCTGTACTGATACGCCAGCGTTTGAAGGACTTGGCCTTCCTCATTGTGCGCTTCTGCCGATCTGCAAGCGCGAATTCTTTCACCCAAATAGCCTTGGGCATAGCCTTTATTCTTCCTCGCTCTATGTCTACCTGAATCGGGTTCTCCGGTTGGGGCTTTATCCGATTCGAAGCAACGGATTGCCGGAGAACCCGCCCCCTCAACCGGCGCCAACCGCGGCCAGCACGGCGGGAGCGTTGCCGAGTATTGGAACGCTCTCGGTTGTGCCGCAATCGACGCTGTGCACCTCCAACTCTGCCGTTGCGCCTGGGACTACGGTGACCCTGTTCGGAACCGGGTTCCAGAACGGGGCACAGATCGAGGTTTCTTTGCGTACCTCGGACGCGTCCAGAACCGTGATGGGAACCCTAACAGCAGGCGCAGATAGCTCAATCGAAGGGCAGCTAGCGATTCCGCTCGGTGTTACTGGGACCTTCCCGGCTACGGTAGAAGCTGCTGGCGTTGGCGCGGACGGCGCACCACGAGTCGCTGTGGGTGAACTCGGGCTCGTTCAATCGGCCGGTGACGACTCGGACAACGACGGTGTCACACTGATTTGTGACAACTGTCCAGATGTTCCGAATCCGGATCAAGCCGACGTAGATGGCGACAGCTTTGGTGACCTCTGCGATACGTGCCCCAACGACCCTGAAAACGACATCGACGGAGACGGGATCTGCGGGGATGTGGACGTCTGTCCGCTTGACCCACTGAATCGGGTGACCTCAACGGGAATGTGCGTCGGTTTGATCGTCCTGCATGTCGATGGCTTTGAATAGTAGCGCCGGCGCAAACCGGCAAAGCGTAAGAGGTAAAAGTCCTCAACAGGGAAGGGATTAGCGATCCATTCTGTCCCCGAGTCATGCACGGTGCGCCGTAAGGTGCGTCGTGGAGCGTTGACAGAGGTATCCTCGGCCAGCCATTGAGCTGCGAAAGAACCCTAAGCAATACCTAAATTCTGAGCAACGGTCGGGTTCTGCTCCATCAGACACGGATAAAAAGGTCGCCGAGCAGGCGACCGCCCAGATACATGTCGCCCCACGACTTGGCGATCTTGCCGCGAAAGGTGAACGCGAAGTCACAGATTCCGCCGCCGAAATCGATCACGAACACGCCCCTCGGCGCGTCGGTCGCGGCGATTGTCTTGTCGTTGACGTGATAGAAGAGCCCGCCCAAGGGCTCTTCTCGCGTCTCAATGGCTCCGAAACTGGCGTCCGCAGCCAGTTCGCCTCTCGCGAAATGCCCGATCCGACTCGGCCGGCACACCGACCGGCGAGTGGATCGCCATCCCACCGCAGGTACAGCGATTCCTCGCTGTGCGGGGTCGAAGCTGACGGCAAGCCCGTCCACAAGTCCACCATCACCGAAGCCCTCGAGATCGACGTCGGGGAATTCGCGACGACGCAGTCCGCTCTTGAGCCAATACCTCCCCCGACCCATCCGCTTCAACGTCCGTCTCAAACTTGCAAGCCGGCCGGTCTGTCGACGCCGGCGACCGCCGATAGTCGATCCGTACCAATCGAGCGCACTCGCGTCCGCGTGGCGCATTGACCGTGATCAATGAAGGGGAACCCATAACGGCGACAATCGGGGCGGTTTGCGAAGCCCATCAGAGAAGCGCAACCTTTAGACCCGAGGCTTGAGGATCTGACCCATGATCTATCAGCGCACCCGTCCTCTAAACCCGACGCGGGCAGTTCTGACAGTGACAACGCAGCGGACCTGCACTGGATTGACTGCACAGTTACTAGGGTCCGCGTTCACTTATCAGTGCCAGTTGAAGGAACAAAGGCAACGCGCCAACGGTCTCTATAAATCACTCGGCGCATTAGCCTTGGCCGCAATCATGAGCTTGCCGTTGACGGCCTTGTGGTCCACCACGGCACTGGCGCAAACCCAGCGTCTGAACGACAGCGCTCAGATCACCTGCTACAACGACAGCGCTGGTACCGGCACGGTCTCCACCAGCACGCCGGACCCGGAGGCCGCGGGATTCAACGAGCAGGACTGCACGCTTGGCTTGGCTGCGGCGGATGCGTTGGGGCAGATGGTGAAGATTGGCGGCTCGACCGCGCCGGGCCGGGATTACACAAAGATCGCCAATGACGGCAGCGTCTTGCCGGCATCGGCTTCGCTGGGCAGCGGCCCCGGCGACTGGGCCTGCACCCGTGACAACATCACCGGGCTGATCTGGGAAGTGAAAGTGAACAATGCCGCTCATTTGCGGCACCTTGGCCACCGCTATACGTGGTACAACACCAGTACCGCAGTCAACGGCGGCAACGCCGGCACGCTGGGTACCAACGCCACGTGCAACGGCACACTGAGCAACTGCAACACCACCGCCTATCGCAACGCGATCAATGCGCTGGTCGGCCCGGCGCGACTGTGCGGTGCCAGCGACTGGCGCTTGCCTACGAGCCATGAGCTGAGTGGCTTGGTTCATGCCGGGCTCTCCGTTGGGCCACTGATCGACGCCACGTGGTTCCCGAACACCGCCGCCCCGGGTTACTGGTCAGGCGAGAACAATGCCGGCGATGCTACCCGCGCCTGGAACCTCAACATCCTCGCCGGCGTCGTTTCTGCATTCCCGAAAGAATTCAACGAAGGCCTCCTCGTGCGATTGGTGCGAGGCGGACAGTGAGTCTGCCCTTGAATGAGTTCCCCGCGAGACCGCGCCGGCCCGCGAGGATCCGCACTGCGTGCCCTGCTCAGCTTGACACGAGGAATATTGCCATGACCCTGATGCATTGTGTCGGCTTGCTGGCGATGACCCTGTCGACGGGCGCGCTGGCGCAAACCTGTCCGGGAGGCAATCCGCGGGTGGCCCCAGACAGCCGGTACAGCATTGGCTCACCGGTGGCAGGCGAGGAGGTCGTGACCGATCTGGTCACCGGGCTGATGTGGAAGCGCTGCAGCGAAGGCCAGAGTGGCGCCGCGTGCAGCACCGGCAGCGCAAGCACGCACACTTGGACACAGGCGCTCAGTGTGGCCAACGGCGCCACGCACGCCGGCTTCAGCGACTGGCGCTTGCCCAATCGCGAAGAACTGCGCAGTCTGGTGGAGACTGGCTGCGTCTCACCCTCGATCAATACCGCTGCATTCCCAGCCACGGCATCAAGTCTTTACTGGTCGTCCACGTCCTTTGCTGTCGCCCCCTACACGTCCTACGCGTATTTTGTCGAATTCGAGACCGGCATCCTCAGCACGCTCTCGGCCAATGGCAAATTAGACAGCTACCATGCCCGGCTAGTAAGGGACGACCGGTCGCTTGCGGCGGCACTGGACGAACCCGGCCTGACGCGGTTCGCCCTGCCGGCGCCGAACCCGCCCAACGCGAACTGCCCATCCGGCTTTTTCTCCGCGATTGTCGACGACGGTCCCGGCGGCGGATTGACGCCCGGGGCATTCGGCATGGAAGTGCTGCTCGATGATCCGGGCACGCGAGTGCTCGCTGGTGGGCTCAATTTTGGCGGGCTGATCGATGTCGGACAGGTCGGCTTTGCCGCCTTCAACATCGCCAATGCGGCCAACGAGCCGCAGCGTCTGAACTTGAGCCTGACCGGCAGCGGGTCGAGCGCTGGTGCGGAAGGCGCCATGATGCGGATTCGCATATCCCGGCGCACCGCAACCACCAGCGACAGCGTTTTCGAAACGACGCAACTGATCACGCTGGGCGCGCCCTATGTCACCAGTATCGACCTGCCGCCGGCGTTCTATGAAGCCACCGTGGCGCCGACCAGCGGCAGCCCCGGCGGCGCCGCAGAGGGGCAGTTCTACTTTTCGTTGACGACCAGCTTCATCGGTCGGCCCGGCGGTGGATTCCAGGGCGGGGCGGTGGTCGGTGGTTACCACGCCATGCATCCGTTCGGCGGCGTCAGCGGTTTCGCCGCTTTCTGCCTCGCGACACCGCACACCACTTCGGTACGGGTACTGTCGCGGCCAAGCTACGGACCCGCCGGCGCACAGGACCTGCGCCTGCGCATCCGCGATGCCGAGCAGCGGGATGTGGTGGTGGTGCCGGCCGGATGAAGCGACTATTGACGCATCCAACCCGTTCTTCGGCGTGCGGCTCGCGGCTATTCAAGGCGCCGACGGCGGAGGTGCTTCACCCGCGTAGCGCATCCCCGCGAAGAGGTCAGCGACGCAAGTCGGAAGCGGCGGTAACCAAAGGTTCCGGGTTCCTCGGGCTCACGCACCGTTGTCGGTGGAACTCTTGCGAACATCACAACGCGCCAGATCATTATTCACCGTCTGTTAAGCTATTCTTCTCGCGGTCTGCAGAGACTGAAGTTGAGCTGCGCCGTGGGTCTCCTCAGCTGGGTCGCGCCAGGTTCAATACGAGTAAGTGGAAATGAAGAGACTTCTCGCACCGATCGCGGCATTTGGGCTTGTCCAAGCGGTGCACGCCCAGACCGTTTTTCGTAGCAGCTTCGAGGACGTAGGCAGTTCGCCGGCGACCGGGGCGGTGGCCGAGCTACGTAGCAGCAGCGAGGTCGTCAAAGATACAACTTCGACTGGCGACTGGAACACCTTCGCTTTGTTCCCCACCGCCAATATCCAAGTGGGCGATTTCATCGTCGTTTACGGGGGCGAGTGGGACGGTGCGCCCCTGATCGGTGAATTTCGATTGTTACTGGAACGGTCCGATGCGCCGCAGCGCTTGAACGCCATTACAACCTTGGTGACAGCGGTTGCGGGCTCAAGTCTGGTGACCGGCGCTACCGCTGAAATTCGTTTGGCCGCAGCGGTTACATTGCTCAGTGGCAAGGGGTTGATCGATGCGGATTGGCGGAACGGTAGCCCAAATGTTGTCAACGCGCCGCTGCAGCCTGCGGTGGATGTTGAAGGCGGCTTGCAAAACTGGGTTGCAGCGATTATCGCCGACTTGGCCGATGGCACGCTGGAACCCAGGTGGGCGCTAACATTTCCAAATATCAATGGCGGCGTCAACGAATTGACGGTGCCGGCGGAATATGCTGACTGGATTATTGGTGAAACCGGTCAGTATACGCTCAGCGTCAGTTCCAGCCTGCCGGCACCCGCTGCCGGCTGGCAATACACCATGCTGCAGGGCCCCACATGGGTTAGCCTCGGCAGCAGTGGCGCGCTGAGTTATAGCGTGCCACCAGCGCAGTCGGTGGGGCCTGGTACCTTGCGTATTCGCGTCACCAATCCGCAGCTCACTGCCTTTCGCGATCTGGACTACACCTACCGACTTGTGGCGGGCAGCGTACTCAGCAGTGCGACCTTTGGCGTTGCCGGTGGTACGCTGTGGACGCCCGACAACAGCCTTGGCATGCAGATTGCGAACGGGAGTTTGAGCGAAAGCACCGATGTGCAGTGGGTGCAATACCAAGGCGTCAATAACCAAAATGTGCGTGTATTTCGCACCCAGCCGCGAGATCGGTTGTTAACCTTGCCATCGGTGTTGCTGACGCCCGGTAGTGCTCTGCGAGCCGCCAAGGCTGCTTGTGTGGACACCAATTGGGAAACTGGGTGGAATGAAAAAGAAGGCTGCGTCGAGGGGATATTTGTAAGGTTCGACAATGGACACGGCGAAGTCGTGCCGTCCAAACGCATTCCTAGCGGTGCGCAAAGCACCTGCCCCGCGTTGGGTAGCGCCCGCCCATTTCCTGCCGTAATGACGGCTTCAACCTTCGCGGCGCTCTGCGATACCGATTGTTCTGGCATGATCCCGGTCTTGTTTATTCATGGTTATACAACTGACGGTAATTTGGGCGGCGGCTCTGGCACTTGGGGTAATTTGCCGGCCTTGATACACGGCCTACCGTTGGCCGGCAGTCACATAGCAGCCTACGAGTTTCGCTATCGCACGAATGCCCGGTTCCAGGATATGGCTGCTGATTTGGCTGCCGCCATTGTCCTTATTCGAAATGAAACCGGCAATGGCGCGAAAGTTCGGATCATTGCGCATTCTTTCGGTGGCTTGGTGGCGCGTACCTATTTGCAGGGCTTGATTCCCAACGCGCCAGCGATATCCGGGACGGTTGCAGGCTGCACCAGTTCGCGCCATCCGTATGTCGAAAGTCTGCTGACCTTGGGCACCCCGCATTCCGGTATCGCGAGAACCAGTGCAGAGCTGAACGGCACGTGGTTGCCCAAAGGCTGGCATGGAATTGCTGGCTGGGTTATTGACTGGATGCCGGACTCGTCGGTCTGGCAAGCGGGCGAGTTGAATCCCTTCGACGGCCTCTACTCATCTATGCTTAAAGATTTCTACGGCGTGGAATCCCAAGCCGGCGCCATTCCAAGTCTGTTGCAGCGGTTTGATGACTACCCCTTGCCGGTGCCCACTTTAAGCCTGATTGGGCTCAACGACGTTCTGGTTGGCAGCAGCCGCTATGGTGGCGGGGATGCATTGATTTCCTTCCAGGGTCAGCGCTTTGCTCCGAAGCAGTCTTGCGCGTTCGGAGCGTGCAGTGATTATGGGGCAAGTTCAGCACCACAAACCATCATCGGTGGCTATAGTGTCGGTAACTGTGTATTCGAGCGGGTCTTGGGCAGTATTGATCCCGAGGCAGCTATCGTACCGGGGAGCGTGGCACCCAAGGAAAGACAAACGCTTGAATTCGCGTATAAACATTCCGGCGATCAATTTTATCGGCTCAATAAAGCTGAGCCCGTGGTCGCCAATTCGAACTTGGCGATCAACAACGATATCAGGCGTTCCACCCATGACACAATGAATCGTGTGCTCGACTGGCTGGAACGGCAAAACCCCGACCCGGCAGCCACCCGCAAGTTGCGGTTGGAGATAACCGGCCCTGGTGCCATCGTGGTTGATAACGGCGGAACGCAGACGCGTTACGACGGTGCGGCCAATTTCGTGTCGGTACGGTACGATCTAGATGTCGGGCCAAACATTCGCATTAAGCATGAAGCCACGCCTAGCTCACGGTTTTATTCGGCCTCACTCAAACCTTGCGGCGGAATCAGTGCCGATTGGTGCGATTGGCGCGTCGGGCCGTATGAGTACCTCAGCGCCAGCTTTGTCGTGCCAGACCAGGTCATGCTTAATCTGGTGGTGGCTGGTAGTGGCTCGGTGCGAGTGCAGCCCGGCAATGCACTGTGCAGTGGACAATGCAGCACCAGCTTCGCCGTCAACACCCCGGTGACGCTGACGCGCGAACTCGTCGGTGGCGGGGTTTGGAACGGCTGGTCCGGCGCTTGTTCGGGCAACGCCACGTCGTGCAGCTTTACCATGACGCAAGTTCTCGGCGGTGTTCCGCGCTTCGTCACAGCATCGTTTACCACAGCTTCCACGCCACCCAATGCAGGAAGGCTCAACGACACCGGCATAGTTTGGAGCGGACATGCCACCAGCGGCAATGCCGCTAGCTGCGGTGGTGTCGGGCACCCGGCGGGGCAGGATTGCCACTATGGCCGCGATGCCTTGGCGGAAGCGGGGCAGTTGGCCAAGATCGGTGGGGGCAATGCCGGATTCGACTACACCAAGATCTCCAACAGCGGCCATCCACTCCCCGCGAGTGCGACACTAGGCAGCGGGCCGAACGATTGGGCCTGTACGCGGGACAACGTTACCGGCTTGATCTGGGAGGTGAAGGTCAATAATGCCGCGCATTTGCGGCATATGGGCTATGGATACACCTGGTACAACCCGAACAGTCCTGACGGAAGCCCCGGCATCGTTGGCGGCACCAGCTCCTGCGGCAACACTCTGGGTGGACTGGCCTGCAACACCCACACCTACACTCAGGCGGTGAACGCCGCCGGGCTGTGCGGGGCCAGCGACTGGCGCATGCCGAAGTTCAAGGAGTTGCAGGGCGTCGTGGATTATGGCCGGGTCAATCCGGCGATCGACGGTACGTATTTCGTGAATACGTCGAGTTCGGGCTACTGGTCGGGTTCGTCCAATGCCAACGCCAACGTTTCGAACTACGCGTGGGCCGTCGAATTCAGTGATGGCCTCGGCGGCCCCGGCGCCGGTCGAGACAATACATACCGGGTTCGATTGGTGCGAGGCGGACAGTGATTTGGCACTCATTATGCGGAGCTGAGCAAGTGTCATGAACGACCCCAGGCGCAATGCGCAGAGGCCGCCCAGCGCGAACGCCTGGTCGGGTCGCTGGTGTGGCGGGTGGCGGACGCCAGAATGAGCGTTCAGTTGGCCAAGGACCTGCAAGCTCTTTCTTCATTCGCCCAGTTCCAGCGCCTGGCCGAGCCGGCGGTCGGCAACGGGATCACTTTTCTCGGTTACGTCGTGCGCCCGCACGTCCGGCCGGTGCGTCGGCGAGTGGTCGGGCATCTGCGTGATCGGCTGGCGCGTCATCGCCGCCGCATCTGCAGCAGCGCCAGCCTGTGGGAGCTTCCGCCCGGTAGAGTCGATGAACTGCAGGCCACGCTTGCTTCTTGTTACGACCATCTCAGGCACGCCCAAGCCGCCCGCCTGCGCGCTGCGGTGTTTTGCAGCGAGCTGTGGCTGGCGCCGGATCAACAGGCGAGGGCCGGAAAATCGGCTCGCACAGATCCGCCCAGACACGGCCAAGGCGACGGACAGCCCATTGCCCGCGGCGGGTTGCCCGCCGGTCTGTCCTGGCCGCTATCCGCCGGCGAGACATTGATGGCGGCACTGCGCCGCCGGTGTATCGCCTACGCCCGCATCGCTGAACATGGCTGCGTCAAGGACCGGCTCAGGCGGCGCCATTTGCTCGCCACGTACGTATCGGCCGATCCGTCCGCGAGCGCACCGGCAATCGATATCCATGTTCCTGGAGTCCAACCGTGAAATGTCTTGCAAAATCCGAGCTCTTTCTCGCCCTTGCGGTCGTATCGTCCTTGGCCCGCGCGGTCGACTGCCAAAACATCCCGCCCAGCAACCCCGACAGCGCCTACCAGACCCACGGCGACGGCACGGCGACCGATACCCGCAGCGGCCTGGTGTGGAAGCGTTGCAGCGAGGGCCAGAGCTGGACAGGCAGCACCTGTAGCGGCACTGCGAGCGGGCATACCTGGAATCAGGCCTTGGCACTCGCCGAGGCCAGCACATTCGCCGGGCATGCGGACTGGCGGCTACCCAATATCAAGGAGCTGACCAGTTTGATCGAGGAATGTCGGGATGCGCCAGCGATCAACAACACTCTGTTTCCAAACACGCCGAATTCGTTTTTCTGGTCGGGTTCGCCCGATGCCAGCCATCCTAGCGACACGTGGTACGTCCAGTTTCATTTTGGCGACGGCGGCAGCTACTCTCGGAGCGGTGCCCTTCCTTTCCAGGTGCGGTTGGTGCGCAGCGAACAGTGATTTGGCCTTTTTGATCGCCGACGCATGGGATTCCGAATGGACGCGCGGTCATGCGTTGGGAAAATCGTCGGGATTGGGCTAACCCGCGTAAGGCGGGTTCCCGGCAGAGGTAGGTGGAACCCGCACACGCTTCATCGTGCGGATTCCATCGCCACGCGCACGGCACGACGGAGTTGGGGTGTCGCGAGCCGGGCGGGGGAATCCGCGTGGCTGGACCCCGGCATGTTGACTTTTCCGGGTGCGCGGGTTCCGCCCTCGTCAGATTTTTCTGACATTTTCCGCGGGGGATGCTGACTTACGGGCGCGGGTGAGGTGGGCATGCTGGCGGTCCGTTTCTATCGGATGCTGGCAATGCTTAACTATCGACGTGCGTTGACGTCGGGTGGCACGTGGTCTTTCACGGTCAACCTGTTGCAGCGTCGCAAGAACGATCTGCTGGTGCGCCATATCGATCGGACCTTCCCTAGTTGCGCGCAGCAGGCGCTCCAGTGCTGTCAGCGATGCCGACTGAGACGGATAGTGACCGCGACTAGTGTCTCCAACGCCCGATTCCACCTTCGCCAAGCCGTCGTCCGGTCGCACCCCATCCACGCGCAGATGTCCTTCCAGGGTTCATGGCTGGCGCGCTTCCACAGTAAATGGCGCTGTTCTTCGTTGAGCGCGCTGACCCAATCGAAGCAGGCGAGCATGCGGTCGATGGCCGCCCCGCTGGGTGGGAAGAACACGGGTCGGTCGTCGGTCGCGAACTTTTCGCTGGCGCTGCGCGGGATTTGGGGCCAGGTCGAGGCGTAGCCGCGGGGGCCGGCGGGTGGCAGTTTGCGGGCGGTGCGTGAGGCTTCTTCGAGCATCGCTGCCAGTTCCTTGGTGGTGGCCGGCATTCGGATCTTGGCGACGGGGCGGGTGAGGCTCATGCGGCCTCCTTGGCGGCGCTGGCGGCGTTGGCGCGCGGCGAGACGCACAGCAGCAGCGCGATTGCGTCGGCCTCGTTGTCGTCTTTGGGCGCAAATCCGCGCCGCTCGACGGCGGCGATAACGGCTGCCTTGCTGGCATTGCCGCTGCCCGTCACCGCGCGCTTGATGGTGCCGACGGGTACGCCGGCATAGGGGATCTGGTGTTGTTCGCACCAGGCGCTGAGTTGACCGAGCAGTCCACCGTAGACGTGGGCTGCATCGACACCCTGATGCCGGCGCACTTCCTCGAAGTGGACTTCGCCGATCAACGTCAGTTGGTGCATCTCATCGAGCCAGCGACGAAAGCGCAGGTAGCGCATGCCGCCGCCCTCGAATCGCTGCGGACGAAAGCTCTGCGTGCCGCTGGTGATGGTGCCGTTTGGATTGGCGATCGCCCAGCCGGTTTGGGTGCCAAGGTCGAGTGCCAGGATCGTGGGGGTCATGGTGTCCTCCGGGTGGGGTCAGTCGTCGCGGTAGGGCAGCGCGCCGACGGGTTTGGGGCGTAGCGAGATGCCGATAAATCCGCGCGTGCCGCCGCTGAACTTGGCGCGCTCGAATCGGCGGTTGGTCAGGAGTTCGGAGAAGCGCTTGATTGAGCCGGCGAACTCGCCGGCCTTCTCGGCCCACGCGCGCCAGTCCTCAAAGAGATCCGCGGCAGTGGCGCGCGCGACGCGTTCGACGAAGCAGCGCTCCTCGATCCAACGACCGAGCGCGTCCTCGCTTTCGAAGTAGTCATCGGTGGCCTCGACCACGCAACGTGGCGGGCGCAGGCCCGTGCGTTGCCATGCGAGGCAACCTTCGACCATCCACGCCAGCACGGCATCGCGCTCGCGCCAGATCTTGTCTTCGAGTTGTTTGTCGCGCCGGTCGGGCGGCACGGTGATCGTGAACGGGATCAGTTGCAGGCGGCGACGCATGGCCTCGTCGAGGTTGCGGATCGAGGGCTTGTGATTGCCGGCGATCAGCAGCTTGAACTGCGGGATGTACTCGAAGAAGTCCTGGCGCATGAACCGCGCCGAGACCTTGTCGCCGCCGGTCAGCGTCTTGATCTTGCTTTCGTTCCAGCGACGGCCCTGTTCGGTTTCGACCGAGGACACCAGACGGGCGCCACGCAGACCGGCCAGATCAGTCGGGTGCCGATCGGAGCGGGTCTCCATGAACATTTCCATCGGCGCGTGCGTGGCGTACTCCGCGAGCAATGCGCTCAGCGTGTTGACGAACACGCTCTTGCCGTTGGCGCCCGTGCCGTAGAGGAAAAAGAGCGCGTGCTCGCTGGTCTTGCCGGTCAGGCAGTAGCCGCAGATGCGCTGCAGGTAGTCGATCAACTCGCTGTCGCCACCGGTGCACTCGACCAGGAACTTGCGCCAGGTCGGACATGCGCTCGCATCTCCAAGGCGCGCGGCTCCGAGCTTGGTCATGCGATCGGCCCGGTCGTGCGGCCGCACGTTGCCGTTACGTAGATCGACGACGCCACCCAGCGTATTCAGCAGCCAGGGATCGGCATCCCATTCGTCCGCGTTGGCCGCGTGCAGGCGATCGCTGCGTGCCAGGCGTTCGACGCCGGCGACAGTGCCGCTGGCTGCCAGCTTGGCCGCGAGCCGCGGCGAGTCCGCCTCCAGCGCGTGCTGACGACAGACCGCCCGGATCAAATCGGTGGCGCGCAGCGTGGCTTCCGGTACCCAGCGCATGCCGGTCCACACCAGCCACTGACCCCAAGCCGCCACATAGCGCCAGTCCGGCGAGTAGCGCGCGGTGAAGTGCAGCGCCATGCCATCTTCGGTGCCCCAGACCGCGGCCGGGGTCTGTTCCGCGTCGACCGCTTCGCTGGGCAAGTCGTGCCCGTGGATCACCATGCGCTCGGCGTCGCGGATGAACGCCGACACATCGACTTGCTCGACGACCGCGTCGGCGCAGTCCCAACCCTCGGCGCGGTCCTCCGGCGGCAGCAAGATCGCGCAACTGCGCGCGCCGGCCGCGACGATGGCCTCGCTGGCGGCGATCGCATAGTCCCAGCCGGGGCTGTCCTTGTCCGGCCAGACCAGCACTTCCTTGCCGGCCAGCGGCGACCAGTCCGTCTTGTCGACCGGGGCGCGCGCGCCGTGCATGGCCGTGGTCGCGCAGATGCCCAGTTCGATTAAGGCCTGTGCGCACTTTTCACCTTCAACGAGGATCACGGTCTCGGCACGCGCCAGCGCCGGCTGGTTGTACAGCGGCCGCGGATCCAGGCCTTCGAACCGGCCGGTGCGCACGTTCCAAGGCCTGAACTCCTTGCGACCGGGCTCGGGCTCATAGCGATAGACGCACGCCAGCAACGCGCCGTCGGCGGCCAGATAGTCCCACTTGGCGGTTGGCGGCCCGAGGTCCGGCGCGTCGACTGAGCGTGTGCGAGCACGTTGTGGCGCCGCTCGAACCGACACCGAATAGCTCGCCTCCGTTGGCGCTGTACCCAACCACTGCGCCGCGCGCTCCAGCACCTCCCGAAAATCACTCCTTGCCGACAGCCCCTGCGCCTGCGCAAACAACTCGATGTGATCGCCACCCTGCGAGGTGGCAAAGTCATACCACTGGCCGCGCTTGGGTCCATCCAGCGACACCGACAGCGAGTCGCCTGGCTCGCCGCGCGCGTTGCCGACCTGAAACTTGCCAGCGCGAAACACGCCCGCCGGCAGATAGGTGCGCAGCATCGATTCCAGTCGATCGAGCAGACCGTCGCGGATCGAGTCCGCGTCGATGCTGCGCCGTATCGGCTCCGCCGCGTCGTTGAAATCCAGCACCTGCGTCATCGCTGACTCCAGCAGCGATCCTGGAACGCGCAGGACTTGCAGACAAAATGCGTCGACGACGTCGCGCAGCGCGGCAGCAGCTCGTGCGCTGCGGTGGCATCGAGCACGCGCACCGCGCGATCGCTCATGCGCTGCGCCAGCTCCGCATCGAAGTCGACGGTCTCAAAATGCAGCGACTGGTTGTCTTTGTTGATCGCCGTGAACAGCGCCGGATTCGCGCTGATCCCCGGAATCAGGGGCTCCAGGTAGGCCTGGTAGAGCGCGATCTGCGCCGCATACACCGGCTTTGAGCGCGCGACGCCGTGCTTGACGGTGTCCTTCCAACTGGCGTCATGCATGGTCTTGCACTCCCACAGCATCGGCAGCGCACAGTTGAGTTGCGCGGGCGCCGCCACCACGATGCCGTCGACATGGCCGCGCAGGCGTCCGCCCGCCGCCGCAAACCCAATCTGCTCGCCGCCCACGGTGCGCGTCACGAGATCAAATCCGGCCGCGCGCAGCCAGCGAATGGCCAGATCCTCGAACATATGACCGGCATCGAACACGCGCAGCAGCGAGCCTTTGAACTCGCGCCCGGCGTCGACCGGTGCTCCGGCGTATTCGTACTGCAGTTGCCGCTCGCAGGCGGCGCCGACACGGCTGGCGCCCAGATAATCGCGCGGCGTCTGGGCGGCACGTTCTGCCTGCAGCGCCGTGTCGATGGCAGCGCTGATCTGCTCGGACAGGGAAGGACGATGATTGACGTCGAGCATCAGAAGGGAGCCTCGTCGTCTGGGTGCGTGAGGCCTTGGGCCGCAAAGTGCGCGCGTTCGATGGCGAGCAGCTCCTCGCCAACCTGGCGCATGGCGACCTGGTAGGCGCTGACGATCGCCTGCACCAACTTCAGGATCTCGGGTTTGGAGTAGGCCGCCAGCGGGCGCTCCATGCCGATCTCGGCGACCACATCACCGAGCGCGCCCAGGCAGCGTTCGCGCGCCTGTGCTTCCATTTTCTGCATGCGGTCAGGCGCCAACATGGGCACCTCCCACTGCTGACACAGCGCGATGTAGACGCTTGAGCAGGTCATCGAGCAGAACCGTGCTGACCGCATCGCTATCGGTGTCCGGTTCAACCTCCGCCAGGTGTCGCTGGTGGGCTGATAGCGCAGCCCAGAGGCTGGACTGCTGCAGATCGCGCAACTGAGGCGCGGCGGCGATGAACTCGACTCGGGGGAAGGTATCGAGGATGAGTGCATTCATGCGGCGCTCCGCAAATCAACGGTGTGCGCCTGCCAGATCAACCGCTGGATCGCGCTGCGATTGAACCTAAAGCACAGGTGGGCGCTGGCCTGGTAGCGCGTCAGGCCGAAGTCCTGCCGAGCCGCCGGCGGCAGATGCGCGAGCTGCTTGTCGGTCGGTGGCTCGCCGAGCCAGCGCTTGGTCTTGTGCGCAGCGTCCGCGGCCTCATGGTCATTGAGCCAGTCGTCGGCCTTCGCCAGGCCAATCAACCGATCGCCATGCGCGAGTAGCCGCACCGGTTCACCGCTGGCGGCGCCGAGGGCATACCAGCGACCGTCGATCCCGAACACGCCGGCCCAGGACTCGAAACCCGCGGCCACCAGCGTGTCGCCAGCCCCGAATAGATCGACCCAACTGAAGTTGGAGCCGCTCAAGAGATCGATCTCGGTCATCGCAAACGCGCCGACCGGCAAGCGCGCATCCGGGCGCTCGGTTGGTTCCCAGACGTAACCACACAGCGGGCACTCGGTCACCCTCAGCGGCACCGAGCCTGCGCAGTTCGGACATTCCTTGGTGGACGCTGCGCCCGCTTCGCGACCATCGAGGTGCGTGTCCTCTTCCAGCCGCTCGTGCATCAACGAGGCCGTGCCGAAGTCGAGGACGACGCAGTCGGACTTGTCGACGTGCGGGTGCTCGGCGGGGTCCACGGTTCGCAGCCCGCGACCGACCATCTGGATTAGCGTCGACTTGTGCGAACTCGGGCGCAGCAGCACGATGCAACTGGTCGGCGTGTAGTCATAGCCTTCGGTCAGCACCGCGACGTTGACGACAACTTGGATGGGGCCGCGCTCGTAGGCGGTCAGACGCGCTTTGCGTTCGGCGGTCGGCAACTCGCCATGGATGACCACGGACGCGATGCCGGCGGCGCCGAACGCGCGCGCCACATCCTCGGCGTGGGCGACTGTCGAGCAGAACACGAGGGTCTTGCGACCGTCTGCATGGGTGCGCCAGTGCGCGATCACCTGCTGCGTGATCGGCACGGTGTTGAGGATGGCCTCGACCGCCGACATATCGAAATCGCTGGCGCAGCGGCGGACCTGGCTCAGTTCTCCTTGGACCCCAAGATCGACCACAAAGGTGCGCGGGCGCACCAGGTGGCCCGAGGCGATCAGCTCCCCCAAGCGAATGTGATCGGCGACATTGGAGAACACCGCCCGCAGGCCCACGCCGTCGCCGCGGTTGGGCGTCGCGGTGACCCCGAACACCTGCAGTCGGTTGTTCTTCGATTGCGCGGCATCGATGACCCGGCGATAGCTCGCGGCGGTCGCGTGGTGCGCCTCGTCGACCACGATCAGGTCGAGGACGGGCATCTGCGCGAGGTTGGCCTCGCGCGTCAGCGTCGGCACCATCGCGAACGTCGTGCGGCCCGACCAGGACTTGGCGTCAGCATCGACGACCGAGGTCGAGATGCAAGGATTGACGCGGGCGAACTTGGCCTGGTTCTGGGCCGTCAGTTCGTCGCGGTGCGCCAGTACGCAGGCCTTGGCATCCGGCTCGGCCAGCACGCGACCGACGACGGCCGACAGCATGACCGTCTTGCCACTGCCGGTCGGCGCGACGGCGAGGGTGTTCTGGTGCTGGCGGAGCGCTGCAATGGAGCGCTCGACCAGGACCGCTTGGCGCGGACGAAGGATCACGGGGCGCCTCCGTTACTGCGCCCAGGCAGGTCGCGTCGGGACGCTGGCGCGCGCCGCCGCAGGCGGGGGCAGCGGCGAGCCCGATCCGCCACCGGTCACTGGCGCGGCGCCGTGTCCACCGTGCATCAGGGCCGCGTATTCCTGGTGCTCCGGACCCACCGCGCCCTTGACGACATTCTTCTCGCCCTGGCGATCGTCGCGCTCGACGTCGATCTTGGCGACGAACTCCAGACCGTCGAGATCCGCGAAGCTCTCGATGCGACGCTTGGCCTGCGCGGCTGGACTGTCGTCCTCGGCGCGCAGTCCGTGCGCGGAGTTGAGGATGCCCTTGATGAAGGCGCGCCCCATTTTCATCCAGGCGTCGCCCTTCTCCGAGTGCAGCCCGATCAGCGTCCACAGCTTGCGCCGCGCATACGGACCGTCGAGGACGGTGTACTCGCAGTCCAGATACACCGCGCCGGTATCCGCGCTGCGCCGCGCGTAGCCGCCGGTCCAGCCCTTGGCCGGATCGTTGTGGCCGCCGGGGCGGATGAACAGGCGCACCTTGGCGAGCGCGCCCTTGGGGATCAGCGGCTGGTTCTGCGCCGAGTCCTCGGCGCTGTTGAAATCAAAGTAGCTCATGGTCGGGTTCCTCAGGCGAAGGTGGGCTGCGCCGCCGGGGATTCGGCGGGCGTGGGAATGGCGGCAGGGGCGGCGGCCGGCGTGACCGGGCCGGCAGTGAAGTCCAGGCGCGGCGCGCCACCGGGACGTGGGCCGGCGATCTTGGCCATCAGCCGCGCGAGGTTCGGTTCCTCGATCAGGTCCAATCGGCCGGAGCGGTCCTTGGCCGGAAATCCCCACGGGTTCAGCGTCTGGCAGATGAAGGCGCGGTAGCTCGACCCGTCATCCGCTTTGAGTTCGGCCAGCGTGATCACCTCATCGAGAATCCCCGGCAGTTCCAGCCCGGTCTTGGCGCCCTCGATCTGCAGCGAGTAGACGCGCCGGTTGAACTCGTCGAGCTTCTCGTCGAGCAGGCAGCAGAACCAGACGTTCTTGCCGCGGGCGTGCTGCAGGTGCGTCAGCCACTGGATCATCTCGCTGCTGAGCAAGCCATAGGCGCCGCGCGCGTCGGGCTTGCCGGTGCGATCCGAGTAGGCCTGCGGCTGGCCCTTGCACCACTGCAGGCACAGGCGCGCGGCGACGCTGATCGAGTCGACGAAGATCGTCTGATAGCGATCGATGGCGCCGGGGTCGCCGAAGCGCTGGCAGACCGCCTCGAAGTGGGCCGAGCTGTAGGGCTGGTCATCGCGCAGGGCCGGGTTGGGTCCGCCGATGAACACCCCAAAATCGCGGCACTCCGACCAGGTGCGCGGCCGCACCGCATCACCGGTCCAGCCTTCGACCGCCAGATCGCCGGCCTCCAGATCGAAGAACAGCGTCGCGTGCGGATCCAGCGTCCACAGCTGACTGGTCTTGCCCAGACCCGACTTGCCGGCGAGCACGCCCTTGATCCCGCGGCGCTCTGCGAGCCGCTGATCGGCCGTGATGATCGGCAGTCCAGGGGAGGCGGCGACCGCGCGAAGCGTGGCGACGGCGCTCATGCCGACACCTGCGCGCGGCGATCCAGTTCATCGGCCTGCACCACCAGCTTGAAGCTCGGCTTGCCGGTCTTGACCGTGCGCGCCGGCTCGAAGGCCTTGCGCAGCGATTCGGCCCAGGCATTGAACTTGGTCTCGGAGACCCGGTAGGCAATCTCGATGAACTCGGCCGGGTCATCGCCACCCTTGGCGATCTGCTGGGCGATGGTGGCGAGGCGCTCCTGGTCCCACTCGACGCGCTTGGGCAGATCGGCGGTTACCTTGACGGTGCCGTCCTCGAAGGTCACCGCGCCGGTGTCCTTGCCCGCTTTCAGGCGCAACAGCTGGGCACGGTCGGCGTACTTCAGCTCCAGCGCGCGATCCAGATGCTCAACGACGTTCTTGGCCGCCGTCAGCGCGCGCACCGCCTCGTGCTTGAGGACGAACAACTCCTCGGCGCTCTTGCGGGACAAGTGGCCGGCCGGACGAGTGGCCGCGATGTGCAGAGGCGTCGTGCTCATGCCGCACCTCCGACCAAGACCGACTCGCTGGTGCTGCGGCGCAGGCAACGACGCTCGTATGCCTCGACATCGGTGATGCGATAGATCACGCGTCCGGGCAGCTTCACGTAGACCGGGCCGATGCCCATCGAGCGCCAGCGCTCCAGCGTGGTCTCGGCGATGGTCCAGCGCTCCGACAACTCGCGCTGGCTCAGGTGTTTGAGGGTGGGTTCGAGGCTCACGTTCACTCCTTCTGGTTGGTGAGTACGGTGAGCGACAGATTGACGATCACGGGGCGGGCAAAGCCCCGGGCAAACCCCCGGTCAAATCGCGCAAATCGTGGTTGGCCGCATCAGCCGGCAATCACCCGCAATCACCCGCAATCGCGGGGCTGCCAGGCAGGCGGCGGCTGGCCAGACTGGTGCCCTGGTGATGAGTTGGAGATTGAAAGTGCTAGGCCGAAACCACTTGCAGCAAACCCCACCCGAACGCATGAGCAGCCACGAGCAGTTGGTCGCTGCGGCCGCGTTGATCGCCACCGGCCTGGTGCGCCTGCGTGCATCCGGAGAGCGCGAAGTTGGACTTGAACTGCCTGCCAACCAGCGCGTGTATGCGAACTCCAACTCACGCCAGGAGACGCCATGACCGCCAGCCAACCCCTCGCCACTTCAGTGCTCGCCGAGATCGCGCGCCTGGCCGATCTGCCCTGGGTCGACCTCAAAGGGCTGTGGGTGCGCCTCTTTGGGCGCGAGCCTGCCAGTTCACACCGGCGCTATGTGGAGCGGCGCATCGCGCATCGGCTGCAGGAGCGCGCGCTGGCCGAAAACCCCGCCGGCAAGGCGCTGCTGAAACGCAACCGCGAGCGCATCGAAGTGCTGATCAAGGCTCACAGCCACGGCGCGGTCGAGGTTCTGACGCGCCCGGGGACGGAACTGATCCGCGTCTACCGGGGAACCGAGTACGTGGTGCGCGTGCTCGAGCAGGGCGTCGAGTGGAATGGCCAGCACTACACCAGCCTCACCGCCGTGGCGCAGGCAATCACCGGCATGCGCTGGTCGGGCCCGGTGTTCTTCGGGCTCAAGACCAACCCTCGCAAGCGAGCGGGCGCATGAGCCGGGACGATCCGACGCCACGCCGAACGCGCTGCGCGGTCTATACGCGCAAGTCCACCGAGGAGGGTCTGGAGCAGCCGTTCAACTCGATCGACGCGCAGAAAGAGTCGGGCCACGCCTACATCGTAAGCCGCCGATCGGAGGGCTGGATCCCGATGGCGGACGACTACGATGACCCGGCGTACTCGGGCGGCAGCATGGAGCGCCCGGCGCTGCAGCGATTGTTCTCGGACATCGAGTCGGGCAAGGTCGATGTGGTGGTCGTCTACAAGCTCGATCGTTTATCGCGCAGCCTGGCCGACTTCTGCCGGATGATCGAAGTGTTCGATCGCCACAGCGTCAGCTTCGTGTCGGTCACGCAGAGCTTCAACACCGGCGACTCCATGGGACGCCTGATGCTGAACGTCCTGCTGTCGTTCGCCCAGTTCGAGCGCGAGGTGACTTCCGAGCGCATCCGCGACAAGTTCGTGGCCAGCAAGAAGCGTGGCTACTGGATGCACGGCATTCCACCGTTGGGCTATGACGTCGTTGAGCGTCGCCTGGTCATCAATCCCGGTGAAGCCAAGACCGTACGTCGCATCTTCCAAGGTTTCGTCGAAACCGGTTCGGCGACGAGGGTTGTGGCCGATCTGCGCGCCGAGGGCATCACAACGAAGGCCTGGACGACCAAGGCGGGGCGCCAGCGCAGCCGCCAATCCATCCACAAGGTCGCGCTCACCGCCATGCTGAAGAATCGCACTTACCTGGGCGAGCTCAAGAGTCGCGGCGGCTGGGTGCTGGGCACGCACGAGCCGATCATCGATCAGGCGCTTTGGGATCGCGCGCAAGCGGTGTTTACGGTAAACCCGCAGCGACGCGCCAACCTGACGCGCTCGCGAACCTCCTACCCGCTCAAGGGCATCATCGTCGACCAGGACGGGCGGGCGATGGTCGGTTGGCACACTACCAAGCCGAATGGAAAGCGCTACTGCTATTACCTCAGCCAAACCGAGATCAAGGTCGGGTCCGGCATTGCTCCGTTGCCGCGGATTCCGGCGGCGGAGATCGAAGGCTTGGTGCTCGACCAACTGCGCGAGATGCTGCGCGCGCCGGAACTGATCGAACGCATCTGCGCACAGGCGAGCAGTCTGGAATCCGGCCTCGACGAGGCGCAGACCGTCGTGGCGTTGACGCAGATCGATCGCATCTGGGCGAGCTTGTTCCCCGCGGAACAAGCGCGCCTGATGCGCCTGTTGGTTGAGCGCGTCATCGTCGGCCCCGGGTCGGTCGAAGTCCGTATGCGACCAAGCGGGTTTGCGCATCTGGTCCGCGAGTTCAACAGCCAGCAGCAGGAACTCAGCGCATGAGCCACCAGCGCATCCAGGTGCTCGGGCCAGCCCAACGGGTCATCAGCAGCGACGGTCGCCTGACGGTGACCGTTCCGATCAAGATGCGCCTCGGCGGCATCCGCCAGGTGAAACCACCGGACGGCCCGCCCCAGCTCCTCACCAGCCTTCAGAACTCGTTAATCCAGGCGCATCGGTGGCAACGCATGCTCGATCGCGGTGAGGTCACCCAGATCGGCGAACTGGCGCGACAGGAGAAGCAGGACCACGCCCATGTGTCGCGCCTGCTCAACCTGACGACGCTATCGCCGTGGATCGTCGAGGCGATCCTCGATGATCGGGTGGACGACGGTATCGGCGTGAAGGACCTTGCGATCAACCCGCCGATGCTGTGGTCAGACCAGTGCTTGCCTCAGGCCGGGCGCTGACCGCTGCGCTCGAACCGGGATGAGGTGCTCTCCAGCAGGTCGTCCTCAGCGTCTTCGGGTTCGGTGAGGGTTGGATCGAGCTTGGGCAACACGAGCAGCAGCATCGTGCTGCCGTGATCGTGCGACACCAGGGTGTGCTCGGTGAGCCGGGTACCGTCGGGTTCGTTCGGAAACCACGCGCTGGCATCGAGACAGGCGCTGGCGCCGATGCCATCGCAACGGGAGTGGTGGGCTAACGAGGCGGTGGGCACTTCGACAACTTGCCGCTTCGATCGCAGAAACGCTCCCGAACGAAATGCGCGCTTGCTGGCCCAGGACTCAGTGACAGCGCCGTCGCGCGCGAAAGCGACAACAACGCGCTGCTCGCTGACTTCAGCGCATTGACGCGCCGCTGCCGTCAACGAAACACCGTATCGATCGGCACAGTGCTTGACCAGTTCGAAGTCGAAGCTATGCCCTTCGACCTGTCGCCTGAGGTCATCGAGCGGCATCAGCAAGGTGGACGCAAAAGCATCCGCCTGACGCTCGATGTCGAGCTCCGTCTGCCCGGACACATCCGACTCGCTGCACTCGAAGGACGTCCGCAGCTCACGGTGCAGCGCGTAGTGACCGAACTCGTGCGCGATCGTGAAGCGCGCGCGCGACGGCCGGCGATCGGCGTTGAACTTGATGCGCCAGTACTTGCCACGCGGGTGTTGCTGCAGCGCGCCTTCGAAGCGGCCGAGACCTTTGTGCCCATCGATCTTGGTGATCGGTGATGCCGGGCACCACTGCTGGGACAACTCGCGCGCGACCGCTTCGACGTCGACCGGGAAGCGGTCGCGGCCGAGCACTTGGGTCAGCACCAGGCTGACGGCATTGGCCGCTGCGCGCGGCGATTTGGGCACGCTCACGCGTCGTCCCAGGTGTCGAGGATCTTGCGGATCCGCTTCTTGTCGTCCGGGTCGAGCTGCTGGTACTTGCGGAAGAATGCCTGGTCGGTCACGTCCTCGGTAGGGTCGGTGACCGTCGGGCCAAGTAAGTGTTCGGTGGTGACATTGAGCGCGGCTGCGATGCGCATGAGCAGGTCCGCGCCCGGGTTCGGTTCGTCGCGGTTTTCCAGTTCCCACATGTAGCTCTTGGAACTGCTGACCTTCTCGGCGAGGTCTTCCAGGCTGAGCTTCAGCGCCTTGCGGGCGGCGCGGATCTTGTCGCCAAGGGCAGAGGGCATGGACGGCACTTTGGGTCGCGGGGGCGCGGATTGTATCGCCATAGCGAACGAAAGCAAACCCGGTTGACATGCCTGGGTGTTCTCCTGAGAGAATCCACAACCGTTCGGTATGGCGAACTTTCTGTCCTCTTCTCCCTCTCCGCTCGCAAGGAACCGCGCATGGCCGCATTCAATCACCGTCATCTGTTTCGAGCCGTGTCGCCGTCGTTGTGGCGGGTCTACGCGCAAGCACGTCGGCTGACCCTCGACATCGATGACGCCACGGACGACGTGAGCTTCCATGCGGCGCTCAACAAGGCGTTCGATGCGCTGCCGGCGGAAGCCTCGGCACCATTGCTCACCGAACTGCGCCGCGTGCATGCGCTCAGCGATCGCCGCGGCGTCGACGCGCTGCTGAACGCGTCCGAGCACCCGGAGCCCGTGCGCGAGGATTTCGCCAGCATGCGCAACGATAGCGAACGCGCGCTGTGGGCGCTGCTGACCTGGCCGAACGCCTTCGACACCGCCGAAACGCTGCTGATCGTTGACCTCGCCGTCGGCAAGCGCGGCTGGAAGCGCCAGGACCTGCGCGTCTCGGTACCGATCTCGCGCGAACCCGAGCACCTGGCCCTGCTGGAATCCGCCGTGCGCGATCTCTTTGCCAAGCGCGAAGTCGCGCAGCGCGCGTGCAAGATCGAGGTGTGCGAGCGCCATGTCGACGCCGGCGTCCAGTTGAACATCTACCTCGAAGACGACCCGAACGACCTCGTGGAGTTCGTCGGCGCCGAACTGCGCCGGCGGCCCACGCGACCGGTCGCCAACTTTGCGCTGGTCTACTACCCCCACCTCGGCGTCGTCGACACCGTCGGCCGCGGTGGCAAACGCACCCACGACGCGCTGGTCGAGCAGTTCTCCGAGCACCTGCTCGGTCGTCGCGTGAAGCCGGAATCCCTCAAGGCTGCGGTGTTCCATCTCGGGCGACTGCGCAACGGGCTGGAGATCCGCGACGGGTCCCTGAATCTCGCAGACGAGGGAATCCAGGTCGTTCGCCTGCGGCAGGTTCGTTTGCTCAGCGTCGTGCCGCCGTTTGGCGAACTGCGCATCCAGGCCAAGCCATCGCCGCACCTGCCGTGCGCGCTGGAGTTCGCCCGGGCGCATTTTCGGGAGCACGACCCAATGCGCCGCGGCTTTGCGATAAACGAAGCCGTCATCGCCATCCACTTCACCTCGTCGGCGCCGGGCAAGACCAGTCGCGTGCTCGTGCTGCGACTGAAGCGCGACGGTGTGTCCAACCTCGCGGACCTCGATCCAGCCGACGCCGCACTCGTCACACGACTGCTGGTGGCTTGGGGTGTCAGCGATGCCGTGCCGGCAGACGACAGCGCTCATGTCGAAGAAGAAGCCGTCAATGCCGAAGGTTGATCTGGCATTCCGGCTGCTGTGCGACTGGCTGGCTGCTGGCGCGCCGACCTTGCACCCGGCAGTCCTGGCCGACGTCGACACCGGTGTGGGCTATCGGCACCTGCTCGATCTCGGACTGGCCAAGCCTGAGGCCCGAATGCTGGATGACATCACCTGCCCCTGGTGCAGCACCGGAACGCTGCATCAGGTCTGCCGTGTCCGCGGTGGAGGTGGCGGCAACGCGTACCGAGGGCTGTGCCTCAGTTGCGGCTGGCAGAACATCCTGGCCGCGCAGCTGAGTCCGCTCTCCTTGGACTTGCCGAAGATCGCCAGAGCCGTCGCCGCGGCCCTGGGTCTGACATCGCGGTTCGAAACGCACGAGATCGTCCATGGGAAACTCTGGCGAATCGGCGAACGCGAGATCGCGCGCAAGCGCCACCGAGTCTGGTTCGCGCCGATGGTCGATCAAGACATCGCCCGCGCGCTCAGCGGTGAGGCGGGAATTCTGGTGTGCGTCGACGCGCCGACGCAGCGGTCGCCATCAATGGCCAGGCTGGCGCTAGTCCCGTTACGTGCCTGCGCTCACTTGCGCAAGGCCGGACTCGTCATCGAAGACCTCGAAGCCCCCGTCGGGTCAACCGGAACCAGCGAAATCGGGACGTCTCTTGCCTGCCTGAAGGATCGAGTGGTCCATGTAAACGGCGAGCGCATTGCGGTCTCACCGCAGGTGCGGAGATTCCTGGAAGTGCTAGTTGCCGCCGACGCCAAGCCCGTCCACAAGTCGACCCTCGCCGACGCTCTCGAGATCGACGTCGACAAGTTCTCGCCTCATCAGATCTTCAAGAAGCACAAGATAGTGAAGGATGCGTTCGTTGAAGGGGACGGCGCGGGAAGATACTGGCTGCGACCGTTGCCCGACGAGGCGCATTTCCATTCGTGACTTCGCTGCGGTAGTCGCGCATGCCCGCGCCCTGTCCGGGCAGGTACGCTCCCCAGGTCCAATGAGGCCACCGGCCCCGGACGAGCGTCCGTATGCCAAGTGTCAACGCGAAGTGATACGATCTCTGTGTCCAGTCGACGTTGCCGAATCGTGGTTAGAACCAACCTGACATTGCTATCACGCATGCGCCGGTTGAGGGTTCTCATGCTCGTTTTTGCGCTTTTTTTCGTCGCGAAGAGCGGGATTGCCTGCGGATGTCTGCCAATCGAAGCTGTCCAGGACGGCGATCTTGCTGTCGCAGTGGTCGCAAAATTCGCGGCCGCTGTCGCGGTGAGCGATGTGTTGGACTCGGACCCCATCCCCGAGGATGTGACGACGAAAGGTTGCTGTAAGCACTGTTGCTGCCAACAGCCTTCGCTTCCACCATCCATGGTTCACCTCGTGAGCTTCGCGGTACTCCCCGCGGCTCACCTTCAGCTTCCGGCGCCGGATTCATCGAATTGGGCAACGAGCCCGTTCCGACCTCCAATCACCACGCGGCTTGCGTGAATTCGGGTGCGCCGCGCAAGACGCGGTGCTCGGAAGTGAATTTGAGGTTGCCGCATGAATCCGTTGTCCGCTCTGCACGCTTGGCGCGTGTTATGTCCCGTGATTGCAGCCGTGCTGCTCGTTACCCAGTCTGCCTGCGCTGAGCCGCTTGCATATGCGATCAATTCCGACAGTTTTTCAGAGTCGCAGCACGATCATCTCCTTCGCGTTGACCTGACGACGGGTGAATTTGAGGACATGGGATCGCTTCGTTTGGGCAGCGCGGCCGCGCCGTTTCTGGATGTGGAAGGACTCGCGCTTGATCCAGAAGGCCAGCTATGGGCGGTAGACGACGGCACCAAGACATTCTTCCGGATCGACATTGCTACGCTCCGCGCGGCGATTCCTGGAAGCCAGATCGGCAACCTCGGGCTACCGACGGGAATCACCGCCGGGCTGGATCTTGGGTTGACATTCGCATGTGACGGCACGGCGTTCATGTCCGGCGAAGTCAGCAAGACGCTCTATCGCATCGACCCGAGCAGTGGACGGGCTACGCCGATCGGTGCCCTTGGCGCGTTGGGCTACAAGATCACTGATCTTGCTGTGTACGGCGATCTGATGGTCGGCTTGGGTTCTGAAGGCGACGAGGGCATTTACTCGATTGATCTTGTCAGCGGAACTGCACTACCGATCGGAAACTTTTCCGACACGGCGCGATTCAACGACGGGGGCATCGGATTCGATGCTGACGGTCGACTGTGGGCTGTTGTTGAGGAAGGTGGCGCAGTCCCCAGCCGCGTCTACCGTATCGATTTGGCCACAGGGCGGGAGAACCTGATCAGCCCGACCACGCCCGGTATAGAAAGCCTCGCACTCACCCCGCCGCAATGTCCCGCAGCAGCAGAGCCATTGCCGCAGGAAGTCTCGGCCCTGGGATCGAAATCCGTCGGCATGCTGATCCTTGGATTTGCATTCCTCGGCATTGTCGCGCTGACCCGAAGACTGTCGGCGTGAGGCTCTCAACCTGTACGGATGCAATCCATTCGCATCAATGTAATTGTGTACGGGGACCAAGGTCGACTAACCTGCGCGAATGCTGACGCCACGCTCCCGTTCAGGACTTGCGCGATTTCGGGCCATGCGCTGGCCCGCGCTGGTCATGTTGTTGCTGATCCTGGTGCAGAGCATCGGCGTGGCTGCGTGCGTGGACCACGATCTGCGCGCGGATTCGGGTTCGACGACCATCGTCGTCGATGCATTGGACAATGACAACTCGGGCGCCGGCCAGCAAGTTCTGCACACCAGTGCCTGCAGTCATTGCGTGTGCCCACATTTTGCCGCACTGCCCGCCGTACACCTGCCAGCCCTGGCGGATTTGTCCGCTCACGACGCCATCGCCAGCCTCTCGTGGCTGCACACCAGCGCGCTCCTCGAAGAAGCTCTGCGACCCCCTGCTGCCGTCTGACATGACATCCGCCTGATCGGCGCGCGTTCGCGCGCCTGACGTTGCGAATCATGAAGGACGACCATGTCAATCTCGTTATGCCTGCGCATCAGCGCAGTGCTGC
>ERZ761602.2449-NODE-2449-length-29072-cov-5.416066_pt1 | contig 29072 bp, 23 predicted proteins | sample MGYA00512165_ERZ761602 | MGnify/ENA primary metagenome ERZ761602 (study PRJEB28899, sample SAMN02445085) | bioreactor sludge metagenome | biome: EBPR sludge; isolation source: Thorneside wastewater treatment plant | place: Australia: Brisbane, Thorneside...
GACTCCGTCTCCGTCACGGACTCCGTCTCCGTCGCGGACTCCGTCTCCGTGGCGGACTCCGTCTCCGTCGCGGACGCCGTTTCGGATTCCGTCTCCGTCACGGACTCCGACTCCGTCGCGTACTCCGACTCCGTCACGGACCCCGTCTCCGTCTCGAACTCCGACTCCGTCGCGGACTCCGTCTCCGTCGCGGACTCCGTCGCGAACTCCGACTCCGTCGCGGACGCCGTCTCCGTCGCGGACTCCGTCGCCGTCTCGGAAACGGACTCCGTTCCCGTCGCGGCACCCGTCTCCGAAGCCGCCGCGAGCTCGGACACCCAAGAGGCCGAGCTCGACGACCTCGATCTCCTCCTCCGCTCCGAGCCGATCCCCACGCGCCGCATGGCGCAGATCCTCGCCAAGCAGGGCCACGAGCGTCGCGCCCTCGCGATCTACCGGAAGCTCCTGCGCGACGCGCCGAACGACCCTGCGCTCCGCGCAGAGGCTGAGGCGGTCGGACATCCTGCGACGCCGCGCGAGGGCGAAGAGGAAGAGAGCGGCGACCGAGACGAGTGTGTGGCCGTGCCGCTGCGCGCGGGTGAGGCGCTCGTCGCGTGGCACGTCTCCGAAGGTGCGCTTCGCCGCGCACGCTCGCTCGCGGGAAACGATGCGTCGCTCGTGCTCCGCGCGATCGTGCTCGACCTCGGCGAAGGCGGCGCGCCGCGTCGTCGCGTGCGCGAAGAAGACGTGGCCGCCGCGGGCGAGCGAATGCTCCAGCTCGAAGGCCGAAGCCGCGTCGTCGCGGCGGTCGGGGTCCGGGCGGGCGATCGTTTCGTCAGCATCGCGCATGCGCCGGCGCTCGAGGTCGGAGAGCCACAACCTCGCTGACACGGTCGTGCGATCTCGTGCGCGTGCGATCTCGTGCGCGTGCGATCTCGTGCGCGCGACGTGATGCCGCGCTTGCGAGATGTCGTGCGCGATTGCTCGGGGCGCTCAGCCTTCGTCGTCGAGATCTTCGGCGAGGTAGCTGAGGATCACTTCGTCGAGGGACTTCTCGCTCAAGAGATCGCTGCCGAAGATCGACCCGGGCGGTGTGGAGGCCGGACGCGCCACGCTCGCCGCCGCCGGACGCGTCGTCTGGTAGCGACCGCTCGGCTTCGACGCGGGCACCGGCGTCGGCGTGGGCGAGGGAATCGGAACCGGCGCCGACTGAGCGGCGAGACGCGCGGCCGCGGCCTCCAGCGCGTCGACGTCGAGCGGGGCGGACTTGACCTCTTGCGTCGGCTGACCGCCGTCCTCGTCGTACTCGCCGTCGCGCAGCGCGATGAACATCGCCTTGTGCTGCGCGCGCATCAGCTCCTTCACGCGGTCGCGCAGATCCTCGCGGCCGACGAGCTCGCCGTAGCTCGTCTTGCGCGACGCCACGATGCGTCCGCCATCCGCGAAGAGGTGGGTGATCACGTGCGGATGCTTGATCCCCGAGTCTTCCGTCTGGATGTGGAAGAGCTTGCCCTTGTGGCGGACGTTCGTGTTGTACCCGAGCAGGGGTGAGGGGCCCACCATGGAGCTTCGAGGATACCAGCCCGAGCGCGGCGCTCACAAGCAACGAGAGGCGTCGGCGATCGACGTGAGCTGCGATGCGCGAGCCGTCCGGCGGATCCTGGCGAGCGCGCGAGAGGCACGCGCGCTCGATCCTCACCTCGTCCGAGCGTGACGCGACCCGCGCGCGCGCATCACGCCTTCATCTTCGCGACGATGTCCGTCCAGTACTGCGACTCGCCCATCAGCTCGACCACCATCAGCGACTCCGCGGCCGCGCGATCGGGTCGGCAGCCGTGCTCGCGCTTGAGGGTGCGGGTGACCTCGCGCGCGATCACGAAGCGCGTCGCGAGCTCGAGACGCGCGACGTCGAAGGTCCGATCGTCGGTCCAGCGCAGCGACCAGATCTCGTCCGCGAGCCAATCCGAGAGCACGTCCCGCTCCTCACGCGGCGCCCCCTCGCGAGCCTGCGCGCGATCGAACGCGGCCGCCCACGGACGATGCGGGACACGCACGCGATGCTCGGGGTTCAGCCGCTTGCGCGCGTGCTCGACGAACCAGAGCGCCGCGAAGCCGAACGCGCTCCCGTCGATGCACTCGGCGACGATCGCGTCGAGCTCGGTCGACCAGTCGCTCTTCTTCAGCTCGGGAAAACCGCGCGAGCCGAGGGCATCGCGCGGATCTTCGCCGGACGCGAGCCGCGAGAGGAGCTGCGCCTCGATCGCGCGCCACTCTTCGAACGACGCGGTGGTCTTCTTCGTGAGCTTCAGCTTCTTCACGCGCCGATCGGGCTTGGGCTTGCCGCGCTGATCGACGAGCGAGTCGAGCACGTTGTCCTCGTCGAGCAGCGGGCGCTCGCCGAGCGTGCGGCACGGGCAACGATGCTCCGTCGTGATGCGACCGCCCTGTGGCGTCGCGACGAGACCGATCGGGAAGCGACGGCAGAAGTCGGGCTTCTGCATCGGACCGTGGCTCGCGTGGATGCCGCAGCGACGGTCGGGCTGGAGGAAGTGGCAACCGCCGTCGGTCGCGACGCGGAGCACGGGCGGGTTCTTCGGTCCGTCGTCGTAGGAGAGGCCCTCGGGGTCGACCTTCGCGACGCGGCGCGCCTCGGACTTGCTGAGCGGACCGAGGATGTGGATGTCCGTGCAGCAGAGGCCGTCGCCGAAGCAGCGGTAGCGCGCGCCGGGGCGCACGAGGAAGGGACGCACACGCGCGTCTTGGGCCGGAGGCATGGCGGCGCGTCTAGCAGGACGCGGCGAACGACGCGAGAGGGGAAACGCGCACCGAGCTTCCGTGTCGGTGTCCGTGTCGGTGTCGGTGTCCGAGTCGGTGTCCGGGTCGGTGTCCGCGAGTCACGACCGAGCTCGTGCGGTGTTTGCGTGGGACGCGGGTCGTTCGGTATGCCGACGCGATGACGGACATCGAGCACCGCGCGTACGTCGGAGGCGAGTGGATCGCGACGGCGTCGCGCTTCGACGTGACGGATCCCGCGAACGGCGAACGGCTCGCCGCGGTCAGCGACGCGGACGCCGTGCTCGCGCGCCAAGCGGTCGACGCCGCGCACGACGTGCTGCCGAGCTGGCGAAGCAAGACCGCGCACGAGCGTGCCTCGATCTTGCGAAAGATTCGGGCGCTGCACGCGGAGCGCGAGGACGAGCTCGCGACCTTGCTCACGCGCGAACAAGGCAAACCCCTCGCGGAGGCGCGGGCGGAGATCCGCTACGCGGCGAGCTTCTACGAGTGGTTCGCCGAAGAAGGACTGCGGGCGTACGGCGAGACGATCCCCTCGCCCTTCCCCGGCCATCGCGTGCTCACGTTTCGCCAACCGATCGGCGTCGGTGCCGCGATCACGCCGTGGAACTTCCCCTCCGCGATGATCGCGCGAAAGCTCGCGCCCGCCCTCGCGGTGGGCTGCACCTTCGTGCTCAAGCCCTCGGAGCTCACGCCGCTCTCCGCGCTCGCGATCGCGAAGCTCTGCGAAGAAGCAGGCGTCCCGAAGGGTGTCGTGAACGTGGTGCCGACGAGCGACGCGGCGAGCGTCGGCGAAGTGCTCACGAGCGATGCACGCGTGCGGGCGCTCTCGTTCACGGGCAGCACCGCGGTCGGCAAGAAGCTCTACGCCGCGTGCGCGGGCACGGTGAAGAAGCTTGCGCTCGAGCTCGGCGGCAACGCACCTTTCCTCGTGTTCGACGACGCGGATCTCGACGCGGCGGTCGACGGCTTGATGGTCGCGAAGCTGCGCAACGGCGGGCAGACGTGTGTGGCCGCCAACCGCATCCTCGTGCAGCGCGCAGTGCACGACGCGTTCTGCGAGAAGCTCGCGACCAAGCTCGCGCAGGTGCGCGTCGGTTCGGGACTCGACGAAGGCGTGACGCTCGGTCCGATGATCGACGCCCGCGCGATCGCGAAGATCGAAGCGCACGTCGAGGACGCGCGCGATCAGGGCGCGAAGGTGGTGCTCGGAGGGAAGTCCCTCGGCGGATCGTTCTACGCGCCGACGCTGATCACGGGCGTGACGCCCGAGATGCAGATGGCGAACGCGGAGACCTTCGGACCGGTCGCGGGGATCCTCCGGTTCGACACCGAAGCCGAAGGCGTCGCGCTCGCGAACGACACCCCGAGCGGGCTCGCGGCGTACTTCTACGCGCGCGACGTCGGGCGCGTTTTCCGCGTCGCCGAAGCGCTCGAGGTCGGCATGGTCGGCGCGGGGACGGGCCTGATCTCCACGCCCGTCGCGCCCTTCGGCGGCGTGAAGGAGAGCGGCCTCGGCCGCGAGGGCAGCAAGCACGGCCTCGAGGAGTGGACCGAGCTGAAGTACGTGTGCCTCGGTGCTTGAATGGGGCCGTCGCATCGTCGAGCCGCGCCGTCGGCGCGTGCGACGTGTCGATCAGTCGTCCGGAAGAACCTCGACGTGCGCCACCTCCCACGCTGGGCCCGAGCGTCGCAGCGTGACGGCGTAGAAGAAGCCCGCGGACGTCCACAGCGAGCACTCGATCGTGGGCTCGTCGGTGGAATCGGCGAGGGGCTCTCCCGACGCGTCGGTGCACGTCGCGTCGCGAAGAGAACCGACGTGGCGCGCGACGTGCGAACCGGCGGTCTCGGGCGGGGTGACCTCCAGGGGAAGTGACGAACCGCGCAGCTCCGAGATCAGTCGCGCCGAATCCGGGGTCGTGAGCGGGGTGGGCGCGACGACGATCGAGAGCGTTCGGATCTCGGACAGGTCCGACCGCGGGTCCCGGTCGTCACGACCTTCGCGGGCTGGGTCGGTCGCCGCGGGGAGCTCGGCGGGCGCGCTCGTCGAGCCTTGCCCCGTCGGTGCGAGCGTCGTGGAGCCGTCCGACCCGCAGGCGAAGACGCTCAGCGCGACGAGCGAAAGCACGGTGCGATCCGAGGGCTTCATCGCCACGTCCCTCCGACGGTCCAGGAGGCCACGCCGGTCAGGATCAGGAGCGCGGCGATCGCGGCCTGGACGAGGAACGCACGCCGAAGGCTCACGCGCGCGACCACCAGCGCGATCGTCGTGTTGAGCCCTGCGCCGAGCGCCGCGCAGGCGACCAACTTGGCGAACACCACGACGATCGACCCGGGGCCGCGGGGTGGCGCGACCAGCTCGCTCCCGGCCCACCAACCGACGATCCCTCCGATCGTCAGCGCGAGGAGCGACAGCATGAGGAACGCGCCTTCCCGGAGGGGACGCGATGGCGGCATGGCGGTGACGAACACGTTCAATCTCGCTTTCCGGCTCGACGGCGGTCGAGCGTCGCGTCGAAACGAAGCAGCGAGCGTCTGAAACACCACTGAAAGCGCGGCCGAGAGGTCCGTTCTGCCTTCGTAGGAGGAGGCGAGAGGTTCGCGGTGCTACGCTCGATCTTCAGGGGGCCGTGGAGCTCATCGGTCGAATCGAGGCGCGTGCGCGGCTCACGGCGCTGATGCGGGTGTCGCGCGTGGTCGCGCTCGTCGGTCCACCGGGGATCGGCAAGAGCGCGCTCCTGCGAAGCGTGACGTCGAACGCACGTGCGGCGTGGTGGGCGCCTCGCGAGCCCGTGCCGCCTCCGCACGAGTCCCGCCTGGTGATCGTCGACGGCGTGAACGGCCAGGAGGACGCGTGGCGCGCGCACCTCACGGAGTACCTGCGGTGCGTGCCGCAGGGCCGTGTCGTCACCGCCGGTGCGCGCGCGCTGACCTTGCCGGACGAACAGAGCTTCTTCGTGAACGCGCTGCCGACGGAAGGCCCGGAGTCGGAGGGCACGGTTCGCCTCGCGACGTCGGCGCACCCGAACCTCTCGTGGCTGGAGGCGCGGCGTCTGGCCGAAGCGAACGACGGAGTCCCACGCGCGCTGATCGACGATTCGCCCCCGCACGCCGAGTGGGAGCGACGCTTTCGCGTGTTGGTCGCGGGCCTGAGCGTGAGCCAGTCGCGCTGCCTCGCGCTCCTCGCACACTCGGAGTGTGTGTGGACGGTCGACGAGCTCGTCGCGCTGGGACGTGCGTGCGGACGTGAGATCGACGTCGACGACCTCGAGGTCCTGACCGAGCGTTCGCTCGTGTGTGTGGATGGGCTCGGAGCTCGCGTCCTCGCGCCGTACCGACCTTCGCTTCGCACGATCACGCGTGCGCTCCTCGACGAACGAACGTTCGCTCGGGCTCATGCGGCTTCGGTGGCTCGCCGAGCGCACGACCTCGTGCACGCATGGCCGCACGTCGCACCCTCGGCGCGCATGCGGTGGCGATCGAGCGCGCTGGCGTTCGAACGTGCGCTCGACGAGGTCGACACGGCGAGCGAGCGACGTCACCTGGCCGCCGCGCTCGTGCTCGTCGCGCAGGAGGAGATCGAGCCGCACCCGTCCGCTCGGAAGCGAGCTGAACGTCGGCTCGACCGAGAGACGGGCGGTGCCTCGGTTGGAGCAGAGGTCGCCGAGGTCGTCGCGATACCAACGTCCTTCGTGGCGCGCGACGAGCACACACTCGCCGCCTTCGGGCGCGTCCGTTTCGCCCAGCTCCACCACGACGAGCTCGACGTCCTCGAACGGCCCCGACGGTCCGAATCGAGCCAAGACGGTGTCCAGCCGATCGCCGGACGCGCTCGCTTCGAGCTGCTCGCACGGCGGCTCCGGCCGCTCGCGCAGGGCGCGGTGGCTCTGCAGTGCTGCGCACCGCGTCGCGTGCGGCCCCGAGAGCGAGGCTCCGGTGAGCGTGCGGACACTCGACGGGTCGGCCGCGTCCTCTGGAGACGACGAGCCCGCCGAAGCGGGACTCGCCACGGCTGGCGACGTCGCGAGCGAGCGTGCCGCTTCCTCTCCACCACACGCCGCGATCGCGAGAACGCAGAACGAACGAACGAGCACACCCATGAAGACACCTCCGAGATCGAGTCTCGGAGGCGTGAAGTCCCGCCACCCCTCGCACCACTGAATCCGTCTGAAAGCTCGAGCCCGACGCTCGCGAAGCGGGGTCGGACGATGGCACCGTCACGGCATGAAGCTGTCGACTCTCTCACTCGTACGCCTCGCGCTCTCCGGTTCCTTGGCCCTCGGCTGCGGCTCGTCCCACGCCACGAGCGCCACCGCAGTCTCGTCGCCCGAGGGCGCGTCCTCACCGAGCGCGCCCGTCGATTCACACGTCGGTCCGCCGTGTCTCCGCACCGCCGAAGAGCTCGCGGCGGCGCTGCTTTCGATCGCGGCGCACGACGTGCCTCCCGCGTCGCCGGAGGACGTCGTCGCTCCGACCGTGTGGACCGACGCGCTGCGCGAGTGGAATCACCTGCAGTCCGAGGCGCTGCGCGTCGAGGAGGGAGCGGAGGCGCCGGGCGTCGGCGGGCGCCACCGCATCTGGGTGCACGCGCTCCGTTCTTCGAGCGCACAGCTCGAACGCGGCCCCTTCGAGGCAAACGTCGACGCCGACGGATCGGGCCAGTTCCGCGCTGGGACCGACGACGAGTCGCTCAGCATCCGCATCGCCCGCGAAGGCGAGTGCCTCCGCGTCGACGATCGATGAGCACGCGGGCGAGCCACACGCGAGACCTGACGCAGGATGCTGGGGCGCACGGGGTCGGCCTGCCGCGCGGCGCCGGACGCACGTCGGGTCGCGAGATTGGAAGCGGTAGAGGCGCCCGCGACGACGCCTGTCCTCCCCCGAACGTGGGATGGCGCGCGCTCCCGCGATGTGGACCCTGGTGCGAGTGAGATACGCCATCGCATCGCCCGAGCAGGTCGACGATCCGCGTGTGTACGACGACGCCGAAGGCGCGGACTTCCTGGTCGACGACCGTGGAACCTTCGTTCGCCTCGGCGTGCGAGCGCGGCGCGTGTTCGGAGACGTGTCGGTCATCCCGCTGGACACGAGCGCCACGCGACACGCGCTGCGCCGTCGATGCGGCGCGTTCCGCATCAACGAGAGCGTGGTGGTGGTGCTGCGTCCCGTGCGCGCTCGAGCGTGGCCCCGAGCGGTCGCATGCGGCTACGTCACCGACACGAAGACGCGCGCACCCGGTCTTCGCACCGCGCTCCGGAGCCTCTGGGGCATGACGATCGTCGAGTCGCAGGTCGCCGAGCTGGCGATGGACGGGCTGACCGCGGACGAGATCGCGCTCGCGCTCGGAAGCGCCCGCGGGACCGTGCAGGTTCACCTGCGCAACATCTTCCGAAAAGTCGGAGTCCACCGGCAGGCCGCGCTCGTCGCGCTGCTGTGGCGCACGCTGCCTCGCTGGGATTGAATCACCCGAGGGTCGGCACCGCGCTCCCCGATTCATCACGGGGCCGAGCTCGTGTATCGTCTTCGTCGACCGCACCGCGCGGGGGCGCGGGGGCGCCCCACGAAGACGCGATGTGGGCGAGCACGAGCTCGGGTCTTCCATGTCCGAACCGATCGCCACGATGTTGAGCGAGAGCCCCGACGCGGTGCGCGACGAGGTGCTCGACGCCCTGCGCTCGGCGACGAACGCCGACGCTACGGTCTGGCATGACGTGACGGAATCGGGGCTGCTCGCGGTCGTGCGCTCACGCGGCGCCCCCGAGCCCGCGCGCATCATCGCGAGCCACCTCGGCAAGCCGCTGCCGACCGGCTCGATGACGACGGACTCCGAAGACGTGCGGCGACTTCGGCGAGGCGGTTGGACCTTGGAGCGACCCATCGCCGCTTCCCGTTCGGCGTTCCAAGGCATGTACGACGTGTATCGCAGCGTCGAAGCCCTGGAATCTCTTCCGGTGTTTCAGCTCTTCTACGCGCGCGCTCGAATCACGGATCAACTCCGTCTGCTCGCCTACCGAGGCAACCGATTCATCGGGTGGATCGGCGCACTCCGCACCCACGGTCGATTCTCGGTCGCAGAGCGACGCCGGGCCAACGCCCTCGTCCGTCGAACCGTCGAAGGGCTAGCGGCGGCCCGAACGCTCGAGGCTCTCGACGAGGATCCGTTTCTTCTGTTCGACGGCGCGGGCGTCGTGGAACGTGGCACCGAGCGCGCTCTGGCATGGCTGACCGCGGAGCGCGCGCAGGTGTTTCGACGTTGGATCACCGGAGTTCGACACGGCGTCGATGCCCGAGCGCGGATCGACGGCGTCTCGGCCCGTCTGGTCCGGTTGTCGGGAGGAGACGGTGTCCGATACCTGGCCATGCTCCGCCAGCGGGATGCCATCGAGCTCCGAGCGACCGCGATCTTGTCGCCCACCGAGCGCGCGGTGGCGGAGGACCTGGCGGCCGGCTTGACCTTGCGAGAGGTGGCCGCGCTTCGAGGTTTCGCCGAAAGCACGGCGAAGACCCACGCCAAGCACGTCTACCGAAAGCTCGGCGTCGCGAGTCGCATCGAGCTGGTGGACGCGCTCCGCCGTGAGAAGTGAGGAGCGTGGCTGGAGCGCCCTCTGCGGGCGCGGATGCTCCATCGCTTCGTTCAGCCTCACCGCGGGCCATCTACCTCGTTTGAACGATGTCCAAACGTTCAGCCTCCCGCGAGATCGAGACCTCGAAATACAAACTGTGCTCGATGTTCATTCACGTCATGGGAGCGGGGCCAGACCTCGTCCTCCTACACGGTTTGCCGCAGCCTCCCGAGGACTTCGCGCCCCTCGTGCACGTCCTCGCCACGTCGCATCGAGTCCTCGTCGTACACCTGCCCGGCTACGGACGAAGCGCACCTCGGAGCGGCGAGTACGTCCTCTCCGAAGTAGGAGCCGAGCTGGAGAGCACGCTTCGAACGCACCGCGTCGAGCGCCCGCTGTTGGTCGGCTGCTCGGGTGGAGGCTATCGAGCGCTCCAGCTCGCGCTCGACCATCCGAAGCTCGCTGCGCGCGGCGTCGTGCAGCTCGGACCGATCGCCGGGTTCGAGGACGCCGATCGGACCCGCTTCGCCGCCACGGCCGACGCCGTGGAAGCCGGCGTCGATCTCGAGGGCGCCCTGCTCGCGTCGATGTTCTCGCGCGCGTTCGTCGAGCTCGAGCCGACGCTCACCCGACGTGTGGTGCGCGACATGCTCCACGCCGCACCCCGCTCGGTGATCGCCGCCGAGCTACGAGCGTTCTCCGTCGCGCCCGATCTGCGGCCGAGGCTCTCGGAGCTCGCGGCGCCGATGTTGCTTCGTGTCGGGTCGGAGGACGTCGCGACACCTCTCGAGCACGCGCGAGACGTCGCGAGTCGGTGCGGCGCGCAGCTCGACGTCGTGCAGGGCGCAGGACACCTGCTCCACCACGAAGACTTCGACGGCACCGTGGAGGCCGTGCGTCGCTTCGATTCGCGATGACCGCTCTCGTCGCGAGGACGAGCTCAGGGAGGCAGGCGTCGCGACTTCGACGCGACGCCTGCCCTCGTCACGAACCTCGACTCACCCACGCCTCGCTGCGCTCCCAGAGCTCGCGCATCAAGCCCTCGTCGCGTCCCAGGCGCGCGGGCTCCTTCGGCGCGCTCTTGTCGTAGTAGAGCCCCGTCTCGTTCGCGCGCTCCGGCGCGGTCGCGCAGTGGATCTGCGTCTGCGCGCCTTCTTCGTTCGAGATCATCCAGAGCTTCATGATCGAGCGCACCGGCCACGGGACCTCGCGCCACACGTCGCTCGCGACGACGCCCGGATGCAGCGCGTAGGTGTGCACGCCGGTGCCCGCGAGCTTCTTCGCGTGCTCGGCGGAGAAGAGCACGTTGCAGAGCTTGCTCACGCCGTACTCCGGAAAGCCCGTCACCGTCTTCGTCGGCTTGCGCAGCGCGTCCCAGTCGATGCCTTTCGCGCGGGTGTGCGCGCGCGACGCGACGTTCACGATGCGCGCCTGACCACGCTTCTTCGCCGCCTGCTTCACGCGCTCTTCGAGCAGTCGCGTGAAGAGGAAGGGCCCGAGGTGGTTCACGCCGAACGCGAGCTCGAAGCCGTCCTTCGTCTGACCGCGTTGTCCGGCGAGGCCCGCGTTGTTCACGAGCACGTCGACTGGAAGCTCGCGCGCGAGGAACGACGCCGCGCTCTGCCGCACCGCTTCGAGGCTCGAGAGATCGAGCGGGAGGATCTCGATCGTCGCGCTCGGCACCGCGGCGATCATTCGCGCCTTCGCCTGCTCGGCTTTGTCGACGTTGCGACACGCGAGGAAGGTGTGGAAGCCCTGCCGTGCGAGCTCGCGCGCCGTGACCTCGCCGATGCCGGTGTTCGCGCCCGTGACGATCGCGACGCGCGCCGCACTTGCTCCACTCGTCGATTCGCTCATCGATCTCGTTCCCTCTCTTGCGGCGCGAACGGACGCGCCTCGGTACTTCTTGTTGCCCTGGTCGGCGGGGTCAGCCGCCGACTTTTCCCCTTGGTCGGCGAGGTCAGCCGCCGCCGACTTTCCCCTGGGTCGGCGGGGTCAGCCGCCGACTTGTCGCCTTGGTCGGCGGGGTCAGCCGCCGACTTGTCGCCCGAAAATCCGTTCCGAGCGGCATCCTCCACGATTTCCCGTCGGGATTCTGCGCGGAGTGAATGTTCGAGCCTGGTCGAGTCGTCGCATACTCCCGTTACCGGACCGCCGGGCACCCGCACGACAGATCGCACATCCGACATCGCGCACGTGCTCGAGCACATCCAAGGCAAGGCGCCTTCGCGCCGCGCATCGTGAGGAGGATCCGAATGCTACGAACCACACGAACCATCCCCGCGCTCCTACTGGCCCTGGCGGGCTTCGGCTGTGGGGGCGGTGAAGAAGCCGCCGCGGAGCTCAACGCCGCCGCGGCTGAGCTGACCGAAGCGGTCGCGAACGCCGCGCCGACGACCGCGAGCTCGTTCACGGGTCGCATCGGCGGACAGATCGCGACGACGAGCGCCGGCATCGCGGTCGAGGTGCTGCCGCTGCGCGACGGTAGCGTGCAGGCGGTGGTGCTCGACGGCAGCGGCAACGTCGTGTCGAACATCCCGGAGATCACCGTGCAGGTGCAGACGGTCGCGGGAGGCACCGCGCCGGTCACGCTGCGCTTCGATGCCGCGCTTCAGCGCTACGTGGGTGCGCTCCCCGAGGGCTCGGCGATGGCGCCCTCGACCTCGGTCGCGGTGAGCTTCAGCAAGGACGGCCAAGAGCTCACGGGCAACGTCGCGAAGATGGCCTCGGCGCCCGCGGTCGCGTCGCACGGCGGCACCGTCGTCGTCGTCGGCGAGATGAGCGCGGAGGTCGTCGCGAAGCCGAACGAGGTGATCGCGTGGGTCGAGAGCCCGACCGGCGCGGTCACGGGCGCGGACGCGGAGGTGACCGTGATGGTGCCGGTGGTCGACGCGCCGCCCGCGCCGGTCACGCTCGTGTGGGACGCGCAGGTCGAGGCCTACGTCGGTCGTCCGACGGTGACGGTGGCGCCGGGACCGATCACGTTCACGGTCTCCCAGAACGACGTGGAGCACGTCGCGAACGTGGCGTCCGTCGCGGTCGTCGCGCCTCCCGCGCACGAAGGCACGGTCGTCGTGGCAGGCGACTACAACGTGGAGGTCGTGCCGCAGGACGACGGCCAGCTCAAGGCGTACGTGGTCGACGTGCAGGGCGCTCCGGTGGTCGCGGACGCGACGGTGAACGTGAACGTCGGTGTGGAGCAGACGCCGGTCACGCTCGTGTGGGACGCGGCCGCGAACTGCTACGTGGGCGCGGTCGACGCGACGATCGACGTCGCCGCGGCGCCGATCGCGGTCGCGGTCGTGCATCGTGGTCGTCGCGTGCGCGGTGGCGTGCACGTGCACCACGTGCCGCGCCTCTCGCGCTGGCACGAGCGTCGCGCGGAGGTCTTGGTCGAGCGTGGCAACCCGCCGCCGTGGGCGCCCGCGGTCGGTCTGCGCGCGCGCGGCGGTGCGGACGTGGTCGTGGCTCCTCCGGCGGGTCCGGGCACCACGGTGCGTGTGCGTGGACCGGGCGCGAGCTTGATGGTCGAAGCCCCGGGTGTGGGCGTGCGCGTGCAGGCGCCGGGCGCGGCGGTGCGCGTGCAGGCGCCGGGTGCGGGCGTACAGGTGCGCGGGCCGGGCGCGGCGGTGCGCGTGCAGGCGCCGGGCGCGGGTGTTCGTGTGCAGGCGCCCGCTCCGCCGAGCGTCTCCGTGATGGGCGGCGCGAGCGTGATGGGTGGCGCGAGCGTGATGGGCGGCGGCGGCGTCTCGATCATGGGCGGCGCCGGTGTGAGCGTGATGGTGCGCTGATCTCGCGAAACACCTCGTCGTGAGCGAGCCCTCCCTTCGCGGAGGGCTCGTTCGTTCCGTCGGCTTCCTCGTCGACGGTGCGCGCGTCGACGAGCGCGCGGTTCGACGGTGCGCGCTTCGAAGGGTGCGCGCTTCGAAGGGTGCGCACTTCGACCGTGCGAGCTTCGACCGTGCGCACTTCGACCGTGCGAGCTTCAACGCGCGCGATACACGAGGCGATACCGAACCGGCGTCGGGAGCTGCTCGCTCGTCACCGTCACGCCGAACACGAGGGTGCCGTCCGCGCGTCGCGTGAAGGTGTCGCGGCGCTCGCCGTCGTCCGTCTTCCAGTCGAGCACGAGGCGCGGCCCCTCGACGGTCGCACGGAGCTGCACGCGCTCTCCGTCCGGGAGCGTCACCGTCTCGCGCACGTTGCGCCGCACCTCGTAGCGATCGCGGTCGTAGCGGATCGCGACGCGCTCGCCGGTGAACGCGATCTCGAGCTCGCGACGGATCTCGTTCTTCGCGCGAAGCCGACGACGACCGACGGACCGACGCAGCGGACCCATCGACTCCACACCGACGTCGATCGCCTCGTCGATCAACGCCTGCGCGCGATCGTTCGGGGTCGAGAGGCGATAGACGCCGGGCAAATCCGACTCCGTGGCCTCCTGCGCGACGTCTTGCGCGAGCAGAGGCAACGACGTGGCGACGGCGAGGGCTACGAGAAGAGTGCGCACGCTCGAAGCGTGGATCGCCCGCGCCGCGCGGCCGGTGCGCGAGGTCACCGTGCAGGAGATGCACGTGCGCGCAGAGGCTGCGCGATCACGGACGGAGCGCTCCTCGCGGAGCGCAGCGCGTTGCCTCCGCGCGCTACGCCCGGTGCGCTCAGCGCGACCAGGGGACGACGAAACGATCGAAGCGACTCGGCTCGCTCTCTCCGCTGCGAAACCCGTGGGCCTCGACGCGCACGCCTTCGCGCGTCGCACGGAGGCGGAGGTAGTGGAAGGGGCGCGGCGAGGGCCCCTCGAAGACGTCGCGGTGCCGGCGCGCTTCGCCTTCGAGCAACGTCACGCGCGGACCGCCACCGCCGCCGCTCACGACGTGGTGACGCGCGCCGATCACGAAGTGCTCGTAGGCGTGCGCGTGACCCGAGAGCACGAGCATCGGCTCGAAGGTCTCGCTCGCGAGCTGCACGAGCTCCGCGGCCGCGTCGTCGTCGCCCGTCACCGTGCTGTTGGTGAGCGCCGGATGATGCATCGCGAGCACCACGCCGCGGATCGAAGCGTCCTCGCGCAAGCCACGCAGCTCGTCGCGCAGCCAACGTCGTTGCGCGCTCCAACCGTCGGGTCCGATCACGTCGGGGTTGCTGTCGAGCAACACGAACGCGAGCGCGCCGCGTCGCTCGTCGCCGGCTCCACCAGCAGGCGCGCCGAATCGAAACGTGCGCCACGATCGTTCCGCGAGGCTCGGGAAACGCTCGTGCAGACGCGCGCACGCCTGCGCATCGAGACCCCAATAGTCGTGGTTGCCAGGCACCAGCACGAGCGGACGCTCGCGCAGCGGCGAGAGCTCCTCGTCGAGACGCGCCCAGTCCGCGCAGGACGATCCGTCGAAGACGAGGTCCCCGAGCAAGAGCACGCCCGCGACGTCGCGCTCGTCGGAGAGCGCGCGGAGGATCGCGCGCCGCGCGGCGTCGTTGCGCTCGCGTCGCAGCAACCACGCCTCCGCGATCGAGGTGCGTTGGAGATCGCCGACCACGAGCAGCGTGTCGTGTTCGTCGAGCGTCTCGCGGTAGGGCGTCGCGCTCGACCACATGGGGCAGACGGTTCCCCAGCCGAGCCAGAGCGCGGGGAGCACGAGGAGCCAGAGCGCTCGACGGAAGTGACGACGCACGAAGGCGTCCACCTACCATGCGCGCGAGCCCTCGGCCCCTCGCGGACCGAGCGTACGAGCCCACGACGTACCGAGCCCACGTACCGAGCCCACGTACCGAGCTCACGTACCCAGCCCACGTACCGAGCCGCCCACGAGCCCTCGGCGCTCGGCTATCCTTCGCGCCGATGTCGCGCCTCTCTCTCCTCGCCCTGGCCTTCCTTCTCGCGTGCGGATTCCTCGCGTGTGGCGGCGACGATCCGGATCCGGTCGCCGAGCTCGAAGCGCGCGGACCGCACGAGGTCGGCTTCACCGAGCTCGAGGTCACCTACGCGCGTCCCGACGGCCGCGGCGATCGCACGGTGAAGCTCTACGTCTGGTACCCCGCGACCACGACCGAGGGGCTGCGCGTGCCGACGTATCCGTTCGCGACCGCGACGGCCGCCATCGAAGCGCCGGTCGCGGAGGGCGTGTTCCCCGTGCTCGGCTACTCGCACGGACACCAAGCGGTGCCGCTCGTCTCGACCTTCGTGTTCGAGCATTTCGCGTCGCACGGTTGGCTCGTCTTCGCGCCCGAGCACACCGGCAACACCACCGTGGATGGCGAGGATCGTCAGACGGAGATCTACTACCTGCGCGGACACGACGTGTCGGAGAGCTACGACCATCTGCTCGCGTTGCCGGCGAGCTCGCCCCTCGCGGGGCACGTGAGCGACCGTGCGGTGATCGCGGGCCACAGCTTCGGCGGCTACACCGCGTACGGCCTCGCGGGCGCGATCTACGACGTCGACTTCATCGAGACCGGCTGCCCCGCCGGCGACGTCTCCGCCGACATCTGCGACGAGCTCGACGACGAGGCGCTCGAGCAGCTCGCGGCGGGCGTGCGCGATCCGCGCTTCGTGGCCGCGATCCCGATGGCGTCGGGTGATTTCGGGCTCTTCGGAACCGAAGGCGTGCGCGCGATCGAGATCCCGGTGCTGCACATGGTGGCGGAAGGTGACGGTCACCCCGCGGGGTCGGCGAACGAAGACGTGTATTGGAGCGCGCTCGACGGGGTGGACGACATGCGCATCGACTTCCTCGGTGCGGGGCACAACTCCTTCACCGACGTCTGCCGTCGCCTCCCCGGCTCGGAGCTCTTGCGCTGTCCGACCGATCGCACCGCGATGGATGCCCTCGCGTGGCAACGCGCGACCAACGTCTACGCGCTCGCCTTCGCGCGCGCGCATCTGTTGGGCGATCGTCGCATGGCGCGTTTCCTCGAGGACGCGGAGCCGGTGGACCCGTCGGCCGAGATCGACCGGCGCTGAGCGTTCGCCTTCGTTCGTTCACACCGCATTCGTGCGACGCGTGACGTCAGTCCGTCACCCGTCGCGACAGGTCCGTCACCACGCCGACACCGCCCGTTGAAGACGTCGCCGCACCGTCCACGGCATGAGGGTCGCGATCGTCTGCGTGGTCGGGCTGCTCGCATGTGCGGGCGCGACGCGTCGCGCGGAGCGACACGCGGCGGACACCGTGACGCTGCGCGGCTCCGACACGATGGTCGTCCTCAGCCAGAAATGGGCGCAGGCGTTTCGTGAAACGCGACCCGAGCTCTCGGTTCAGGTGAGCGGTGGAGGCTCGGGCGTCGGAATCGCCGCGCTCATGAACGGCACCACCGACCTCGCGGCCGCGAGCCGAGACGTCGAGCCACGCGAGCTCGACGCGTTGCGTGCGCGAGGTGGCGAGCCGATCGTGCTGCGCGTCGCGGTCGACGCGCTCGCGGTCTACGTCCACGAAGACAACCCGCTGCCCTCGCTCGACGTCGCTTCGCTGCGCGCGCTCTACCGAGGCCACGCGACCCACTGGACCGACGTCGGCGGGAGCGACGCTTCACGCGTGGTGCTCTACGGACGCGAGAACAGCTCGGGCACCTACGTCTACTTCAAGGAGCACGTGCTCGACCGCTTCGACTTCGCGGCCGAGACGCAGTCGTTGCCGGGCACCGCGGCGGTCATCCAAGCGGTGCGTCACGATCCGAAAGGCATCGGCTACGGCGGCTACGGCTTCGCGCACGGGGTGCGGCTCGTCCCGATCGCGCCTGCCCGCGGTGAGCCGGCGGTGGTTCCCGACGAGCGCACCGCGATCGACGGCAGCTACCCGCTCGCGCGCTTCCTCTACCTCGTCCTCGCCGAAGTGCCGACCGGGGCGACCCGCGACCTCGTGACCTGGGTGCTCTCCGACGAAGGCCAAGCGGAGGTCGAAGGCGCTGGCTTCTTCCCGCTCCCCCCCGAGGTGCGCGCGGCGGAGCGGGCGAAGCTGGAGGACGCGCGATGAAGCTCGGACGTGTCCGGACCCCGTGGTGGCACCGCGCGATCGAGCGCCTCATCGCGCTCTTCGCGTCGAGCGCGATCCTCGCGGTGATCGCGATCGGTGTCTTCGTCTTCCGCCAGGCCTGGCCCCTGCTGATCGACGACGACGCGCTCACCGATCAAGGCGGCCTCGCGTCGCTCTTCCGGCCGCGGCTTTGGCCCGGCTACGACGAACCGCTTCACGTCTGGCAGCCCGTCGGCTTCCCCGGAAAGCTCGACGTGATCCCGCTCGTGGTGGGCACGCTGAAGATCACCGGCCTCACGATGGCGATCGCGATCCCGCTCGGAGTCGGCGGCGCGGTCTTCCTCTCCGAGGTGGCGCCCCGCCGCGTGCGCGAGTGGGTCAAGGCGGCGGTCGAGCTCCTCGCCGCGGTGCCTTCGGTCGTGGTCGGCTTCTTCGTGCTCGCGATCTTGGCCGGAGGCGTTCAGCGAGCCTTCGATCTCACCTATCGGCTCAACGCGTTCGTGGCCGCGATCGGGCTCGCCTTCGCGGTCGTCCCCGTCGTGCTCACGATCACCGAGGACGCGCTGCGCACGGTGCCACGCGAGCTCGTCGAAGCATCTCTCGCGCTCGGCGCGCGTCGCTGGCAGACCACGCTCGGCGTCACCCTGCCGGCCGCGATGCCAGGGATCGCCGCCGCGGTGGTGCTCGGCTTCGGTCGCGCGATCGGAGAGACGATGATCGTGCTGATGGCGTCGGGGAACGCGCCCGTGATGGGGCTCGATCCGACGAGCAGCGCGCGCACCTTGACCGCGACCATCGCGGCCGAGCTCGGCGAGGTGACGCCCGGCAGCGATCACTGGCGCGTGCTCTTCCTCCTCGGCGCGCTCCTCTTCGTGGTCACCTTCGCGTTGAACGAGCTCGGGCGATGGGTCGTGCTTCGTCTGCGACGCAAGCTCCGCGCGGAAGAGGTGGCGCCGGTCTCGGGAAGAGCCCGTCGCGCGACCGCGACCGCGGAGGTGGCGTCGTGAGCCGCGGGGATCGCTGGCTCGCGTGGGGGAGCGGGCTCGCGCTCGCGATCGTGCTCTTCGCGACCAGCGCGCTCTTCGGGGTCACGCTCTTCGAAGGCGTGCCTCGGCTCGACCTCGCGTTCTTCGTCGAGGCCCCCGACGCGTCGATGGTGGGAGGCGGCATCGCGCCCGCGCTCGTCGGCACCGCGCTCGTGACGCTCTTGATGACGGTGGCCGGGGTACCCGTGGGTGTCGCGACCGGCATCTGGCTCGCGGAGTATGCGCCGCGGGCCGGTCGCTTCGGGCCGAGGCTCGCCGTCCTCGTGCGGGCCGCGGTCGCGAACCTCGCGGGTGTTCCGTCGATCGTGTTCGGTCTCTTCGGGCTGGGCTTCTTCGTGCTCTTCGTCGGCCGCGGGCTCGACCACGCGCTCGCGGAGGGTGCGCCGGTGTGGGGGCGACCGGGGCTGCTCTGGGCGAGCCTCACGCTCGCGGTGCTCACCTTGCCGGTCGTGATCGTCACCACCGAAGAAGCGATCCGCGCGGTGCCGGATTCTTTGCGTGAGGCGGCGCTCGGGGTCGGCGCGACGCGGCTGGACACCGTCTTCCGAGTGGTCCTTCCACGGGCGGCGCCCGGCATCTGGACGGGCGTCGTGCTGGCGATCGGGCGAGGCGCCGGTGAGGTCGCGCCCATCCTCTTCACGGGCGCCGCGAACTACCTGCCCGAGCTCCCGAACGATCCACGCGACATGTTCATGCACCTCGGCTACCACGTGTACGCGCTCTCGACCCAGTCGCCCGACGTCGACGCGTCCCGACCGACGCTCTTCGCGACGGTGCTGGTGCTCCTCGCGCTCGCGTTCCTGCTGAACCTCGTCGCCAGCGTGCTGCGATCGCGCGCCCGGAGGATGGCGTGACCGAGACCGCCGTCGAACGCGCCCCGCGGACGGAGGTCGAGCCGAAGCTCCGCATCGAGAAGCTCGGCGTCGCGTACGCCGGTCGAGTCGCGGTGCGCGACGTGAGCTTCGGCTTGCCGACCAACACCGTCACCGCGCTCATCGGCCCGTCGGGCTGCGGGAAGAGCACCGTGCTGCGCGCGCTCGATCGCATGCACGACGAGGTCCCCGAAGCCGAGGTCACAGGCCGGGTCCTCTTGGACGGCGAGGACGTGTACGCGCCGCACGTCGATCCGATCGAGGTGCGGCGGCGCATCGGCATGGTCTTCCAGAAGCCCAACCCGTTTCCGAAGTCGATCTTCGACAACGTCGCGTTCGGCCTGCGCGTCGGCGGGCTCCGCAACCGCACCGAGCTCGCGGCGCGCGTCGAAGAAGCGCTCCGACACGCCGCGCTCTGGGACGAAGTGTCGGACCGTCTCGGCAAGAGCGCCCTCGGCCTGAGCGGGGGCCAACAGCAACGCCTCTGCATCGCACGCGCGCTGGCGGTGCGGCCGGAGGTCCTGCTGCTCGACGAGCCGACGAGCGCGCTCGATCCGATCGCGACGGAGGCCATCGAGGCGCTGATCGATCGCCTGCGCGGCGAGATCACGATGGCGATGGTCACGCACTCGCTCGCGCAGGCCCGGCGCGTCGCCGATCACGTCGCGTTCTTCTACCTCGGCGAGCTCGTGGAGCACGGCGAAGCGCGGGAGGTGCTCGAGCACCCGCAGGACGAACGGACCGCCGCGTACGTGGGCGGTCGTGTGGGCTGATCACGATCGCAGCGCCGACGGTGGTACGCCGCTCGATCGTACGACCGGCGTCCACGCTCAGCACTCGATCACACGCGTGGCGTCGATCGCCCGCAACAGCCCCGCCGCGCGATCCTGGTACGCGCGTTCCTTCGGGCGATCCGTGTCGTCGAGGTAGACGTCGGGATGGCAGGTGAGCACCACGATCTGCGTGTCGTGGGCCGCCGCCCGGAGGGTTTGCCGGAACCAGCTCGCACGCACCGGATCGGTGTGGGTGAGGTGATCGTCGAGCACGAGCGGGAGCTTCAGGATCTCGGCCACCGCGAGGCGCAAGAGGAGCGCGAGCTGCTCGCGCGTGCCGACGCTCAGTAGCTTCGGGTCGCGGGTCCGGCCCTGTGCGAGCACGCCCTCCGTGCGCAGGTGCGCGTCGAGCCGCACCCCCGCGTAGCGCGCGGGCGCCTGGGTCTGCGTGGCGAGCTCCGCGAGGCGCGCCGCGACCTTCGGCGCGAGCGCCTCGCCGAGGTGGTGACCCTCCGCGTTCTCCGCGTCACGCAGCGCGTCGCGCAGCAGCTTCCACGCGCCGAAGTCGACCTCGACCTCGTGCTCTCGCGCGAGCGCGAGCGCGTGGGCCTCTTCGGCCTCGCGGTGCCGCTCGATCGCGACGCTGCCTTCGCTCGCTTCGAGCTGTCCGACGAAGAGCAGGTGCCGCTCGCGCGCCTCCGTGGCGAGACGATCTGCTTCTTCGGCCGCCGCCCGTGCGTGGCGCAGCGCATCCTCGTCGACCTCGCGAGTAGGCTCGGGAGTCGACGCCCACGCGGCCTCACGCGCCCGCACGTCCTCCGCGAGCTTCTCACCGTCGGTGCGTGCGTGCGCGTGCGAGAGCTCCTCGAGGCGCGCGCGATCCGCGGCGACCGCGCGCGCGTGGAGCTGCTGAGCTTCACGCGCCGTCCCGATCGCGAGCTCGCTCGCCTCGAACGCCTCCTGCGCCCGGCGAACGCGCTCCTCCGCCTCGCGCGCGTCGGTCGCGCTCGTCAGCGTCTCGAGCTCGGCGTCGAGCGCCGCCACGCGCGCGCGCAGCGTCGCGTCGTCGTCGGTCGAGCTCGCCTCGGCGTCCGGTCCGACGGCGTCGAACTTCAGCTTGGCCTCCGCCGCTTCGACCTCCGCGCGCGCGCTCCGCACCGCCAGCTCGCGCCGTGCGACCTCCGCGACCTCGAGCGCTGAGCGCTCCGCCGCACGTGCCTCGTCGCGCCGCGTCGCGACGGTGTGCTCCGCGTCGTCGCCGAGATCGATCAGCAGCGCCTCCGCGTGGCCCCGAAGCTCCACGGAGAGCTCGTCCGGCGGCAGCGCCATGAAGCGCGCGGCGAGCGCGTCGTGCTCCGCCCGTACGGAGCGCAGGCGCGCGAGGCTCTCGCGATCGGCGCGCAGCTCGCGCTCGAGCTCCAGCCGCGCCTCGCGTCGCGCGGAGGCCGCCTCGACCGCCGCTTCGAGCGCCGCGATCGTGGTCTCGGGGGAAGCCTTCGGATCGAGCCCCTGCGCCGCCGCGGCCTCCGCGAAGCGCGCTCGTGCCGCCTCGACCTCGGCGCGCGCGTCCGCCGCGCCGCCCGTCACCACGAGCTCCACCAGCGGCGCGCCGTCGTGCCCGATCTTCACGCGCAGCTCGCGGCGCGCGTCGAGGGCGAGCGTCTTGCCGTCCGCGGACACGCGCTCGCCGTCCGCGCTCGCCTCCACCGTCGCGTCGCCGAGCCGGCGGAGCGCGAGCGAGAGCCCGACTTCGAGCTTCGCCTCTGCCACCGCGAGCGACGACGCGAGGGCACGGAGCGCATCGAGGGTCGCGCGCGTGGGACCGTCTTCGTTCGCTCTCGGGTCGGCCGCGGACGATGCGAGCTCCGCTTCACGAGCCGTGATGCGCGCCTGGATCGCGTCGAGCTCCCGCACCCGGACCGCGAGCTCCTCCACGCGCCGCGCGAGCTCGCGTCGCTCCGCGAGCTTGACGGCGGCGTCCACGCGTAGAGCCGCCGCCCGCGCTTCTTCCAGCGCGCGCTCCGCGTCCCGTGCACGCACGCGCGCTTCGTCGACCGCGCGCGCGCTCGCTGCTGCGCGCTCTTTCGCGCGTGACGCCTCTTCCGCGCGAAGCCGACGCGCCTCGCGCGCTTCAATCCGCGCGAGCAGCTCCTTGCGCTCGGCGCCGAGCTCCTGCGCGCGCAGCTCGCGCTCCGCCGCCCGGCCTCGCACGTCCCGCAGCGTCTCCTTCGCGCGATCGAACGCTTCGCGTGCGAGCTTCGCGTTCGCTTCGGCCTCCACCAGCCGCGCGGTCGCGTCCCGCTGCTTCGACTCCGTCTCGCGAACTCGTATCTCCAGCGCGTGCAAACGCTCGCGCTCGGCCTCGAACGCCGCGAGCGCCGCCCGCGCCTCTTCGAGCGCACGATGAGCCGCCGACCGCCGAGCGGTCGCCTCCGCGTCGCGTTCCGCCTGCGCGCGCGCGGAGTGTGCCCGCTCGCGCGCCTCGGTCGCGTGCACGAACGCTTCGCGCAGACGCTCCGCTTCTTCTTGGGTGCGCCGCGCCTTCTCGAGCTGCTCCGTCGCCTGATCGAGCAGCCGCTTCGCTTCCTTCACCGCTTCGCCCGGCTCGCGAAAGGGCGACGCCCTCCCGCCGCGCTTCTTCCCGGTCGCGCTGAAGGCTTCGTCGACCTTCGCCTGCGCGCGCTCGAGGATCTCCTTGAACGTGGGATCCTGCGCGTAGGCTTCGAGCGCGTCCGTCAGGCGCAGGCGCCCCGCCTCGTCGGAGTCCTTCTCCAAGCTCGCGCCGAAGAGCGCGTCCGACTCCGCCTGGGTCCCGAAGAGCACGCTCGTCAGAAAGCTCTCCGGCAGCCCCTTCGGCGCTTGTTTGCCGCCCGGGCTGGCGATGCCCCATTGGAAGAGCTCGCGCAGCTTGCCGTCCACCTCGCGCTGCCGCGCGTCCACCGCGAAGGTGTGCCCGTCGTCCGAACGTTCGAGCGTCGACGTCGCGCGCGTGCCGCTGCCCCAGGTCTTCTTCACCGCGTAGAGCACGCCCCCGTGCTCGAGCTCGAGCGACACCGCGGGCACCGCGTCGCGATCCCAGGGCGCGAACGCGTTCGCGTGCGCGGACGTGCTCGGAAGCAGCAACGCCGCGCGCAGCGCTTCGACGAGCGTCGACTTGCCGAGATCGTTCGGCCCGTAGATCACGTTGAGCCCCGCGCCGAGCTCGACCTTCGCGCGGCGGATGCGGCGGAAGTCCGCCACCTCGAGCGAGCGCAGCTTCACGAGCGGTCCTCCTCGCGCGAGCGGGCGCTCGAGGCCTCCGCGCCGCCGCTCGCCGCGCTCTCCGCCATCGGGCCGAGCTCACGCATCGAGCGGTAGAGGTGCCAGAGCGCGCGCCGCGCCTCCTCGGGCTGCACCTTCTCGACCTCACGCAGTCGCCGCGCCGCTTCGCGCACGACCTTCGGGCTCGCCTCGAAGAACCGATCGAGGTCGGCGGTGTCGAGCACCACGTCCTCACGCTCCACGCGCAGCACACCCGCGAGCCCGTGCATCGCCTCGTTGCCGCGCAGCCGCTCGATCGCGCGTTCCAATTCCTCGAGCTCGTCCGCGCGCCCGCGCACCCGCAGACGCAGCCGCAGCACGGTGCTCGAGAGATCCTCGCGCAAGAGCTCGCGCACCTGCGCGACCTCGGTGATCGTCACGTCGCGCCACGTCCAACGCGCGACCTTCTCCTGCACCACGGTCGCGCGCCGCGTGAGCTTGCTGAAGAGCACGAGCGCGCAGAAGCCGGTGTCGGTCTCGCCGAAGGTCGTGGCTTCGGGCGCGCTCGGGTAGACGGTCGGTGGGTTCTTTCGGTCGGGCGGCACGAAGCGGAACGCGTGGGTGTCGCCGATCGCGAGGTAGTCGAAGCCCCGCAGGACCGCGGCGTCGCGATGAATCGGATAGTTCGTCTGCCAGCCCGGCATGTCGAAGGTCGAGCCGTGCACCACGCCGATGCGGATGCGGGTGTCGCCCTCCGCGCGCGCCGGCAGCGCGAGCGCGTTGTCCTGCTCGCCCGCGGTGCTCTTGCACGGCCGCGCGTGCACGATCGCGTTCGGCCCGAGCGGGAGCTCGAAGTCGTCGCGATCGACCACGTGACAGCCCGCCGGCAAGAGACGCCGCAGCTCGTGATCCGCGTGCCAGACGCTACCGGGTTTCACGGGATCGTGGTTGCCGGGCAGCAGCACGATCGGGCGCTCGGGCTTCGCATGCTTCTTCAAGACGTCCGCGAGCCGCCGGTAGTGCTCCGCGCGCGGATTCGGCTCGTCGAAGAGATCGCCCGCGCAGATCACCGCGTCGACTTGCGAGCGCTCCGCGAGGCCGAGCATCGTCTCCACCGCATCGAAGCGCGCGCGCCCGAGCTTCTTGGCGTCCTCTTCCGAGAACGAAGCGAAGCGTCGTCCGAGGTGCCAGTCGGCGGTGTGCAGGATCTTCAGCGCCACGTCGTCGTTTCTCGGTTCGGTCTCATCGGGCATTGGGCACGTGTCGTCATGCGTCGCGCGTCGGGCGCACGCAGCGGAAGTCGAGGTCGAGGATCGTCGTCACGGTCGGAGGCGCGTAGCGGCGGGCGTGCAGCGCCTCGTGCTGCGCGCGATAGGTCGGCTCCTCCCGGGCTTCGAGCTGCGCCGCGCGCACGTCGAGCGCTTCGATCCGCGCGTCGAGCTTCTTCATCTTCGCCTCCGCCTTCGTGCGCGCGTCCGCGTGCGGCGCGTCGTCCCACGCGCGCTCCGCCTCCGCGCGATCCGCGAGCAGCTCGGCGCGCTCGCGCCGCAAGAGGAGCAACTTGTCCTCCACGTAGCGCTCGAGCCGCTCGCCGATCCCGTCGAAACGTGGCCCGAGACGCGCGTCGACCTCCGCGCGATCGGCGAACGACGTCTCGTCGAGCAGCTCCGTCAGCAGCGCCTCGCGCTCTTCTCCGAAGGTCGGCTCGACGTCCATGTCCGCCACCACCGCGTCGAGCAGCGCGCGCGCCTCATCGGGCTCCAACACCTGCACGCCGTCGCTGTCGACGGCCCCGAAGACGCGCAGCGTCTCCACCAGGCGGTGCTCGATCTTCACGAGCCGCAGCGCGCCGCGCGTACCTTCGGGCAGGAGCTCCGTCGCGACCACCACGCCTCGCCGCGTCGAAGGCACACACTCGCGCGCGTCGTACACGGCCGCGAGCACGAGCGGATGCGCGAGATGGAGCGGCTCGTGATCGGGACGTGGCGCGCCGACCGTCACGCGCACGCCGGCGCGACAGCTCTTCGGCAACACCTCCGCGCCCTCGATCGCGAGCACGATCGTTCCGTCGTGCACCTCGCGCACGTAGCGCACCGCGTGGGCGTCCAGGTACGCGCGCACCACGGCTTCGAGGTCCGCGTCGAACTCCGCCAGCGTGATCGGCAGCCGCTCCCGCAGGGTCGCGAAGACCTCACGCACCCGCGCGTCGAGCCGCGACTCGATCAGCGACGCCGTGCGCTCTTGCTCCTCTTCGAAGCGACGACGCCGGTCTTCCGTCGCGTCGCGCAGCTCCTTCAGACGCGCCTCGATCTCCTCGATCGATCGCGCTTGCCGGTAGATCTGGCCGAGGCTCTTCTCGAAGTCGTCGCCGAGCGCGGAGAGCACCGCGTCGCTCGGGCCCTGCCCCGCCGCGTGCAGCACCTCGTCCGAGACCCCGAGCACGCTGCCGAAGAGCTCCAGCTTGCGCGCGAGGATGTCGTAGGTGAGCCGCTGCGCTTCGTTGTCCTTCGCGAGGAAGTTGATGACCGTCACGTCCTTCGTCTGCCCGTAGCGGTGCACACGACCGATGCGCTGCTCGATGCGCTGCGGGTTCCAGGGCAGGTCGTAGTTCACGAGCGTGTCGCAGAACTGGAGGTTCAGACCCTTCGCGGCCGCTTCGGTGCCGAGGAAGATCTTCGAGCGCGTGCGCAGCTCGTGCACGAGCGCGAGCCGCGTCGCGACCTCGCGGCTCGGGCGCTCGCGCGCGGTCATCGTCGACTCGACCTCGTCCTCCCAACGCCGCAGCGCCTCGCGTGCGCGTGGGTGATCGTTGCTGCCCCGGAAGACGGTGATCTCCTGGTCCGTCACGAGGCCCGACTCGATCAGCAGACCACGCACGTACTCCTGCGTCGTGAGCGACTCCGTGAAGAGCACGAGCTTGCCGCTGCCCTGCCCGCTGCGTCCGCGATCGAGCACCAGCCGCACCGCGGAGATCAACGCGCGCGCCTTCGAGTCGTCGGCGAGCCCCTCCGCGCGCTCCCGCAGCGAGCGCACCTTCGACAGCTCCTCGCGCACCGCGTCGGCGTCGACGTTGCCGTCGTCGCGCTCCTCCTCCGCGAGCCGATCGGCGATCTCGTCGTCGTCGAGATCCGCGAGGAAGCCGCGCATCGTCTCGGTGCCATCGTCGCCGCCGCGCAACATTCGCTCGAGCCGCGTCTCCACGTTGCGCAGGCTCGCGGCGAGCGCGGCTTTGCTCGACGCCATGCGGCGATGGAAGCCGAGCAGGAGCAACGCGCGGTGGCTGCCACGGAAGGCCTGCAGGTTCGGCGAGAGCAGGTAACGCGTGACGTCGTCGTAGAGCGCACGCTCGTCGGCGGACATCTCGTGCTCGAAGGTGCGCGCGCGGCGCCCCACGAAGGGCTTCTCGAGGAAGGGCTGCGCTTGCCGACGCAGCGTGCGCTGCACCACCTGCGCGAGCCGTCGACGCAGCTCGGGCGCGGCGCCGTCCGCGAGCCGCCGATCGCCGCCGTCGCGCGCGCTCGCGGTGAAGAGCGCGCGGAAGGTCGGCAGATCACCGAGCAACGTGCCCGTCTTGTCGACGTACTGAACGAGCCCCCAGAGCTCCGCGAGCGAGTTCTGGATGGGCGTCGCAGTGAGCAGCAGCACCGGCGTCGCGCCGAGCGCTTCGCGGATCGTGCCCGCCGTCTTCGCGTGCGGCGAGTCTTCGCGCTCGAAGCCGGCCGCGTCGTAGCGCTTGTAGATCGCGGCGAAGTGCTCGTGCGCTTCGTCGATCACGCAGAGATCCCACGGCCCGGCCTTCGCGATGCGACCGGCGATCGGCTTCGTGCCCGCGAGCTCGCGTCCGACCGCGAAGAGGCCCTCGCCTTCGAAGGCGTCACTCGACGCTTGGGCCACCTCGCGGACCGTGAGCCCGAAGAGGCTCCAGAGCTCTTCGCGCCACTGCCCGAGCAGCGGCTTCGGCGTCACGAGCAGGATCTTCTTCGCGCCCTCCGCGCGGAGCTGCGCGATCACGAGGCCCGCTTCGATCGTCTTCCCGAGGCCGACCTCGTCCGCGAGAATCGCGCCACCTTCGGGGATGCGCGCGAGGGCGAAGATCACGGCGTCGATCTGGTGCGGGTTCGGATCGATGCGCCCAGCGCGTTGCGAGGCGGCGTAGCGGCGCTCCTCGTCGGGCGAGCGACGGCGGGCGAGCTCCTCGACGAGCAGACGACGACGGACCGGGTGCACGCGGGGCGCATCCTACGTCATCGCGTGCGTGCACGCGGAGCGCATCCTACGTCATCGCGTGCGTGCACGCGGAGCGCATCCACGTCGTCGCGTGTCGGGCTCGACGGGACGTTCTTCGACCGCGCTCCCGGGTCGTGTGTGCCCGAGCGCCGCCACACCGCCCGCCACTCCGCCGCCACCGCCACGCACCGAGAGTCGAAATCACGAAAGACTCTCGCAGATTCTCGAGACATCGCCGACGGCACGGAGATTGATTCGTGCGCGCGCATGCGCTCCGAGAGCCGAAACCTGCCGCGTCCGCAGTACGTCGTGCCGGGCCAGGTGATCCTCGCCGACCGCGTCAGCCTCGAGCAGCGCTTCATGCTGCGGCCCGATCGGCCGATGCAGGTCCTCTTCTACGCGCTTCTCGCGTACTACGCGGCGGTTCATGGGCTGAAGGTCCACGCAGTCGTGCTCATGTCGACGCACTATCACCTCCTGTTCACCGACACCCGCGGTTGCCGCGGGGACTTCTTTCGCGATTTTCATTCGATGCTGGCGAAGGCCGTCCAGGTCCATCGCGGAACGAAGAGCCCGCTGTTCGACAAGGATCCGACGTCTCAAGTCGACAACGTCACGGAGCTCGCGGCGGTGGAGGCCATGGCGTACGTGATCGCCAATCCGACGTTGGCGGGGATCGTGGAGGACCCGACGAAGTGGCCGGGGCTGTTCACGCGAGTCGAGGACGCGGGCCGGCGACGCGTGGAGCGCTTCGAGATGCCGAAGCGGATCCGACGCGAAGACAGGTCCGTCGTGCCCTTCTTGGACGAGGTGCGGTGGCCCAACTTCGTGGAGCTCGTGCAAGAGCCGCTCTGCGACGCGGTCGGGATGGAGCCCGAGGCGTGCGTGGAGGCGGTGCGCGAGGAGCTCGCGCGATTGTTCGAGGAGAAACGCGCCGAGCAGGTGATGACGGGGAGACGTTTCGTGGGCGTGATGCACGCGCTCCACCAGCGCGTCACGAAGCAGGCGGCGTCGTGGTTTCTCCCGAGACGATTTCGCGACGACAAGAAGATCCGTCCGCGGGTCAAGGCGGGCCGAGGGCAGCGAGATGCGCGAATGAAGGCGGTGCGGAGGAACTTTCGCTTCTGGGAGGCGCACCTCGACTGCGTCGAGCGGGTCCGCCGTGGCGAGCTCGACGTCGTGTTCCCCGCGGGCACGTTCCGCTGGCACCGCCTCTTCGGCTTCCCTCGGGTCGAAGCGACGGCGGCCTTCTACGAGATGACCAGCGCCTTCGGTTAGCGGCTCACGTCCCAGAGGCGACCTCGTCTCGCCGCGCCGCGTGCGCGTGAGGCCGAGGTCCGTCCTGCGCCTCGCGTCGAGCGCTCGTTCGACGTCGAGGCCGTGGTCCGTCCGTCGATCGGCGGCGTCGACGCGTTCAGCCGGCGACGTCGTCGGCTCCCTCACCGAGTCACGCTCGAGTTGCGCGCACGATCCGGTCACTCACCGCCCAACCGACGAGACCAACTTTCTCGGGGCCCTTAGGGCCCCCCTTCAGGAACAACTTTGGGCCGTGACGTCAGAACAGGATCGGCCCTCTCCCTCAGAACAACATCGGTTCTTCAGAACCCCTTCGGCC
>ERZ761602.2450-NODE-2450-length-29065-cov-5.594209_pt1 | contig 29065 bp, 22 predicted proteins | sample MGYA00512165_ERZ761602 | MGnify/ENA primary metagenome ERZ761602 (study PRJEB28899, sample SAMN02445085) | bioreactor sludge metagenome | biome: EBPR sludge; isolation source: Thorneside wastewater treatment plant | place: Australia: Brisbane, Thorneside...
CACTGCCTCTTCCCAAGTTCTTTCAGGGGGCCGAAACATGATAGGTGGTAAGCGATCATCCCAGGGTGCCTTTGTCCTAACGGCAAATACTTGAGAAATCCGTCGGTTAGGGATCGCCCGCGGACATCGGGCGAAGATCGCGGGATAAAGGGTGGATGGAAGCGGGATTTGATGTGTTGCGTATGCGCCCGATCGAGAAGAGCGAAGAGGGTCGCTATCGGGAGTTGATGGCGCGACACCCCTATCTGGACGATCGGGCGAAGATCGGTCACCTGCTGTGCTAGGTCGCTACTTGGGGCGAGGACTGGGTAGCTCTGCTCAGTTTTTCTGCCGCGGCGTGGAAATGTGGGGTTCGTGATCGCTGGATCGGCTGGGATTTCCGGCATCAGTATGATCGTCCGGGGTTGATCGCCAACAATAGCCGGTTTCTGATTCTGCCCGACTGGCACCGCCCGAATCTGGGTTCGAAGGTGCTTTCGCTGTGCCAGGAGAGGATCGTCGCAGACTGGCCAGACCGTTTCGGCAAGCGGATCCTCCTGCTGGAGACCTTTGTCGATCCTTCGCGTTTTCAGGGCACGGTCTGCCGGGCCGCGAACGGGATGTGCCTGGGGCTGACCCAAGGCTTTCGTCGCACCCGAGCCGGGTACACGGCCCACTCGGAGTCCCCCAAGCTGGTTTTCGCCGGGCCGCTGCAGCGCGATGCGCCAGCCCAGCTTTCCCGCTCGTTTCTCCCCCCGCCTATGCTCAAGGAGTGCCCCGAATGATGCTCAGCGCCGAACAGATGCGTCGGCTTCCCGACTTTTTTGCGGCCATTCCGGATCTGCGCCGCGTCCAAGGCAAGCGCCATCCTCTGCCGAGCGTGCTGGTCATCGCGACCGCCGCGACCCTGTGCGGGATGCGCAGCTACAAAGCCATCGCCGATCCTGATTAGCAATCATCGTCATCCGGACTCATCCTGTAAGCCCAGCCAGGCGTGTCCTGCACTCTGTCATGACACGGAGTGCGCCGTCATGGCCATGAACCACATCCCATTTCAGGACGGCTTATCGATGCCCGAGTTCTTCCAGCGCTTTGGCAACGAGCCGCAGTGCGCGGCAGCGCTGGAGGCGGCCCGTTGGCCACACGGCTTTTGCTGCCCGTGCGGTGGGAAGACAGCGCATGGTGTTTTGCGCGGGGGCTCGGGCAAGGGGTTTCAATGCAACGCCTGTCGGCATCAAACGTTACGGATTGCCGACACGGTGTTTCAGGGCAGTAAGCTGCCGCTGACCGTGGGGTTCCTGGCGATCTCCCTGGACGGGTCTGTCGGCGTTGGCACTGAAGCGGCACCTGGGGGTGGGCGATCCCACCGCCTGGTTGATCCCCCACAAGCTGATGCGGGCGATGGAACAGAGAGAAGCGCGCCATCGGCTCGGCGGCGAGGGGCCGGTCGATGACGCGTCCTTGGGCAGCGAACGCCCGGACGGCAAGGCGGGGCGCGGTTCGGAGCACAAGCTCCCGTTCCTGGCGGCGGTCTCGTCGAGCGAGGAGGGCCATCCCTTGCGCGCCAAATTCTCGCTCGTTCCCGGTTTGACGCGGAAGCTCCTTGCCGAGTGGGCCAGGAGCCCCCTCGTACCGGGATCGACGGTGCGGCCGGCTGGTCTGGCTTGCTGCAACGCCGTGTCCGAAGCCGGCGGCGATCACCAGCCGACCGTCGTAGACGGGCGAAAGCTCAAGGAGCGGCCCGAGTTCAAGGGGGGGGCAACACGATCCTGGGCAATCTCAAGACCCGCCTTTCGGGTTGCGACCATGTGCGTGCCTTCCGCAAGTATGGTGCTCAAGACCTCACGGCTTTCGCCTACCGATTCAACCGCCGTTTCAATCGCCGATGCGATCTCGGGACGCTCAACGAGCGGTTCCTCATCGCCGCAGCAATCTGTGCGCCACGGCCCCAGTGCGCCACCCGGGCGGCTGACGTTCGTGGCTGGTCAGGTCCTGCTTTGCCGGACAGCCATGTTTCGCTATTGTGGCGATCGGGACTGCCACCGCGCCGGCCCGCTCGTACGGAGCGAGCGCAGCATCTGCCCGGGGGCGGCCACCGGCGTCTGTCACGGCAACGGCGCCCATGCTGCCACTCTCCGGCGGCAGGAAGCAATCCCGCCCGCACACGAGCCCGAGAAACCAGAACAGCACAGGAGAAACCGATGAACACTTTGCTCGATCGACTGACCATGGGGCTGTCCTGCCTGGCCTTTGCCACACTGGCCACAGCGGCCGAGGTGACCTATTACGAGGTGCCGAGCGGGGCGCGGCCGCACGACGTGGCACCCGACCCGCAACCGGGTGGCCCGGTCTGGTACACAGCGCAGGGACAGGGCGCGCTCGGGCGGCTTGACCCGACCAGCGGCAAGGTCGAACAGATCGCGCTGGGTGAAGGCTCGTCGCCGCACGGCGTGATCATCGGCCCCGATGGCGCGCCCTGGGTAACCGACAGCGGCCTCAACGCCATCGTGCGCGTCGACCCGCTGACCCGGCTGGTGAAACGCTGGCCGCTGCCGGGCAGCTCCCATGCCAACCTCAACACGGCGACCTTCGACAGATCGGGCCGCCTGTGGTTTACCGGCCAGACGGGGTTCTACGGGCGACTCGATCCGACGACCGGCAAGGTGGACCTGTGGAAATCGCCGCGCGGCAGCGGACCTTACGGCATCGCCACGACACCAGCCGGCGAGGTGTACTACGCGTCGCTGGCCGGCAGCCATATCGCGCGCATCGACCTGGCGAGCGGCGAGGCTACGCCGATCGACCCTCCGACACCCGATCAGGGAGCGCGGCGCGTGTGGAGCGATTCGACCGGCCGCATCTGGGTCAGCGAATGGCGCAGCGGCCAGGTCAGCGCCTACGATCCCGCTAGCCACACCTGGCGGGCCTGGAAGCTGCCCGGCACCGCGCCGTGCACCTATTCCGTCTGGGTGGACGAGCGCGACAAAGTCTGGCTGACCGACTTCTCGGCCAATGCCATCGTGCGCTTCGACCCCAAGAGCGAGACCTTCGAGAGTTTTCCGAGCAACGCGCGCAGTGCGAGTGTCCGCCAGATGCTGGGTCGCGCCGGCGAGGCCTGGGGCGCCGAGTCGGGTGCGGATCGTCTGGTTGTCGTCAGGCATTGAAGCCGCTGGCGAGAGTGGCGGTCGCGCCGGCGACCGACCCCCCATCTCCGTGCCTTGCGCACGGACCGTCCCGCGGCGTGCGCTGGCCGGTCGATCAATCACCGATTGACAGTCCGCGCGCAGATCAAACATACTCGTCGCGCTCGTATCGACTGCAGCACACCGGCTCCCCTGGAGCGCGGCCGACGACCAGGGGTGTCGCTCGGCAGCGCCCGACCTGAAACCCGACTTCGCTGCTCTCCTGCGCCCACATGCTCATCCCCCTGCAATGGATCGGACCCGTCGCCGTGCTGGCGGTGAAGTTTCTCGGGCTGAAGGGGCCGAGCGCAGCGGGCATCATGCCGATGGCCATCTCGCCGGGCACGATGCTGCCGTGCGGCCGGCCGTTGCGGTCGTGCCGGCGATGCGCAACCCGGGCTGGTGCTGGTCATCGCCACGGTCAATCACGCCCCGCCGGCGGCCACTGCCGCCGTCTCCGGCTATGCCCCGGAGCTTGCCCTGCTGGCCATCGTCGGCTTCCTGCAATGGCGCAAACGAGCCGCACAAGCCTCCCTGCAGCGAATGCCGGGGAGAAGGGCAGCGTCCCGTCCGCTCCGGCTGGTCACACTGCCGGCTGAACAATTGGCAGGAACATCCTGAGTGCAGACGGCAGGCAGCCCGATACTCCGCGACATCATCCTGATCGGTGGCGGCCACAGCCACGTCGGCGTGCTGCGCATGTTCGCCATGCAGCCGCTGCCCGGCGTTCGCCTGAGCGTCATCTGTACCGATACCGAAACTCCCTACTCGGGCATGCTGCCCGGCTACATCGCCGGGCACTACGACTTCGACGCGGTGCATATCGATCTGCGCCGGCTGGCCGAGTTCGCCGGGGCGCGCTATTTTCTCGACGAGGTGGTCGGCATCGACCGCGCCGCGCGCAAGGTGCTCTGCCGTACGCGACCGGCCGTGCCTTACGACGTGCTGTCGATCAACATCGGCTCGACGCCGCAACTGGTGCGCGTACATGGCGCCGCCGAACACGCGGTGCCGGTCAAGCCGATCCGCCGTTTCAACGAACGCTGGCTGGCCCTGCTGGCCCGCATCCGGGCGCACGCCGGGCGGACGACGATCGCCGTCGTCGGCGCCGGCGCCGGCGGCGTCGAGCTGACCCTGGCCATGCACTACCGGCTGCGCCGCGAACTGCTGGCGCTGGGCCGCCATCCCGACGAACTGGTGTTTCACCTCTTCTCCGCCGAGGCCAACATTCTGCCGACGCACAATGCCGCCGTGCGCCGCGCCTTTGAACGCGTGCTGGGCGAGCGTGGGGTGGTGATCCACCGCGGCGCCGAGGTCGTCGAAGTCGCCGCCGGCTGCCTGCAGGCGCGCGGCGGCGAAGTGCTGGCGGCCGACGAGATCGTCTGGGTGACGCAGGCCGGCGGTGCGCCGTGGCTGCGCGACAGCGGGCTGGCGCTCGATGCCGACGGCTTCATCCGCGTGCGCGACACGCTGCAGAGCGAAAGCGACCCGCTGATCTTCGCGGCCGGCGATTGCGCCTCGCTGATCGACCGGCCGCTCGAAAAGGCCGGCGTCCTTGCCGTGCGCATGGGCCGGCCGCTGGCCGCCAACCTGCGGCGCAGCGTGCTGCGCCAGCCGCTGGTCTCCTATCGCCCGCAGCGCCGCTGGCTGGCACTGATCAGCACCGGCGATCGGCACGCGATCGCCTCACGCGGCTGGCTGTTCGCACGCGGTGACTGGGTATGGCGCTGGAAGAACTGGATCGACCGCCGCTTCATGCGCCGCTTCAGCGAATTCCCGCCGATCACGCAGCAGGCAGCACCGGGCTTGGTCGAGTCGCCGTCGCTTGACGCTGCCGAACAGACGCCGGCGATCTCGGCGATCGCCATGCGCTGCGGTGGCTGCGCCAAGGTCGGGGCGAGCGTGCTGTCGCGCGCCCTCGCCCAGGTTCGGCCGATCGAACGTGACGACGTGCTGATCGGTCTGCACGCACCGGATGATGTGGCCGTGCTGCGCGTGCCGGCGGGTAGCGTGCTGCTGCATACGGTCGATTTCTTTCGTGCCTTCATCGACGACCCCTGGGTTTTCGGGCGGATCACCGCCAACCACGCGCTCGGCGACATCTTCGCCATGGGCGGCACGCCGCAGTCGGCGACGGCCATCGCCACCGTACCGCCGGGGCTGGAAAGCAAGGTCGAGGACACCGTGTACCAGATGATGGCCGGCGCCGTTGCGGTGCTCAACGAGGCCGGCTGCGCGCTGGTCGGCGGCCATACCGGCGAGGGACGCGAGCTGGCTCTCGGTTTCGCCATCAACGGGCTGATCGACGAAGGGCTGCACAAGGTCCTGTGCAAGGGCGGCATGCGGTCCGGCGACGCGCTCCTCCTCACCAAACCGATCGGCACCGGCACCCTGTTCGCCGCGCACGCCCGCCTGCAGGCGCGCGGCCGCTGGATCGACGCCGCGCTGGCCTCGATGCAGCAATCGAACCGCGCCGCGGTACCCTGCCTGATCGCGCATGGCGCCACCGCCTGTACCGATCTGACCGGCCTCGGCCTGCTCGGCCATCTGGTCGAGATGACCCGTCTGTCCGGCGTGGACGCCGAGATCGACCTCGACGCCCTGCCGCTGCTCGACGGCGCCGCCGAAACCGCCGCGGCGGGCATCCTCAACTCGCTGCAGCCGGCCAACGTCCGCCTGCACCGCGCCCTGCGCAACCAGCCCACCGCCCGGCGGCATGCCAACTACCCGCTGCTCTTCGACCCGCAGACCGCCGGCGGCCTGCTGGCCAGCGTGCCGGCCGAACGGGCGACCGCCTGCCTTGCCGAACTGCAAGCACTGGGCTACACGCGTGCTGCCTGCATCGGTCGCGTGCTGCCGGCCGGTGCGGAGAGGGAACCGATTTCCCTGCGTTGCTGAGCGGGGCACGCGCCAAGCGGGAGCCACAAATCTGAGCTTCCCTCCGAAATTTCGTCTGCCAAGGGTCACGTGAAATTCAGTCACTCCGGAATCGCCAAATGGAGATACCGGAACCGGCATAAACGCCGGAGCTCGGCGAACTGGCGGAGAAGCGGGTGAAGACAGGCGAGACGGCCGGAGTGGTGGCAAGGGAGTTGGGGTTGGTCGAACAGACCTTGTGCAACCGGGTGAAGGCGGCAGCGAATGGCGAATGGCAAACCGAACGGCGCGGGAGCAAGATGCTGACGGCAGAGGAGATGGCGGTGTCACCATTGCGAGCGGAGAACCCCCCGTCTCTCAAGGGGGAGCTTGAAATAGCCAGAAAAACCGCGACGTACTGAGCAAGGAATGCCCTGTGAAGGATGCCCGGATTGACGCACATCGGCGGGAATTCGGGCTGGTGGAACCGTGCGCTGCATTGAAGGTGAGCATCGGTGGTCATCGCGCCGGGAAGGGTGGGGTGTCCCGGACCGCAAGCGGCTGACGGACAAGCAGGTGCTGACGCTGCTCCGAGCCATTCCTGCGAGCGCGAGGTTTCTCGGCGAGCAAGGAGCGGGGGAGAGGCGGAGGCGCGCAAACGGAACTGCCCGCCACGGGCGGCGCGCGACCAAATGATGACGTATTCTCGCCATGGCCTGCCGGTCGCCGATGACCTGCTGGCCCACAACTTCACGCCTACGGCACCGAATCAGGTCTGGCCCCCGGACATCGCCTGCCCATGAATCGATGAAGGCTGTCTGTACCTGGTCATTGTGCCGGATTTGTTCAACCACGAAAGGGTCGGGTTGCGCAAACCGCGCATGACGGCAGATATCGTGACGGATGTCCTGACCATGGCCTGGTTCCGCCACAGACCGGCGGCAAGCCTGATACATCACTCCGACCCCGGGGAAGCCTGCACGCCAGCCACGCCTTTCAGGACCAGATCGAGGAATGCGGCAGGACGTGCTCGATGAGCCGGAAAGGCAATGGCTGGGGAAACAAGCGAAGCGCTGTTTCGCGAGCCGTCAGGCGAGAGAGCGAAGCCCGGCACAACGCACCGACCGAGAGTGGGTTCAACCGCTTCGGGAACGAACGAGTACCTGGCGGGCAACCTGGCAGTCAGGCCGACATGAAGGCCACCAGCTTTGAGTGCATCGAGGGGTTCTACAACCGGAAGCGCCCGCTTCGAACCTGGGCCATCTGTCTCCTGCACCGTTCATGGCGCAGTGGCTCAGCACCCCGCATCAGGAAAAACAGGTCGCATGACCCCACCCTTTGGAAGACGAAACAGAGGAAACCTCAGGTGCGCCCCATCCACTGGCTAGCGGCCTTGAACCTGAGGGCACCGCCGGGCCGGCGCCGGACTCAGCGCACACTGATCTCGATCCGATCGTAGTGCCCGGCGGCGTCCATCACCGTGATCTGGTAGCGCCCCGCCTCGACGAAGCTTTGCGGCAAGTCGCATCCCGCCGGCACACGGCCGAGTTGTCGGCCATTGAGCAGCCAGATCAGTTCCTGCTGGCCGCCCTGCGCTTCCAGCCGCAGTTCGGGCGGCGGGCCGTTGCCGGCGCGGCGGATGGTCTCGCCGTCACTGAGACCGACGATCCTGAGACCAGAATCAGGCGCACTGACAGCCCTGCAGGCCGGTGCCCAGGCGGGCGGCAGTGCCCGCTGACGCGTTGCGCCGTCGAGCCAGGGTTCGAGCGCCGCCGGCCAGCGCGCCATGTGGACCGCCTGCATGTCGCCCGCGGCACAGCCGGCGCGCACGCGCTGACCACTCGTCGGGTCGCGCTGGTCGACATAATGCGCCGCACCGCCGCGCAAGCGATCGGGGAAGGTCGGTGGTGCCGTGCCGTTGAGGATCCAGGCGGTGCGCTGCTGGTGACAGAGTTCGGGTAGCGTCTCCTCGCTGCGCGTGCCCAATGGCCAGCAGACCCGTGCCGTCGATACACTGGCCGGCGGCGTGCGTGCCTGGAGCGGCGAGTCATCGATGGTCGCGAAGATATCGACCAGCAAGGGGGCGGCAATGTTGGCGCCGAAGAAGCCCGGGTTGGGCGTCCCGTCCGGTCGTCCAACCCACACCCCGACGGTGAAGCGGTCGCTGACCCCGACCGCCCAGGCATCGCGGAAGCCGAAGCTGGTACCGGTTTTCCAGGCGATGCCGCGCCGTGCCCCGGCTCCGCCATCGACCTGGCGCGCAACCGGACCACCCGCTTCAAGCAGATCGCGGATGATGAAGGCGGCGCCTTCGCTGAGCATGCGGGCCTCACTGCGCGGGGCATCGGCGAAGTAGCGCGGCCGGCCGCTGACGCCGCCACGCGCCAGCGCCGTGTAGGCGCTCACCAGCCCTTCGAGATTGACCGCCGCGCCGCCGAGGATGACGCTGAGGTTGGGCGTCGCGCCCCGCGGCAGTTCGAGCCTGAGTCCGCCGCGGCGCAGCAGTGCGACGAAGCGCTGCGGCCCGAGCTGGGCGAGAACTTCGACCGCAGGTACGTTGAGCGAGCGTTGCAGCGCTTCCGTGACGCCCACCGGTCCGCTGAAGTTGGCCTGGAAATTGCCCGGCTGATAGCCGGAAAACGACTGCGGGACGTCGGCGAGCAGCGACTCCGAGTGGATCAGACCCTCATCGAGCGCCAGACCATAGAGGAAGGGTTTGAGGGCCGAGCCCGGCGAACGGGCGGCCTGCACCATGTCGACATGGGCAAAGCGTTCGTCATCGGCAAAATCAGCCGAGCCGGCATAGACGCGTACTTCGAGTGTCGCATTGTCGACCACCAGGGCCGCCATCGAGACGCGTGGCGGCAGCACCGCCAGGCGCAGCGTGAGGAGTTGCTCGACGCTCTGCTGCAGGCTGGCGTCGAGCGTGCTCCGGATCAGTGCCTGGCCGGGTTGCTGGCGGCGCAGACGCTCGGCAAGGAGCGGCGCGAGCAGCGGCTCACGTACGGTCTGGGCGATCACCGGCTCCTGGCGTGCCTCGGCAACGGTTGTCACCCCCCACTGTCCGGCCATGCGCTCGAGCACCTTGTCACGCGCCAGGCGGGCGCGCTCGGGGTGGCGATCGGGACGCAGCAAGGACGGCGCCTGCGGCAACACGACAAGCAACGCCGCCTCGGATGCACTCAGGCGTCGCGCCGGTTTGCCGAGGTAGGCACGGCTGGCCGCCTCGACGCCTTCGAGGACACCGCCCATCGGTGCAAAAGCGAGGTAAATCTCCAGGATCTCGCGCTTCGAGCAGCGCAGCTCGAGCTGCAGCGCCCGCGCGATCTGACGCAGCTTGCCGGTGAGCGTGCGCGGTGTCGGTTCGAGCAGGCGGGCGACCTGCATGGTCAGCGTCGAACCGCCGGAAACGATGTGTCCGTGTTGCAGCCACTGAGCGCCGGCGCGCAGCAAGGCCCAGGGGTTGACTCCGGGATGCCACCAGAAGCTGCGGTCTTCGAAGGTGATCAGCGCCTCGAGGTAGCGTGGCGACACTTGCTCGAGCCGCAGCGGGTGACGCCAGACATGTGCATGGTCGGGGAAGGCGCGCAGCGGGGTGCCGTCACGCGCCAGAACGACCTGCGCCTGCGCTGTCGAGCGGCCCGGCAAGGGTGGCGGAAAAAGCTGGTCGGCGACCAGCAGCAGCACGAGGAGTGCTGCCAGTACCAAGCGCAGCCAGGGTTTCATTTCTTCGTGCCGGCGCCTTCTTCCCTGCTGCCGTCGCTGATCGTCAGCACGTCCTCGCCACCGGACAGGCCATAGATCTGCGGCTGGTACATGTCTTCAGCGTAGGTCGGAGGAACCACGAAGCGGCCCGGAGTGACGACGCGGACGCGGTAGTAGAACTGCATCCTGTCGGCCAGTCTGGCGGCGACGACGAAGCGGTCATCGCGGAATTCGACATGCCGGATGTTGCTGTTCTGCATCGCTTGGCGCGGGTCGACGTTGTCGACGGTGACTGCCGACTGCTCGCCCTGGACCAGGTTGGTGTTCTCGATCTCGACACCGGCCGGGATGTGGTCAACGATCAGGCCGTTGGCGATGCGTCCATTAGTCTTCACCTGCAGCCGGACGAGCGCCGTTTCGCCGACGCGCAAGGTCCGGTTGCCGAGCGGCTGGCCGTTGGCGCCAAACCAGTCGCGCTTCAGGTCGAAAACATCACGCCGCACCGGCGGCATCCTGGCCGGATGGCCACTCAAGTTGAGCTCGATGAACAGGCGCTCCTTGTGCTTGTTGCGGATCGTCACGCCGCTCGCCACTTCAGCCGCCGTGAGCGAATGGAACTGCGTTCCCCTGCCGCCGATCGGCAGCGTCCGACCGGCGGCAAACAGGTCGGCAACCCATTCGCCACCCGTCTGGCTGGCGAAGTCGCGGCCGAGCAGGAAAAGTGCGAGCTGTTCCTGCGTGCTGTAGTAGCGGCGACCCTCCATGGCGCCGGCGACCTGGCTGACCAGGTTCTCCCGCCCTTCGGCCTTGACCCGGTGCTTGTCGAGCAGGACGTAGATCATCGCCCAGTCGCGCAGATTGCTGCCGTAATCGCCCCACCAGGCGTGTTCCGGGCCACCACGCGGCTTTCTGATGCCGGCGTCGATCGCGCTGGCGGCGCGCGTCTCGTCGCCCATCAGCTTGAGCGCCAGGCCGAGGTGGACCAGCGCCAGCCCGGAATGGGCGGCCGCCTGCACCTCGTGCAACTGGCGCAACGTGGCAAGCGGCGCCTTACCCTGGCGGGCGAGAACGTAGGCACCGTAGGCGAGCACGCCGAAACGGCCCGCGCCGGCGTAGCGCGGGTCGTTCCAGATCGAACTGGCATGGTAGTTGACGGCACCGCTCGGCAGGCCGGCGACCCCTTCCTGCAGCCCTCTGAGCAGGAAGTCGAGAGCGCGTTTCTCGACCTCGGGCGGGACGTTGAAGCCCTGCTCGCGGGCGTCGAGCAGGAAGTTGGCAACGTAGGCAGAGAGCCAGTACTGGTACTCCGCGAGGTTGCCCCACAGGCTGAAGCCGCCGTTGGGCGCCTGCATGCCGGCCAGCCGGGCGATCGCCTTGTCGACCATTTCGGCGCGCTGCGCCAGACTGTGAGGCTTGAGCGCGAACTGCCTGGCCATCACCTCGTCGACGAAGATGTGCGGATAAGCGCTGCTGGTGGTCTGCTCGGCGCAGCCGTAGGGGTAGTCCAACAGGCCCCGCACCGCGCTGCGCACGTCGATCGGCGTTTTGTCGGAAACCGCCAGTGTCGCGCTGACGCTCTGCCGCAGCAGGCCACCCAGATCGGCTTCGCGCAACTCGACACTTTCGCCGGCTCCGATGACCAGGCGCCTGACCGCCGACTGCCTTGGTGTCGGTGCCTGCACGAGCAACGGAAAACTGCGCTCGATCTTGCGCCGCGGGCTGTCGACCCTGACCTGGATCTCGGTCAGACCGATCGCACTGCCGGCTTCGATCGGAATGCGCAAGCTCCGCTTCTGCTGGTCCCTCAGCGTGAACTGATGTTCGCCACCCTTGATCGACAGGCCGTCGCGGTTGCTCAGGGCAACTCGCAGCTCCTGCTCCCTGCCGGCGAGGTTCTGCACGTCGAGTGCCAGGACGGCGCTGTCGCCGACCGAAAGGAAACGCGGCGTGGCGAGTTCGACGACGAGCGGTGCCGCGACGGTCACCTCGGCCTCCTGCATGCCGAAGCGCTCGGCACTCGCCACCACGGCCATCAGGCGCAGGCTGCCGTTGAAATCCGGTACCGGCAGCGTGACCTCGGCCTCACCCCTGTCGTCGAGCAGTACCGGGCCGCTGAACAGGTCCACCAGGTGGACCTTCTTCGGCAGGCTGCGTGTCGGCTTGGGAGCGGCGTCACCGCCGAACTTGAGCTTGCCCTTCTGGCCATCCATCTTTTCGATCAGCCGGCCATAGACATCGTAAGCGTCGGCGCCGTAGCGCAGCTTGGCAAAAAAGAAGGCGAAGGGATCGGGGCTCGCATAGCGGGTGATATTGAGGATCCCGGCATCGACCGCAGAAAGGGTCACCAGCGCTTTCTGGCCACTCGCTTCGGGCACCTTGATCTTTACCTTCAGGGGCTGTTCGGGCTCCATTTTCTGCGGCGCCTCGAGGCTCACCGCAAGCCGGCGCTGGCTACGCTCGAGCGGAATGTAGGCCAGCCCGAGGGCGCGCGCCGGTGTCACCCGATCGCCACCGCTGCCGGGGCGCAACACCATCACCGAAACGTAGAGGTCGTGCCGCTTCCACTCCTTGTCGAGTGGAATGTCGACCGTCCCGCCGTCGGCATCGAGCGACAAACGGCGCACCCAGAGCGCCCGATCGCCCTCGACGGTGACCAGCGCCTGGCCGGCATGTGGTGGCGTGATCGTCAGGCGCAGCTTGTCGCCGGGTGAATAGGCCGGTTTGTCGAGTTTGAGCGCCACCCGATCGGGGCGGACGCCCTGCGTCTCGTCGTCCTTCGCGGCCCAGCCGGCGTAGAAGCGGAAGCGTGTCGTCCGGCCGGTTTCGGGATCGAGAATCTCGACCCGGTAACGGCCGTACTTGACCGGCAGACTCAGCTTGCCCCGGCCACCAGCGGGCAGCGAGACCTGCATCGTGGTTACCAGTTCATCACTTTCGGTAAAGCCCGAATTCCAGCCGCGCTGATCGTCGAAACGCCAGTAGTAGTTCCGGTTCTCGCGGAACAGGCGCACCGGGAGTGCCTTCCCGGGGTGCAGGGTGGCCTCGGCGTCGGCACGTACCACCTCGAAATCGGCAGTCACGCCCTCGCGCGCGTAGGCGCCGACGAACAGCGGGCGCAGCCCGACCAGCACCGGTGCCGGCCACCACACCCGTTCGATGCTGCGCACCACCGGCCGGCCGCCACTCTCGAGCAGGCTCAGCGTGGTGCGCACGGTGAACGGTGAACGCCGCCTGGTCACGCCATCGAGATCGATTTCGAGCGTCGCCCGACCCTGTTCGTCGAGCTGTTGTTCGGGCAGTTCGCTGCGTGCCTTGGCATTATTCTCGTCGGCATCGCCGAAGACGAAGCCGGGCAGTTTCTGCGCCAGCGGGTTAGGATTGCGCTCGCTGGTGACCACACCGAGCAGGCGGTTAGCGGCCGCCGGTGCGCCATAAAGGTAACGCCCGACGACCTCGATGCGCCAGTCGGCGTCACCCGCCAGACGCTGACTGGCGGTCGCCAGGTCGAGTTGCATCCGTTCCGGCAGGAACTCCTCGACCGCGAACTGCAGGCTGGTACCGGCCAGCTTGGCGGCCGGATCGGCGCGCAGTTCGAGGTTCCAGGAACCGGTGGCGGCATCAGCCGGTAACTCGATGCGGCGCCGGTAGTAAGCGCCGAATCCGTCGTCCGGCTGCCAGATTGCGGTCCACTGCGTCTTGCCGTCGGGGCGCCGGAGAATCGCCTGGATCGGCTGCGGCGGCACCGGGTGGCCATCGGCATCGCGGGCGATCACCGAGACTTCGAAGCGCTCGCCCGGGCGGTACAGGTTGCGGCCACTGTAGGCGAAGAGACGCAGCGGAGTGTAGGGCATGCCGGCGACGTCGAATTCCGCCAGATCGAGGGCCGGCTCCTTGAGCGTGATCAGCGACATCTGCTCGCCCTTCCTGGCGATCAGCACGCGCGCCGCGGCCGGTCGCTCGGCGAAGGTGGCACGGCCGTCACGGTCGGTCTGACTGCGGCCCAGCGTCCTGCCCTGGCTGTCCAGCCAGCTCACCTCGACCCCCGGCTGCGCCTGACCATCGGTCAGCGAACTGACATAGGCGTCGGCTCCACGGTTGGGATACTGCCGCAGGTGCAGTCCGAGGTTGCTGACGTAGAAGTAGCCGACCTGGTAATCGTCACGGAAGCGGTTCGGCTGCGACATCACCGCCACGTAAACGCCCGGTTCGCGCAATGCCGGTATGTTCTCCACCGGAATGAAGGTGACGCTGCGACGATTCGCTTTCTGCTCGGTGAGAAAGCGTCCGATGAAACTGCTGGTCGTCATCCGGTGGATCTGGTCGAGTTCCCAACTGCCCACCGCGCCTTTGAGGCGACTGCCGGAGCGGTAGTGCTCCTCCTCCCCCTCCTCGCCATCGCCGTTCTCGCCAAGCGCTGCCCGAACGCCCGACGCGCTGGCAGGTGGTGGTCCGGCGATGACCTGTTCGAGGAACGTCGTCAACTGCTCGGGTTTGACCCGCAGGAACTCGATGTCCACTTCGGGCACATTGACCGTGGTCACCGGCAGACCGCCGTTCTGTCCGGCTGGCAGGACCATGCCGCGGCTGGCAAAGTAGAAGGCCGGGGCGACGGCCGCGGTGCGAATCGAGAAACGCGTCTCCGTTTCGAGCTTGCTGCCATTGCCCGCCATCAGCCCGGCCTGCACGCGCACCACATAGCGGGTCTGCGGCTTGATGTGCGGGAAGAACAGCAGGCGCGGGTTGTCGCCCACCACCCAGGAACCGGCTACCGGCTGGCCACCGTCGAGCTCGGTGTCCGCGGCCGCCCGGCTGCTCCGGCCGGCATCGTCCGGGCGCGACACGCCGTCCTCGTTCTCGGCCGCATCCGCCGGCTGGCCACCGGCCGCGGGCGGGCTTTCGGGCGGCATCTCGAGCACCTGGAGAAAACGGTTCTGATCGCCCTTCGCCTCGAGTGGCAGACTGAACGAGAGCGCCAGCGCCGGGGAACCGTCGAGTTCGCGATGCGCACCGTCGACTACCTCGAAGCGCACGCCTTCACCAGCCGGCTCACCCTTGCCGCCCGGCAGATTCCCGAGCGCCAACAGGCCCGCAATCGCCAGCACGACGGCCACCACCAGTGCGACCATCTGTTGCAGCCTGCGCTTTCTGGCCCACCCTGTGATCTGCATGCGACCCTCCTCCGGAGAAATGCTGTGCGCATTCTAGCAGGCAGGCGACCGAGCCGGCTGCGGCGCTCGACGTGCAGCGTACCGCGGGAGTTCAGGCCGACGCTTCGCCGGCCGAGCAGTCGACCTGGAAGAGCGCCCGATCCTCAAGCCGGATGGCCGTCAGGTGACGACCCCACAGGCAACCCGAATCGAGCGCCAGCAGCCTCGGTTCGACGCGCAGGCCGAGTGCCGACCAATGGCCAATCACCATCACATCGACCGCGCTGAGCCGGCCCGGAATCTCGAACCACGGCAGGTGATCCGGTGGCGCATCGGCCGCCTCGCCCTTGGTCTTCAGGTCCATCACCCCGGCCAGCGAACAGAAACGCATCCGGGTCATCGCGTTGACGATGACGCGCAGGCGTGGCCAGCCCTCCAGGTCATCGCTCCAGGCGGCCGGTTCGCTACCCCACATGTTGGCCAGGAAGTCGAGGTAAGCCGGGCCACTGAGTGCTGCCTCGACCTCTGCCGCCAGGGCACGCGCGCGCGCTGTCGTCCATTGCGGCAGCAGGCCGGCATGCACCAGGCAGAACTCGCCCTCGCGATGGCACAGGGGCAACCTGCGCAGCCAGTCCAGCAGTTCATCGCGATCCGGTGCATCGAGGATCTCGTCGAGCGTATCGCCCTTGCCGCGCCGGCCAAAACCGGCGGCGGCCATGAGCAGATAGAGATCGTGGTTGCCCAGCACGCTGATCACCGCCGAACCGAGAGCGCGCACGAAGCGCAGGGTGTCGAGCGAGCGTGGACCGCGATTCACCAGGTCGCCGACCAGCCACAGGCGATCACTGGCCGGGTCGAAACGGCATTTGTCGAGCAGGTGCAGCAGCGAGTCGAAGCAGCCCTGGATGTCGCCGATGGCGTAGGTGGCCATGTCCGCCGATCAGCCTGCCGTCCGCTGCTGCTGCCAACGCCAGGCATCGCTGCACATCAGATCGATTCCACGGCGCGCCGTCCAGCCGAGCAAGCGGGCAGCAAGTTGCGGATCGGCGTAGCAGGCGGCGACATCCCCCGCCCGGCGCGGCGCCAGCCGGTAAGGCACCGGGCGGCCGCTCGCCGCGGCAAAGGCACGGATCATTTCGAGCACCGAGTAGCCATTTCCGGTGCCGAGGTTGACCGTCAGCAGTCCACCCTTGTCGAGCAGGTAAGTCAGTGCGGCGAGGTGACCGTCGACCAGATCCATGACGTGGATGTAATCCCTGACGCCGGTACCGTCGGGGGTCGGATAATCGCTCCCGAAAACCTTGAGATATGGGCGCCGCCCTTCAGCGACCTGCGCGATATACGGCAGCAGGTTATTCGGAATGCCATTCGGCTCTTCGCCGATCAGCCCGCTTTCGTGTGCACCGACCGGATTGAAATAACGCAGGCGGGCAATCCGCCAGGCAGGGTCGGCGCTAAAGACATCGGCCAGGATGTCTTCGATTATCAGCTTGCCGGCACCGTAGGGATTGGTCGCCGAACGCGGAAAATCCTCCCGGATCGGTACCGAGGCCGGATCACCATAAACCGTCGCCGACGAACTGAAAATCAGGGTCTTCACCGCCGCGTCGATCATCGCCTCGCACAGCGCAATCGCCCCGCCGACATTGCAATGATAATAGCGCAAAGGCTGTGCGACTGATTCACCAACCGACTTCAGACCGGCGAAATGAATCACGGCATTGACCGGTGATGCCGTAAAGACCCGCCGCAGCAAGCCACGGTCGCGTACATCGCCCAGGAAGAAAACGGGTTTTCGGCCGGCAATCCGGGCGACCCGTTCGAGCACCTCGACGCTGCTGTTGGATAAATCGTCGACCACGCTCACATCGTGCCCCGCCAGAAGCAGCGCGACGCAGGCATGCGAACCGATATAGCCGCAACCTCCGGTGACCAGGATGTTCATCGTCTAGCCCTTGAAATTATGGCTTAACTGCCGGGTATTATCTCTTGTCGATAGCGCCGACCGGCGACACAAGCGAACACCCTGCCCACGCTCGATCAGGTGTTCGACCGGCATGATCGTCGACCGTCCCGGGCACTAGCCGTGTCCTGCTCGGCAGGCGCCTTGGCCCGGGGCCGGGGGAGCCCGAACGGTTTCTTGCGCAACGCGTGCAGGTGGCACCCGCACAGCGTTGTCCCTCGGGGCGCGCCGCGGCTGGCGCGTCCGGGGAGTACGACTAAACGAGGAACTCGTTGCGATCCCGGCCTTGCGCCTCCAGACTGGTCAACCAGTTGGGCGCCTTGCCGCGACCGGACCAGCTTTCTCCGTTGGGCCCCCGGTATTTGATGGCAACCGGCGTGCGCATCTTGACGATTGTCTCCGTTAGTGCACCGCCCATCTTGAAACCGAGGTCAGACGCCGTCAAACCATGCTCGACAATCAACTGCCTGGCACGCGCGATGGCATCCGCAAGCTCTGCCTGCCTGGCCTCTTCGATCTGCTTCTCCAGTAACGCGCGCTGGGCAAGTAGCTCCTTGTAGGTTGCCATAGACTCCTCCTTGAAGAAAATCGTCCTTATACACCAAAAGAAGATAATTGCAACAGACCGAATCGCCACCATTCATCAGGGTCCCGATTCGTCACCCAAAATCCGATAGCGCCCACCATGAAAGATCAGCGGCTCGACCCCCTTGCCACGGGCAAAGCGTTGCACGCGACCGAGGAAAATGAGATGGTCACCGCCCGGATAATGGGCCTCGTTACTGCATTCGAACCAGGCCGTGCAACCTTCGATTAACGGCACACCAGCCATACCCGGGACAGTTCGAACTCCGCCGAAGCGATCATCCTCGCGGCTGGCAAAGCGATCGGAAACGGCCACCTGATCGACCGCCAGGACATTGACCGCATAATGGCGAGCCTGGCGAAACGCCTCCAGACGAGGTGATTCGCAGGCGAGACTCCAGAGAATCAGCGGCGGTTGCAGCGAGACGGAGTTGAACGAACTGATGGTTACCCCGACCGGCTGGCCGTCCGGCGCCAGTGCGGTAAGTACGGTGACTCCGGTGGCAAAACTGCCCAAGGCATCACGAAAGTCGCGGCCGACCGGGTTTTCCTGGTGCGACGCAGCAGGTACTTGCGGGGCGACGAGCAACCGGCCAGGCACCGATACCGTGCTGTCCGCATTATCCGCGCTGTCTGGAGAGTCTAAGGGCGGACGCATCAGGCGTTTCGGATGCATTGTCCAAACATGCTAAGATTCACTGTCACAAGCCGGTTCATGATCGATGAGTCGTGCGATGCCACTCCTGCCCCCGACGTCTGCAAAAAACTCATCGCAAGCTTTTTACACCCTTTGGTCCAACCGTTCGACGGAATATTCCGCTCAATGCGGGAGCGCAATTATCGCTGCGCTGGCGACCCGTGTCGACACGATTCTCGTGCGATGCGTGACCGGCCGGTCGCCCGGGCGTGCCGCCAGCGGCCCCCCTTGCCAACCCGTCCCCGCCTGCATTCGTGCCAGCGCACTCAGACCTTGTAACGCGTGCCTGATCAGCCAGCCAGCCAACGGGACTTTGCCGGGCGGGTGGTCGCCTGGCAGCAGGTGAATGGCCGCCACGATCTGCCGTGGCAGCAGACGCGCGACCCCTATCGCATCTGGCTGGCCGAGATCATGCTGCAGCAAACGCAGGTGCAGACAGTGATTCCCTACTACGAGCGCTTCCTCGCCCGCTTTCCGACGCTGGAAGCGCTGGCCGAAGCACCGCTGGCGGACGTTCTCGAGCGGTGGTCGGGTCTCGGGTACTATGCAAGGGCGCGCCACCTGCACCGCTGCGCGAGCACGATGGTCGCCGGCCAGCACGACGGCTTCTCGGCCGATCCCGCAATCAACGCACAACTGCCCGGTATTGGGCGGTCCACCGCGGCAGCGATCAGCGTCTTCGCTTTCGGCCGGCGCGCTGCGATCCTCGACGGCAATGTCCGGCGGGTGCTGGCACGCTGCTTTGGCCTGACGAGTGGTGCCTCGCCGGCGCAGGATGAGCGGGCGCTGTGGGTACTGGCCGAATCACTCCTGCCCGAGCAAGCCATCGAAGCGTACACACAAGGCATGATGGATCTCGGAGCAACGGTGTGCACCCGCTGGCAGCCAGCTTGCCAGGCCTGCCCCCTGCAGGTCATCTGCGTCGCCCGGCAGCAGGGCCGGCAGACCGAGTTGCCGCAGCGCGCCGTGCCGAAGCCGGTACCGGAGCGGGCAGGCAAGCTACTGCTGTTGACCGATGGCCGGCAGGTGCTGCTCGAGCGTCGCCCCCCGAGCGGCATCTGGGGTGGTTTGCTGAGCCTGCCCGAAGTGGCCGCGGAGACCGCCGAGTCTTTCGCCCTGCGCCACGGTTGCCGCCTGAAGCAGACGCAGCAACTGCCGACGATCAGCCATCGCTTCACTCATTTCCGCCTGTCCATCGAAGTGCTGTGCGGCGAGGTCGAGGTCGTCGGCCGGCTGGCGGCCGACGCTGGCTGGCAGTGGCTGGCGTTGGCCGATGTCGCTGGCGCGGCGTTGCCCACGCCGATTCGCCGCCTGCTGCTGTCCTTGTCCACGACGGGCTGGTCCTTCACTGCCGGCGGGGCGGCGGCGGGCGCCGACGACCTAGGGTGAGCGACGGCGCAGCAGTTCTTCGAAATCTTCCACCGGCAACGGGCGACCGAACAGGAAGCCCTGGTATCCGTGGCAGCCGTGGCTGTCGAGAAAGCGATGCTGCTCCTCGCTTTCGACGCCCTCGGCGATGACCTTGAGGCCGAGGCTGCTTCCCATGGTGACGATGGTCTGCGCAATCACCGCGTCGCTCTGATTGTCCGGCAGCCGGCTGACGAAGGCACGGTCGATCTTGAGTTGATCCAGCGGCAGGCGCGTCAGGTAGGACAGTGAAGAATAGCCGGTGCCGAAGTCGTCCATAGCGAAGGTCACGCCAAGCAGCTTGATGGCATTCATTCGCTCGATCGTGTCGCTGACGTTGTCCAGCACCAGGCTCTCGGTGAGCTCGAGTTTCAAGTGTGCCGGATCGGCGCCGGTGGATTGCAGCAAGTCGCGCAACTGGTCGACAAAATCGGCTTGCCGGAATTGACGGGCGCTGACGTTGACCGCCACCTGCAGATCCCGTGTAATCGCTTCATGGGCCCAGGCCTCGAGCTGTCGGCAGGCGGTTTCGAGCACCCATTGGCCGATCGGCACGATCAGTCCGGTGTCCTCGGCCAGCGGAACGAAGCGGCCGGGCGACACCAGGCCATGCTCGGGATGCTGCCAGCGCAGCAGGACCTCGGCAGCGAAAACACGCCGCAACGAGTCCACCTGCGGCTGATAATGCAGGACAAACTGCCCATTCTGCAAAGCCAGATGCAGATCCTCCTCGAGTTGTCGCCGATCCGTGGCCGCCTGATTCATGCTCGCCGTGAAGAACTGCAGATTGTTGCGTCCCGCCGACTTGGCGTGATACATCGCGGCGTCGGCATTGCGCATCAGGATGTCCACCGTATCGCCATCGTCCGGGAAGACGGCAATCCCGATGCTCGAACTGGTATGCAGACCCTGCCCGTCGATATGATAGGGGTGCGCCAGTGACTTCAATATCTTGCCGGCCACCCGCTCGGCGGCAAGCGCTCCCACTCCGTTGAGCACGACGACGAACTCGTCACCTCCCAGGCGGGCGACGACATCGCTGGCGCGTACGCTGGCCGTCAGCCGCTGTGAAACTTCGAGCAGCAGCGCATCGCCGACGTGATGGCCGAGGGTGTCGTTGATGTTCTTGAAGTGATCGAGGTCAAGGAACATCACGGCCAGCGAACCTTGCTCCCGCCGCGCCGAAGCCAGCGCCTGCTCGAGGCGGCCTTGCAGGTTCGAACGGTTGGGCAGATCGGTCAGGGTGTCGAAATGTGCAAGATGGCTGATCCGTTCCTCGGTCGCCTTGCGTTCGGAGATATCCACGAAACTGCCGATGTAGTTCTCGATGTTGCCATCCGCGCCGCGGATGGTGGAGATCGAAAGCCATTTCGGGTAAACCGTACCATCCTTGCGGCGGTCCCAGATTTCGCCCTGCCAATGGCCACTGCTCGTGATCGCCTGCCACATGGCTCGATATTCTTCCGGCGACGAGCGTCCCGACGACAGGCGGCGGGGGTCGGTCCCGCGCACATCTTCGGGAACATAGCCGGTCAGGCGGGAAAAAGCCTGGTTGACCTCGAGAATGCGATTGTTCCGGTCGCTCACCATGATCGCCTCGGCACTGTGTTCGAACACCGCCGCCAGCAGGCGCAGACGCCGCTCGGTAACTCGGCGCTCGCTGATGTCGCGCCAGATGGTGTGCAGGATGACCTCGCCGCGCAGGGTGATCGGCGTCAGGGTAACCTCCACCGGCACCGGTTCGCCATTGCGACGCTGGTGGATCCACTCGAAGCGATGGTAACCGCAGCGTAGCGCGGTGCCGATCATGACGGCCGCCTTATCCCTTGACGACTGTCCATCGGCCTGGCAGGTGGGCGAGATTTCATCCGGGCTGCAGCCGAGAAAATCCTTCTTGGAGGCATAGCCAAGCAGTTCCAGGGTGGCCGTGTTGCAATCCATGAAAGCTCCGTCCTTGAGCAGCAGCAAGGGATCCTTGGCATCCTCGAACAGACGGCGGAAGGCCTCCTCGCTCTCCCGCAACTGTTTCTCGGCCAACAGGCGCTCGGTGACGTCTTCCTTGACCGCCAGGTAATGCGTCACCTCGCCGTGATCACCGATAACTGGTGCAATCGATGCCTTTTCCCAGAAGAGGGTGCCATTCTTGCGCTTGTTGTGCAGCAGCCCCGTCCATACCTTGCCTTCGAGAAGGGTCTGCCAAAGCGTGCGATAGGTTTCATTCGGGGTCTCCCCCGATTTCAGGATGCGCGGATTCTGACCAATCGCTTCGAGCCGCGAGTACCCGGTCACCTTGGTGAAACTCGGGTTGACGTACTCGATCTCGCCACTGCAATCGGTGATGACGATGGCCACCGGGCTCTGCTCGACCGCCTGCAGCAAATGCCGCGATTCCTCTTCTGCCTGCTGACGCTCGGAGATGTCTGCAAAAACCCAGATGCTGCCATCCAGCGGCTTGCCCGGGTCGATCGCCCGGCCGGTCAGAGCGCCCCAGAAGAGACTGCCGTCCTTGCGTCGGAGCATCAGTTCGGTGCTGAAGTTGCGGCCTTCGGCAGCCACCGCGTAGGCGCGCTCACCCACCTTCTCGAAAACCTCGTGGCTCGGATAGAAACGTTCCGACGACTCGTCAAGCAGCTCACCTGGCCGATAGCCAAAGATCTCCTCGAGGCGTCGGTTGCACGACACGACTCGTCGTTGCCGGAGGTGAACGATGCCGACCAGTGCATTGCCCAGCAGGGTCTGCAGCTCGGCCAGCAACTGGCGGTTGCGCTCCTCCATCTGTTGACGCTCGCTGAGGTCGGCAAGAACGTTGGCGATGACCGGCGTGCCGTCCTCTGCGTGGTGCACGGTAAACAAGGTCTGGATGGTCGGGATCTGGTGCCCGTCGCGCGCCGTCAGCGCTAGTTCACCGGTCCATTGACCATGCCGGATGACCGATGGCAGGACCTCGTGGCGCAGTCGCTCCGCGTTCTCTGCACTGTAGAAACGGTCGAACGAATAGTCGCTGCACGCGGCGTCGGCCGGGATGTCCAGCATGCGGCGCAGGGCGGGGTTGGCGTAATGCAGCCTGCCGTCAGCCTGCGCCATGGCGATTCCCTGACCGGCATTCTCCGCGAGGCGCTCGAACACCGTCAGCCGCTCGCCCTTTTCCCGCTGCCGTCGCTCGCTGTCGACCAGGTCCGCCAGGATTTCCCCCTCGCGTTCCTCGGTACGCCAAAGGCGTAGCAGCATCCCCCCGAACAGCGCCAGCAGAAGAACGGAGGAAGCCCCCACCACCCAGGTCTGAGTCCGCCAGCCGGCAAGGACATCATCGACGCTGAGCCCGATGGCGAAATAGAACGGATAGCGATCAAGCCGGTGAAAGCTGTAGATACGATCAACCCCGTCCGTCTGGGCGGTGAATCGCAACGTACCCGTTCTTGCGCCGGTGTCCATCGTTTGGCGCAGCGGGTGCTGCATCTGCAATGCCTCGTTCTCCTTGCCGGGCAACGGCGGCCAGCGCACCACCTGCCGGTGGTCGTCGCTACGGCGCAGAGCAATCGTTCCCCCGCCCTGCAGATCAACCGAGCGAAAAATCTCCTGGTAGCGAACCAGATCGAACACGACGCTGACGATGCCGACGAAGACGCCCTGCGCGTCGCGCAGGGCGCGTGTGATGATCATGCTGGAACGGCCGGTGGCCCGCGACACCAGAACTTCGGAGAAGAACAATCTGGCTTGCGGAGTGTCCCGCAGGTTGATGAAATAATCGCGGTCGGCGACGTTGAAAGCCGGCGTATTGGCCCGGTCGGAGCTGTACAGCAGTTCTCCATGGACATCGAACACCCGCAAGCCGACCAGCTCGTCGAAGTTCGTCAGGTGCGCGTCGAGTTCACCGTTGATGCGCTCGACATCGGCGGCGGGGATCTGACGACTCAGGGCGCGGGCCGGAAGGTCGTGCGCCAGCTCGTGCAGAATGGCGTCAGTGCGGCGCAGCGTCGCATCGAGATGAGTCTCGAAGATTGCCGCGTAGTTCCGCGTTCGCGTGCCCGCCTCGTCGATCTGCTCACGGTAGCTCAGCCACACCTGGTAGGCGAGCAGTTGCAACACCATCAGCACCAGGCAGGCAAGACCGACCAGCAAGGTGCGACGCGGGCGACGACGAATCGGGATCGGGTTTGCTTCAGTCATCGGGCAATACTGCAAGACTTTGCTGGCGAAGGCAAGGAACCATCCGCGTGGCACTCACCCAGCGCACCAGACTGGCGAAGTCCGCTCGGCGCTCGCTCAGTGTTCCATGACCGCCGGCGGCGAACCGCTCCGGCCGATTGCCCAACGCCCGAAAGCGACACCACAGGCGAGGGTCACAAAGCCGGCAGCCCAGCCGGCCTGACTGGCGCGGCCGCAGGCATCGAGCGCGACCCCGAAAGCGAGCGGCCCGATGAAACCGCCGGCAAAGCCGATCGTGGAGTACAGGGCGAGCGCCGTGCCGCGTTTTTCAGGCGTTGTTTCAGTAAGCAGTCCGGCGGTCAGCGCCGCCGAATCAAGATTCATGCTTGCCGCATAAACCAGCAACAAGACTACCAGAAAGTGACTGGACCGATCGCCCGAGCAGCTTACGACAAGGGCCAGGCAGCACGACAGAGGCATGACACCCTGCAGCCAGCGACGGCGGCCCCAGCGATGCGCGCCCTCATTGCCCAGGATGCTGGCTGGAACGGCAAGAAAGGTGGCCAACGCGGCAATCAAGCCCGGCATCGAGGTCCACGCATCCGGCGACCTGGCATGGGTCCAGGTCAGGTAGGCGACAAGCCAGGCGCGGAAGCCGAAGAGTTCCCAATTGTGGCCGAAGTAGCCACCACAGAAAGCCAGGACTCGCCGGTCGCCGAGGACGGCACGCCAATGACTGTGCCCGCCGCGTGGGCCGGCTGGTCTGGCGACTGCCGCGACCCCCAGCCAGACGAGCAGGACGGAGAGAAAAGCACAGGCCGCCGCCACGGCAAACAGTGCCGACCAGGGCAAGAGGCCCTGCAAAAGTTCGATCCAGAGATATGACAGACCAGCGCCAACGCCAAAGGTGGCGGTGTAGAAGGCGGTGCCTCGCGATTGACTGGTCATCGGCAGGCGGTCGGTCAAAGCCTTCAAGCCGGGCATGTAGGTTCCCGCCAGGCCGAGACCGGCAAGCCACCACCAGGCAAGAGCGGCAGCAAAGCCGTTGCTGAACAGGGCGAAGCCGGCCAGGGCCAAGCCGCTCAGGCCGGCGCTGGCGAGATAGACGCGGCGGGCGTCAATACGGTCGGTCAGGCTGACCAGCAGCGGGACCGCCAGAATATAGCCGAGGAAAAAGATGCCGCCAAGCCAGCCACCCTGCGTTGCCGACAGCGACCATTGCCGCGACAGTTGCGGCAGGAGCGACGGCACCAAGGCAAAGCCGGCCATCGAAAAGGCCTCTGCACCGCAGAAGATCAGGACCAGTGCCGGCGCGGAGCACACGCCGCGCATCAGGGCTCGCTGTTCGCTACGCGCTGCGCCAGCCAGATCGAGAGCGCCCGCAGACGCAGGAGCGGATCCTGCAGGGCAAGCAGTTTCTGCCTGGCCAGGATCTGCAAGGGCAGAATCTCGGTCAGCCGGTAACCTACCCAGCTCGCATCGTCGAAGGCATGCGGTGCGGGCAGTCGCTGCTCGCCAAGTTCGTCGGCGATTTTTCGCAGCAGCAGCACCAGCCCCTGGTGCCCCGGCGGAACCGGCTGCGCTGGCGGTTCGTCGAGCAACAGCACCGTCGCCCGTTGCAGGCTGGCGGTGATCGGCAGGTGGCGCTCGATGCGAAAGCGGCGACCACCGCGCACCTTGAGCAACATGATGCCCAATTGCGGCATGTCGACCTCGACGATATGTGCCAGCGTACCGACAGGCTGCGGTGCCGCCGGCACACCGACCTCACCACCGCTGGCGATCAGGCAGACACCGAACGCCGACTGCTCCTTCAGGCAGGCTGCCACCATGTCCAGGTAGCGCTGCTCGAATACCTTGAGAGGCAGCAGACCTCCCGGACAAAGGACGGCGCCGAGCGGGAAGAGCGGGATGGCCAGGCGCACCGGCTTGCTGGCAACAAACGGCTCCGACTGGTCTGGCGGCTCGTTCCCGCTCACCGGGCAGTCTCGCTGTCACCCCAGCGCTGCATCAGCGCGTGCTCGACACCAAGTTGATCGAGGATGCGGGCGACGACGAAGTCCACCAGATCCTCGACCCGCTGCGGCTGGTGGTAGAAACCGGGATTGGGTGGCAGGATCACCGCGCCAGCTCGCGACAGGCGCAACATGTTCTCGATATGAATGGTCGACAAGGGAGTTTCGCGCGGCACCAGGATCAGCTTACGGCCTTCCTTGAGCACGACATCGGCGGCGCGCTCGATCAGCTTGCTGGCCAGACCCTGGGCAACTGCTGCCAGCGTCCCCATTGAACACGGGCAGATGACCATCGCGTCGGGCGGGCTGGAGCCGCTGGCCAGCGGCGCAAACCATTCCTCGCGTCCATAGACCTCCAGCCCGCCGGGCAAGTCCCGATAACGTTCCTGCAGAACAGCGCACGCCTCGCTGGCGCGGGCCGGCAGCTCCAGCCCCAGCTCCTGCCTGGCGACAATCTGCGCCACTTGGGAGTACAGAAGCTGGACCCGGCAGCGCGCGGCCAGCAGGCATTCGAGCAGGCGCAGGCCATAGGGCATGCCGGAGGCACCGGTAAAGGCGAGACAGATGGTTTCAGACATGTTCGACCTGACGTTCCATGATCGGCAGTTCGTTGAGCAGACGCGCGGCGATCAGGCCGTTGATGATGCCGAAGACGCAGGCGGCCAGTGCGAATACCGGCAGCAGGAGGAAAAGTCCGTCATGCGGAATCAGCCACAGGCGCGCCAACAACAACTGGCCAGCGATATGGGCCAAGGCCGCCAGAATACTCCAGCTCACCGGCCCGAACCAGCGGCGCGGCAGACGGCAGGCGAGCGACAGGGTCAACAGGCTGCACAGCGCACCGCACAGGCTCATGAAGAAACCAGGCGAAAGAAAGTAGCCGAGCAGCAGACTGCCGGCAAAGACGCGCAGACCGGTGACCCAGGCGGCGGCGACCCAACCGTGCCGTGCCAGGACGATCAGCGTCACGATGTTCGCCAGACCGGGCTTGACGCCGGGCAGCGGCAAGGGGATCGCCGCGTCGACCAGCGACAGACCGATCGCCGCCGCGGCGAGCTGCGCGATGCGGTGGTCCTCCGGCGTTGTCGTGAGCCGGATCAGTGGCTGGCTGTCGGACACGCTGCGGGTCCGGGTTTCTCGACCTGCCAGGTCTTCAGTCACCGGACAGCGGCCCTCACGGTTCGGAAATCGCGCGGCCACGTGAGATGAAAGCGACGGAGTATCCGGCCTGGAAGCGCGAATGCAGCGCTTCGATGGTCGGTTGCGATACTGCGGCGGCAGCATCCCATTTGATCGCATAGTTGGCACCTGAACCGCCGAGGCTCTCGCGCAGTTCGATGAACAGTTCGAGGGTACCAAACGGCGGAATGACCCTGGGGGTCGGCACCGAGTTGCGCAACAGAGCGCCATCGGTGTTGTAGTAGTTCGCGGAGACAACGCGGATGGGGTTGTTGGGATCGGTGTTACGCACACTGACCAGCACCGACATCAGGCTGGTTTCGGACTTTCCCTTGGGGCCGATGTTGCCGTGCCGGATCTCGGAGTAGATCGGCAGGGACACGGTTTGTCCCTTGGTCAGAGGCTCGATCCCCTCGGCCAATGCGGGCGCCAGCATCACGGCAAGAAGCCACGCGGCAGCCAGCCGGCAACTCCCGGTTGCGGTGAGACGAAGGCGGGCGGCAAGAGAACGGGCAAGCAGCATGGCGGGTTCCTCGGTAATTGAGATCATGTTGATGGTCGAATTCCGATACGGTGCGGCCACATGGCCCTTTGTCGGCCAGTGCCGCCGGCGGGTGGCGGGGAAGAGGGGCCGGTGCTCATCAGACCAGCCGGACCCTGAGCTCGCCGACTCCGGCCACGCCGGCCTCCAGCACATCGCCGCGCAGCACGGTCGATACGCCGGCCGGAGTACCGGAAAAGATCAGGTCTCCTGGCGCCAATGCGACATAGGTCGAGAGGTTGGCGATGACTTCCGCGACCTTCCACGACATCTGTCCAAGATCTCCGCTCTGCCGCAACAGGCCATTGACCTTGAGCCAGATCGAGCCGCTCGCCGGATGGCCTGCTGCCGCCAGCGGGACGATGGCGCCAATCGGCGCGCTCTGGTCGAAGCCCTTGCCCATGTCCCAGGGATGCCCCTTTTCCTTCGCCCGCTGCTGCAGGTCGCGCCGGGTGAGGTCCAGACCGACAGCGTAACCATAGACGCAAGCCAGCGCCGCCGATGCCGGAATGTCGGCACCGCCGGCGGACAGGGCAACCACCAGCTCGACCTCGTGCTGCAGATTGCGGGTGGCCGGAGGATAGTGGACGTCGCCACCTCCAGGGACCAGTGCATCGGCCGGCTTGCTGAAGAAGAAAGGCGGTTCGCGCGTGTCGGCACCCATTTCGGCCGCGTGATCGGCGTAATTGCGCCCGACACAATAGACGCGGCGCACCGGAAAGTGGACATCGCGACCGACCACGGGGACAGTGACCTGCGCTGCAGGGGGGAAAACGTGGCTCATGCCTGCTCCTTGAGGTGCTTCAGACGGGGTTGTCGATATCGACGAACTGGCAGTCGAGACCAAAGCGTTCGTTCAGATGCCCGGTCAGTGCCAGCACACCATAGCGTTCGCTGGCATGGTGTCCGGCAGCAAGATAGGCGACACCGGACTCGCGCGCCAGATGAACGGTGGACTCCGCTATTTCGCCGCTCAGGTAGAGGTCGACGCCGGCAGCGATGGCCTGTTCGAACATTCCCTGCGCTGCTCCCGAACACCACCCGATGCGTCTGACTGGTCGCTCGCCCTCACCAATCAACAATGGCGCACGCTGCAACTCGCGGCCGACCCGTTCGGCGACCTGTGCAACACTGCTCGGGCTTGTCAGATGACCCAGCCAGCCGATCTCCTGCTCGCCAAAGCGCCCGTCGGCAGTCCACCCGAATCGCCTGGCCAATTGGGCGTTGTTGCCGAACTCAGGGTGACCGTCGAGCGGCAGATGATAGGCGATCAGGTTGAGGTCATGCTGCAGCAGGGTTTGCAGACGCGCCTTGCGAATCCCGCTGACCCGGCCATCCTCGCCGCGCCAGAACCAGCCGTGATGAACCAGGATGGCATCGGCATTGCGTGCGATGGCGGCGTCGAGCAGCGCTTGGCTCGCCGTGACACCGGTCACCAGGCGCCGGATCTCCGGGCGTCCTTCCACTTGCAGACCGTTTGGGCAATAATCCCGGAAGCGCCCTGCCTCCAGCAACTCGTCCAGGTAGTGTGTCAATTCGTCGCGTTTCATCCACTGACTCCGATTTTTCGCCCATGCGCAGGCTCTGGCTGATTTTTGCACAAACGGTTACGGTTAGTCTCGCCGTTCTTTTCGTCGTCAGCACGCTGAAGCCGGAGTGGCTT